>Ga0102938_10000431_pt1 | contig 30793 bp, 34 predicted proteins | sample SalPonR2_B_D2_MG_FD_84516 | JGI IMG/M metagenome (GOLD analysis project Ga0102938, IMG submission 84516) | Salt pond soil microbial communities from South San Francisco under conditions of wetland restoration - Salt Pond MetaG R2_B_D2_MG | ecosystem: Environmental > Aquatic > Marine >... | reverse complement strand
GGGATTGTTTTTCGTACGCCCTCGCCACTGTGAAGGAAGAGCCCCTTCTCTACAAGGGCAGCGACTTCCCAGAAACGGACATCCAATCAGTAGAGTGAATAATCAGCACTAAATGGTCGATCAACTTTTGAACTCATAGATAGGACTTTTCAGACTATTTTACCCTTTTGTCAGCCAAACGAAAACAAATACCTCCCAAATTGTTTGACAAATTGCAAAGCAAACTTTACAACTTAAGTGTTATAATTATAAAGTAAAGTTATTAGTTAGGCAGATGGAGGAAAATATGACCGTTCTTTATCGTCTGAAAGAAAGATATGGATACGGCAATGAGATATACCCGCTTTTCAAGGCCCGATATAAGGAGCTATACGGTAAAAGTCTCAAAGGGAATGCAGAACCCGATTCGGTTGATGGGCCTGCTGCCGAAGATGAATGCGAACAGCTTAGCAGACACGATTTTGTAGAGGACCGTTTATCAAGGCTTGTTCGACGTGCATATATGCGGGAACTGATATCAGTTTCACGAGCAGCTGAGATTTTGGGTACCACTATAGAAGAGATGCGAAATATTCAACAGGAATGGATGCCGATTATTACATAGTTATTTTACCGGCGGTCGGACTCGAACCGACACGGGCCGCGAAGCCCGGCAGATTTTGAGTCTGCTGCGTCTACCAATTTCGCCACGCCGGCATAAAGTGTGATGGATAGATTACACTATTGCTTTTTTTTTTGCAATAACCCCTGTGTGAACTCAGCAATTCACAATGTGAAAATTTTCCAAAAATTTTCACATTGTGAATGCTCACATTTTGTTTAAGATAAGTAAGAGTCCTCTGAAAAAAGGTCGAAATGCGGGGAAATAGTGTTTTTAAGTTATTATAATATAAAAACTTAAAAAATTGATATTGTCTCTGAGCCCCTTTTTTCAGAGGACTCAAGTATTTTATCTTAAAGATGTTGGGGGTATTCTCATTTTTGAAGTCATAAGACTTCAAAAATGAATACCTGGTGTGAACCGCTTTGTTCTATAAAAAAATAGCTGCAAAAGTGATAAATAAAATCATTCCCGCAGTCAGTAAACGCAGGGCCCCGTTCAATCCGGCCGACATACCGGTCAGGCGCTGTGTCCAGCTTTTTACTGTTTCAATTTGAAGAATAAACATACCTGTGAATCCGATAAGGGTGACCACTGCCGATTTAATTATATTCTCTGATAAAAACCACGTTGGATGCGTCTCCTGTCCTGTGGCTCCTCCGCCGTCAATAAGCAGTGAATGGAGAAAGGAAAACAGCTCCCGCGGAAATACGGCAAGTGCTATGCAGGCGGTCCCGAGAATAGCCATTGCTATTCCTGGAGAATGTGGTTTGTCCTCGGGGGGGGGCATATCCGCCGGGCTGGGGCCGGTAAATATACGGCCGAGCTTGAACAGGGCAAGTGCGGTAAGGCCGCCGGCAATGGTAAGCAGCCAGGCCCCGCTGTAGCCGTAGAGGCTTGAAGAGACCAGCAGTTTGGCGTAATACCCTCCGCTGAAGGGCACCCCCATCAATGTGAAGGCGGCAGACCAGTACAGAAGAGCGGTAAGGGGAAATCTGCGCTGCATTCCGCGGAGGTGCTGCACGTTTCGGCAGCCGGAGATATGGGTTACATAGCCTACGGACAGAAACAGCAGTGCCTTTGAGAGGGCGTGCATACAAATATAGAAGAGGGCGGCGGTGCCTGCCGGGTTATCCCCGGCGGCGAGGGTGTTCGGGCTGCTGTGCTCAAGGGCAGCGGCAAAGGCCGCAGTTATAAAGCCTATCTGCCCTATCGATGAGTAGGCCAAAATCCGTTTTGCGTCACTCTGCACCACCGCGCCGGCGCCGCCGATCACGGCACTGGCAAAACCTATCCAAATCAGCAGTCGGCTGAGAGGAAAAAGGGGAAGATAGGCGTAGAAATGCCATAATGCCAACAGGGGTATCTTAATAACCAATCCCGAAAGAAGCGCCGAGACAGGATAGGGGGCTGATGAGTGGGCCGGAGGCAGCCAGGTATGAAAGGGGACGACCGCCGATCGGGTAATAACCCCGGCGGTGATCAAGCTGATTGCAATTGCAAGTGATTTTTGTGCGCCCCCTCCACCAGGAACAGCAGGGGAGCTCTTCAGGTAGTTCGCAATACCTCCGAAGGCCAGACTTCCGCTGTAGGTATAAATAATCCATACTCCAATCAGATACAAAACTATGCTTATCGTGCTCAACAGGAGGTATCTGAAAGCAGCCAGCAGGGATGCCGGCGACCGTTCATAGGCCACAAGAATAATCGAACAGAGTGAGAGTACCTCGAACCAAATGAACAAATTGAAGAGGTCCCGGGAGTATAAAATCCCCTGTAGGGAAAACTGGGTCAGATAGAGAATAAGGTAAAAACTGGGGCCGTAGTTTTTACGACGGTACGTAGAGAGCCACACTGATGAAATTATTAAGAGGGACAGTACCCCGATTGTCCAACTTATTCCGTTCAGTTCCAGCACGATACCGAAGGGCTCCCGCCAGCCGCCGACCGTATAGTGGAGGGGGCCCTTTTCGGTAGTCACGGAGACTGTCCTCCACAAGGCCCATCCGCTGCCGAGGGACCACACCAAAAAGGACGGCACCGGTGATGTAAGCGGGGGGAGCAGTTTTCCTAAAAGAGAGAGCAGCATTGCGCTGAGGGGGGCTAATAATAGGATAATTACATATACCTCCGCCGGTGCGGGACTCATTTACGTGCCTCTCTAATAGGTAATAATTCCAAATAACATTACTGCAATTGATCCGCCAACCAGAAGACGAAGTGATCCGTTTAAGCCAACCCTCAAATGCCGTACTTGATGAGAAATCGTCTTTCCGTGGGTGGAAAGGAGAAAAAAAGCTATTAAAACCCCGATTCCGATACTCAACACAGCCTTCAGCAGGGAAGAGGTGGTATACCACCCGATTTCCGGGGATAAGGAAAACTGCCTCCGGCCGTAGAGCAACATCAAAATAAACTGATGAATTTGATTCGGGAACACTCCCATTGCAATGCAGCCGGCTGATATTAGTATCAGTCCCAGGTTTGGTGCTACCCTTGCTCTCGTGTGTGTCCTGTTGTCCTGGGGAAACGATTCGAGGGCAACTATGTGTTCACCCGAGGTTTTACCAAAAAAGATAAAGGAGAGCTTTACAAATGAGGCGGCCGTACCGACCCCGGCAGCTAAGAGTAAGTAGTATGCGTAGTGGCTGGAAAGGGCCTTTGACACAAGTACTTTTCCTGTGAACCCGGCCAGAAAGGGCAGGCCGGAAATAGCCCCTGCGGCGATGAGAAAAGCGGCGGTATACAGCGGGAAAAACCGGCCCAAACCCCGGAGTTTGTAGACATTACGGCTCCCCGCCCGGGTAGTTACATGCCCGACGGTGAGAAAAAGCAGGCTCTTAAAGAGGGCATGGGCAATGATATAGAACAGGGCCGCCGGGCCCCCGATTACTCCGCCGATACCGAAAGCTGCCAGGATATAACCCATCTGCGAAACCGAATGGTATCCCAGGAGCTTTTTTGCATCCCCTTGTACCATCGCCGCCGCCACTCCCCATAGGGCACAGACTCCTCCCAGCCAGACCAAGCCATTCATCAGCATCGGAAACTGGATATGTTCAAAAAGCCTCCACATAGCCAGCATAGGCGCTTTAATTACAAAACCGGACAGGAGGGCCGAAACCGGATATGGGGCGGCGGCGTGGGCATCCGGCAGCCATGTGTGAAAGGGGGTAATCGCCGCCCGGGTAAGTATTCCTGCGGTAATAAGGGCAAGGGCTAAGCCGGCTGAGCGGGAGAACTCCGGGCTTTGTGAGTTTGAAGCCTCTAGTCCCTCCGCAATGGGGCCTAGGGCAAGGGCGCCGGTTAAGCGGTACAGAACCCATACCCCAAACAGAAAGAAGATGATGCTCAGGGAGCTGATGAGCAGATAGCGAAGGGCCGCCAGCTGTGAGTGCAGGCTGCGGTCGTAACTGATAAGGAGAAAAGAGCTGAGGGATAGTACTTCAAACCAGACAAAAAGGTTAAAAATGTCACGGCTGCACAGTACTCCCTGGAGTGAAAATAGGGCCATAAAAAAGAAAAAGTAAAACACTGCGCCGAAGCGCTTATAGCGGCGGCTTGCCAGCCATGCTGCCGAGCCTATAAGAATGTCGGTAAGGGTGGCGATCCAGGTCAGTCCGTCTATTGAAAGGCTGATACCGTAGGCTTCCTCCCAGCCGCCTATACTGTAGCCGAGGGACCCTCCATTGAAGATAAGCGGTGTGGATGCGTACAGCGCATAGACTGAGCCGAGTAGCCAGATTAAAAAAGAGGGGGTAATATAGTAGCGACGGGGCACAAATTTTCCGGCCAGGCTCAGTATGGCGGCGGTAAGGGGTGCAAATAAAAGCAGTAAGACCGGCAATTCACTCTGAAGATTCATCCACCGATTCCTCGATTTCGTCTATATTAAGGCTTCCGCAGGAACGGTAGATTTTTACCGCCAGAATCAGGGCCACAGCGGTTACCGAGAGCCCGACCACGATGGCGGTAAGCATCAATGCCTGGGGGATAGGGTCGACTATCATACCCGATTGACCGCCGGTTAAGATAGGTGCTCGTACACCATCGAGGCGGCCGGAGAGAATAAAGAGTATGACCACTGAGCTGTTAAGAATACTTAAGCCGATAATCTTTCGAATGAGAGAACGCCCCGCCAGTATTCCCCATAAACCGATACATAGGAGTATTACTACTAACAGTTTATCCATTATCAGGCTCCAGGGATTCACGAATCAGCAGCAGGCTCAATAGACCAATTCCTGCGCCCACCTTTAATCCGATTGCCAGGTTAAGAAAAAAGATGAACCAGGCATGGGGTCGGGCAGTTTCCGGGAAGGGATCAGCTAAAAAATAGCCGCTAACCACTATTCCGGTTATTCCTATCAAAAACAACAGTACAAAGCCGGCGGTTTCTCCAATACTGAGGGCCATGTTGGACAGCAGATCCCTCCGTCGCTCTTTTCGGCAGCCAAGGGCCGGAAGAATCAGCCCAGAGGCAAGCACCACCCCTCCCTGAAAACCGCCTCCGGGAGAGAGGTGCCCGTAGCTGATTAAATAGCAGCCGAACAACAGCACATAGGGGGCAAGTTTACGGGAGGCTACATCCAGCATGTCGGTTTTTGTTCGCATATACTCACTCCAAGGAGAGACCGCCTGGTCTCAATAGTTCGGTCTCAAATGACCGACCCCAATGTGCCTGGTCTCAATGTGCCCGGGATAAAAAGAAAATTGAGCCGGTCACGGCGCACAACAGCACAATTGTTTCTCCGAAGGTATCAAAGGCCCTATAGCCCAGATACACAGCACTGACAAGGTTTGATGCTCCGGTGTCTCCGTACCCATTTTCCAGAATAAAACCACGTAAAAAATCGGAACCCCCCTGCAGGGGAGGCAAAAACCAATATAAAGTAAAACCTACCGTAATAACCAGCAGCAGGTCTATAAGCTTTTTTGCAGAGAAAGAAATAAGCGGGGTGCCCGGCGAACGCTCCGTTCGGCAGGCATGAACCGCCCATACAAAAATAAGGGTAGTCATCCCGGCCCCCACCGCAGCTTCGGTTATGGCAACATCCGGGGCGTGGCTCACATAAAACAGAAGAGAAGAGAGAAAACTGAAAATCGACAGCAGAATCACCGAGATATACAGGTCTTTAAATAAAAGTGATAAAAGGGCGGTTACAGTAATTACAAAGAGCAGGCTGTTTATAAATACTTCCGTCATTGCTGCCGCCTCCATGGAACGATTCCCTCTTCCCAGGCGTACCGGGCGATTATGTGGGTGGCAACGGGGCCGGTGATCATGAAGAAGATGGTAATAGCCGCCACTTTTCCTGTAAAAGGGGTAAGCCCGGCCAGGAGCATGGTGGCTATAAGAATGGAAACCACCGAGGTAGTGCTGCAGGTGGAGGATGTCTGCAAACGGGTGTAGACATCCGGCGCTTTTAAAAGGCCGATATGCCCGGTCAGGGCGAAAAAAATACCCAGAATAAAGAAAACTACCGCTGCTATGCTCATTTTGAGTTACTCCTGTTTGAAAGGTAACGGGTGAGGGCCAGTATTCCGAGAAAACCGAATACGGCATATACCATGGCCACATCCAGATATACCGGTGAGCCGGCCCGAAGGGCGGTCAATACCAACAAAGCCAGGACCTGAGAGCCCACCAGATTCAAAGCGGTGAGCCGGTCGGCGGTGCTGGGGCCGATGACTATACGGATAATTCCTACAATGCAGGATCCCAATAAAAAGGCAATTGTCCAGTTAATAATTGTCGCTAAGGGTATTTCCATGTCTATACCCAGATCCGCTTTAGCAGCTTTTCGAAGCTGCCCTTAATAAGATTACCGGCAAACCTGCTATGGGTAGTGGAGGCGTCTAACCAATGCACTACCAAATGGTCCTCAGTCAATTCAAGGGTAATTGTGCCGGGGGTTAAGGTTATCGATCCGGCAATTACGCTTCGGGCGATATCGGAGTTAAGACGGGTCCGAAAATGGACCACCCGGGGATAATATGTGCCCCGCAGCACTGAGAAAGCGGTCTTAAAACTGGAGGAGTACAGCTTGTAGAACACCAATATAAAATAGAACAGCAGCCAGTGGACCCGGGGCAGCAGAGTCCGGCGGGCGGCCTCGTCATCATCGATAAACAGTTTGAAAGTTGTCAGGGCTATTAAGAAAGAAAATCCGCCTCCCATTAACAGCGAGCGTAAGTTGGTACTGCCGGTAAACAACATCCAGCCGGCGAAAAGATAGAGGGTAGTGATAATTATTCTCGCCACAGCCCACTTAAAGGAAGAGGTCATATTTATGTTTCCTCCGCCTGCCGGAAAAGCCCGATTACCTCCTCCGGCCCATCGGCTTCCAAAAGCGTGCTTCGAAAATCCTTTTCCGTGAGTAACCGGCTCAGTTTGCTCAAGAGTTTGAGGTGTTCGGCGGTGGCCGCCTGCGGACCGGCAAGCAAAAAAATCAGCTGGGCCGGTTTGTTGTCCGCCGAATCGAAGGGAATCCCGGTACTGCTTCGGCCGAAGGCCATTACCGTTTCGTCGACAAGATTTGTGAGGCAGTGAGGAATAGCTATTCCGTGTCCGATACCTGTAGATGCCATTGCCTCACGTTCAATGATTTTGCCGGCCAGGGCCTTACTGTTCTCTACCTTTCCGGCCCCATGCAGAAGTTCCGTGAGCTCGGTGATAGCGCGCTTTTTACGTTTCTCCGACATCTCAAGCTGGATGCACTCCGGGGACAGCAATTCGCTTATTGATATCACGACTCCGTTCCTCCTTCGTCGGCAGTGTCTTGGTCTATCATCCCCGTTGCAAAGTCCACCGGAAGGGTAAAAAGGATGCCGGTCCCCGGTAAACTGAGTCCTCCGGTTATTTTATCGAGCAGTTTTTTCAGTTCCGGAATGACATCTTCGTCGCTTACAACAGATATGATGGTTTTATTGTAGGGTTTGTTTCCCTTCATAAACTCTTTGAAATCGGCAAACAGGGGTACCTCGTAGCTGAGGTAGCGGCCCATGCCCTCAGAGTCGAGCACAGTGGCACCGCTGATTCCGGCTTCCACGTAGGCGGCCAGCACATCATCGAGAAGTTCCTCTTTGTTCAGAACAAATACAACTAACTTCATAACGGATCCTATGGAAGGAGTATAAAGGGCTTTCAGAGAGAACGCAACTGGAGAGAGCCGCAATTTCAGCGGGCAGAGCTATTCTGATAGACAGGGTGATTTCGGTGGGCAGAGGGGCAAAAAAGGGTTAGCATAGACCCAAGGAGTATGCAGATGGAGCCTTCAGATAATTACAAAAACTGTACTCTCTGTCCCCGCCGATGCCGGGTGGACCGGACCAACGGACAGATCGGCTTTTGCCGTCAAAGCGATCGGATGGTCCTGGCCTGCGCCACCCGCCATTTCGGCGAGGAGCCCCCTCTGGTTGGCCAAGGCGGTTCGGGGGCCCTCTTTTTCAGCGGCTGTACCCTGCGCTGCGGCTTCTGCCAGAACCGGCAGCTCAGCCGCAGTGAGGTTGGCCGGGGTATTTCCCGGGAGGAGTTTGTTCGGATCTGCCTCGAACTGCAGGAAGGGGGAGCTGAAAATATAAACCTGGTTTCGGCCACTCCCTTTATTCCCTCCTTAGAGGCAGGAATTAGCGAGGCCCGCCGGAAGGGGCTGCATCTGCCGGTGGTCTGGAACTCTTCCGGGTATGAACTGCCCGAAACGGTGGACCGCCTGGCCGAATTTGTGGATGTGTTTCTCCCGGATCTCAAATTGCTGGACCCTGAACTATCGGGTCGCCTTTTTGCTGCTGGTGATTATCCTGAGAGGGCCGCGGCGGCACTAAAGCGAATGGCCGAGCATAAGGTTGGTCGTAAACCGAACACCATTGTGCGCCATTTGGTTCTGCCCGGATTACTGCAGGAAACCCGCCGGGTGCTGGAATGGTTTGCCCGGGAACTAGGCGATCGGGCATTGTTTTCTTTAATGGTACAGTTTGCAGTACCGGAAGAGGGACTTTCGAACGGCGGGGGTCCGCAGGAAAGTGGCTCGCAGCACGGGAGTCTGCAGCATGAGGGCCCGCAGAAGGAGCCAAAAAAAATCGGTAGTTGGCGTCGCGGGGTGGGTGCCCTGGAAAACAGGCCCCTTACCCCCAAAGAGTACGATATGCTGCTGCAATGGCTGGATGAGCTGGAGATAGAGGAGGGCTTTATTCAGGAACCGGGGGAGGATGGGCTGTGGTGGCCGGATTTCAACCGGACAAACCCCTTCCCGTCGGAGTATTCAAGGGTAGTCTGGAGCTGTAGAGAGGGCTTTGCTGCGCACTAAGGTCCGATCACGGAACCGACAAACTCCCGGTCGTACAGAATATTTAACATATTGTCAATATCTCCGCCGGCCGCCGATACGACCCGCAGACCGATTTCCGAACCTCGGCGGGCGGCAACAGGATCGAAGGGCAGATTTTTTCCCGGTGTCCATTCATCACCGACCATTTCGCGGAACTCCTTCCAGCTGATGTGGTCGATCGGCTTGGCGTTGGGGTCAATCTTTGGATCGGCGGTGTAAATCTTGGCTATGTTGGATAAATTGATGACCGTATCAGCCCCAAACTTTTCCGCCAATAGTACCGCATCGTTATCGGTGGAAAAACCGGGTTTCCAGCCGGCGGCCACCAGCACCTGGCCCTTTATTTCGGTTACAACAGTGGGGTCCGTCACCACCTCGTTCTCACATTGTTCTGAAAATACCGCTTTCAGTAATCGGGCGTTCAGGCGGGTGGCGGCAATGCCGATCCAGTCTTGCTCGTCGCTATTGTGGTTCTCAACTATTTCCCGGTACGCCTTCTGATACAGCCGGGCGGGCATTCCGCCGCCGCTTACCATAATGAGCTTTCGTTGAAGGTCCTCCGCCAGATACTCGCTGATCGCTCTATAAAATCCTTTGAGGAAGTCGCTGTCTACTCCCTCCGGAGCAATAATAGATCCCCCGACTGAGAGTACTTTTACCTTATTCGATTGCATGTCATGTTCCCGCCTTTTAAATAGTCTTTTCTTTTTTTCACGATGTAATCAATAAAAATATAGATTCCATAAGGAATCAAAGCCATCAGCCAATAGCCGATGGTCTGAAAAATAAGAAAGTAGTCTCCAATTTTATAATTTGAAAAGGGCATATTCATAACTCGCCATGAATACACATTCAGGTTGAGGGCTTCGGTCAAAAAACCTACAGGTGTTACCACTATCAGCATGCTCAGAAAAAACGCACTTGTTTGATGGAGACGTACCTTTTGAAATAGTTCTATTCCGATCAACAAACTGACCATATGGTAAAGCAGAGCGATGGCCCACTCAAGTAAGTATTTACGCAGATCATCACTGCTGTCGTAATGGGGATATTCCCAGTACTCAAGGTACATCCCAATATGATCGATCAGTACGCAGCTTATCAGCAGGACAAAGGAAAAAATTATTAGATCCCGCCCCCGCCAATTGGCGAATAAGCTTGTCGCGGCTATCGCATTGTAGAGCGCCAGCAGGATTACAAACATTCCTAAAGAAAAAAGCGCATAAAAATAGGGAAGATCAAGAACGATGTTCTGATATAAGGCGATGGTAAGAGTGAATATTCCCATAATGAGAAAAACACTGCGTGTACGCGATTCATCGCTTTTTATCCGATTCATATCTATAATCTATACTAGCACTGCATATCAGACAAGGGTTGTAAAATTTGAATCCCCTGGTGGACGTAAGGCCGTCGGCTGCGTATACTTATCGATACATATGTTACGCTGGATAATGAGCAGACTGGGGCGAAAAAAGCCGGAAGAGGGAGACCTTCGTGAAGAAAAATGGAAGTCGAACTTTTCCATTTTAAAGAAAAAACGTTTCATTGAAGAGAATACGGACTCTTTTAAGGCGGTGCACTCTCATAACGCCTTTCGAGTGGAATTGAAGCGAAGTAATCTGTTTGCCTGGGCCCTCTTTTCGCCCTTTCAGTATAAAAATTTTGTAGTTGAGACTGACATCACGATCGACCCCGGCAATGGGCATTCCGCCGCGGGACTCCAGTTTCGCTATAAAGATGAAGAAAATCACTATTACGCACTTATCTCCAACAAAGGGTTTTTTCGTTTTGATGTGGTATTCAACGGTAATCCCTCCCCTTTAATTCCCTGGTTGGAAATTCCCTCTCCTAAGGGCCATTCTTCCTTCAGATTTCGGCTTATTGCACATAACGACTCATTTTCCTTTTATCTTAATGATCAATGGATTGCGGAAATTAGTGATGAAACCTTTGATACCGGACTGCTGACCTTCGCGGCCCAGAATTACGACGATAAAGAGCATGCTTCCTATGAACTTGCACGGATGATGCTTGAGTCCCGACCGGTGGAAGTTGAGGTGTGGTACTACCGCTGGACTAAAGTAATACCGGCAGAGCCTCAGCGGCGGGTGGCCCTTGCCCGGCGTCTGTACGGTCAGGGGCATTTTACCGCAGCCTTGGTACAGCTCAGAAGGGCTTTTCACACCGCTGAACCGGACGGGGACGAGCTGTTTTTGCTGGCAGAGACGTATTTGGGCCTGGGTATGTACCCGGAAGCTCTCGATCACATTGAAGAGAGCCTTCAAAGGGACCCACACCCTCCGGAGGCGCAACACGAAAAGGCCAACATTCTGTATTTGCAGAACCGGTTCCTTGAAGCACGGGATTATATTGAAGGAATTATAAACTCTTTTCCAGAAAATGCCGCTCTTTGGAACCTATATGGAAATTCTGAATATGCCCTGGGGAGGTGGTCGGCGGCAACTGAAAAATATTTGAAGGCGGTTGAACTGGATAATGGGCTGCCTATCTTTCAACTGAATGCGGCCCGTGCTTTAGACAGAAGTGGAGACGTCGACCGGGGGGCTGGGTATTACGCGGAAGCCGCCCGACTGTTCTTTAGACAGGGGGCTTTTGAAGAGCTTCCCTTCATTCTGGAGCAGATAAAAAGGATTGATCCGGAAAACCCCTTGGCCGCTGCTGTTTGGGCTAAACTGCTGTTTCAGGAAAGTGATTTCGAAGCTGCGGAGGAAATATTTCTTTGGTTGATTGATCGGGGAGAGGCGGAAAGTGAAATAGAGTTCCTGCAGGGGCTCATCCATATGCGGCGGGCTGAATATGCCGATGGGGTGCGTTGTTTTAATCGAGCCATTGATAAAGCACCTGATTTTTATCTGTACTGGCTAAAACGGGCAGAGTGTGAATATCTGATGGGCGAGGATTCCGTCGAGGCTCTTTCAAAGGCTCAAGCCCTTCAGCCGGAAAACGGATGGGTGCATAATTTAGCCGGGCTTATACGGCTGGAGAAGGGCGAATATAAAGAAGCCGAGGGCCTTCTTGCGGAAGCCCATACGCTTCTGCCTGAAGAAACCGAGGTAACAATCAATTATTCAGCGGTTTTATTTGAGCTAAAAGGGCTTGAATCGGCGCTTGAGATCTTAACTGGGGAGGATGGACCCACTTACAATCAAAGGGGGAACCTCTATGCGGAATCCGGATTACTGGAAGATGCAAGCGAGGCTTATCGGATAGCGGTGCAACTTCAGCCTGAAGATACGGTGTTTCGTGAAAATTACGCGGCAGCCCTGTGGGACGGGGGGTACATAAACGGGGCGGAGGAACAGTTGGCGAAGCTGCTGGAGGTTGGTCCGACCTCCAGGGCGTATGAGTTGGTGACAAAAATCGCTATGGAGAAGGGGGAATACCAGAGGGCCCTTGCCGCGGGTAAAGCCGGCCTTGAGATTGAACCAGAATCCCTAAAGTTAAAGCTGTTGCACGCCCAAAGTGCAATGCATTCCGGAGAAATGGAGGCCGCACGAATTGAGGCGGAGCAGCTGCTGGGAACCATCTTAGAGTCTGAAGCGTATGAAATACTGAATCGAATTCGAGATATCAGGGAAGAACGGTTTGAGTGTGCGGAATGCGGACGGGAATGGTGGGTCCCCCGGGATATACCCGAACAAAATTTGGTAAGATTGTACGGTGAGCCGCCGGGGGAGATGCCTGCGGGAAAGTGTCCGAGCTGCGGTCGGGTCTATTGTGTGGCTTGTGCAACCGAGCACATGGAAAACCGGCGTTTTGTGTGCCCGGAGTGTGGTGAAGCCTTGAAGCTTTCGGAAAACGGTTTAAAATATCTGGCCCTGCACTATGTAGGTTTGTCAAATAGTCAATAAATTTTTTGGGGTGCTGGATGTGCCTCTATCCAGCCTGTATCTAACCTGTATCCGGCTTGTATCCGGTCTATATCCTTGACAAAGCCCCCTCATTGAGTATGATGAAAAAGATGAAAAAGAGAACTATTTACTTGTGCGTACTCGTCTTGTCGGCAACGATAATGCCGGCGTCTTTGTTTTCCCAGGACATACTCACCGCCGAACAGTATTTTAACGCGGTTTCAGAGCATTACGGTACGATTGAAGACTATCAGGCTGAAATCACAATTACAAAGGGTGAAGAGGTTCTTAAGGGAAAAATATTCTATAAGACCCCGAATTTGCTTCGAATTGACTTTACCAAACCGGAGGACCAAGTTCTGGTGGTTGATGGTATCCAGATGATTCTGTATTTACCCCTACACCATGTAACTATGCGCCAGGAAATAACCCGCCATTCGCAAAACTCTTTGGAAACGATGGTAAGCGAGCAGGGTTTGAAGTTGCTGGAGCAAAATTACAGTGTTGCTTTTCTGGACGGCCCTGAGGCCGTACCGATTGATGAAGGTTCGGACGAGATGGTACGGAAGTTGAAGCTGGCATGGCGTACCCCCGGAGAAGGGTTTAGGCAGATAGAGATGTCGGTGAATAAGAATATGATGATACGGAGGATGGTGGGTATTACGGATAATTATGAAACCTTCCAGTTTGATCTTGTAAATATTCAGGTCAATCAGGATATTCCCAACACCCGTTTTCGTTTTGATGATCCGCCGTCGGCGTATCAGATCGATAATTTTTTGTTTGAACCGGAAAATTAGTATATGGAATCTATTGGTGAAAAGTTAAAAACAGCTCGAGAAGAAAAGGGATATTCTCCCGATCAGGTTGCCCGGGATACGAATATTGCCCGTCGTTTCATTTTGGCGATGGAACAGGAGGATTTCTCCGCTTTTCCCGGGGACACCTACCTCCTTGGCTTTCTACGGAATTATGCCGATTATCTGGGGCTTGATTCAGAGCGGCTGGTAACTCTTTATCGGAATATGAAGATCCAGGAACAGCCGGTCCCGATGGAAGAACTTATCCAGGGGAAAAAGCGCAGCCCCGGGGTCGGAATGATTATTGGAATTGTCCTTGGAATAGCGGTCCTGGCCGGGGGCGGCTACGGGGGATATGTCTATTTCACCGGTGAAACCGATGACGGCAAAGTGGTCGAAGAACAAGGGGAACCCCAAAATAGCCAGGATGTTGAAGATGCCGGCGAGCGCTACGAGATGGATGAAGAAATTGTTGAACGTCGCTTTCGGGAGGGGCAAGTATTACGGCTCGTTCTGAACGATCAAAGGATAGATATTCGTGTTACAGAGGTGGGTGAGGGCATAACCCTTACAACCCCCTCCGGTGTTGAAACTGCTGAACTTGGACAGGAACTGTTGTTGGACCTCACCCAGGACAAGCAGAAGGACCTTCGAATTCTGGTCCAAGATATAGATTCCCAGGGGGGGACAGCAGTACTTCGTTTTGATAGGGGCCTTGGTAGAACAGCAGAAACCTCCTCGGATGAAGAAAGTAATGGAGAGGGCGGTGCGGAAGGAACTGACAGGGTCGAACTCGGCACGGCAGCGGTAGAATCGCGGTCCCAAAAACCGGTCACCATCCTCAGTGCCGATCAACCGGAGCCCTTTCGCCTTGATGTGAACTTCCGCGGGTATTCTCTGGTTCGTTATCTGAAGGACGGAGAAATTCGGGAAGAGAGGTTTTTTAACAGGGACGATGGATTTCGTCTGAATGTCGACCGGGAAGTAATGCTGTGGATCTCAAACGCGGGGTCTTTTCAGGCCAAAATCGGCGGAGAGGAAGTAGATTTTGGAGATCCGGGTGAAGTTTCTACCAAATTGCTGCGTTGGGAACCGGATGGGGAATCCGACCGCTATAATTTGAGGATGCTCCCTGTCTACTAGGGCAGTCACGAATAATGCAGTCGCAAAACAAGAATAAATTCTATATTGAAAGCCTCGGCTGTGCGAAAAACCAAGTTGATTCCGAGGTAATCTACCACAATCTGGAACAAAAGGGCTGGGGATATGTGGAGAATGCTGAGCAGGCGGACCTTATTATTGTAAACTCCTGCGGCTTTATACAACCGGCGAAAGAGGAGACTATCGAAACGGTGCTTTCCCTTCGCAAGGCCTATCCTGATAAAAAGGTGTTGTTGGCAGGCTGTTTTGCCCAGCGTTATGGAAAGGATTTGCTCACTCAGCTTCCGGAGATTGACGGGGTTTTCGGTAACCATGATCTGGGGCAGGTTGAAACTGTCTCCCGCCAGGTGATGGAGGGTGAACGGCCGGTGATTTTGCCGAATCGGAAGTATTCACCGGCATATCGCAGTCGTTTATTTTCATTTCCCCGCTCATCCTACGTAAAAATCTCCGAGGGGTGTAATCACCGCTGCAGTTTTTGTGCGATTCCCCTCATTCGGGGGCCCCTAAACAGCAATCCCATTGATGAAATAGTGAGACAAATACGGGAGCTCCTGGGGCAGGGTATAGTCGAGATCAATCTGATTGCCCAGGACCTTGCCGCCTACGGTGGTGATCGCGGCGCCTCTGAGTTTCCCCTTTTATTACGGAGGATTAGTGAGATCTCCGGTGATTTCTGGATACGGCTCTTGTATATCCACCCTGACAATTTCCCCATTGAAATTTTGTCTATAATGAAGGATGACCCTCGGATTCTCCCCTATTTTGATATTCCCTTTCAACACGGATCTCGCCGGGTATTGCGCCGAATGGGACGGAGTGGAACGGCCTCGGAGTATCTCCATCTCATTGAGAAAATCCGTGATGAGCTCCCCGATACGATTATACGCTCTACCCTCATGGTCGGATTCCCCGGGGAGGGACGCCGTGAGTTTAAGGAGCTTCAGCAGTTTCAAAGGGATGCTCAGTTTGACTGGGCGGGGGTTTTTGTATTCTCCCGGGAAGAGGGGACCCCTGCGTTTTCGATGCGTTCGGGGCTTGGAGACAGGCTGTCCGCCGGAAGGGCCCAAATAAGAAAAGAAACCCTGGAGGCTGCACAGAGGGAAATTTCCGCCCTGCGGACGGACCGCTTTGTAGACCGCACTGTCCGAGTGCTGGTTGAGGAAGAGGTTCCCGGCGAAGCCCTGTCCCTCGGCCGGGCTTATATGCATGCTCCGGAGGTAGATGGAAGCGCGATTATACTGAGTGACAGCGTAAAACCCGGCGACTGGGTTGATATGAAGGTAGTAAAACGCAACAACTTCGATATTGAGGTGGTACCGCGGCATGAGCTCGTCTGAGTCTGATTATCTACAGGTATTAAATAAAGAGCAAAAACAGGCGGTTTTACACGAAGGAAGGTCCCTCCTGATTCTTGCGGGGGCCGGTTCCGGAAAAACCCGTGTTATCACCACAAAAATTGCGTATCTTATAGATCAGCTCGGTTTTGATCCCCGTTCTATTTTGGCGGTTACCTTTACCAACAGGGCCGCCGATGAGATGCATGGGAGGGTGCTTGCAATGGCCCCGAATGCCTATGGAGTAATGGTACGAACCTTCCACTCCTTCGGGGCCTGGCTGTTGCGCAGGAACGCCCACCTGCTGGGTTTGAACAGTAATTTTTCTATTTACGATGATGAAGATGCCCTCACCCTCCTCCACAGCCTGTATCCCTCGTTCAAGCGGAGGGAATTGGCGGTATATACTCGGATGATCAGCCGGGCTAAGGACTATGCCCTCGGGCCGGAGGATAATGTATCCCAAATAAGCACAAATCCTATGTTCCAGGAGATGTACGAACGCTACGAAGAACGGGTGCGAGAAATCGGCAATGCGGACTTCGGCGACCTCATACTGAGGCCGGTAGAGTTGCTGAGTTCCGAACCCGAGGTACAGCGGCGCATGCACTCCCGTTTTAAAGTTATCCTGGTAGATGAGTATCAGGACTCAAATGTAGCACAGTATGAACTTCTGAAACTCCTGTACGGCCCGAAGACCTATCTGTGCGTAGTCGGCGACGACGATCAGTCGATTTATCGCTTCCGGGGGGCTGAAGTTCGTAACATCATCACCTTTCCTGATGAGTTTAAGAACACCGATATTATTCGATTAGAGCAAAATTACAGGTCAACTGAAAGAATTCTCTCCATCGCCTCTCATGTGGTACACAAAAACAAGCAGCGTCTCGGTAAAACTCTCTGGACCAGTGGCGGTCAGGGGGCAAAGGCAAAGATTACTTTTCTGCGTGATCATGATGAAGAGGCGGAATACTGCGCCCGCGTGCTGGGTGAGGGAAACCTGGCGGGTACGGCGATTCTTTATCGAACAAACGCCCAGTCGCGAAGCTTAGAAACATGTTTTGTAAAAAAGGGGATCCCCTATAAAATTGTAGGGTCCCTCCGGTTTTACGATCGTGAAGAGGTAAAGGACTCGCTTGCGCTGCTGAGCTTTTTTGTAAATCCGATGGATGAGGTTGCGTTTCGGCGAATTGTAAATAAGCCGGCCCGAGGAATCGGGGCAAAAACCGTGGTAAAAATAGTTGATGAGGCGCTGAGTGGGGACGGCAACTTGGTCGGAGCAATGGAGCGCCTGGCCCCGGGATTTCCCGCCCGCAGCCGTAAGGGGCTGGAAGAGGTGCTCGGATTTTTGGAAGAGCTCAAGAAAAGTGTTGCCGAACTGCCGCTTTCAGAGTTTATCAATCTAGGGGTCCGGAGGTCCGGGATACTGGAGTACCATCGCAGACAGGATGAAATAGCCCTCACTCAAAAGGTTTCGAACCTGGAGGAGCTTGTGAACGCCGCCTCCGAGTATTCTGGAGGAATGGAGGGGCTTAGCCAATTTCTTGAAGACCTGGAACTGGACCATTCGAGAATTGCCAAGGAAGACCCGGCGGCTATGCCCGGGGTTACCCTGATTACCATGCACAATACAAAGGGGCTGGAGTTCGACAGAGTTATTATTACCGGAATGGAGGAGGGACTGTTCCCCAGCCGTCCGGATGAAAAGGATGATGACCTAGAAGAGGAACGGCGTATTTTTTATGTAAGTATCACCCGGGCCCGCTACGAACTCTATTTTACTTCCTGCCGACAGCGGGTTATCTGGGGACAAAGCAATTATCAGAGGCCCTCTCGCTTTCTCAATGAACTGCCCGAGGCTGAGGTTGAGCTGGATTCCCGTTACTCCCTTCCCGCAGGGAACCTAAATGGAAAAGCTGAGCCCGAAGAGTCCGGTGAATGGCAAAAGGGGACCAGGGTGTACCATGATGATTACGGGGCCGGGGTAGTGTGGAAGACAAGCCACAACGGGAGTCATATGGTGGTTTCAGTGCGATTTGAAACCGGACAGACCGCCCAGTTTATACCCGAATACGCGTCACTTGAAAGAATTGCGGAAGATTTTTAATTGAATAAGGACACATATATGCCGAATATAAAACGGGCCCGCGGTTATCGAGTGTACGGTTTCGACGGGGCCCGCTATATTGATTTCTACTTGAACGGCGGCCGGGCTCTTACTGGACACCGTCCGGCGGGGGTACTGAAAGCCCTCAAATCGGGGGGCGAACGGGGACTCTGGGCTGAATATCCCGGCAGTGGCCGCCGGCGGTCCACTCGTCTTCTAATGCGTCTTTTTCCGGAAGTCGACCGGGTTTCATATTTTCCAACTCTCGAGAGTGCTCTTTTGTCTCTGAGTGAAGCTGCCGGTGTGTCCGTCGGCCTCGCAGATACCCCCTTCAGGTTTCAGAATAATCAGGTGCCTCTGGAAAATTTAGAAAAGGGTGCGTGGGTGGTGTATCGGCGTCCGTGGGCACTCACCTCTAAGCAGGAAAAAAAGCTCACAGAAGGCGGATACGGCCGGTTCTTTATACCCCTTATACCCTTTCCGGGGCGGCTTCTGCCGGTCCCGGTGTGCAGAGTTCGATCTTCAGCAGAGATGCCGAGGGAGAGCCGGGAGATAAGTCCGGTCCTGTTTGAAGTATTGATAAAGTGCATGGTGGAGCTGCAGAAACTCCGGCAGGATGACTATTCTCACATGTGGATGCGCTTTGATCTGCCGGGAATTGAGCGGGTCGGCCCCTATCTACAGTTTCAAATGGACCCCCAAAGTTATTACCGGTGGTATGAGGCCCTTTTAGAAGAGGGAGTCCTTCTGCCTCCGGAACAGAGCATACCGGCGGTTGTACCTTGTGAGTTTACTGAAGGTGAGGTTTTGCCGTTAATTAAAGGGTGTAAGGAGAGAACATGGAAACGGTAGATCTTATCGGCATAATTGTACGTCTGGCCACCGGAGCGATAGCCACTTTTTTGGCAATACTTTTGTGGGCTAAAACCCGCGACACCGCCTGGATGCTTATCATTATGGGGGTAATTGTAGAATATGGTGAGATCATTTATTCTACTTTAAAGCTCTTTGGTGTGGTGCCTTCCCAGGTGTTTATTTATCCCGAGCTTGTGAGGGTGGAGGTGGTATTGCGGAATTTGCCGCTTCTCTTTTTCAGTATAGGATTTCTGGTTATGCTTTTGCGTAATAAGTCTTGACGTAGAGGTGAATATGAATATTATAGGAAAGAGTAAAAAAATAAGGAGAAGCATATGACGGCACTGATTGTAGGTATAGTGATTTTATTTTTTACTGTATATTCCGTGCTTCCTTTTGAATGGGCTTTGCAATGGTGGCCCTATGTGTTAGATTTTCTGAAAGGTGGAATTCCGGTAGTGGCGCTGTTTATTGGTCTAGTAGCAGTACTAATCGGAATTGCAGACATTCGAGATAGAATAGAAGAGAAGAAGGAGAAGACCGACGAAGATACCGAGGCAAATGAAAGCCCCGTATCTAGCGACAAGGAAGAGAAATAAGAATAGAGGCCGAACCCACCCGTCCTTTCCCCTCGGCCTTGACATTCAAAGTGAAATATGAAAAGATGCTCAACACTTGTCTACGTCTTACGATAGCAATATACGCGCAAAGTTTATGATAGAGGAATGGGTATGAAGACAATTTTTGTGAAACCAGAAAAAATTGAACGCAAATGGTATGTAGTCGATGTTGCCGGTCTGCGGCTTGGTCGTGCAGCGGTAAAAATCGCATCCGTGTTGCGGGGAAAAAACAAGCCGGAATATATGAATCACCAGGAAATGGGTGATTATGTAATTGTGGTAAATGCCGACAAGGTCGATGTGTCCGGTCGAAAGGCACGGCAGAAGATGTATTACCGACACTCGGGTTATCCCGGCGGTATCACCGGTGAAAGTTTTGAAAAGATGATCGTAAAAAAGCCTGTATATCCGATGGAACGGGCTGTATGGGGAATGCTGCCGAAGGGGCCCCTTGGACGAAAACTTTACAAGAATCTGAAGGTATATGCAGGACCGAATCACCCGCATTCCGCTCAGATGCCGGAAAAACTGGAAATATAAGGAAGGGGAGATAAACGTGGATAGTACAACGAATCTTGCATTAGGAACAGGAAGAAGAAAAACCTCTGTTGCACGGGTGTTTCTCCGTGAAGGCAGCGGAAAAATTTCAGTCAATGGGAAAGAGGTTGATGAATACTTTAAGAATCCGGGGCTTACCTATGTGGTAAAACAGCCTCTGGATGTAACTGATTCATTAAATAAGTTTGATGTAATGGTAAACGTGAAGGGCGGCGGTCCTACCGGTCAAGCCGGCGCGACCCGTCACGGAATTGCCCGGGCGTTAGTATCATATGATGCGAGTAATCAGAGTCCTCTCAAGGCAAACGGCTTTATGACTCGAGACCCGCGTATGGTTGAACGTAAGAAATATGGACAGCGTGGTGCACGCAGAAAGTTCCAGTTCTCAAAACGTTAATCCAACTATTACCGCATTCAAAGAGGGAGCTTCGGGGGAGTCTATACAAGTACTTCTTTCCGACAGCTCCTCTTTTTTTGTCCCACCCTCTGCGCTTGTTGATTTTCAGCTTAGTATTGATCTGGAGGTCGATGAGCAGCTTAGAGAGCGTCTGGAGGCTGCCCACGAGCTTCTGAGGGCAACCCAGAAAGCTGCCGAACTCTTGGCAAGGCGTGAACATTCCCGGTTTGAGCTTTCTAACAAGCTCAGGCAACGGCAGTTTCGAAACAGCATTATTCGAAAAACCCTTGATGAGTTTCAGCGGCTGGATGTGCTTAACGATTACAGATTCGCGGAAATGTGGGTGCGGAACCGAATACGGAGAAAGTCGGAGGGCCTCACCAAATTGAGGGCAGCCCTTAAGAATAAGGGGGTCGAAGATGCAATAATTGAGGAGGTTCTTAATCGCGAATATAATTCCGAAGCACAACAACAGGCTTTAAAACAGGCTACGGAAAAAATTCTCATGAAATCGAAGGGGGACCGTGATAAGTTTGTTAGGATGCTGTTGAACCGCGGTTTTTCGTGGAAACAGATAAATAGTTTCAGTATACACAAATTTTTTCAATATTATGACGATTTACGTTGACATATTGGATATTTTTGGTACAATAAATGATACCTCATAGATGTTAAAAAAGAGAGGACATAAAATGGCAAAAAATGGCAAAAAGGTACGAATTTTCTCCGCTCTGGAAGTTGCAAATATCTGCGGAGTGGTGAATCAAACTGCAATTAACTGGATCAAGAACAATCATCTCAAGGCTTTTACAACCCCCGGCGGACAGTACCGCATTTATGCTGAGGACCTGCTTGAGTTTCTGGAAAGTCGCGGTATGCGAGTTCCTGATGAACTGCTTGAGATCACAGGGCAGAAAAGCAGGAAGATCCTTATCATTGATGATGATCAGGACCTGAATGAGATGCTAAAAAATATCCTGGTAAAAAAGTTTGAAAATCACAAAGTCTATCAGGCTTTTGACGGGTTTGAAGCGGGACGACTCATAACTGAAGAAAAACCGTCGGTAATTATCCTCGATATAGACCTTCCGGGCATCGATGGTCACTCTTTATGCAAAAAGATAAAGGGCGATACAAATCTCGGCTCACCGCTTATTGTATCAATCAGCGGCTTGGATGAAGAGAGTGAAGGCGAAAAGATCCTTTCCGAAGGAGCAGATGCATTTTTTCCGAAACCCCTTGATTTTGATAACCTGACAAAGACTGTACAGGACCTTTTATCTGTGCGAGGAGTTTAATGTCGGAGAAACCGGACAAGTATGTACTGATTGTAGAGGATGAGGATGCAATTCGGCTTACATTGAGAGATTATCTGCAAAACAGGGGGTTTCCTGTCCTAGTTGCTTCAGATGGGGTAGGGGCAATTAAACAGCTTTTGGACCACAATGTAGAGGTAATAATTTCCGACTACCGTATGGATGTGTTCGGGGGCGAGTATTGGGTCAAATTTCTGCATAAGTACTGTCATACAAAAAAGATCATCATAACAAGCGGTTTTCTTCGACCCGAATTTTCCATACCCTTTGAAGTCCTTTACAAGCCCTTTGATTATCACGAATTAGCGGGGAGAATCGAAGAGCTTTTTCCATTGAGTTAGACTATGGAGACGGAGAAAGACAGAAAAGCAGCGTGTAAAATACATATTGAAGGGAGAGTTCAGGGAGTAGGATTTCGCTACTCAGCGATGAAATCAGCCCGGCGGTACGGTGTGTACGGCTGGGTAAAAAATGAGTATGACGGTTCGGTGTCCCTTTTTTGTGAGGGAGAACAAAGCCGGGTCGATATGTTTATAGAATGGTGTAAGCAAGGCCCGCCGAGCGCCCATATTGTGAACGTTGATGTACAATCCTTATCTTATACCGGGAAGTACAACAGTTTTTCCGTGGCGTATTGAATATTTTTGAAAGCGCCTCAGATAAATAAAACATGATAAAAAAAAGGCTGCCCGATACGTCAGGCAGCCTTTTATGTGTGCGCCCCGCAGGGCCCACCTGGAAAAAGTTGGCCAAAATGCCGTGGGCATTTTGGCTATCGGGCAACAGGCATGTGTTACTTATTCACCTTGTTGATTGAATAAAAGGCCTTCTTTCCAGGGTATTCGGCAACACTTTCAAGATAGTCTTCAATTCTCATGAGCTGATTGTATTTAGCAAGCCGGTCGGAACGTGAAAGAGAACCGGTTTTGATTTGTCCGGTCTCCAGTGCAACAACCAGGTCTGCAATAAAATTATCTTCGGTTTCACCGGAACGATGGCTTACTATGGCGGTGTAACCGGCACGCTTTGCCATCTCAACGGCTTCAAAGGTTTCGGTAAGAGTACCGATCTGGTTTACTTTAATGAGAATTGAGTTGGCAATTCCCTTGTCGATACCATCTTTCAGACGTTTGGTGTTGGTCACAAACAGGTCGTCCCCTACCAGCTGGCAGTGGTCTCCAACCTTATCGGTAAGCAGTTTCCATCCGTCCCAATCGTCTTCAGCCATACCGTCTTCGATCGAAATAATCGGATATTTAGCTGCCCAGTCGGCCCAATACGAGGCCATTTCTTCGGAGCTTAATTCGCGTCCGTCGGAACTCTTGAAGACGTATTTCTTTTTATCTTCATCGTAGAATTCCGAAGCCGCCGGGTCCAGGGCGATTGCAATTTGTTCACCGGGCTTGTAGCCGGCTTTTTGTATTGCCTTTACAATTACTTCTACTGCTTCGTCGTTTGATTTAAGATTCGGTGCAAAACCGCCTTCATCACCGACGGCGGTGCTGTATCCCTGTTCTTTGAGTATGCTCTTTAAGTTGTGAAAAACCTCCGTGATCATACGTACACCCTCTCGCAGGGATTCTGCGCCGATGGGCATAACCATGAACTCCTGAAAATCGACGGAATTGTCCGCATGCTCACCACCGTTGATGATGTTGGCCATCGGTACCGGCAGCTGATTGGCATGATAGGCACCCAGGTATTTGAAAAGGGGCAAGCCGAGGAAGTCCGCCGCCGCCCGGGCTGTTGCCATCGAGACCCCTAATAGTGCGTTTGCACCGAGTTTGCTCTTGTTTTCGGTCCCGTCAAGTTCGATCATAGTACGGTCTATATCCACCTGATCAAGGGCGTCTAAGCCGACGAGTTCGGGGGCGATGATGTTGTTTACATTTTCAACAGCTTTCAGTACGCCCTTGCCCATAAAACGGCCTTTGTCTTCGTCACGAAGTTCAACCGCCTCGTGCACACCGGTAGATGCGCCTGAAGGAACTGCTGCGCGGCCCATAGAGCCGTCCTCAAGAAATACATCTACTTCAACGGTGGGATTACCCCGTGAATCAAGTATTTCGCGAGCTTCAATAAATTCAATTGTACTCATAATTACCTCTCCTCAAGATATTGTTAATTCTTTATCTTAATTAAGACTACTATCTTATGTATTGAAAATAAGGTCAAGCCGGGAATATCGAATTCAGAGATTCTCACTTTGATTTTTTTTTGAAAATTTCAAAGTGAGAAGGCCCGAATTTGAAGGGTTTTATGAAACCCCTGGGGCCTAGGCTCTTATAGGAGCTTGACCCCACATATTGTGCAAAGTATTATGAGGATAATATGAAATATACTCAGTTGTTCGGCAAAACGTTACGCGTTGTTCATCACGGGGTAAAGAGTAAGGGATTTGCGCTTTTACTTAGAGGTGGCTTTATTCGTTCCCACGGCAACGGTCTTTTTTCTTATCTGCCCCTGGGAAACAGGGTCGTTCGCAATATAAAACGGATTATCCGAGAAGAAATGGAAGAGCTTGGGGGGCAGGAGGTTACTGTTCCCTTAGTTAATCCCGCTGAAATGTGGCAAAAGAGCGGCCGTGACAGGCTTGTTGGAAAGGATATGGTCCGATTTAAAGACCGTACAGGACGAAATATGGTCTTGGCTCCGAGTCATGAAGAAGCTTTTGTTGATTTAGTCAGAATCGGTTTGCGCTCCTACCGGGACCTGCCCGCTTTTTTATATCAGTTTCAAACCAAATTTCGTGATGAGGAGCGTACAAGAAACGGCTTAATTCGTACAAAGGAATTTATTATGAAGGATGCCTATTCCTTTCATCGATCGGCCTCCGATTTGAATATTTTCTTTCCAAAAGTATTTTCCGCGTACCAGCGTATTTTTAAGCGCTGTGGTCTGGATGTGCTGCCCGCTGAATCAGGGGTCGGTTATATGGGGGGAGAGAAGGCCTTTGAGTTTATGGTGAGCTGTGATATTGGTGACGACATCCTGGTAGAATGTCCGCAATGCGGTTACCGGGCCAATAAGAGTGTGGCCATGGGATTGAAGGATTTTCATACGGGTACCCCCAAAGAGTTGGAGTATGTCGATACCCCGGAATGTACGTCCATGGAGGATCTTTCGGAGTTTTTAGGGTTAGAAAAGCACCATTTGGCTAAAACAATGATCTTTAAAACATTGAGCGGCCTGGTAATGGCCGTTGTGAGGGGAGATCATGAGGTTAGTCAGGAAAAGCTAACCAGATATCTTGGTGAACCGGTATTGAAAAAGGCAGAACAGCGGGAGGTGGAAAAACTTGGTTTTATACCCGGATACTTATCTCCCATCGGGGTAAACGGCACCATACCACTTGTGGTTGACGGAACAGTTGCAAAATCAGCGAACCTAGTGGTAGGGGGGAACAAAGAGGGGGTGCACCTACGAAATGCGAATTTTGGTCGCGATTTTGAATCGTCGAATGTTGCCGATATATCAATGATAAAGCCTGAAAATAAGTGTCTCCAATGCGGGGGGGCGCTCAAGGAGGTCCCTGCCCTTGAGCTTGGAAATATTTTCAAATTGGGTGATTTCTATACCCGTTCTATGGGGCTCTATTTTCAGGAGGAGAATGGGAAAAAGGTGTACCCCTTTATGGGTTCTTATGGTATAGGAATAGGCCGGCTTATGGGGGCAATTGCCGAAAAGCTCCATGATAAGCGGGGTATGATGTGGCCGACTGAAATTGCACCTTTTCGCTTTTTTCTTATGGGTATCGGCAAGAGTGATTCCGTACGGCAGAAAGTTGATAGGATATATGAAAAGTTTTACGCTGATACCTTGTTGGACGATCGTAAAGAATCCCCCGGAGTGAAGTTTCAGGACGCCGAAATCCTGGGAATTCCCTACAGGATTGTAGTCTCCTCTAAGCGGAATAGCGAGGACTCGGTAGAATTCTATGACCGCTACACACGCCGGAGTTATCTGGTGAAAATTGATAATATTGAAACAACAATGAAACAGCTGCAGGAGGAAGAGGTCCTTCCAAATTAGAATTACTTGAAGCGAATAGGCCTAAGAGAGAAGGTCTTCCCGAAGAAGGAGTACTTTGTATATGTCGGAACATAATGAAATCCGCCCGAAGGAGTTAACCGAAGAGGTGGTAGACCAAATTATATTTGGAATGGAGAACCAGCAGGCGGAATATCTGTTTGATCTGCAGGAAGGAGAGCTTATCCCCTGTGATGACCCGGAAATCGCGGCCGCCGGGGAAGAGGCTGAAAATCGGTTTGTCGATTTGCCCGAATGGAGACCGGTGGATGGTTTTCACCTGATGGAGCGGTTTGTGGCCTTTAATAAAAATCCAATCTATCGGCAGGAACTGAGGGACGCCCTTAATGGGGGAAGGGGGGTCTTTCGCCGTTTCAAGGATGTGCTGAAACGATACGAACCCCTTGAACGGCAGTGGTTTGCCTTTAAAGAGAGGGAAATGCGGCAGGTAGTGAAGGATTGGTATGCAACGGTTACCGATTCCATCGCTCTAAGCCGTCTTGGGGAAGAACCCGAGGAGACCGAAGAGCTAGTACTAAGTGACTTTATCATTCAAAGCGGGACCGGACGGTGGAAGGAAAAAATTTCTGAAGCCGCCGTACAGGCGAAGAATGAATCTGTTCAGGACATCTCCTTGGCCTTGAGGGATTACTTGCTCGATACCGAGGCTGTCGGTTGTAAAGAGAACGAGCATAAGGAGATCCTCTACGCGGAGACCCCTGTAGGCGAGTTTGCGGGTTGTATCATGGGGGTATATGTGCCCTCGGAATACAGTACCGTTCTGGATCTGAGGTTTATCTATGTCGAACCTCAATTTCGCGGACTAGGCCTCTCGCGACTTTTCATTGATAGGGCAACGGAACTGGCGGCGAAAAACGGTGTAAGCCAGATAGTAATAGAACTTCTTGGGAAAACCCTTTTTTTGCAGAAAGACTTAGAAGAGCGGGGGTTTCACGAATTCGGCCGTCGTTATTCGATGAGTGTAGAACGGGAATCCCAGGAGGGGAGTGAATAGCGTAAGGTCTATATTTTATGTGTAAGCTTATTTTTATATTGAGAAAAATTGATGACAATACTCTTGCCCTTAAACTCCACTGGGGCTTCAGACTTGTCTTTGGACTGCTGGCTGTGATTATTTTATCCAGCATGCTGGTGACCTCTTCAGAGGAGGGGGGCTCGCTGGTGATGGTGGTACTGATAGCCCTGTTTGTACTGATAGCCCTGTATAACGAAAGCTGGTACTTCTCCCTTCCCGAAGGAGATACCGATAGAGAATCGGCTCCTGGTGGGAGCAAACCTAAAGGGCTGGTGCGGCATTTTCACGGCCTTGTGATGTTAGCCGCACACAGCAGCTTTTCAATTGAAGATATAGAAAGCATAGAAGTAAAGGCCTTTCGTAAGGGGAGCGTGCCCGGTGCTGAAAGTGAAAAGAAGCGATTTTTCCAACGGGATCTTTTGACCCTCAGCTTGATTTTTACAAAGGGGGGCAAAAAAGACATAGAAATTACAGAAGCAAAAAATAAGACGGCCCTTCAAAGAAAGGCCGCCGCAATTTCAGATTTTACGGGTATTTCCTACCATTCGGAGGTTTGACTTACTCAAACCCGGTTTTTTGCTGCTTCAACCCAGATTTTAGCTGTTCTCCGGTTACTCCAGCCGGGCCATCTGCTCCTGAGTGTAATAGAGATAACAGGCAACCTTGTGATCGGTATCTGCATCGATCAATTCAGGAATATGGTTTTTGCATACATCCATACGGTTGGGACAGCGATCGTAGAAATAGCAGCCGAAGCGTTCCTGGTCGGGCGAGGGAACGTCTCCTTCCAGTACTATCCGTTTGCGTTCCCGCTCGATCTTAGGGTCGGGTATAGGGGCTGCCGAGAAAAGCGCCTTGGTGTAGGGATGCAGGGGCTTCTTATAGAGACTTCGGCTATCTGAAATCTCCACAACCTTTCCCAGGTACATAACAGCCACCCGATTACTCACATATTCAATAACCGACAGGTCATGGGCGATAAACATATAGGTCAAGTCAAACTCGTCCTGCAGCTCTATAAACAAATTGAGTATCTGGGCTTGGATCGAAACGTCCAGAGCACTGACCGGCTCGTCCGCCAGAATTACCTTCGGGTTTAAGGCCAAAGCCCGGGCAATACCTATACGCTGCCGCTGACCGCCGGAGAACTCGTGGGGATAGCGGTTCTTGAAGTAACGCGAAAGCCCCACCCGTTCCATCAGGTCTTCAACCCGGGCTTCCATTTCTTTGCGGTCCATTTGCAATAGTCTGCGGGAACGATAAATATCCAGGGGCTCGCGGATAACATCGTTTACAATCATACGCGGATTGAGGGAGGCGTAGGGGTCCTGAAATACCATCTGTATTTCACGGCGGGTTTTCAGCAGCTCGAACTGTGTCAGCTTGGTGAGGTCGGTTCCTTCGAATAATACCTCGCCGTCGGTCGGTTCGTACAGCTGGGCAATAGCCCGGGCGGTGGTTGATTTTCCGCAGCCCGATTCACCCACTATTCCGAGGGTTTCACCCTTTCTTAAGGTAAGGTCTACCCCGTCTACGGCACGAATTGCGCCGACCTTCCGCTTAAATATAATCCCGTCTTCAATCGGGAAATGCATTTTAAGATCTTTTGTCTCTAGTAAAACATCATGTTTCATGTATTCAAACTCCTCACGAATAAAGCCAGCAGCTAACTCTGCGGGTACTGCCTGAACTGCCTTCGGATTCTTTCTGTGTCGGGTATTTGGTTTTACAAATATCCATTGTATGGGGACAACGTGGATAAAAGGGGCAGCAGTCCGGCAAATCAATAAGGTTTGGAGGCTGTCCTGGTATTGATGAGAGCTTCTGACCTGTTTTTTTATCCAGACGGGGAACTGAGTTGATGAGTCCCTGGGTATAGGGGTGCTTCGGGTCTCCGAACAGGTCGTCGGCATTGGCCTCTTCGACTATTCGCCCGGCATACATAACTGCAATCCGGTCACACATTCCGGCCACGACTCCCAGGTCGTGGGTAATCATTATCAGTGAGGTGCCGAGACGATCGGACAGCTCCTGCATAATTTCCAGTATTTGCGCTTGGATGGTTACATCCAGTGCGGTAGTGGGCTCGTCGGCAATCAGTACCTGCGGGTTGCAGCTGAGGGCCATGGCAATCATAACCCGCTGGCGCATCCCCCCTGAAAACTGGTGGGGATAACTGTCGATACGTTTTTCCGGTTTCGGAATACCCACCATCCGCAGCATCTCGATGGAGCGCTGCCGGGCATCATCCTTATTCTCATGCTGGTGCAGCATGATTGTTTCTATCATTTGGGTGGAAATTTTGAGAAAGGGGTTCAAACTGGTCATTGGGTCCTGAAAAATCATAGAGACCTTATTGCCCCGTATGGTCCGCAGTTTCGATTTGGGCAGTTTTAGAATATCAACGCCCTCCAGTTTTACGCTTCCCCCGACTATCTTTCCCGGGGGCGAGGGAATCAGGCGCAGCAGGGATTGGTTTGTGACCGATTTGCCGGATCCCGACTCTCCAACGATTCCCAGGGATTCCTTCCTCTTCAAAGAGAAGGAGACGCCGTCGACCGCTTTTACGGTACCCTCATCGGTTTTAAAGTATGTTTTCAAGTCCTCGACTTGCAGTATATTTTCTTCATTCATTTAGCAGCTTCCTCTCTTGAAACTTACAGTTTATTTTTACTCTGCGGATCAAAGGCGTCCCGCAGGCCGTCACCGAGAAAGTTCATGGCAAACAGAAATATTGTCATGGCGACCGCCGGAAAAAAGAGTCTCCAGGGGTAGGCGCGCATTCCCTCAACCGCATCTCCAATAAGCGAACCCCAGGAGGCATAGGGGGCGGAAATTCCGAGCCCCAGAAAGGATAAAAAGGCCTCCATTTGGATAAATACCGGGATTCTCAGGGTAGTGTACACAATAATGATCCCAAAGGTGTTCGGAACCAGGTGGCGGAAAATTATCCGGGCAGAGCCGGCACCCATTGATCTGGCCGCTTCAACGTACTCGGAGTTTTTCAGTGAAATAATCTGTCCGCGTACAACCCGGGCTACCGTCAGCCAGCTTACCAGGGAGAGGGCTAAAAACATCAGGATAATACTACGGCCAAAAAGGGCCATTAAAATAATTACCAGCATCATATAGGGCATACTGTACATGATGTCTACAATACGCATGATGATGTAATCGGTTTTTCCTCCGACGTACCCGGCGATGGCACCGAAAAACAGTCCGATAAACACCGAGGTAATTCCGCCGATTAAACCGATGGCGATGGACATCTGACCACCCCATATAGTTCTGGCCACCATATCGCGACCGAGATAGTCGGTCCCGAAAAGGTATGTACGCTCGTGTATTTTTTCCTCTTCTCCGTCGATTATCTCGGTTTCGTTGGCTATACGTTCCCTGAGGGCTTCAAGTTCTGCCTTTTCTTCCTCGTTGAGGTTGACTCGGCCCTCTTGTACCGCAATATCCCGGCGTTCCCGGGTGATTTGCCGTTCAACATCGGCTATTGCATCCTTCTCTTTACGGGTAAGGCTTTCACCTCCTGCGGAGGAAGGATCGGTAAACTTCTCACGGGCCTCTTCAACTGCCTGCTCAATGTGCTGCTCATCTTCTTTGGTCCATTCGACCCGGCCCTCTTTTGCCGCCAGAGTGGTAAGCTCCGTTATTTTACGCTCCATCATTTGTTCTCCCGCGGTTTGTCCGAAGGAGGGTGGCAGGTGAATGTGGTCCATCTGCTGTTCTTTGTAGGAGTAGATCGGCAGAATTGGCGCAAAAAGC
>Ga0102938_10000430_pt1 | contig 30826 bp, 18 predicted proteins | sample SalPonR2_B_D2_MG_FD_84516 | JGI IMG/M metagenome (GOLD analysis project Ga0102938, IMG submission 84516) | Salt pond soil microbial communities from South San Francisco under conditions of wetland restoration - Salt Pond MetaG R2_B_D2_MG | ecosystem: Environmental > Aquatic > Marine >... | reverse complement strand
CTCCGGCGGGGCAGGCCCGCTCGGGGGCGACAGAGTGACGGTTCCCAAAAGGTTGCTTAAGTTTGACCACTCGCCGCCTTCCGTTAGCCACGGAGTAGCTTTGGCGGGAATCGATCAGCTCAAAATGACGGGCAATTGATGTAGACGCGGGACGCCTGGAGTTGGTATCGACACTAAGAGGTTTGTTCCATCTTCTGCTCGAGACTGCCGCATGAATCTGCTATCGATCTTCGCCGGATACCGACCTTCCCTCGTTTGGCTTTTCATCCTTATCGCCTCCCTGCTGCTCGGTGGATGTAGCGCGAAACCGCAGACCGAACGACAGGGTCGCGAAGTTGACGAGGACGCCGTTGCGGAGCAACCGGTAGTGCCGGGAGCTTCGCAGGGGATCGTCGAGATGCCCCCCTCAGAGCCTTCGCTGTCCGCCGATCGCCGAGCCACTACAACACAGTCAGCGTCCGCGCCCGATAGGGAAGCCGCGCCTTCGATCGCGTATTCCAAGTCGCCCGAAATCACGAACCAAAGCCGGACTCGCAGCTCGATGCCGCCGGACATGGCACCGTCGATGAGCCTCCAACCGATGAATGCCCCGTCGGCTGTCCGCAGCCTCTCCACCGATACTCCCCTGGCACCCCAGTCGGTGACGCCCGAAACGTCGGCTGTCGAACCTGCCGGAACGACTCGAAATGCCGACGAGGCGTTTGCGACGGTCGAGGTCTATTACGCGACCGACCGCCAACGTGGCAAGTTGCCGCTGTCGGCGCTGCATGTGAGCGGTGACCGTCAAACCTTGTTTACGTTGATCGGCTGCACCGCCTGCCTGTGGTTGGTATCACTGCTCTGCTGGGCGCGTGCTCGCAGCGGACTGGCCGCTCTGCTGGTCGTTGGAGGGTGTGCTACCGGTGTTTTCTCCGGCGTTTTGGTACTGCATGGACAAGCCCCCATCGAAAAGCATGGCGTGACCTACACCGCTGATCGCGGCACGCTGGCCCGAGGCATCTGCAAAGTCACCGTACCGAACTCTCATCAACGTGGTGTGGTCGAACGCCCCAGCCTGCTGCGGCTGGAATTTCGCGAAGACCAAGAAAAGCATGTCGTCCTATCGAGTGCCGTGGAGCTATCCGAAAACGATTTCCAGCAACGCTTGTCGCAATCGGTTGCCGGTTCACCCGACCGCGACCTGCTGGTCTTCATTCATGGTTACAACGTCGACTTTCAATCAGCCGTGCGACGGACCGCGCAGGTCGCCGTCGACCTGCCTTTCGAAGGGGTGCCGGTTTGCTATAGCTGGCCCAGTCAAGCAAGTTTGTTGGGCTATACGATCGATAAAAACAATGCTGACTGGACCGTCTCCCATCTGAAAACGTTTTTGCTGGAGCTGGCCGAAACGAGCGGGGCCCAGTCGATCAATGTGGTGGCGCATAGCATGGGTAACCGTGCCATGACAGCGGCGATGCAACAGATCGAGCTGGAGCATGATCCACAATCTCCCGCGCCGTTTGACCGCATCGTTTTAGCTGCTCCCGATGTGGATGCCGATCAGTTCCGACGTGACTTTGGTCCCTCGCTGGTCAAGATTGCCAATCAGGTCACGCTGTATGCGTCGTCGGACGACCAAGCCTTGGTAGCTTCAAAACTGGTTCACGGCAGCGCGCGGGCGGGCGACAGTGGCGGAGAATTGGTGATCGTTCCCGGCATCGAAACGATCGACGTCAGCGGCATCGACCTCAGCCTGCTGGGGCACAGTTACTACGGTGACAATGAGTCGATGTTACGAGACCTGTACGACGTCGTGCGCCAAGGCTTGCCGGCTCGTCAACGCGCGTCTTTGATTGCTCGTGGCGAGAGCCCGCTGATTTACTGGCAGCTTGCCCAGCGTCCTCAGACGTTGCTTCCCGCTACCACGCGGTAGTCGTCATCGCGCTGAGAAGTCGACTATATTGAGAAGCCCTCTGGTCGGAAACGCTGTAGCGCCGACCGCGATCGCTCCTCTTGGAATATCCCCCGCGATGCCGCCTCGAACCCGCCCGCGCTCTCTGAATCGTCGCCAAACTTTCGGTTTCTGTGGTTTGGCACTTGCTTGGGGACTGCTTGCCGCCGCATCTCTACCGGCCCAAAACGTCACCTCCGATGTGGTGATCTATGGCGGTACTTCGGCCGCCGTCACGGCGGCTGTGCAAGCCAAACGGATGGGGAAATCGGTCGTCATCGTCGGCCCCGACAAACATCTCGGTGGGCTGACCAGCGGCGGTTTGGGCTGGACCGATTCCGGCAACAAAGCGGTCATCGGCGGCTTGTCGAAAGATTTTTACCATCGCATCTGGCAAAAGTACCAGCAGCCCGAGCGTTGGCAGCAGCAGACGATGCAAGAGTACGGCATGCGGTCGATCGACAACCAAAATCAAACGATGTGGGTCTTTGAACCGCATGTCGCCGAAGAGGTTTACGAAGACTACATTCGCGAATTCCAAATCCCTGTCTACCGCGAGGAATGGCTGGACCGCGTCCAAGGCGTCCAGATCCGCGACCGGCGGATCCAATCGATTCGGATGCTCAGTGGCAAACAGTTCACGGGCAAAATCTTCATCGACGCAACCTACGAAGGCGACTTGATGGCCGCCGCCGGAGTGTCGTACCACGTCGGTCGCGAATCCCAGCAAGTTTACGGGGAGCAGTGGAACGGCGTCCAAGTCGGTGTGCTGCATCACGGTCATCACTTCGGAGGCTTGAAACCGGTCAGCCCCTACATCGTGCCCGGCGACCCGAGTAGCGGCGTGCTGCCGCGGATCAGCACCGCGCCTCCCGGCGAACGTTTCTCGGGAGACGACAAAATTCAGGCCTACTGCTTCCGCATGTGCCTGACCGATGCTCCTGAAAATCGCATTGCTTTTTCCAAACCCGAGGGATATGACCCGAGCCAATACGAGCTACTGCTGCGCGCTTACGAAGCGGGCTTCAAAGAGACGTTCAAAAAATTCGATCCGGCCCCCAACCGCAAGACCGACACCAACAATCACGGCCCGTTCAGTACCGACAACATTGGCTTCAACTACGCCTACCCCGAAGCGAGCTACGCACGTCGGCGCGAAATCATCGCCGAACACGAAACGTATCAAAAGGGCTGGCTCTATTTCATTGCCAACGATCCCCGTATTCCGCAATCGGTCCAGCAAGAGATGCGGCGCTGGGGGTTACCCAAAGACGAATTTGTCGACAACGACCACTGGTCGCATCAACTGTATATTCGCGAAGCTCGCCGGATGATCGGGCACTACGTGATGACCGAGCATGAACTGCTAAAGAGACGGCCGACCCCTGAGTCGATTGGCATGGGATCCTACACGATGGACTCGCACAACGTGCAGCGTTATATCACACCTGAGGGGACGGTTCAAAACGAAGGCGACATCGGTGTCAGTACTCAAGGACCTTACGAAATCGCATTCGGTTCGATCTTGCCAAAGGTTGACGAATGCGAAAACCTGCTCGTCCCCGTTTGCGTTTCCAGTTCCCACATTGCGTTTGGTTCGATCCGCATGGAGCCGGTGTTTATGATTCTCGGCCAGAGCGCCGCGACGACGGCGGTGATGGCCATCGACAGCGGCGTGCCAGTGCAAAGCGTGCCCTACGCGGAATTGCGAGACCGCTTGCTGCAGGACGGCCAAGTCCTTTCCTATGCAGGTCGTGCCAGTTCGCGGCGGACCCAGCCGATCTCGCTCGATAGCCTGCCCGGTATCGTAGTCGACGATGTCGTGGCGAACCCGACCGGCAACTGGCAAGTCAGTACAGCCCATCCGACATTCATTGGCCAAGGCTACCGCCACGATGGCGATGAAGCGAAGGGCGAAGCCACGTTAACGTTTTCCGCCCAGTTACCCGCCGCTGGCACGTACGAAGTCCGCTTATCGTATCCGCCGAACACCAACCGCGCGACTAACACGAAGGTTCAAGTTCAGCATGCCGAGGGTGTCGAATCGATCGTCATCGATCAGCAGCAAAAACCCGCGATCGAAAACCGCTGGGTTTCCCTTGGCACCTTCGCCTTTGAAGCGAAACAAGCTGCCGTTGTTGTCGTCAGCAATGAGGGCTCCGATGGCTACGTGGTTGCCGACGCGGTGCAGTGGTTGAGCACTAACAGTAAGTAGAGGCTGCCTGACGACCGCGCATGAAAAACCTCGGCGTCGCGGTGGGGTGGCGTTGCGAACACCGAGGTCTTTATCAGACGGTTGCCTGCGGGGCGGCAGCCAACCGTCTGGAATGATTCGACAGCGTATCAGGATTAATACATGTCGTGATCGCCACCGTGGCCGCCACCCTTGCCCTTCTTCGGGGCATCGGCAACCAGCGCATCGCTGGTCAACAACAGAGTGGCAACGCTGGCAGCGTTGGCAAGTGCGGTCCGCGTGACCTTGGTTGGGTCGATCACGCCCGACTTGACCAGGTCTTCGTAGGTGTCGGTCAGGGCGTTGTAGCCTTCGTTGCCCTTCATAGCCAACACTTTTTCGCACACCACGCCGCCATCTTGACCAGCGTTTTCGCTAATCATGGTGACAGGAGCACGGCAGGCACGCAGCACGATGTTGTAACCGACGACTTCGTCATCGGTCAGTCCTTCAGCAGGTTTAACGCCTGCCGAGGCACGCAACAGGGCGACACCGCCACCTGGCAAGATGCCTTCCTCGACTGCGGCACGCGTGGCATGCAGTGCATCTTCGACGCGAGCCTTCTTCTCTTTCATTTCCGATTCGGTTGCCGCACCGACGTTGACTTTGGCAACACCACCGGCCAACTTGGCGAGGCGTTCTTCCAGCTTTTCGCGATCGTAATCGCTGGTGCTGTTTTCGATTTCACGACGGATCTGATCGATGCGAGCCTTGATGTCGGCTTTCTTCCCACCACCTTCGATGATCGTCGTGTTGTCTTTATCGACGATAACCTTTTTCGCACGACCAAGGTCGGCCAAGGTAACGCTTTCCAGTTTGGTGCCGAGCGCCTCGAAGATCGCTTGTCCACCGGCGAGGATCGCGATGTCTTCCATCATTGCCTTGCGGCGATCGCCGTAGCCGGGTGCCTTGACAGCGACACAGGTGAACGTGCCACGCAGGCGGTTGATCACCAGGGTTGCCAAAGCTTCGCCATCGACATCTTCGGCGATGATCAACAGCGGCTTGCCTTGCTGCACGACTTGCTCGAGCAACGGCACCATATCTTTGATGTTGGAGATTTTCTTTTCGAACACCAACACGTAGGCGTCTTCCAAAACCGCTTCCATCGAAGTCGGATCGGTGACGAAATACGGCGACAGATAGCCGCGATCGAACTGCATGCCTTCGACCCATTCCTGCTCGGTCTTCAGACTCTTGCCTTCGTCGACGGTGATCACGCCGTCTTTGCCAACCTTTTCCATCGCGCCGGCGAGCAGTTCGCCGATTTCGCGGTCGTTGTTGCTGGCGATCGAAGCGACGTTTGCCATAGCCGCTTTGTCCTTGACCTTGGTGGCCATCGAGTGCAGCTTGGCAGTCATATCGACAACGGCTTTTTCGATGCCGCTTTTCATCTGAATCGGATTGACACCCGCGACAACGGCTTTGAGGCCTTCGTTGAAGATCGCTTCGGCCATCACGGTCGCGGTGGTGGTACCGTCACCGGCGACGTCGCTGGTCTTGCTGGCGACCTCGCGAACCATCCGAGCGCCCATGTTTTCGTAGACGTCTTCGAGATCGATTTCCTTAGCAACGGTAACGCCGTCCTTGGTGACGGTCGGGCTGCCAAAGCTCTTCTGCAAAATCACGTTGCGTCCCTTAGGACCGAGCGTAACCTTGACCGCGCGAGCCAACTGGTTCACGCCACGACGGATCGCCTCGCGGGCTTCCTGATCAAAAGCGATAATCTTTGCCATAGTAATTTACTTAATCAGTGGATGGTTAGTGGAGTGGAAAGCCGGGAAATGAGCAGCAGGACGACGCCTCGGACTACTCAATCACAGCCAAAATGTCGTCTTCACGCATCAAGAGGTACTCGACGTCATCGATTTCAACCGTTTCGCCGGCATAGCTGGTGAACAGAACCTTTTCGCCGTTTTTGACCTGCGGCGTCGAACGACTGCCGTCGTCGAGCAATTTCCCGGTGCCAACGGCAATGACCGTCCCACGAGCGGGCTTTTCCTTGGCCGAATCGGGCAGCACGATGCCGCCGGCGGTGGTCGATTCGCCTTCGTCGCGCTGCACCACAACGCGCTCGCCCATGGGTTGCAGCCGAATCTTCGATTTCGCTTTCGTGGCAGTCGCCATCAGTGTCTAGCCTCCGAGTGTAGTAATGCTTAAGGGATTTGCGATGCAGTTGGACGCTCCGCCCGCCAATGTGGCGGACTTGTCGAGTCGACCGATCGCTTGCACAAGTGTTTTGGGTGCGCAGGCATGACAGCCCACCGCAGCTGACTCCTCCCAACAGCAAGCGGTGTGCCGGAATCAAAAAATGGAAACCTAAGGCACTATCAAGCAAGGGTTTACGTTTTTCAGTACGAAAAAAAGCCCCCTCAGCACGGCAGCATGATGGCAGCACGGAGCCAAACGGGGTTCTTCCCGCTGTCACAGTGGCAGGAAGCGGCCTTTTCTCGCCGTGAGAGCCGCTTCTTCTGACATTGGCAGCTCCGCACAGCCGAGCGGCCGAATTGTATCCGCGTCCCGGTAGGGTAAACTTGAAGCGGTCGGTTTGGTGGCAGGCGTCGCGTTACGGACGTTTTTGCGTCCCTCTCACTGGCCCTTTGCGTCCCTCCCACCGGCCCACCGCTCGTCTCGTCTTCGATCCCATCCACGCTGAACTCCTCTTTCGAAATCACCCGACCATGCCTATTCCCGTCACTTGCGCGTGCGGAAAAACCCTTCAGGTCAAAAATGAGCTGGCCGGCAAAAACGTTCGCTGTCCAGCTTGTAAACAACCGCTATCCATTCCTGCGGCCGCTGCGGCGTCCAGCGGAAGCCAGCGTGCGGCATCCGCACCGCAGGCCTCGGCGGCAAGCGGTTTTCCAGGCGGCTTGGACGACCTTTTTGAAGAGGAAGGTCTGAAGCATCGCCAGGGAGCCACCTGCCCGAGCTGTACCGCGGAGATGAAACCAGGAGCGATTCTCTGCCTAGCTTGCGGCTTCAACACGCAAACAGGCGAAAGGCATCAAGCGTATAAGACCGAAGCCGAACGGACGTTGCTGGGGCACACGCTGCTGGATAAAGCCCAAGTCGACATGGAGCACGACCAGCAACTGCAGAAAAAGCTGCAGGGCGCTGGGCTGCCGTGGTGGGTGCTGCTGCTGATCCTGTTAGCGGTCATTGGCTTGGCGGTCTTCTTCGTCGTCGGGGTGAACATGATCACCGGCCCGCCCGAATAGGCCCCCCAATGGCCGCAACATTCGTCGCCAGCACACCGCGACGCGTGCCGGCGTATCGAATCGGCGTTGCGGATAAACGCCGCCCGCCGGGAGGCTCAGTTGCGGCGGGACCGCATGTTCGCTGGCAGGGTGCCTGGCGACGCCATTTGCAACTCGGAGTCGATCTCCATCGTTTGGGGCCGGATTTTTAAGTATCCCAGTGCGATGTTCATGCCCGGCAAGCCGTTTGGCTGCGTCTGCTTCAGCGTCGCCGGCCGGCGGCCGTCCCCTTCGACAATAAACAGGTCTTTCACCGCGGCGTACGACGCGCGATTTCCCGTCACATCGAACAGACCATTCTCGTTACGGGCCCGGAAGACGACGCCGCCAAGCGCTTCCACCTCCCACGCTCCGGCCTGCAGAGGCCCGGCGCCAGCGGGAGCATTGCCGGTCAAGGGCCTAGCCAAAGGCTGCCGATCCTGGGCCGCCTGAGGTGCCTGCGCCAGCCTGAGCGTTTGGCAATCGATCGTTGCTTGTCCACTTGCCAAGGCGTCCATTTGGATGGCGTCAAAACCGTGTTCCCAGGAGGCTACCGGACTGACACCAATCCGGACCCCACGCTGAAACCGCAACTCTTGTTTCTCCAAATTGCCTTCCATGCTTTCGTTAAACACGAGGTGGGTCCCCATCAGTCCCCCTTGGGGCACGAAGCTGGCAAACGGTCCGGTCGGCGAAGTGCGCGCCCACTGTCGATACCACCCCGGCCCGGGTCCCTTCAGTTGGCCAGCTTGCGGCAACAGCGACAGCTTGGGCCCACTGAGCACATGCCGAGCCTGTAGGTTGTGATTGGCATCGGCTTGATCAGCGGTCAAGAATACCGGCTGGGTGTCGGAACCGAGCAGCGAGATGTCTTCGATCGTCGCGCTGCGCATCGCTGCGGGATCTTTGATTTCAATCGCCGTACCGAGCGTCACCAACATCCGATCGCCGGTCGCGACCACGTCCCATGGAGTCTGTTCGATCCCCGTCAGCATCTCCGCCGAGAGACGCACGCCGCCGGAAAGTTCCACCGTTTGTCCGTCAAATCCCATCGTGCCCGACCAAGCACAGCGAGGTGGCTCGGCCCACCGCATGGCCGCCGTCGCATTGCCTTGCGGCAACACGGCAGTCGGCATTTGAAATTCCCCCGCTTGATTGATCCAGACATAGTTTTCGCTGGTGCTGATTAAAATTAGCGGCCCGACAAAATAGCCATCCCCGAGGTCAAACCGAGCCGGCTGTGCGTTGCCTTGGATCTGGATGGTGTCGTGGCCATCCTTACTCAGCAAACGCATCTTGTCACCCGAAACGGCCAGCGGCAAAGTTGCCCGCGGTGTTGTCATCTGATGCCTCAAACGGACATCCCCATCGACCGTCAAGTCACTGCCGATGATCTCGCGTCCACGCAAGGTGAGATTGGCGTGGATCGTTTTTGCCATCAAGCTTGGTCGCGGTCGTGCCACCGGCGTGACCGTCTGCTCGCCTTCGCCCGGCTGCCGAACCCAAAACCTTTTCGTTGCACCGGAGGCGGGAGTCAGTGCGACACCTGCTTCGGCCCCTGCCTTGGTAACTGGCGTTTGAACATCGAAAAACAACTGCAACAGACCGGTCTCGGCATACATCAGCGAAGTGTCGAAGATCACATTACCCGTCGCGGATGCTCGTTCGGGGCGAAACTGTGCAACGAGCCCCTTTTCGCCGGCCGGTCCATCCTCAACGCCATTCGCTGGTCGACTTCTTTGGGCTGCTTGGACCGGTTGCTGATTCGGTAACTGACGAAACACGAACCGCAGCGCGTCGGCGAGGACCTTGCCGCCATCGCTGAGGGTTGCGGTCACCTTTCCGTCGACCTGCAGTTCATGCAAGTCGGCTTCGGGCAACGGTTTTAAGCGGACGCCTTCGGTCCAACGAATGGTTTGAATCGCCAACTCGTCGTCCATCTGAAAATCAAGAAAACCGCTTCCCTTGCAGTCGAGGGTTCCCACACGGAGCGGGTCTTCGACGGGAAAGGTGTAGACGAAATCGGTGGCTTGGAAGTTCACCCCTTGGTAGGCAATCCGCACTCCGGCGCTGCCTTGCACATGGAGCGCCCCTTGTTCGGAGTCATACAGCACCGTCTCGGCAACCGCTTCGGCCCCGACGGTGGGCAAACGGACGATGACCGGTTGCCCCTCCGCTTCGATCCGACGCAACCAATCATCGGCGGTCTGACGTGGCAGCTCGGAGGAGAGTGGATTGTTGAATTCGATCGTCACGACGTCGCACTCAATCCGATCGCTCGGGCCAACATGCGGCTTGTGCTCGATGCGCACCGAATCACGCAATTTCAAGATATCGGTGGCGAAATCAAACGTCACACGCCCCTTGCACTTGATGGAGGCGATGCCGGGTGGCAGGCTTGCGTTGCTGTTGCGCTGCATCCGACCTTGTGCTGGCACGGGCAACTGCAAACGATCGAGGTAAATCAGTTCCATGCTGTCCAGAATCGACAGCGGGGATTGCCCTCCCGAAGTTGGAATGTCCCCGCCACCGGCCAGCCGAATCGTCAGGTTGCGGCCTTCGAGGCGACTCTCGCCCCACCGCATACGAATCGCTTCGTTGGTCCAAACGCGACGATTGTCGATCCCCACGTCCCGCGTTTCGATTTCCAACTGATCACTCGGTGCAATCTTTCCACCTGGTTCGGCTGGCAGGGAACGGATCACGACCTTGCCGACCAGTTGACCACTTTTGATCGGCGGCGCCTGGCTGCCCAACACATCGAGCGATTCGGCGAAGGTGACGTCGGCTCCTTCGGCGGCATCTAAAACAATCGGCGGACGGCCTTCTCGTTGCATGATCACCGTTACCGGCCACACCCGCCATTGACTGGGGGTAATCTGCTTGCGTTCGCTAAACAGGACCACCCCTTGGTCCTTGATCGACAACCGTTTGCGAGCCGTGCGTTGCCACGATCCTTCGGGAAACATCTGTTCCAGCTGGGACGGTTCGTGCGTCTGCTGAACATTCACCGTCGCGGCAAACGAGATGTCGGGAGGTGTTAGCCAAGCCACAATGGTGAACTGGTACACGAGCGCAACGACCGCCAACACGGCGAATGCGATCGAGTAGTTCAACAGCTTGGCAAACATGAAACGTTTCGGGTCGAAAGTTCGAACTAATTTGGATTGATCGCAGCGACTTCTTCCCACCGATCTTTGGCGCGCAGCAGTCGCTCGATGACTTCACGCACCGCCCCGCAACCACCCGCCGCTCGCGTGGTCCAGATTGCACCATTGCGAACATCGTGACATGCGTCCGCCACGGCCACCGGCAAACCGATTCGGCGGAGGACCGGCAGGTCAGGCAGGTCGTCACCGATATAACAGGTTTGCTCGGGCGTTAGCCCCAACCCTGCGATCACCTCGGCGGCGGCGGGCCATTTTTGCTCGAATCCTTGCCGCACGATTTCGACACCCAGCTCGGCTGCTCGGATCCGCACGATCTGGCTGTTGCGCGCGGTCAGGATTCCGAAGTGCAATCCGGCCCGTTGCCAAAGTTTGATCCCCAATCCGTCACGCACGTGGAAGGCTTTGATTTCCACGCCGCTGTTGTCGTAGATGATTTGTCCGTTGGTCAGGACGCCATCGACGTCCGACAAGATCAACTCGATGCCGGCGGCGAGTTCCTCGTCGGTGGCTAGTACTGGATTCTTCATGCAAGGTCTCGTCGTACATCTTCGCGTGGAAAAAACGGGCGTACAGGCGACTAGTGGCGGGGCTTCAGCGGCACAACAGCGCGTTGCGGTTCGGACAGGGAAACGATGTCGGTGATATCCAGCAAGCCGATTGGACGAGCCAGCTCGTCCAACACAGGCAGCTCGCTGATTTTTCGTCCGGCCAAGACCGCAATCGCATCCCCCAGCAGCGTTCCGGCTTGCGTCGCCTGAACGTCGCGCGTCATGACATTGTCAATCGGCTGATCCAATTGATGTTCGTTACGTCGCTCCAACAACTTGGCCAAATCGCTGTCGGTAAATAAGCCGACCAGTCGTCCGACTTCGTCGACCAGCATCACCGCACCGGTGCGCCGGCCTTGCGCGGCGGTGGCTGTCATCGCCTGGCGAATCGTGGCGGACTGGGACGCAATGCGGCACTCCGCCAGCGGCCGCATCAGTTGCTCCACGCTGGTCATTTTTTTTCCCAAGCTGCCGCCGGGGTGAAAACGGGCAAAGTCGTCACGAGAAAACCCTCGCAGGCGACTGGCAAGCAAGGCGATCGCGTCACCCACCGCCAACATGGCCGTCGTGCTGGTGCTCGGAGCCAGCCCCAGCGGACACGCCTCGGCATGACGCCCTAAGCTGACCACACAATCGGCCGCGACCGCCAGCGGATTGCGATCGTCGGCTGTTAGCGCCACGACGCCGGCGGATTGCTGCCGCAACATGGGCAAAATCTGCAGCACTTCATCACTGCGGCCGCTGTTGGAAAGTGCCCAGACAAGGTCGTCGCTGCGCACCATGCCCAAATCCCCGTGAATCGCTTCGGAGGGATGCAAGAACTGAGCCGGGGTCCCCGTGCTGGCCAGCGTCGCGACCAATTTGCGACCGATCAAACCCGCTTTGCCGATCCCCGTCACCACGACCATGCCCTCGGTGGCGGCGGTCCATTCCGCTGCACGGACCGCTGTTGGCGACAGCCGATTGGCAACATTCCGCAGCGCAGCGGCTTCGGCAGCGACGATCTGGCGCACAAAACGCAAGCGTTCCAGGGGCGTTTCGATGGCCGGTTGCGGGGCCGCAAATTCTGATCGCTGAAGGGGCTCTGTCATCCGTGACGACGCCTAAGTTACAAGGAGCAAGTTGCCGTTGCGCCGCACTCAGCCGCCCATCCTTGGTACGGCAGTCCAGCGACCGCTGCGAAGTGTACAGGCGAGGGGGGACGCACAACAACATGGAAACATCGACGTGGCCACGGTTTTTCGATCCGCAAGCCGTGGGGTGGTCTGCGAAGGCAGCCGTCTGTGGTACCTTTCGGAACCAATTTGATAGCAATTGCAAGGGAGATATAAGATCGTGAGAGTCATGATTCTGGAATCGGCGGATGCCGCCGGAGTGTGGGCGGCAGACCAAATTGCCAATGTGGTCCGACAGCAACCCGCAGCGGTGCTGGGGCTGGCCACCGGAGGGACGCCGGTTCGTTGCTACCGCGAGTTGATTCGCCTGCACCAAACCGATGGACTCGATTTTTCGGCCATTCGGACCTTCAATCTTGACGAGTACTACCGCTTACCGGCGTCGGACCCAAACAGTTATCGTCAATTCATGCAGGAACAACTGTTCGAAAAAATTAATATTCCGCAGGAACAGACGCACGTCCCTGACGGGATGACCGACGACTGCGACGCGTTTTGCGAGCATTATGAGCGGTTGATTCGTCAAGCGGGCGGGATTGATCTACAGTTGTTAGGCATCGGCACCGACGGCCATATCGCGTTCAATGAACCGGGGTCGTCCTTGGCCAGCCGCACGCGGCTAAAATCTTTAGCGGCCGAAACGATTCGCGATAACGCGAGGTTCTTCGGTAGCGAAAGCGACGTACCCCGGTTGGCGATCACGATGGGAGTTGGCACGATCATGGAAGCGAAACAGTGCCTGCTATTGGCGACCGGCGAAAATAAGGCGACCGCCATTCGTGATGCCATCGAAGGCCCGGTGACAGCTCGCGTGACCGCCTCGGCTTTGCAGTGGCACCCCAACACCCTGGCGGTGCTCGATGCGGCGGCAGCCTCTAAGTTGGAATTTGCGGACTACTACCGCGATGCGGAATGGCTGCGGCAACAAGTTCAATAGCTTTCAAGATACCGAAACGGATAGATTGATGCGGAAGTTTGGCGCGATACGCGACGAAATCGATGCAAAGCGTTTGATCGACTACTTGCTCACGCAGCGAATCGTCGCCGTCATGGATGTGGCGGCCGACCCTCGCGACGGCTGGGAATTGTGGGTGCGTGAGGAAGACCAGTTCGACAGCGCCAAGCAGATCCTGGCGGAATTCCGCGAAGCCCCCGGCGACCCGCGTTTCGAGGCAACCGCGGCGGCGAACGAAATCCGCAAACGACAGTCGCAAGATTTGCAGCGACGCGCCAAACTGCAACAGACGATGCCGCGAGGTGGTTTGGGCAGCATGATGTCGCGTCAGATTCCCCTGACGATCGGCTTTATCATCCTGGCCGCCATCGTCTCGCTGATCACCAAGTTCGGCGACGTCAGTGTGATGCGTTCGGAAAGGATCAATGCGGACGGCGAGATCGTCTTCCAATTCGAAAACACCACCGCCAGTGCGGTCTACCGCGCCTTGATGTTAGTCGACCCCTTCGAGTACCGCCCCGACTACAAACGCCCCTCGCTGGGCAATAAAGACCCACTGGCGAGACTGAAGCGGGGCGAGCTCTGGCGTTTGGTCACCCCGGTATTGCTGCATGGCAACATCATGCACCTGGCTTTCAATATGCTGGCGATGTATTCGCTGGGAGGCATCATCGAGCGTCTGCATGGCAAATGGTTTTTGCTCGCTGCGATTCTGTTCACCGGAGCCGTGGGGTCGCTTGTCCAAGCCCTCGTTCCGCCCTCGCTGGGCGGAACGCCGATCGCGCTGGGAGCCTCGGGCGCCATCTTTGGTTTGTTTGGCTACCTGTGGGTGCGTCCGATGCTGGAACCGATGTACCCGATTCGGATTCCGCGCGGCAGCGTGGTGATGATCTTGGGCTGGATGTTTCTCTGCATGACCCCGTTGATCCCCGGGATCGCAAACGCGGCTCACGTCGGTGGACTGCTGGCGGGAATGACAATCGTCCCCTTGGCGATTCGGTTTTGGCCGCCATCGTGAACGGGCTGAAACGCCTGTTTGGCGGCCCAGCCGGAATCTCCAGTGTCCTTCGCGTCGCGCTGCCGCTGATGATCAGCACCGGCACTTTTTCGCTGGTGCTGTTTATCGACCGGACACTGTTGCTGTGGTACGACGGGTCGGCCATGGGAGCTTCGATGGCTGCCGGCAATCTGTTCTGGTCACTGATTTGCCTGCCCGTCGGCGTGGCATCGATGACCGGCGCTTTTGTGGCTCAATATGTCGGCGCCAATCAACAGCACAAGATTGGGCGATTTTTATGGCAAGCGGTGTGGCTATCGTTGATGACCGCACCGGTCTTTGCGGGCATCGCCATCATCACGCCCTGGCTGTTTGAACTTGCCTCCCAGCCGGCTAACTTGATCCCCATGGAGTCGATCTATTTGCGGATCCTGCTGATCGGCGCGGTCGGTTCGGTCATCGACACCGCGCTCAGCGGTTTCTTCAGCGGTACGGAACAAACCCAAACCATTATGTGGGCCAGCATCGCTTCAGCGTGCTTAAACATCGTGCTGGACGTGGGCTTGGTGTTCGGCATCGGTCCCTTGCCCGAACTGGGAATCGTGGGTGCCGGCATCGCGAGTTCCATTTCGTTTTGGTTCAAAGCGATCTTGTTTGTGGTCCTGATCGCCCGGCAGGCCGATGAACAAACGTTTGGCTTCCGTAGCGGCTGTGTGTTTGATTTCCCGCTGCTTAAAAAGCTGTTGTTCTATGGGCTGCCTGCCGGCTTGCAATTCCTCGTCGAAGCGGGCGGATTCACCTTGATCGTGTTGCAAATCGGTTCGCTAGGAGACCTCCCCCTGCGTGCGACGACGATGGCGATCAACTTCAACATGATCGCCTTTATTCCCCTCGTTGGACTTTCGATCGCCGCCTCGGTGCTGGTCGGACGTCATTTGACACAAAGCGGCCCGGCGTTGGCTCAACATGCTGTCAAGAGTGCCTGGGCATTGGCCATGATCTATTCGGGACTGTGGGCGCTGCTGTATGTAGCGCTGCCCGACTGGCTGCTGTCGCTGTACCGGCTGGGCGAAGTCGATGCGGGCTCCGAAGCATCGATCGTGATCGCCCGCAATCTACTGGGCTTTGTCGCTCTGTACGTGCTGTTCGATGCGACTCAACTGATTTTAGCCGGGGCGCTGCGAGGTGCTGGCGACACCTGGTTTGTGCTGCTCGGCACGGCAGCATGCTCTGTCATCGCGGTGGTCATCGGTGCCATCTTCGAACCCGACGAGGGAGCGCTGCGTTGGTGGTGGTGGGCGATCACCGGTTGGGTCTGGATGCTGGCGGTGATGATGTCGTTGCGTTTCTTTCAAGGCCGCTGGCGATCGATCGACATGATCGGCAAGCAAGACGTTCCCCCTCCGCCTTAGAGTCGGTATCGTGTCGTACAACGATCCGCGCGGCGGCACGGCAGGCCAGAGGCAGAGAAGTGGCAAGCCTGAGTCCTGGCAACGGGGTTGCCTGTCGTCCGACAAACGGACATCCTCGATTTTTCCTTCAACGATTTTTTTTGATGGCGATTGATCCAATCTGCGGCATGACGGTTGACGAGTCGACCGCGATATCGACCGAGCGTGACGGCGAAGTCTATTATTTTTGTTGCGATTCCTGTCGCATCAAATTCTTGCAAAACGCTGGTGATCCCTCGACGCCGATGGTTCACTCGATCGGCATCGGCGCGCCGGCACACGCTTGCTGTCATGGACCGGACAGTCCGCCCTCCGCCGCGGGGGCTCCGCAAAATGATGCCCTTTATATCTGTCCGATGTGTCCCGAAGTTGGTAGTGACGTCCCGGGAGACTGCCCGAAGTGTGGCATGCCCTTGGAACGCAACTCGGTTTCACTGGAAGAGGAACACGACCCCGAATGGACATCGATGAGCCGTCGATTTTGGCTCGCCTGTGTCTTGACTCTCCCCCTGTTTGCGATCGCCATGGGCCCGATGATCGGTTTGCCGGTCGAGCGTCTGCTCAGCCCGCTGGCGGCCCGCTGGTGGCAACTCGGCTTGGCCACGCCGGTCGTCTTTTGGTGTGGTTGGCCGTTCCTGGTGCGTGCGGCGCGCTCCTTGCGAACCGGCAATCTGAACATGTTCACGTTGATCGGCATCGGCACTCTGGCTGCCTACGGGTTCAGCGTGTGGGCGTTGCTGCTGCCCGACTGGATTCCGACAACCTTTACCACCGAAGGCCAAACCCCGCTGTATTTCGAAGCGGCCGCGATGATCACGACGCTGGTGTTGCTGGGGCAGTTGCTGGAGTTGCGAGCCAGAAAACAGACGGGCAACGCACTTCGAGAACTGATGGCTTTGGCCCCAGAGACGGCGAGGATCGTGCGCGACGGAACCGAGCAGTCGGTACCGTTGAGCGAAGTTCAGACGGGCGACTTACTGCGCATCCTGCCGGGCGACAAAGTTCCCGTCGATGGAACGGTCGTCGAAGGCCGCAGCCGTGTCGATGAATCGATGCTCACCGGCGAGCCAACAGCGGTCGCGAAAAGTGTTGGCGATCGGCTGATCGGTGGAACCGTCAATCAGACCGGTTCGCTGCTGCAAACGGCCGAGCAGGTCGGTCACGAAACGACATTGGCCCGAATTGTCGACATGGTGGCTCAAGCCCAACGCAGCCGTGCGCCGATCCAACGCATCGCCGATACCGTTTCCGGCTATTTTGTGCCCGCCGTCCTGGTCGCCTCCGTGGTCACGTTCCTCGCCTGGTGGTGGTGGGGACCTGCCGAATCGCGATGGGCTTACGCTTTCGTCAACGCGGTCGCGGTGCTGATTATCGCTTGCCCCTGCGCGCTCGGATTAGCGACCCCGATATCGATCATGGTCGGCGTCGGGCGAGGTGCGTCGAGCGGTGTCTTGATCAAAGACGCCGAATCGCTGGAGATGCTGGAACAGGTCGATACGCTGGTGGTGGATAAAACCGGCACGTTGACCGAAGGCCAACCGCGGCTGACCGAAACGATTCCACTGGCTGACTGGGAGGAGTCTCGGTTGCTGGCTTTGGCAGCGAGCGTCGAAAGGCAGAGCGAACACCCGGTTGCTCGAGCGATCGTCGAGGCGGCCGAACAACGTGAACTGAAGTTCCAAGCGATCGAGAACTTCGATTCCATCACCGGTCGCGGCGTGGAAGCCGAAGTGGATGGAGCATCGATCTTGATCGGCAACGCGGATCTGCTGGAAGAGCGTGGGATTTCGATCGAAGCAGTCGCCGCGGCACGCGCCTCGGAACTGCGGCAGCAAGGCTGCACGGTCGTTTTCTTGACCTCCAATGGCACGGTCGCCGGCCTGCTGGCGGTTGTGGATCCGATCAAATCATCCACGCACGAGGCGATGCGGGCGTTGCATGCCATGGGACTGAAAGTCATCATGCTGACGGGTGACCACGCTCAAACCGCCGCCCGAGTCGCTTCGGCCCTTCAGATTGATCACTTCGAAGCGGGAGTCAGTCCGGAGCAAAAACACGACCGCATTCAAGAATGGCGAGCCGCCGGCAGTAAGATCGCCATGGCGGGAGATGGGATCAATGACGCGCCCGCCTTGGCCGCCGCGCATGTCGGAATCGCAATGGGGACGGGCACCAACGTGGCGATGGAAAGCGCGGGAGTGACGCTGGTCAAAGGTGACTTACGTGGCATCGAAAAGTCGATTCGCCTAAGTCGTGCGACGATGAAGAACATCCGCCAGAATCTCTTTTTTGCCTTCATCTACAACGCCGCGGGCATTCCCATCGCGGCCGGACTGCTCTATCCCTTGCTGACAGTCCTGCTCAGCCCGATGATCGCGGCGGCGGCGATGAGTCTGAGTTCGGTGTCGGTGATTAGCAATGCCCTGCGTCTGCGCAAGATCGACCTGTAAAGACAGCGATCTGTAAAGACGTCGCACGGTCACGGTGAACCCGCTGGCGTTTACTCGGCGAGCAGGGTTTCGATGTGTTTGCGAAATTGAGCTTCGCCAGCGTTGCCTTGCCAATTCAGTTCGCCTTGCCACCAAGTCCGCACGTAACCTTGCTTGTCGATTAAATAGACTGTGGGCCACATGGTATTTCCCCACGCCTTCCAGTTCTCCGACGCGCCGTCCATCAGCACGGGATACTTGATGCCCGCGGCCTTCACTGCGGCGGCGACTTGCTGTGGGTCGCGTTCCGCGGAGGTTTCGGGGGTTTGAATTCCAAGCACCACCAAGCCTTGATCCGCATAGTCCTGATGCCAGGCCGTGTAGTGCGGCAAATTGCGTTTGCAGTTGATGCACTGAAAAGCATAAAAATGCACCGCCACGACGTTGCCTCGTAACGCTTCAAGCGAGCCTTGTGGTAAGGGCTGAAGCCAACGACTGTTAGCCATTTCCAACGACGGCGCGCCGGCGTGCGTTCGCTTGACACGACTGAAGTCAAACGTTTCGCCGACTAACTTACCGATCATTTGTTGCTGCGACTCGGTGAGCGAACCGACTGTCTCGGTGCGTTCTTTAGCTTGGGCTGCGAGCAGTTCTTCTCGCAGCGTCTGCTGATCTTCGTTGGCGAGTGTTCGTTGTTCCACCTTTTGCACCAGCGCGTCGGTCTCCGATGCAATGACTGGGAACTGCTTCAACTGCGTGTCGGTCAGTTGCAGAGCTTGCGCGACGTCTGGCATAAAAACCATCCGTGTCCCCAACGCCTGACGCTCCAACTGCAGCAGACGCTGCCACTGAACATCGCTCAGCAACGTGCGCAGTTTTTGTTTGAGGTCTTGTGTGACCTGTGCGGCGACGGTGCGACGAACCGCCATGGGTTCGATCCTGGACGGCCACCAACGGGCGTCGAGTGGCCGCAGCGCCGATTCGAGCTGACGCTGCTGTTCGTCAGTCAACTCCAACTCGTCCCAGACCCCTTCGTTGCGGATCATCTTCATCAGCACCGGCGGCATTTCGATGTTCAGCGCCGGTTCGGCTGCAGTCCCCCTGCTCGAGACCGCCATCGATATCCCGATCGTCAGACAAACGAGGGTGCATAAAGGTTGTAACGGAAGCATTCGCTTTTTCGCAGAAAGATAAAGAGGTAGAAAGTGAAGCCCAGCGGGGAGGAACCTGCAAGCTGATAAGCGTATTGTAAGAATCCCCGTCCAAACCGCCAAATTTTCGTGACTGCGAAGATGTTTCTGCTGCTTCCGGCGGTTTCCCGACGTGCCATCGGCAGCTCGATTGACTATAATGAAATCATGAATTTTCCCACCCGACGATGCACCCACCCCCTTCCGCAAACCTCCCGCCTGCTGACGATGTTCCAACCGCTTGGCTTACCGGCGATCCGCTGCATCTGGCCGTTACTACTGATCGCTGCGCTGTCGGCGACGGCGACGGCCAGCGACGCGGCTCGACTGTTGCTTTCCGATCGCTGCAATCTGTGCCACGGCCCCGATGCGACGAGTCGCGAAGCCGACCTCCGATTGGATACGCCCGAAGGCTTGTTCGGCACGGCCAACAACGGCGGGCGCGAGGTGGTTGTCGCCCCTGGCAAGCCGGCGGAGAGCGAATTAATGCGCCGCATCTTGTCCGACGATCCGTCTGAAAGAATGCCCCCACCGGAGTCGAACTTGGCCCTTACCGATGCCGAGATCGCCGTTCTGGAAAAGTGGATTGCCACGGGCGCGGACTGGGAATCGCATTGGTCGTTTCGTCCCATTGTGGCCAAGCCACCGGCCGTCATTTCCATCGACCATCCTGCCGGCCCGGCCCCTGAACCCGACCACCCTGTCGACCGTTTTATCACGCGGAGGATCGTCGAGCAGCAGCTTGAGCCGACGCCCGAAGCCGACCGCGCGACGTTGCTGCGCCGATTAAGCTTCGACCTCACGGGCTTGCCACCGACGCCGGAAGAACTGGCTGACTTTCTCGCCGACACAGCCCCCGATGCTTACACTCGACAAGTCGACCGCTTGCTCGCTTCGCCTCGCTTTGGCGAACGCATGGCCGTTCCGTGGCTCGATGCGGCACGTTATGCCGATACGTATGGATACCAGTCCGACGTTTACCGCGAGATGTGGCCATGGCGCGATTGGGTAATCGAGGCCTTTAACCGATCGATGCCCTACGACCAATTTTTGGTACACCAGATCGCCGGAGACTTGATTGAGCAGCCCACCCGTGAGTCGACGCTTGCGACAGCCTTTAATCGGCATCACCGGCAGACCAATGAAGGGGGCAGTATCGAAGCCGAGTTCCAGGTCGAATATGTCGCCGATCGAGTCAACACGCTGGGGACCGCGATCCTGGGACTGACGCTCGAATGTGCGCGCTGCCACGATCATAAATACGATCCGATTTCCCAGCGGGACTACTATCAATTCTTCGCCTTCTTCAACAACATTGATGAATCGGGTTTGTATTCGCACTTTACCAAGGCGGTACCGACTCCCACGCTGTGGTTGCCGACCGAATCACAAGCCCAACAACTGGCCGACGCAAATGGCAAGCTGGACGAGGCGATTGAGGCTCGCGAACAGATCGAGCAGGAGACCGAGCAACGGTTTTCAAACTGGTTGGCCACTGATCCGTCGCCTCCCGCAATCGATCCCGATTTGGTGGGACATTACACCTTTGACACCGCGGACAAAAACAGCGTGCCGAACGCCGTTCCGGATACCGCGCAGGGAGCTTTAAAAACGGGCGCTGCGTTGGTGCCGGATGATCGCACCTCGTCGGGCCAGCAGCTTGCCTTAACCGGCGAAGACAGTTTTACCACGCCCATCGGTGGCAAGTGGACGCGAGACGATCCGTGGACCATCGCCGCCTGGATCAAGGTGACTCAGCCGCACGAGCGGGCCGTGGTTTGGCATCGCAGCCGTGCCTGGACCGACGCCGGTAGTCGCGGCTTTGAGTTGCTGATCGAAGACGATCGCTGGAGCGCAGCACTGATTCACTTTTGGCCCGGCAATGCGATGCGGATCGTCGCTGAACAACCGCTGGAACAAAATCGTTGGACGCACGTGACCGTGCGCTACGACGGCAGCAGTTCCGCGGACGGCTTGTCGCTGTTTGTCGATGGCCAACCGGTCGCGACGACGGTCGTTCGTGATCAACTCGATCGCACGATCAATGGTGGCGGTGCCAATGAATTGACAGTGGGAGCTCGTTTTCGAGACCGTGGATTCGCCGGCGGGCATGTGGACGAATTGCGGCTGTACGAACGCGATTTGTCGGCGCTGGAAATCGCTGCGTTGGTCGATCCACAGGCGATCGCCACGGCCTGGGAAACGGCTCGGCAAGACGCTGCCCCTCAAGAAACCGAAGCCGCCAAACGCCTGCTGCGTGACTGGTATCGTTCGGCCGTTGACGAAGCATCGCGGACCGCTGCCGCGGCGGTTCAATCGGCACGTGAGACGCGCAGCCGCGTCGTCGCGACCGTCCGCGAAATCATGGTGATGGAAGAAATGCCGGAGCGACGTCCGACCTTTCTGTTGTCACGTGGACAGTACAACGCTCCTGCTGATCCGGTCCAACCGAATACACCGGCGGCGTTGCCACCGATGGCCGAGGGCCTGCCGGCGAATCGACTGGGCCTGGCACAATGGCTGGTCGATGATCGCAATCCGCTAACCGCCCGTGTCGCCGCCAATCGCGTCTGGACGCATGTGATGGGGACCGGTTTGGTTTCCACTGCCGAGGATTTTGGCAGCCAGGGGCAACCGCCCACACACCCTGAATTGCTCGATTGGCTGGCGGCGGAACTGCAGCATCACGGCTGGGACATCAAACGGCTAACGCGGCTGATCGTCACCTCCGACGCTTACCGGCGGTCTTCGGTGGCCGACGCGGCGGCGCGGGAACAAGACCCCGAGAACCTGTGGTACGCGCGCGGCCGTTCGCGTCGCTTGTCGGTGGAAATGATCCGAGATGGCGGCTTACTCGCGGCCGGGTTGCTGGCCGATCGCGTGGGCGGACCGCCGGTCAAGCCTTATCAACCGGCAGGTCTGTGGAAAGAGAAAAGCGCCGGAGCTTACAAACGCGAACCGGGCGCCAACAGTCATCGCCGCAGCATGTACACAATCTGGAAGCGGACTTCGCCGCCCCCGTCGATGCTGCTGTTCGATGCGCCCGATCGAGAAGTTTGCGTGGCAAAACGCCAACTGACGCAAACTCCACTGCAAGCGTTAGTCCTGCTGAACGATGAACAGGCCGTGGAGTCGGCGCGAGGCTGTGCGGCCCGCGTCCTCCGAGAGACCGCCGAGGTCACCGCGAATCGAGATGCCGCCCTGCTTGATCGGCTTTGCCTAATCTTGCTGGGACGCCCCGCCGATGAGCGCGAGCGATCGGTCTTGCTGTCGCTGCTGGAGCAACAACGAGAAACGTTTGCACAACAGACCACCGCGGCAGAAGAATTCTTGGCCGTTGGCGATTTCCGCGCTGCAGAGGATGTGTCTCCTAACGAATTAGCCGCCGTGACGATCATTGCTCAAGCGATCATGAACTACGCCCCTTGTGTGAGGCAAAACTAATGCGTGAACCAGAATTAATGCGTGAAGCAGAACGAGTGGACTCGCAAGCCGTTCGCCTGAACCGTCGTCACTTGTTTGGTAACGCCAGTTTGGGAGTCGGCACGGCCGCTTTGGCTTCCCTGCTGTGCGATCGCGTGCAAGGTTCCGCCGTCGCGGGGGAGCCACTGCTGACGGAGCTGCATCATCCGCCGAAAGCGAAACGGATGATTTCGCTATTCATGAGTGGCGGCCCCTCGCAGATGGAACTGTTCGATCACAAGCCACTCCTGAATGAACTCAATGGCACCGAGTTACCCGATTCGATTCGCCGTGGACAGCGGTTGACCGGCATGTCGGGCAATCAGTCGAGCCTGCCGGTGGCCGGGTCGCTGTTCAAGTTTTCGCGTCACGGAGAATGCGGCACCGAGATCAGCGAGTTGCTGCCCTACACCTCCAAGATTGCCGACGAAATTTGCGTCATTCGGTCGTTGCATACCGAAGCGATCAATCACGATCCCGCCATCACTTTTATGCAAACGGGTTCGCAAATTGCCGGCCGCCCATCGCTGGGCGCCTGGCTCAGCTATGGCCTGGGCAGCGAAACCGAACAACTGCCTGCCTTCTGCGTGATGATTTCCAAGAACGGCAGCGGACAACCGTTGTACGCCCGTTTGTGGGGCAGCGGATTTTTGCCTACAACGCATCAAGGGGTTCAGTTTCGCGCCGGCAACGATCCCGTGCTGTACCTCAGCAATCCGCCTGGCATTTCGCGTCCAGCCCGCCGGAAGCTGCTGGACGGTTTGGCAGCACTGCATGAGAACCTATATCAGCAAACGCTCGACCCGGCAGTCGAAAGCCGCATCGCCCAGTACGAGATGGCCTACCGCATGCAGGCTTCGGTCCCCGAAGTTGCCAACATTGCCGACGAACCTCAGTCGACTTTTGACTTGTACGGCGAAGATGCCAAGCAGCCCGGTACGTTTGCGGCGAATTGCTTGATGGCGCGACGCCTGGTGGAACGTGGCGTCCGCTTTGTGCAACTCTTCCACCAAGGCTGGGACCAACACGGTGGCTTGCCCGGTGGGATTCGCAAGCAATGCAAGAATACCGATCAAGCTTCGGCGGCGCTGGTGCGTGATCTAAAACAACGCGGCCTGCTGGATGATACGCTGGTCGTCTGGGGCGGAGAATTTGGCCGCACCGCTTACAGCCAAGGAGCGTTGACCGCGACCAATTACGGCCGTGATCACCATCCAAGGTGCTACAGCATGTGGCTGGCTGGCGGCGGCGTGAAACGGGGCACGGTTTACGGTGCGACCGATGACTTCAGTTACAACATCCGCGAAAATCCGGTGCATGTGCATGACTTGAACGCCACTTTGCTGCACCAGTTGGGCATCGACCACACGCGACTGACCTTTCGGTACCAAGGCCGCCGTTTTCGCCTGACCGATGTCGAAGGCGAATTAGTCGAAGGCATTCTGGCCTAGCCCTACTGATTGATCGCCAACAAGTCCTTGGCGATCGGGCCCAAAACCGCCTCTTGCTCACTGGTCAACTCTCCCAGCAGAGGCAACATAGGACCGGTTTGCGAAATGCCCGCTAGGTCGACCGCTCGATGCAAGACGCGAATCGGATTAATCGCATTGCGTTGGTCTTCGAGCGGCTCAAAGCTCTGGCGGATCGCCTCAGCCGTCTCGTAGTCGCCCGCTTGGATTGCTTTCAGCATCCGCATGCTGCGCCGGGGGGCCACGCAGACGCAACCGCTGGTGAAACCGACCACACCGAAGTCACGCATGTGGACGATCGCCGGTTGTTCGCCGATGCCACTGACGATCCGTTCGCCGGGAACCTCACCCAGCAATTCACGCAGGTAGTCATCCTCGGCCGGATCGTCTCGCACGACCGCGTACTTGATCCACGAGATAACTCCATCATCGAACAGCGAACGGACCAACCGTGTCGGCAGCCAACGGTCGAATTTGAGGTACACCACCAGCGGTTTCTGCAGCGCTTCGGCAGCCAGTCGAATCCCGCGGGCGATTCCCTCGGCATCGGCAATGTCACGAGCGGGCAACACCATGACGGTCGGAAAATCAAAGTCCCGCAGCACTTCGATTTGATCCATCATCGTGCCAAACGCCGGGCCGATCGAAGGCACGACGCCGGTGGTCGGCTGGACCGATTCGGCCAGCATCTGCAGGGTCGCCGCGTATTCCGCCATCCGAATGTGATAGAAAACCGCGTTGCCACCGTACAGCAACAGATTCACCCCGCCCGACTCCAAGTGCTGGATCAGCCGTAGGTTCTGCTCGGGGCAGACTTGCAGGGCCTGATTCCGCGCCATCGGCGGGACGGCAAACACACTTTCCGCCAGCCGTTGCGGGGTCTGTGGGCGTGTATCCATGACGGTGGGATCCTTCTAACAGGAGACGACGATATCGGGAAGCAGGCGAAGAGAGATGACTATAACTATCACTGCGCCGGAGGAAAGCTGGGGTGCGAACGGAGCCACCTGTCGCAATGCCGTGCCGGGAGTCTTCGACGGTCCTGCGGTTGCCTCAGCCCAAGCGATTGGCCTCGCACAGTTGCCGATACGCCTCTGGATCGGCAGCAGCATCGACATCCCATAAATCGGCGGTGACCGCACAACGGGCGCCGATTTGCCGGACCGCGTGCTGGGATCGCTTCACCGCCTCGGCAAGCGTCCGCAGGCTTGGCGGCGCAAACTCACCAGCGCGCGCTCGCTGCTCCATCCAGCCGTTGCCACTGCGCGCCGGGATGATGGTGATATGCCGTGCGCCACAAGCGACCGCGTGTCGTACCGACAGCAGCGTCCACGCCACCGCTTCGGCTTCACCCGTCCAGGGTGGCTTGAGCATCAGAAAGACTCGCAAGTCAATCGACTGCGACTGGAGGGCGGCAGCGAAGCGATCAAAGTCATCGCGCGTCATCTGTTTATTCAACCGCCGCAGCATACTGGTTTGAACCGTTTCCAAACCGACGGCGATTTCCAAACGTGCCGCCAGCAAGTTCGCGAAGGCAGCCATGCGACGGCGACCAAAGCGAGGATGGTTCTCCACCACCACACGATCAAATCCCTGGACCGCTTCGGCGATCGCGCGATAGTCTTGTACAGGAACGCTACGCGGATCGAAAAAACTGCCGCTGTTGTACAGCTTGATGGTCCCCTGTCGCGGTTGGCCCGCGAGCGCGGTTTCGATTTGTTCGACCGTCGCCCCCGGCGGCGTGGGAGTGGTCAAGGTGTGTTGCCACAAGTCGCACATTGCACAGCGTAGGGGGCATTCCGCGGCGGCGAGCAGCAGAGTCGTGGTGGGAACCGTAACACCTTCGGCAGTCGGTTCTTCCTCGCGGATGACCGCGTTAGCACGCGCGGGATGCACCTGCGCGCGACGACCGCGGAGCGCCAGCACCTCGCGAGTCAACTCCGAGGGCATCAGGGCGTCTCGAGTAATTGCGCCGCTGCCGAACCGTTGAACTGTTCCGCGAAGGCATCGCGGTAGGCTTGCGGATCGGCGGGAAACAACTGTTCGAAAGTAGCATCGTCGACCGCCCCGCGTTGGAAGCGTCGCTTTTCAAACAGCGGCATCTTCAGGCCCGTGACAGCGAAGATGCCCGCAGCCACGATCTGGCCTTTCAGTTGATACAGTCGTTCGTGGTCCCAATCGGTCAACGACACAAACGGGATCGCTTCGGCAACTTCGATCACATCGGGCAATGCGAAAGGGCTGAACCCCTGGAACCCCAACACGCGTGCTGGAGCGGAAGTTCGCACATGACCGCGACTCTGCCCCCCGCTATAGACCAGCGAATGCTTGACCGCGTCGACGCCCCAACCTTCTTGATACAGCATGCGATTCCCCAACACGCTGCGGATCGTCAGTTCGGGATTTTCCTCAATCGGGTAATCCTTCAGATTCTCGTCACCGCCATCGCCGTCAACCAGGTAACGCCAATCGGGATACCGCTTCCGGATCTCGCGACACAGGGCCAAGCCCATCGTTGCCGCCTGAACATCGAGTGGTTTGTAGTCCTCGATCACCCGAATCGCTTGACGGTAATCGAGCGCGCTGCGTGGGACTTCGACCCGCTCCAGTAACATTTCCATGTGGATCGCGCGGAGGAACTCGATCGCCTGCGGGGCATCTTTTGCATCGTCATCAACGCCCAACGTAAACGCCTTCAGCCGCTGAGGTGCCTCTCCGCGTCGCAGCAACAGATAATTCAGCACCATCAGCACCGCTCCGCTGTCGACACCGCCGCTGAACAACACCCCGATCGGCTCACGTTGGTCGATGCGATCCAACCAAGCGTCACAAACGCTCGCCAACTGTCCAATATATTGCCGACCAATGGCTTCGATGTCGGCTGGCAGGCGATTTCTTGCAGGGGTAAAGAAACGGCTGAGCTGGGGGTTAGGATCGGGACATCCCACTAGCTGCAGTTCCATCAGATGGTGTGCCGGCACCATCCGAGTGTAAGAGGGATGAAATTGATCCTGCAGCCCTTCGATGGCCAACTGCTGGTAGATCTCATCGATCCGCTCGGCAATGATTAAACAGGGGCCGGCCGCCCGCTTTGCCAGGAAATACCGCATTGGCCGCCCGATCGACCGCGCCATCCGAATGGTCTTGCCAACCTGCTGGCAGATCGCAAACTGGCCCTGAATCTCGCGGACTCGGTCCATTTGCCCACTCCGGACCGCTTCGGCGGCTTGCTCAGGTGTCCGATTGAGCAGTACGTTACCGTCCGGATCTAATAAGTTGACGACGCGTTCGACCAGCTTCAAAGGGGGCTGCATGACGGTTCCTTGGCGCATCGAGGCCACTGATTCAAGCGGTTGAGGTTATTCCTGTGCCGGTTATGCGGTTAAACTAGCTTATCAGAGCTAGCTTAGGAAAGCCTGAGCATCGCGCCGATAACGATGGAGCAGAGGCTTACGGGGAACTACTCTGGTTTCTGTCAGCTTGAGTTGATGTGTTTCCGAGAGACGGCTGGCTTGGCGGGCGAATCCGGCGGCCCGGCATCGACAGTCTGCCTGAAAGGGGAAACACCATCAACACTGGAACCACGCTCGCTTCTGGGACCACCCTCGCTATTGGGATTTGATCACTAGTGAATTTGCAGCGTTACTTCGACAACGGCGATCCTCCACGGACCAACTTCCTCGATATCTTGGAATATTGGTGCCAGCGGCAGGGTGAACAGCCTGCGTTTTACTTTACCGACGGCGACGCACAAGAAGCTTCGCTGACGTATCGCGAACTCTGGACGGAGATCCGGGGGCTGGCGGGCTACTTCCAGTCGCAAGGCATCGAGCGCAATGAGCGGGTTTTGCTGCTCTATCCACCAGGCCTCGATTTCGTGGTCGGCTTCTTTGCCTGCCATGCCGCGGGTGCGATTGCCGTTCCCGCCTACCCACCCCGAAAGAATCGCAAAGCAGGCCGAATTCGCTCCATTGCGCAGGATGCTCAGACACGATTTGCCCTCTCGACGACGACCGTTGCCGATCAATTAAGTGGCGAGAACCGGCATCCCGACCTCGAGAACATTTGTATCCTCGGTACCGACGCGACCGACAAGCGCGATTTGGCAAAGTGGCAACGCCCCGATTTGAAGGCGGACGACATCGCCGTCCTACAATACACTTCGGGATCGACCGGTTCTCCGAAAGGGGTCATGCTGACCCACCAGAACTTAGTCGTCAATTGCGAACAGATCACCTATGCGTTTCAGCCGCAAGGCACTCGCAGCGGCGTCACTTGGTTACCGACGTACCACGACATGGGGTTGGTCGGTGGCGTGCTGCAACCGGTCTTCTTCGGGAAGGCCAACACCTTGATGAGCCCCATGACGTTTCTGCAGCATCCGGTGAAGTGGCTGCGAGCGATCACTCGCTATCAGGCCAACATCAGCGGTGGGCCGAACTTTGCTTACCAGTTGTGCGTCGATAAAGTCGAACCCGAGGAAATGGTCGGCTTGGATCTGTCGACATGGCGGATCGCTTTCAATGGTGCCGAGCCGATTCGAGCGGCGACGCTGAAGGCGTTCTCGGAAAAATTTGCTTCGGTTGGCTTTCGCCATGATGCTTTCTTGCCATGTTACGGAATGGCCGAAACGACGCTGATTGTGACCGGTGGCCCGCGAGAAACGCGACCCGTTCATCGAACCTTTGACCGTCACCAACTCGATGCACAATTGGTGGTGCCCGTCGATCAAGACTCGCCCGCAGCGCGAGAACTGATCGGCTGCGGAGCGATCATCCCAGGGGAACGGCTCGAGATTGTGGATCCTGATTCGCACGCGATATTACCGGCCGGCAAAATCGGCGAAATCTGGATTCAAGGCCCCTGCGTCGGCAAGGGCTATTGGCAGGCCGAACGTGCCACGGAGGAAACTTTTGGAGCCATGTCGAACGATGGGCAAGGTCCCTTCCTACGCACCGGAGACCTAGGCTTTCTGAACGAAGGCCAACTGTTTGTCAGCGGTCGCTTGAAGGACATGATCATCATTCGGGGCGTTAATCGGTATCCGCAAGACATCGAGCAAACGGTCGAGCAAGCCAGTGATGCGGTTCAAGCTGGGGCTGTTGCCGCATTTTCAATGGAACATGATGGTCGCGAACAACTGGTCATCGTCGCCGAAACCGTGCGAGCTCGAGACATCGATCGGGACGCGCATCTTCAAGCCATCCGGCGGGCTGTGACCGCCGAGCACGAGCTGCCGCCCGAGGCAGTCTATTTGGTTCGCAACAGCTCAGTCCCGAAAACCAGCAGCGGCAAAATCCAGCGGCATGCCTGCGTCGACGCAGTCCGCGATAACACGCTGAAAGTGGTCGCCAAGTGGGTCCGCTGGGAAGAAGCTCAAAGCGGTGGGCGGAATGCCGCGCCTGCCATGCAGGCCGCCAGCGTTAGCGATGATGATCGCGATTTGTTTGCCACCGGTTCGAATCACCCGATCGAAGGCCGCAAGCTAAATCCCGACATCCTGTCCGCAGTCCTCCAACACGTGCGGTCCATTGCACAAGAACGCGCCGGCCACATGGATGCCAACACCAATATCGTGCTCGACCTGGGGCTCGACTCGCTCGAGCGTCTGCAGATCGCGCACTCATTGGAACAGGCCTTCGGCGGACGCTTTCCCGAAGAGGTGCTGCAGGACATCGAGACCATCGGAGAGGTCGCTCTGGCGATCGAGCAACATATGGGCTCGACGGTCACCGATCTTGCACGCCTGCAAGTCGTCAACGGCAACGGTTCGGCTCCCAAGACCATCGAAGTCGCCGAAGACTCTTACAATTTCAACCAATTTCCCGAGTACCTGCGTCTGAAACAGACGATGGCGCAGTTGCTGATGACGGGCGTACCAAACCCCTATTTCTCGGTTCATGATTCGGTCGTTCGTGATACGACGTTCATCGATGGACAGGAAATGATCAGCTTCGCCAGCTACAACTATCTGGGCATGTCGGGTGACCCCGAAGTGAACCGAGCGGCCGAAGAAGCGATCGAACGCTACGGCACGAGTGTCTCTGCGAGCCGTTTGGTGTCGGGTGAAAAACCGGTCCACCGGGAACTGGAACAAGCGATCGCCAAATGGATCGGCGTCGATGATTCGATCACGATGGTCGGCGGCCATGCGACCAACGAGACAACGATCGGTAACCTGGTGGGCCCCGGCGACCTGATCGTCCACGATTCGTTATCCCACAACAGCATCGTCCAGGGAGCCATCCTGTCGGGCGCGCGGCGGCGTCCTTTTGCCCACAATCAATTTGAAGAACTCGACCGTTTGCTGTCCGAAGTACGCCACCAATACCGCCGGGTATTGGTGGTCGTCGAAGGGGTCTACAGCATGGATGGGGACTTCTGTGATTTGCCGCACGCCATCGAGGTCTGCAAACGCCACAAAGTTCTGCTGATGGTGGACGAAGCCCACAGTATCGGCACCATGGGAGCGACCGGTCGCGGCATCAGCGAACATTTCGGAGTCGACCCGCGCGACGTCGACATCTGGATGGGAACGCTCAGCAAGTCCTTTGGCTCGTGTGGCGGCTACATCGCCGGAT
>Ga0102938_10000428_pt1 | contig 30847 bp, 18 predicted proteins | sample SalPonR2_B_D2_MG_FD_84516 | JGI IMG/M metagenome (GOLD analysis project Ga0102938, IMG submission 84516) | Salt pond soil microbial communities from South San Francisco under conditions of wetland restoration - Salt Pond MetaG R2_B_D2_MG | ecosystem: Environmental > Aquatic > Marine >... | reverse complement strand
TCAACAAAAGACCTTGAGGTTGTCTAAAAAGGGCGACGCTTAAGGCATTTCACTTCTGTAAACGTTATGCCACGCTATGGCGTGGCATCTCCTGTCTTTGTAAGGATGTGAGATCCCGTTCCGAGGGTGTCGGGATGCGGGATGACACCCTTTTTTACACCTTTGACAAACCTCAATCGATACATTTTGAATTGAACTGAGCCTCAAAGATTCAAGTCTAAAAAAACACGCAGCTGGTAATCGATTTCCCTACAGAGATTGAAACCAATTGATTACGATCTATGTCATGGGGGGATGTTTGTTAAATGACAAACATTGATCAATTTATGAAAAGAGGTATTGGCAGTTACTCTTGATAAATAAATTGCAGGAGGCATAAATGAAGAGAAAAATACATCTTGAAAAATACTGTAACGAAGCGCAATCCTGGATAACCGAAATCGCTGTTCTCATGCATGTGCCAGATCAACCTGATTGGGCGTTTAATGCATTAAAAGCAGTGCTACACACGTTGCGTGACAGAACAACAGTAGAGGAAGTGTTTCACCTTTCAGCACAGCTTCCGACATTAATTAGGGGAATCTTTTTGGAGGGATATAAACCCAGTGGTAAACCCTTGAAGATGAATGCTGAGGAGTTCTTAAATCAAGTGAAAAAAAGTATGGGACCGGCAACAGATGTACCGGCGCAAGATGCAATTCGAGCAGTATTTGCAATCTTGTACGAGAAAACCTCTCCTGATGAGATGGAGGATATAAAAGGATCTATGCCCAAAGATATCCAGAGTCTATGGAATAGATTGGCGCATAGTGAAACCAATACATAGAGATAATTCAATATTAATTTTACAAAGGAGAACACTATGTCTTTAGCAAAAGTAATAGAAGTGATTGCAGAGGGAGATACAATGGAACAAGCTGTTGAAAACGCTGTTAAGCAGGCTTCAAAAACGGTAAGCAACATAAAAAGCGTTTACGTGGAAAATATAAATGGAGTTGTAGAATCCGGCCAAATTTCCATGTACAGAGTGAATGCCAAAATAACTTTCGTGCTCGATTGAGCATCGCTCATTTTTGATGAATAGGTCAGATTACTCAAATCATCAGGTCTAAGTGAATTGGGTGCAGTTAAATTTGGAACTGTAGAGTGCGCGATAGAGAAGGCGATCAATATTACGGCTTAACCTCTAACAGAAACGGGTAGAACAGTAAGGATTCATCATATCAGAAAAGTGGAGAATAACTCTGCAGACACGTATGTAGAGTACTTTTGGACATCGCCCGAAGCAGGCTGTTAAACTACTAACGTATGTTTGAATCTTTATTTACATATCTGAAACCTGCAATCCGGTATTGTATCCGATCCCCGGTTGTTGTCATCGGCACCAGTATTCTGTTGGCAGCGGTTGGATTGGTCCTGGCAACGAATTTGAGTATCGATAATGATTTCTCAAAATTGCTTCCAAAAAGCTATCCGAGTGTTCAGTCTCTGGAGAGGCTGCGTGAACAAGTTGGTACAACTAACGAAGCGGCTGTAGTAATAGAAAGCTCCTCATTTGAGTTAAATAAAGAGTTTGCTGAACAGCTGATACCAAAAGTAATGAAAATGACCGGGTCTGATGATTCGCTCTATTTCAACCGGTATGAGTTTCATAAAGAGATAGGTTTTTTAAAATCAAATGCCCTTTGGCTGGCTACAAGTGATGAACTGGATCTGATCGAATCATATCTGGATGAAAAGATAAAAGTTGCGCGGCTTGAGGCTAACCCATTCTATTTCGAGCTTGAAGATGATTCGGCTGTAGCGGATTCCCTTGGAGAAGAATTACATGACACATATGAAGAGCTCGTTGGGTCAGAATATCCTATCTCAAGTGATTCTTTGACAATGGCTATTCGGTTTTATCCGGCTGGATCACAAACAGACGTTCAGTACTTAAGAGAGCTATACGAAGATCTTGAACAGGTTACTGCCGAAACAGCAGATCAATTTGATCACCCTGACCTTAACTTCGTATTGGCCGGACGATTACTGCGTACGCTTATAGAAATAGACAGCATTTATCTAGATGTAATGGATTCATTTTGGGCGGGTACGGCTATGCTCTTAGTGCTGGTTATGAGTTATTTTTTCTATAAAAAATACCGTATACGCACGCCTGATTCGCACTCTGTTAAGATATTCTTTTCTGAATGTATGAGAATGCCGGTTACGGTACTTATTATGGTGATACCCCTGGCAGCAAGCCTTTGCTGGACTTTTGGAGTAACATGGATAATATTCAAAACCCTGAATATTATGACGTCGACCCTGGGACTCTTACTGTTTGGTATGGGGATTGACTTTGGGATTCATTTTTATGCGCGTTATATCGAAGAACGCAGTGAAGGTTATCCGATGGATGAGGCGATTGAGACGACCTTTATGACTACAGGACAAGCTATAACGGCTGTGGGGATTACTACATCGGCTGCATTTTTTATTTTGATGCTTGCTGACTTTAAAGGATTTAGTGAGTTTGGAGCCATTGCAGGTATTGGATTACTGTTTTCAATTATTGCAATGATATTTTTAATGCCCGCATTGCTGGTATTACTGGAGAAAATTGGATTTCTGAAAACAGGCGCTTCCGGAATGAGATCTTCAAAAACCTCTGAGATGTCTGATGAAAAGTGGTCAGGGGGAGAGAGAAAACTACTTGCAGTGATGGTTATTCTCATTTCTGTTGTGGTCACATCTATGTCTGGTTGGTATGCCCGCGGATTAGATTTTGAATACGATTTTGGAAATTTAGAACCAGAATACGAAACATATAATGTTGTTAAGCGGGAAGCCCGGAAAGTCTACAGTGATCGCAAAACGAGAAATGCGGCTTATATAATTACTGATACCCCTGAAGAAGCTGTTGAAATACGCGGGATTTTGTCAGAGCGTGTTGCCGCTGATACAGTGTCGAAGACCATAAGGTCTCTTGAAACCTTTCAAGACCGTTTCCCATTCACAAAAAAAGAAAAGACCAAAAAACTAAAAAGAATTGAAGGAATTCGTGATAAGCTTGAAGACCCTTTCATCCGTACAAGTAATTCAGCTCTATACCATCGGCTAGAAGAAGCTGCATCAACTAAAGAGATCATTAAACTTGACCAGCTACCGGACTTTATTTTGGAGCCATTTACCACAAAGGATGGTACCGTTGGGAATATGGTCATCATCTATCCGGATGTAACGTTATCGGATGGACGGAACTCCATGAATTTTGCAGATGATGTATCGGATATCGAATTGAGCAACGGCAAAATATACAATGCAGCGTCTACTTCAATAGTTGCATCCGATATGCTGCGCCTGATGATTCAGGAAACACCTCGTATGGTTGCCATTACACTTACGTTCATAATCCTGATTAAACTGATTATTTTCAGAAGTTTTAAGTGGATGCTTCTTGCTTTGCTCCCATTAGTCGCAAGTTTTCTATGGTTGTTTGGTATAATGGAGGTGGCAGGATGGAAACTAAATTTTTACAATATAGTTGTATTGCCTACAATTCTTGGTATCGGAGACGACAGCGGTATTCATATTATTCATCGCTATTTGGAAGAGGGCAGAGGTAAAATCTATAAAGTGATACGTTCCACCGGGGAACACGTTACGGTAAGTTCAATGACTACTATGTTCGGATTTGCCGGGCTGCTGTTCTCATCGCATCCAGGAATGAGATCCATTGGCGAGCTTGCAGTGTCGGGGATCGGTTTGATGCTGTTAGCATCGCTGGTTCTGCTTCCCGCTGTTTTATATGTCTTTGAAAAATGGTGGAAAATCAAAAGCTGACCTCCATTTGCTGAAACTCAGTCAAAGTTTTTTTAAATAGACTAAGTCTCGGTACACATTGGACGTCATATATTTCTTACTTATGACACTTTCTGTTCGTTTATATCAAATCAAGAAGCAGAATTCTATTTTACTCAGGGGGGATAATTTTCATCACAGGTCTCATCAGGAAGAGATTACATAGATGTAAGGCTTTAGGGTACAGTAGAAGTGAGAACTTTTATTAAAATTACATCTCAGAAGTAACTATATATTTAATCCAGAGGAGAAAATGATGAAAGCTATAATTGTCAACTTTGTAATAAGCGGAATGCTGTTACTCATGACTGTTCCAGCACTATCTCAACAAACAGGGCAGCAGCAGCAGCAACAACAACAGATGCAGCAAATGCAACAGATGCAGGAGATGATGCAGCGGATGAACGGTTTAATGGAGAGAAACCAACAAATGAACCGGGATATGAACCAAAGAATGCAACAAGCTCAAAATGAGCAGATGCGAAACCAGTATCAAATGATGCATCGTTTTAGTGAACAGATGGGAATGACCCTTGGCAACATGAAAAATGCCGCTGAACGTTGTGAAATGATGCTCAAAGACCGTGAAATGATGCGTGATCGCCAGATGCAGCAAGACATGGAGCGAATGAAGAAACATCTCTCTGATTTAACAACTGAGATGGATGAATCATTAAAAACCATGGAAAGGATGGTTCAAAGAATGAAGCAAAGACAACCGCAGTAGAAAAATTGAGATCTCAGATTATCGGAGTGTTAGTGTTGGCATTCTAATTAGACAGAGGATATGTCAAATTAACGTAAGCAATCACCGGCACTCCGAATCACATAGAAAATCAGATATTCAGATAACTATATAGAATTGTTTGAAGGTGGCCAAGAATGGCAAATACTATTCGAATACTACAATTCACAGGTCTGAGCAGTTTTATATTTATAGTTTTCGCGAGTGTTAATTTGTCAGCTCAAAGTATTACCTACACCGGAAACCTCCAGTTTTCAACCGGGGATTATTTCTTTACAGAAAGAACGGAAAGTGTGTATTTCACGAATGGACTGAGTCTGTCTGGTAGTCGTGCACGTATTTCATTCAGTTTGCCATATGTGATACAAAGTTCACCCTTAATCTCATATGGCACCTTAGGGGGTATACCTACAGGTGGGACAGGGCACAAACAGGTTGGTCAGAATAGTGGTGGCAGGGGCAATCAGTCCCCAAATAATTCAGGGAACGACCATGGCCGGGTTGAAATCGCGGATACGGTATCTTACCGAAAAACTAGTTTTAGTGATCCGAGTGTGTATGGGTCTTTTAAGATTTATAGCTCAAAGAACAGTACCACATCTTTGACTCTCAATACGTCTGTGAAGATTCCATTTGCAGAACCTTCTTCAGGATTTGGAACAGGGGAGTGGGATTTTGGATCCGGATTATCTCTATTTCAGCGCTATCGTTCGATTTTCATGTTTGGTGATGTTATGTTTTGGCGAATGGGTGATATGGCAGACCTTGACCTGGGAAACCCGGTTAATTTGAGCATTGGTGCGGGAAAAGCGCTGAATAATGGAAAATGGATGATAAGCACGTCAGCTACAGGGTCAACCAAAATTATCGATTCAGCAGAACCGCCTGCGAGTCTGAATATAGGTTTAGGCTATTTTAAATCCTCAAGTACGTCCATGAACGGAACGCTTTCAATCGGGCTGTCTGAATCGTCACCTGATTTCTCTGCCGGAATTGGATGGAGTCTTCAGTTGTAGGTTTTAAATGTTTGATTTTCATGATGCGCAAGAAAAACGCCAAATGGGAATGATGAATAATCAAAACAAAGTGCTGGTCATTGTTTTAGGTATAGCCATCCTCGCCTCAATTGCTGCGCTTACAGGAATTTTATCATCCGAGGGACCGGGAAATTATGACTACCAATCGATTCGGGGGGAGACCGTTTCAATCTATGGTAAAGGCGTGTACAGGCATATGTCTGCTGCTGTGGCTCCACAAGGGATAGCGCAAGATTATGTCACGTTTTTTATTGCGATTCCAATGCTGCTTCTTGGAATGTTCTGGGCCAGAAAGGGGAGCATTAAAGGCAGATTTCTGCTGGCAGGTACGCTGGGCTATTTTTTGGTCACCTATCTTTTTTACCTGGTCATGGGAATGTATAACGTGCTTTTTCTCATTTACGTGATGCTCACATGTTTATCATTTTTCGCATTTTCCCTTACTCTTTTATCCTTTGAGCCTCAAAAGCTGTCAGAACGGTTTACTGAAAAAGCTCCTGTAAACTCTACAGGGATATTTTTAATACTGAACGGCGTTGCCATTGGCATCATGTGGCTGGGTATTATTATACCTCCACTGCTTGATGGGTCCATTATTCCTCTGCAGACAGAGCACTACACAACGTTAATTGTTCAGGGCCTCGACCTTGCCATTTTGCTTCCGCTTGCGATCGTGTCGGGGACCTTGTTTATCATAAGGCATCCCTTCGGCTACCTAATGGCTCCGACCTATTTTGTTTTTCTTTCTCTTCTTACGACGGCGCTTGTGGCAAAGATTATCGCCATATTTTTACAAGGTCAGAATGTGATGCCTGCTGCTGTTATCATTCCTGTTATCACGGTTCTGTCGATCATTAGTACGTTTCTGATTTTCCGTTCAATCAGGGATCACCCCCGGGAAAAAGGAAGTTTTAAATAAACTTAAATACCGGGTGAATTTCAGCAAAATAAAAATTCTTATGGCTTTGAGGCGCTTAACTTTCTTCGGCAAATAGTTTATATAAATGCAATATGAATTTACAGCATCACCTTCCTCTTAAATCAATTGATATTGATCTTGTAAGGTTTTCCCTTCATTGGCTGTCAAGATAATTTTAAACAAAAAACGGACATGCTTTAGATATTTAAATATACCTGTTTGTAACAATCATATTAGATATAGAATGACAGACCAAAGTACTGTTTCATTTAATATCGGCTTTTTGAAAGAGAGTGCCGTCAGGCTCGCCGAAAACCATCTTGTTCTGGAAAACGGATCCCGGCATAAGCCGATAAAACCGGTGCTGGCAAAATCAAGAGAAATACTCGAAGAGACGTACCGGGAACTCTCAAGGCTGGCAAAATCACATAAAGAGATCTCTCCTGCCGCAGAATGGCTTATAGACAATTTTTATATCATTCAAGAACAAATTGTCCAGGTAGAAAACGATTTTCCCAAAGAGTACCAAAAATCTATTCCGTTGTTCAAAAGCGGCGAGTTTGAGGGACTGCCTAAAGTTTATGAGCTTGTCTCAAACCTGTTGAATCATACTGATAATGTTGTAGACCCGGACGTATTCACTCAGTATGTCCAGAATTACCAGGAAATCCGGCCTCTCATGATAGGCGAGCTATGGGCGATATCTATCATGATTCGTCTTATTCTTATTGAAAAACTATCGCAAAAAGCGTCGGGGATGCTGGCCCGGAAGAAAGTGAGAGATGCTGTAGCTGAATTTTTGAATACAATAGATGACAAAAGCAGTGAAGAACCTGGAGTCTTTTCAAGTAAGGTCTCAGAGTGGCTTAAAAACAGAAATAAAAGTAATGAACTTCTTTACCTGATTGAACTTTATAATCAGCTTCAGAATTCTGGAGATCTATGGGATGAACAAAAGCGCTGGCTTAAGTTCAGAATTCGACGTCACGACATGACGCTGGAAGAAGCGATGCGAATTGAAGCCCAGCGGCAGTCGCGTCTTCAGGTGAGCATTCAGAATGCCGTCCACTCACTTCGCGAATCAACGGAATTAGATTGGTCAGATTTTGTTGAGCAAAATTCGGTCATAGAAAAAATTCTGCGTCTGGATCCTTCAGGGACTTATTCGGAGATGGATTTTCAAACCCGGGATAATTATAGACGGGTTGTTGAAAAACTCAGCCGAAGATCAGAATATGAAGAAACAGAAGTGGCCGAGCAGGTACTTCGTATGGTTGAAAATGAACATACCTATGAACCGGACGATGCAAAACCTCTCCAGGACAGCCTGTCAGTTCGCCAGCATGTAGGCTATTTCCTGAAAGGAGAAGGCTATAAAAAATTGATAGATATTCTTGAGTATCATCCCCCGCTTAAAGAGAGAGTGACGCAAAGACTCGAAAAAAATACCGCCTGGTATGTATCGTCGGTTATTATTGTGACAGTTGTATTGATGACACTACTTTGGGCGGTGACCGGATCTATGAGTAATTCAACACTGGTTGCAACTCTTGTATTAGCCGTGTCTCTATTTCCGGCCCTGGAACTTGCAGTATCGGTTGTTAATCGATTTTTTGCTTTCTTACTGCCGCCCAGGATACTGCCAAAAATGGAATTTGAGGAACATATTCCGGATGAGTCGAGAACCCTTGTCGTTGTTCCAACAATGTTCCAATCTCCGGAAGATGTTCGCAGACAGGTTGAAAACCTTGAAATACGCTCGCTGAGCAATCCGGATCCGTCACTTCAATTTATACTACTGTCTGATTTTACTGATGCCACTGAAAAGGAAAAGGAATCAGATAAAAAAATTCTGGAAACTGCACACGATTCAATACATGCACTCAATAAAAAATACCAGTCGCGATACGGAAATAAGTTCTTTTTTCTGCACCGCAAACGGTGCTGGAACGAAAAAGAAGGGGCTTGGATGGGATGGGAGCGAAAACGGGGAAAACTTGAAGAGTTTAACCGTTTACTTTGTGATCCCGAAGCTGAAACGACATATGAACACGTTGGCGGGGATTTTTTTAAGTCGGTTAAAAAATCACCTGTTAAATTTGTAATTACCCTGGATTCGGATACAAAGCTGCCTCCGGACAGTGCCCGTAAACTGGTTCGGACAATTGCTCATCCCCTCAACAGGGCTTATTACGATGATGTTAAAAAAAGGATTACTAAAGGATATGGGATAATACAGCCACGGATTTCTATATCTGCCGAATCATCACAAAAAACGTGGTTTGCAAAGATTTTTTCAGGGAATGTAGGGTTGGATCCGTATTCAACGGCAGTCTCTGATATCTATCAGGATCTGGCCGGAGAGGCTATTTTTACAGGAAAAGGGATCTATGATGTAGAGGCATTTCATACTGTGCTTGATGACCGCTTTCCAGAAAACCGAATTCTATCGCATGATTTGATTGAAAGTATTTATCTGAGGGCGGGGCTGGCAACAGATATTGAACTGTTTGATGATTACCCGACGAACTATATGAGTTACAGTAAACGTCATCACCGGTGGACACGGGGTGACTGGCAGATTGCAGCATGGCTTTTCCCCCAGGTTTCGCTTAAACACGGCAAAGAGATAAACACCGTCAACCTGCTTTCGAAGTGGAAGATTTTTGATAATCTGCGTCGTTCTTTAACTCCATTTTTTTTGACGGTATTTTTTATTGCAGGATGGTTTTTTCTTCCAGGTACTGCATGGATCTGGACAGTCGCCGCCTTCGGTATTTTGGCATTCCCGATATATGTGAGCCTCTACAGCGATATTCTGAACCGTCCGGCAAGAGTAAAGTGGAAACTTTACTTTGATAAAGTAAGAGCTAATCTGAAAATAAATTCTCTTCAGGCTCTTTGTGAGGTTGTTATTCTTCCACATCAGGCAGTTTTACAACTCGATGCTGTTATCCGAACTGTTTATCGAATCAATATATCAGGAAGATCATTACTTGAGTGGAAAACGGCGATTCAAACTGAATCAAATAGCCCAAACTCATTAAGGGCGTATATTCGAAGTCAAATCTTCCCAATTATACTTGGGTTTTCAATGTTATTCTTTGCGATCGCATTTGAGCCACGGTATCTCTGGGTTGTAGTACCTTTCTTTATTGCATGGGCAGGAGCTCCTTACTGGTTATGGAGAATTGGCAAACCCATTGAGAGAGATGGGTATATACTTTCGGAAAAAGACCGGGTTACACTTCGTAAATATGCCCGGCGTACGTGGTATTATTTTGAACGCTTTGTAAATGAAGAACACAACTGGCTGCCGCCTGATAACTATCAGGAGAATCCCAATCTTCCTGTTACTGCCCGTACATCACCTACAAATATTGGATTAGCCCTGGTTTCAACGCAGGTAGCCTACAATCGCGGCTTCATTACGCTTGGAGAACTCCTCGAAAGGTTGCAGCATACGCTAAGCACAATGCAACATCTCAAACGCTATAAAGGCCATTTTTATAACTGGTATGAAACGCGCCTAGGAGAGACCCTTTATCCAAAATATATCTCTATGGTAGATTCAGGAAACCTTGCTGCCGGACTTATTACAATTCAGCAATCTGTGCGTAAGACAATGAGTGAAATAGATATGAATCGACACTTAAAGCAAGGATTGATAGATACAGTAATGACGGTGCGGGAAGTACTTATCGATGCCTGGGATGAGGATGTACTGCCTCTAGATTTTAAAAAAAGAGTGAATCTTTTATGCGATTCGATACTGGAGGAGCTGGGACCAGGTAATGGCGATGTTCCGGAGATGGATATAAAATTTCTGAGAAACATAAAGAATAAACTTATCACACTTACCTCGATAGACCTTCTGCCACTCGGCAGTAAACTAAGTGATTCATTGATGCATGATATTTTGTTCTGGCAAGAGAGGCCTCTTCGCCTGGTTGAACAGGCGATAAGTGAACTGAAAACTCTCAATGATTCTGGTATTGTAAATATCAGAAATTATTCTCCTGATGAACTCCTGAAAGGGCAGAATAGCAAAAATATAAATTCTGAAGGAGCCAGCTTATTGAATAAGTGGAAGAGTCTGGCTGATGAAATTACAGGTGCCTCTGCCCGATTTGTCAAGGAAATGGATTTTTCTTTTCTATATCTCAAAAATCGGGGTTTATTCAGCATTGGTTACAATGTTGAGAAATCACAACTTGATAAAGGTACTTATGATCTTCTTGCAAGCGAAGCTCGCATTGGATCCTATATTGCGATTGCCAAAGGCGACATACCGGCAGAGCACTGGTTCAGACTTAGCAGACGCCTAACCAGCCTTAGCCAAAATGAGATCCTGCTTTCCTGGAGCGGAACCATGTTTGAGTATCTGATGCCACTGCTTTTCTTGAAATCTTATCCCGAAACGCTGCTCAATCATACCGATGAACATGTGGTGTCATGGCAGAAAGAATATGGCATAAAAAGAGACAGGCCCTGGGGATATTCAGAGAGTGCTTACTACTTCCTGAATATTGAACTGCACTATCAATACCGTGCTTTCGGAGCTCCCGGGCTTGGACTCCGACGCGGGCTTGCCGAAGATTATGTTGTGGCTCCTTATGCTTCCATGCTATCGCTAATGGTTGATCCGGCGTCATCTCTTGAAAATCTTGACAGACTGAAAGGTATGGGTGGATTTGGACGCTATGGCTTTTATGATGCGGTTGATTTTACAACCGCCCATATGGACAAAGACACACCCTATAAGTGGGTTGAAACCTACATGGTGCATCATCATGGGATGAGTCTGCTGGCTATTGAAAACGTCCTGACTGATGGCGAAGTCCGCAAATGGTTTCACAGCAATCCATACATAAGTGGCTGTGAACTCATACTTCAGGAAAAAATTCCAAGAGGTGTGCCAATCAAAGAACCCTACCCAATAGATGTAGAACTTGAACCGGGTGAGCAAAAATCAATGGAGCGCATTGTAGAGCATGCCGGTATAAATGAACTGGATATCTCACCTCCCCGGCTTCATTTGGTGTCAAATGGAGACTATTCGCTGTTTTTAACACATGCGGGGACAGGTTCATCAAAAATCAATGGCATTAACCTGACTGCCTGGGAAGCAGACCCCGTACTTGATCCGTTAGGACTGTTTTTCTATGTGAAGGACAAGGAGTCAGGAGAGTTCTGGTCAACGATGCATCAGCCTGTAAAGAGAAAACCGGACCGCTATGACACGTGGTTCCATAACGGAAAGATTGTAACATCACGGGTTGATAACTGGATTGAATCAACAACCACGGTGACTGTTTCACCTGATCACCCGATAGAGCTGAGAAAGCTGACACTGACCAATTATTCCGAAGAAGAACGACATCTGGAGATAACCAGCTATGCAGAAGTGGTGCTGAACCCATTACAAAATCATAACTCGCATCCTGCTTTCTCTAAGCTTTTTATACAAACTGATTATTTGGCGGAGCATCATTCTATACTTGCCAAACGAAGGCCAAGAAGTGAGGATGATAAGCCTATGTGGCTGGTTCACACATTTGCGGGCCACGAACGGGATAACATAACTGAACCCCTACAGTTCGAAACAGACCGGGCTGCATTTATCGGCCGTGGCAGATCGTTGAGCAACCCTGCTGCAATGGATCAGGGAACAAGTCTCACAGGCTCACTTGGAAATGTCTCAGATCCAATCGTAAGTTTACATGGGCCCGTTAAACTTGGTCCGGGAGAAAAAAAAGAGTTTATCTTCGGCCTGGGATATGCGGAATCAAGGGAAGAGGCCGTACAGCTAGCGGATGTGTACGATAACCTTCACTCGGCAAGTCGGGCCTTCGACATGGCGGAAGTGTTCAGTTCTGTGGAACTCAATCATTTGAATATATCATCGAAAGAAGCCCACAGTTTTCAAAAGCTCGCTTCTTACGTTCTTTATTCAGACAGAGCATTCAGGACCGAAGCCCGGAAAATGAGAGAAAACAGAGGAAAGCAACAGGATTTATGGGCATACGGTATCTCAGGTGACTTTCCGCTGATTGTATTCAGGATCAGAGAAGCAGATCAAATCAAACATGTCAAACACTTGCTAAAGGCACATGGCTTTTGGCGGGCGAAAGGGGTGGATACAGAATTATTAATTATCAATGATCATGCTCCCGGATATATTGATGAAGTGCAAGAGGCTATTATTCAGGAGATTCAAAATTCTGCCGAGAGGGAATTACTTCAAAAAAGGGCAGGTGTTTTTGTACAACGTTCTGATAAAATGCCGGATGAAGACCTTACGCTTGTATTGACTGTTGCTAATGTTGTATTCGAAAATAAACTTCCAAATTTCAGCAGGTTAGAGCGTCAAAAAGAAACTGAATCGTGGGGCAAGAATATTGAAGACAAGCAATACACACTTCCTGAATTACAGGAAGATAGAGATGAGCAGCAGATAACGAAACAAACAGAGGAGCTCCGGTTTTTCAATGGCTATGGAGGCTTTTCAAAAAAAGGAGATGAATATCATATACTGATTGAAGCCAGCGAGTCTACGGGTAAATTGAAATTCCCGCCGGCACCATGGATTAATGTCATTTCAAATCCGGACTTTGGATTTATCGCCACGGAAAAAGGGGCCGGCTACACATGGAGTGAAAATAGCAGAGAGAATAAACTCACAGGATGGTCGAATGACCCGATCACTGATCCGCATTCAGAAGCATTTTACATCAGGGATGAAAGTAGAAACCATTATTGGTCACCCACGCCGGGCCCTGCTCCGGGTACTAATCCATATAAGATTGTTCATGGGTTCGGATACACCACCTATGAACATACACATGATGACCTGGAACAGAAGCTCGTCCAGTTTGTGGATAAAAAAGATCCGGTGAAAATATCCACGCTTAAGATCGAAAACAGGGGAGATAAAGAGAGACAGCTTTCAGTTTACAGATATACGGAACGGGTACTTGGAATCAGCAGAAATCAGGCTTCAAAAAACGTTATCCAGGAAGTGTGGGATAATGGAATAACTATTTTGGCACGCAACCATTACAATAACGAATTTGCGAATCGGATAGCATTCTCGTCTGTAAGTGGATGTGTAGAATCTGACGAACACAGCTATACTACCAGCAGAGCCTCATTTATCGGCAGAAATCGGTCACTCAAAGAACCCATTGCGGTTGTCACCGATAACCATCTTGATGGCATTTCAGAAACCGGCATAGATCCCTGCGCTGCATTTCAGGTTACATTTACCCTTGAACCGGGTGAAACAAGGAAACTCTTATTCATTGAGGGTGAATCGGATACAGAATCTGAAATTAAGGAACTGATACAGAAATATGGCAATCCGGAATCTGCAGACAAATCCCTTAAACATGTACGACGGTTCTGGAAATCATATCTTGGTAAAATCACGGTTGAAACCCCCGACAATTCTTTGAACCTGCTGATGAATGGCTGGCTGATGTATCAAAATTTATCCTGCAGGATTTGGGCAAGGACTGCATTTTATCAGGCGGGAGGTGCATATGGATTCAGGGATCAGCTTCAGGATTCAGCTGCAGCATTTTATGGTAATTCCAATCTTACTAAAGACCAGATTTTATTGCATGCCGGTAAGCAATTTAAGCAAGGAGATGTACTGCACTGGTGGCATCCGCCTAGTGGCCGGGGTATTCGCTCAAAAATAACTGACGACAGACTCTGGCTTGCGTACGTGACCGACTTCTACATTCGGTCGACGGGAGACGCGTCTATATTTGAAGAAGAAGCACCCTGGATAAAGGCACGGGAATTAGAGGATTATGAGCACGAAGTCTATTTAAATCCGGAAACACAAGACGAGACTGATACAATTTTTGAACACTGCTGCCGGGCTATAGATATTTCACTGAAGTTTGGCGAACATGGAATCCCGCTTATTGGTGCTGGCGACTGGAATGATGGAATGAATCGTGTGGGTCAAGCAGGCAAAGGTGAGAGCGTGTGGCTGGGATTCTTTATTTATGGTATTCTAAACAGATTTAAGATATATGCAAAAGATCAGGGAGAAGAAGAACGATCTGACCGATATGGCAAGCTAGCTGAGAAATTGAAAAAAAGTCTCAATAAAGAAGGGTGGGACGGCGATTGGTATCTTCGGGCATTCTATGATGACGGCACACCGCTGGGATCTTCTGAAAATAAAGAGTGCCGTATTGATGCCATTTCTCAGGCCTGGGCAGTAATTACAGGTGCCGCTGAGAAAGAAAAAGCCGAATCGGCTCTGCATTCGGTGGAAAAATATCTTGTGTCAGAACAGGATCGGATCATACGGCTTCTAAGTCCTCCATTCGACGCAACAGAAAAAAATCCGGGATATATCAAAGGCTATATACCGGGAGTAAGAGAAAATGGCGGACAGTATACTCATGCCGCGCTTTGGGTCGTCAAGGCAATGGCAGAAAATGGCTTGGGTGATAAGGCTGTTCGATATCTTCAAATGATTAATCCGGTAAATCATTCATCGAACCCTGAAGCTGTTCAGAAATTTAAGGTTGAGCCTTACGTGATTACCGCTGATGTTTATGGAGAACCCCCGTTGACCGGCATGGGCGGGTGGAGCTGGTACACAGGTTCCGGCGGATGGTATTATCGAGTTGCTTTAGAATCGGTTTTAGGGTTCAGGTATGATAAAGGTACTATTGTATTAAAACCTTCAATATCCTCTCAATGGGATGTGTACAATATCCATTTAAAGCTCGATGATGACAACACAGAGTATCGGATCACTGTCGAAAATCCGGAAGGTCTTGAAACAGGTAAATTGAAAGGAAAAATTGACGGTGAAGTAAAGGGTTCTGCTGATGAAAAGATGATTATACCTATAGAAAAAGACGGAAGAATTCATAAGGTAAACGTTACAATTATCAGCGATTAGTTCTTCTCACAGCCGATATTCATCAAGAGAGATGTAATGTTTTCACTACAGAATAGCTCAAGTATACACTACTTCTATGTAGGCATAACTCCTACTTACGATGTGAGTATTAGATGATATTTTATTGTAAATAAACCATCAGAATCAGAAAGACGTTCTCATAGAAATGAAAAATAAACCAGATCATATCAAAGTATTCATCATCGATAAGGATGTGCTGATGAGAAGAAAATTGTCAAATATTCTTAAAAAGGAAGCTGATGTATCGATTTACGTATCAGCTGATGAATCTGGTTTTGAAAAGGTTATCTCAAGGGCAAAGAATGAGCAACTAAGCCTGCTTTTTCTGGGGGTAGAGGAATTGAAATCGAAAGAGATGGATCTCTTCTACAAACTCAGAGAATCCCGCCCAAATCTGAATATCGTGCTTATGCCCCGGCTTAACTCAAAAGGAGCTGCTGTAGTACTTCAGGGGCTCAATAGAGGCGCACTGGATTATGTTACCAAACCAGATAGCAGTGTTGGCCTTCTGTTTGCAGACAGACATTTTCACAAACGTGTAATTCCGCTTTTGAAAGCTGTGCGCAAACAGATTAATCGATTGGGAGATGTGAAATCTATCGATTCGGATGACCGGGCTGAGTCGAAAGCATATTTCCCTGAGGTGGGACAAATGTCACCGGCTGCCATTGATATAATAGTATTTGGCGGCTGTCTGGGAGGTGTTCCATCACTGTATAAAATAATCACGGATTTGCCCGAAAGCCTGGACATTCCTGTTGTTGTTGTACAGCATATGCCGAAATACTTTACAAGAAAGCTATCTGAAGATCTTGATAGATTATCAAACGTGAAGGTTAAAGAGGCAACTGACAGTTGTTTGTTGTCGCCCGGAACTGTATACATTGCTCCGGGTGGATTTCATTCTGTAATAAAGAATGATTACGGCCAGAAACAGATAGTTTTGCATAAAGGGCCGAGGGAGAATAAATGCAGGCCTTCTATTGATGTATTACTTCGTTCGGCTGTAAAGGAGTGTGATGGTAATGTGCTGGCAGTTCTGTTATCCGGCATTGGTAAAGATGGTGTTTTGGGTGCGCTGAACGTTTTAGAAAACGGAGGCATCATCATGCTGGAAAGCCGAGAAAGTACGCAGTTGCCCGAGCTGGTAGAAAAGGTGAAAATGCTCAATAGCAGCATCAGAGAGATTCCGGCTGAAAAGATGTCACAAGAAATAATGGACTATGTGAAAAAAATTGAACAGCAAAGCATAAATGATTTTAGCTCTGACCAATTTAAAATTTCATCAGCCTGACGGGCTACTCCCGGGCGTCAAAAATTGTCGCAAATTGTTAAACCTGGAAAACGAGGGGAGATAAAAAATGATCAAACGAATATTAGTTGCACTGGATCCGGATAACGATACCCCGGTTGCCACAAGATATGCAATTCGTCTTGCAAAAAGATTTGATGCAAGTGTAACGGGCCTTGCTATTGTTGATAAATCAAATATTGATTCCGCAATTGTATTAGGAGGCTACGGTACGGAAAAGCCTGGAAATGTAGTATGGTCAGAAATGGCAGACGAAACCCTGAAGGTCGCTAATGAACTGCTCGTATCATTCAAAGCATCTATGGATAAAGCCGGTGTTCGTCATCTGGATATGAAAAAAAGGGGGGCGTCATTTGAAATGATAGTTGAAGAAATGAACTATCATGATTTGCTTATCGTGGGCAGGGATTCTCATTTTTTCTACAATCAACCAGATATTGAATCCGGAACACTCACCCATGTGATTAAAAATGGTAATGCACCTACCCTGGTCGTAACAGATGAGTACAAGGATGTTGAGCGGCTGATGATTGCTTTTGATGGCAGCAGCCCGGCTGCAAGATCAATGAAGGGGTTTGTGCATCTTTTGCCATATGGAAAAGATGTGGAAATCGAATTGGTAATCGTTGCCGATGGAGACTCAAATGAGCATATGGATGAAGCATCAAATATTCTTAAAAAAGCAGAGATTTATTTAACTGAACACGGGTTCAGTTATTTAACCAAGAAAGTGCTTCAAAAAGGAGATCCCGGTGAACGCATCCTTAATTTTCAGCTGGAAAGAAACCCTGATTTACTTCTTTTAGGAGCCCATTCTGTATCTGCAGTCAAACGCTTCGCATTTGGTTCAACAACTCATTTCTTAATTAAGAATAGTCCCGGTACGCTATTTCTGACACCCTGAGGGCGCCATATTCGTGTTGATAAAGAGTATTCATTTGTAAATAGCACTAATTGTGTATTAGTGCAGTGTAATCGATGAAATGTCGTGTAGTCCCGAAAGCTTTCGGGATGAGTTTTTCGAAAAATTGAGTCGTATCGGATCAATAAATCATTCATGGATGACTCATCCGATGACTCGTGATAAAAAGTATTCATTTGTAAAAAGCACTAATTGTGTACTACTGATGCGAGGGCATTAGGTTAATCTGAATTATTTGTTAAAAATCAAGAAAAAAAATCATCTGAGACTAAGAATTTTTATATTTAAATAAATAGGAGAGCATTATGTCTAAATATTTTACAGAACAAACGATACGTATTCTGGAGAATATTCTTCATGGTGTAATTCTGACTGACAGAAGAGGGCATATTCTATTCTGGAATGCTGCAAACGAAGACATTTTCGGGTATACAAAGCAAGAGATAATTAATCGGCCCATCAACGTATTGTTTGACGATGAAAGTGATCTTCCCCTCGGAGAATTACTTCGTAAATGCTCTCAGATGAAATCCGTATTCGGGCGTTGGCACGGGATTCATAAAGAAGGAACCTCCTTATGGCTGGAGGTAAGGGCAAAACTTATTGAAGCTCCAGAGGGAAATCGCAATTACTGCGTAATTACGCTGGTGAACATCGATAAGCTCATAAGTACAGAAACCAGGCTTAATCATAGTCAGGCTATAGCTGAAGCTATTTTTAACACTAGCAGCGATGCTATTTTTACTGCGGATTGTGAAGGTAAAATTTTGTCCGCAAACGAAGCGTTTTCAAATATGTTTGGCTACGAGCATAATGAGCTCATAGGTGAAAACCTGAATTTATTGATGCCCTTTCGTTACGATTTTGATCACGATAACTTTTCAGAAAGTTATCGTGAAACAGATAAAAATAACCTTGCAGATATAGGAAAAGAAACACAGGGGATTAAGAAAAACCATCTAATCTTTCCGGTAGAACTGTCGTTAAGTGAAATTCCTATCAACGGGATTCAAATCTTGGCGGGAATCATCCGGGATTTGAGTAAACGACGTGAACTGGAACACCGACTTATTGAAATTGGAAATGAAGAGAGACGGCGAATAGGCAGAGATCTCCATGATGGACTGGGCCAGATGCTGACAGGTATAAGAATGCTTGCGGAAAGCCTGGCAAGAAAATTACATGCCAATGCGGTTCCGGGAGCCGAGGAAGTAAAAGAAATTGCTGAAATGATTAATGAAGCGGACGGTATTGCCCGTTCTATCGCAAGAGATATGGTACAGGTTGAAATTGAGAAAAAAGGTCTGGAGGTTGCAGTAGACGAACTCTGCCTAAAAATTGAAAAAATGACGGGGGTTTCGTGCAAACTCAATATCGAAAAAGACTTTGAAATTGAAAATCAAACCAGGGCGCTCCATCTTTACAGAATCATTCAGGAAGCTATTAATAACGCTGTGAAGCATGGAAAAGCGAACAGTATCGATATTCAAATTTTAGAACACGATCATCATATATCGATTGAGATTCAGGATGACGGTGTGGGGTTCTCAGACCAGCCATCAGATCAGGAGGGTAAAGGAATCCAGATAATGGAATACAGAGCGAGAATGATGGGAGGAAACCTGGACTTACTGCGAACCGAAAGTAACCGGACGATGGTACGATGCCTGATTCCGCATAGTTTAGAACAGTTTTTAGAAACTAATAAAATGTCTTTTGGATGAACTTTAAAACAACTTTACCATGGCACATAACTTTAAAAAAAAGATAGTAATTGTGGATGATCATCCATTGATGAGAAAAGGGCTTGCAAGTACACTTGAAGCTGAACCGGATTACGAAGTTGTGGCACAGTTTGAAAGAGCAGAAGACGTTCTTGAGGATTTTAAAAGTCTTGGCGCTGATCTTATTATCCTTGATGTTTCGCTGCCCGGAATGAGTGGTATTGAACTTGTGAAAAATCTTCTCTTCCAGTTCCCTGATTTTCCATGTTTAGTAGTTTCACGACATGAAGTATCACTCTATGCAGAAAGAGCGCTTAGAGCCGGAGCTAAGGGATATGTTATCAAGTTTGAACCCAGTGACATTCTGCTAAAAGCAGTAAGAAAAGTAATAAATGGCGGAATATTTGTAAGCGAGGAGATTAGTGAAAAGCTTCTTATGAATGCTATGTCAGGAAAGTCCTCTGAAAATGAATCACCTGTTGACGTATTGAGTGACCGTGAGCTTGATGTTTTTGATCTGACAGGACGAGGCAAGAGTAGTTCTGAAATTGCTGATCAGCTTCACCTTGCAATTAAAACGATTGAAACATACCGGTTCAGAATTAAAGAAAAATTAAATCTGAAGAACTCTACAGAACTCATCTATTACGCTGTAAAATGGGTGGAAAATGAAAAGTTCGTGAAGAACTGAGGTCTGTTCAGAAGTGAAGGTTAATACGTTAATGCAGTCTGGTTAAAATAATATGGATACCTCCGGAAATGACGATTATTTTATATAAATGTTCCGGATCATCGAGTTGAACTGGTAATAATAAGTTATAAACCGAGAGATTATGGAAGCTCATCTATATCTCGAAGCAAGGCTAAAAATGGTAGGGTCGGCAACGGACTTTACGTATAAATGGTGTGTCAATATGGGGTTCGACAAAGACGATGCAGCCCGTATGGCATTAGCTGTTGATGAAATCCTGACTGACATTGTACTCTATGCATTCAAAGATGAAACCGGGCATATAGAACTCTGGTTTCAATACTCATTTTCAGACATAGAGATCATCATTCAGGAGAAAGGTGAACCCTTCGATCCGGACCGTCATACATATGATCCGGATAAGGCAATCAAAGAAAATGATTTTGAAGGTGCAAGCCTGAAATCGGTCCGCAGTATGACCGATCAGTTTCTTTTCTTGAATCGCGGTAAAGACGGCAAAGAATTCAGGCTGGTTAAGCAATTTGACTCTGTTGACATTCGCGAACGATTGCCGAATCCTTATCCTGAACAACAAGAAGAAGAACAAGATGATGACAGCCAGTCTGACTGTGATTATCTCATAACACCAGCGACCAGTGAAGATGCTGAGGATATCTCAAAGCTTATATACCGGTCGTACAGTTACAGCTACTCAAAAGAAGATCTCTATTTTCCAAGGCGGATAGAGATGGCCATACGCCATGAGTATAAGTTTGGGACCATCGCCCGAACAGAATCCGGCGGTCCTGCGGGTTACTTTGCCGTCTTAAAGAGCACGGATTCCATGATCGGAGAGGTAGGTGAAGCTGTAGTGTCGCCACAAAACCGCCAAAGAGGGCTGATGAAAATGATGCTGAAATCTCTCATTGAGATGAGCCGGCAAAGAGGGCTTCTGGGATTGTTTGGTGAAGCTCTAACGGCTCACACATTCAGTCAAAAAGTAAACCAGAAATTCAATTTTAAGAGTACTGCACTCGTGATCGCAAAGTCCCCGAAACGTGTATTCAAGGGGATGGATTTTAAATCAACTGAAAATGTGAGTGTAGTCATAGATTTCTTGCCTCTTACCCGTCGATGGAAAAAACCGGTGGTCTTGCCTGAACAGTACACTGACCTGCTAAATAAAATTTACGATCAGTTTGAATCGCATCTTTATATCCCCACTAAAAAAACTAAATCAGTAACTGAGTCGGAAGAAACCAACTTGGAATTGGTTATACATCATGAGAACAAGACTGTGCTAATTATTGCAAGATCTATTGGCACTACATTTGAGCTCAGCTGTAAACGGATGTTTAGAAGTATTGAAGAGCTAAATCTCTTATCCATTTATTTTGATCTGCCGTTGGGCAATGACAATATAAATGTTGCCGTTAAATTTTTGAAGGAAAATAGGTTTATCCTGGCGGGCCTGATGCCTCTTTTTCATGAGGAATCAGATTATCTGAGGATGCAGAAACTAATGACGGACATGGATTTTGAGAATATCCTCACGTATTCAGATATGGCCGGTAATATCAAAGAAACCATAATAGAAGAGTATTATGAAAGTCACAAAACACAAACAGAAGCTTGAAGTGATTTTGGAGAGTGACTTTAACCTCAATGCCGTGAAGCATATCAGCAGCCTTATGAAAGACAGGTCTGAATTGTCGATCGATCTTGTAAATGCCAGGTTTGTAACCAGTAAGGCAATAGTTTATTTGCACAATTTGATGCATGCTGACAAACAAATAAGTGTTCGTCTTAAAAACCCACCTAAAATCTTTTTTGAGCTTCTAAAAACACTTGAATTACATGAGGTGTGGAATTTAGAAGAAATAGTTCAACCCTGAATACCGAGTTATGACTGATCACGAGCCTGTACTTACTAAATTGAATATGGAATTCCCTATATGGGATCAAATATTTACAATTCATCCATTAGTTGTGATCGGGACTGTAAACCCGGACTCAACCTATAATTTTGCTCCCAAACACATGGCATTTCCTCTCGGTTGGGAGAACTATTTTGGTTTCGTCTGTACACCGAAGCATACAACCTACCAAAATATAAAAACCAACGGGGAGTTTACTGTCACCTACCCGAAACCGGATCAGGTAGTGGATACAAGCCTGACTGCATCGCCAAGGTCTGAGGATGACACAAAGCCAGTCCTTGACTCGCTTGATAAATTTGAGGCATCAAACATAGAGGGTGCCTTTTTACAAGGCGGATATGCCTTTTTGGAGTGTAAACTGATCAAGTTTGTTGATGGCTTTGGGGAGAACAGCCTGGTGCTTGCTGAAGTCGTGGCCGCACAAGCCTGGAGTGATGTTATTATTAAACCTTCCAAAACCGATGATGAATCTCTATTTAATAATCCCCGGCTTGTATACATTTCACCCGGTCGATATGCAACTATTGATAAAACATATGCTTTCCCTTTCCCTGCAAAGTTTAAGAAATAAACGATGATTGATACATCAGAATTTGTGGATGTTGTGAACGACTGCATGGCAATGGAAAAGGAGTTTACCTCATTGCTGAAGCGACTGGTGAGGATTGAAACCCCATCGGGAAATCCAAAATCGCATCAAAAAATATTCACTCTTCTTGAATCTGAATTTGACTCTTTAGGCTTTGAAACACAAAAACTACCGGGGTTGGATAGCGGGGGGCAACTCTATGCGCGTCCGGAAAAAACTAACGGTGAGGGATACCAGCTTTTACTTGGTCATGCCGATACGGTTTGGCCAAAAGGTACATTGAAGAAAATGCCGTTCAAAAAGGAAGGTAATGTCATAAGAGGGCCCGGAATTTATGATATGAAAGCAGGTCTGACGATGATTATTATGGCACTCAAACTTGTTGAAAAACTTGGCCTGGATCTGGAAATTTCACCGGTCGTGTTCATCAATTCTGACGAAGAAGTGGGCAGTAAAGAATCAGTAAAAAGAATTAAGACTCTGGCAAAAGTAATGGACAGAGCTTTAGTGTTTGAGCCCTCACTTGACCTGGACGGAAAACTTAAAACACGCAGAAAAGGAGTTGGCCATTTTGAAATTGTTATTCAGGGAACATCATCGCACGCAGGTATTGAACCTGAAAAAGGCCGAAGTGCAATCGTTGAACTCTCATACGTGATCCAAAAATTGCATGCTTTGAACGATCCCGAAAATGGAATCTCAATTAACGTAGGTAAAATTGAGGGTGGGATTAATACCAACGTAGTTGCACCCGAAAGTAAAGCATCTGTGGATGTAAGGGTTCTGACAAAAAAAGATGCGGAACGAGTTGAACGTGAAATTAAAGCTATCGAACCTACAACAGAGGATGTAAAACTAGAGATTTCCGGCAGATTTGGCCGACCGCCCTTAGTGAAAAATAAAAGAAACACAGTGCTTTGGAATGCCGCTTACAGTATTGGCAGCGAACTTGGCATTGAACTAAAAGAAGGGAGATCCGGCGGCGGATCTGACGGTAGTTACACGAGCCTCTACACGGCTACATTAGATGGTCTTGGGGCAGTGGGCGATGGCGCTCACAGTCCAACGGAGAGAATACTATTAGAAGAGACTCTCAAGCGAATTGCAATCACTGTTAATCTCTTGTGCCTTCCTTCTCTTAAGATCTAATCTGACAATTTCAAAAATTGCATGAGTTTGATCTTACATTCAGATGCAGATAGTTCGTACGGACTACAAATTGATGGTTAGTTCTATATCTGAACAAAATATCCTCCCGGGAATCAAGCAACAGCTTAATAGAACTGCTTATTTGTAAAGAAATCCTGATAAGGTTTCACTCTTCTGTATTACAAATAGATTCAGACTGCGATTTCATACTATCACTCAACAAATTCTTTTATTGAATTTAGTAACCTGAAAGATTTTTTTGGGCTGATGCTTCATCGAAATAAAATTTACATGGAGGTAACTAATATGAAACTTACAAAAACGAGAAACGGGCCAAGCACAATTGAGACTATGCGTCGGGAAATGGATCATTTATTTGACGATTTAGTACCATTTTCATGGAGCCGGGAGCACGGAGGAGAAACACTTGGCACATGGACACCCAGCGCAGACATTACAGAAAATGAAAAAGAATTTCGAATTCTGGTTGACATGCCGGGAGTTGACAAAAAAGATATAAAAGTCAATTTCAAAGACGGGAGAGTCACAATTACAGGAGAGCGAATGGAAGAAGAGAAAGAGGAGAAAGATGACTTTATACGTCAGGAGAGATATTTCGGCACCTTTTACCGGGCGTTTATGCTTCCGGAAAAAGTGAAAGAAGATAAGATAAAAGCTACTTTCAAAGAGGGAGTTCTTAAGCTTCAAATACCTAAAGCTGAAGAAGAAAAACCAAAATCTATAGAAGTCAGTTGATGAAATTACCAAAGTACCGAATGGTGATACATTCGGTGCTCATATCTTTAGTTTGAACCTTATTTGAAAAAGATGGAATCACTTCAGACACCGTATATCATCCCATTCTCACAAATGACAATCGAAGATGTGCCAAAAGTTGGCGGAAAGAATGCTTCGCTTGGCGAAATGGTGAAGTATCTTGAACCGCTTGGAGTAAATATACCCGACGGTTTTGCTACCACTTCAGAAGCTTATCGATATTTTATAAAATCGAATAACCTGGAAGAACAAATCAATGAGCTTCTGGACAGGTACAATTCTGATGAACTGAGCCTTAATGAAACCGGGCGTTCAATCCGGCAGCTCTTTCAAAAAAGTATCTTTCCAATTGCCCTTGCCGAAAGTATTCAAGAAGCATATCGTGAACTAAGCCTGAAGTTTTCACCTGATAATCAAAATAATGCAGAATCCTTTAATGTGGATGTTGCTGTAAGAAGCAGCGCTACTGCAGAAGATTTACCAAACGCCAGTTTTGCTGGCCAGCAAGAAACCTATCTGAATGTTCAGGGCAGAGAGGCTCTGATGAATGCCTGTAAAAGTTGTTTTGGTTCTTTGTTTACCAATCGGGCTATTGTCTATCGGGAAAAGATGGGCTTTGATCATATGAAAGTTGCACTATCGGTCGGCGTCCAAAAAATGGTACGTGCAGACGACAGTTCTGCCGGCGTGATGTTTACAGTAGATACGGAAAGTGGATTTCCAAACGCCATAGTTATAAATGGTTCGTGGGGCTTGGGTGAAAACGTGGTAAAAGGAACTGTTAATCCCGACCAGTTTTACGTATTCAAACCAAAACTCGAAGAGCTAGACAAAAACCCGATATTAGAAAAAGTTCTGGGATCAAAAAAAGTTAAGATGATCTATGCATCTGATGAAGGCGGCAGTACCGAAAATATTCCCACCACGATTACTGAACGCCAGACTTTTGTCCTGTCAAATGAGGAGGTGCTGCAGCTGGCAAGATGGGGCGTAACGATTGAGAAGCACTATGACCGGGCTATGGATATTGAATGGGTAAAAGATGATCTCTCCGGGGAGCTTTATATCGTACAGGCCCGTCCCGAAACAATCCATAGTACACTCTCCAATGGGGTATTTAAAAATTTTACGCTCGAGGAAAAAAGTCCGGAATTATTGTTGAGAGGTGTAAGTATTGGGAATACAATTGCAAGTGGTAAAGTAAAAGTAGTACGTGATACAACAGACCTTTCAGGTATTGACAATGAAACAATCCTGGTAACAGAGATGACCGAACCTGATTGGGTGCCTGCACTTCGCAATGCCGCGGGAATTGTCACCGATTTTGGCGGCAGAACCTGTCATGCAGCCATTGTTAGCCGTGAGCTTGGGATTCCCGCCGTCGTTGGCGTTGATAATGCGACTCAGACGCTAAAAGAGGATGAAGAAATTACTATATCAAGTGCTGAAGGAGATGAAGGAAAAATCTACAAAGGCCGTTTGCATTTTAAAGTGGATGAGGTAGATCTTAGCACGTTACCGGAGACTAAAACAACTGTAATGCTGAATCTTGCAACTCCGGAATCAGCATTTAAATTGTGGAAAATGCCGGTTAATGGTATAGGACTGGCGCGTATGGAGTTTATAATCAGCAACCATATTCGTATTCACCCGATGGCCCTCATTTACCCCAAGAAGGTAGTTGATGAAGACGAAATTCGGAAAATCAGAAAATTGACTACCGGATATAGTGACATGAAAGAGTATTTCATTGATCGGCTGGCAAGTGGTATTGCAAAAATCGTAGCATCGCAGTATCCGCACCCTGTTATTGTGAGGACCAGTGATTTTAAAACGAATGAGTATGCGGGTCTGATTGGGGGCAGTTATTTTGAGCCGCACGAAGAGAACCCGATGCTTGGGTGGCGCGGTGCCTCTCGATATTACAGCGATAATTACCGGGAAGGGTTTGAGCTCGAATGCAGGGCGCTAAAAAAAGTGAGAGAGGATATCGGGCTGGAGAACCTGATTGTAATGATTCCCTTCTGCCGTACAATTACTGAAGCTGACCAGGTTCTGCAGGTGATGGCAAATAACGGGTTGAAACGGGGCGAAAACGGGCTTCAAATATATATGATGTGCGAAATTCCCTCAAACTACGTATTGGCCGAAAAATTTGCCAAAAAGTTTGATGGTTTCTCAATTGGATCTAACGATCTTACACAGCTTATTCTAGGTGTGGACAGAGATTCCGGTACCTTGGCGCATCTCTTTGATGAAAACAATGAAGCTGTAAAAAATGTCATTCGAGAAGTCATACAAAGAGCTCACAAATCGGGTATAAAAGTCGGATTTTGCGGCCAGGCTCCAAGTGATGATTCTGAATACGCAAAATTCCTCGTTGACAGTGGAATCGACTCACTATCTGTCGTACCGGATAGCGTATTTGGGGTTATTAAAAAAGTTGCGGAAGCAGAAAAAAAATCAGAAAAAGAGATCCTGGTTTGAGGTATTAATAAAAGGTTCCTACATCGAAGACCGAGGCGGAAAGTTTGCTACATGACGTAATCTTTCACTTATGAACGACAACAAACGGGTGCAGTCTGACGAGTTAAAAAAGCCTGAAGTTTGGTACGCTCTAACCGAAGAAGGGCTGCTGGATAAGTTAAAAAGTTCATTCAAAGAGGGTCTTGACAGTTCTGAAGCGGCACAGCGGCTGGCACATTTTGGCCCGAATGAAATTGAGAGAGAAAAAGGCCTGACCCGCTGGCAGATCCTGGTTCACCAATTCAAGGATCCCCTGATCTATATTCTTCTGTTTGCATCTTTTATAACTCTGGTTCTCAGGGATTATATCGATACCAGCGTGATTATGGCGGTGGTGACATTAAATGCTGTGATTGGATACATCCAGGAAACCAAAGCTCAAAAAGCGATACGGGCTCTTTCGAGCCTGTCAGCTCCTAAGGCCCACGTGATCCGCAACGGCAGGGAAATAGAAATACCGGGTAAAGACCTGGTTCCCGGGGATATTGTTCTGCTTACATCAGGTGGTAAAGTTGCTGCTGATATGAGAGTTCTGCAATCCCAGGGACTTGAGGTGGATGAATCGACCCTGACCGGAGAATCGACGTCGGTTTCCAAGGAGAGCGATCCAATCAAAAAAGATGATTTAGTTCCGGGAGACCAGGTAAACATGCTATTTTCCGGAACTATCGTTGTGCGGGGCAGAGCCAGGGCTATTGTGGTCCGGACAGGCAGGGAAACTGAGTTGGGGCGTATTGCGACATCTGTGAAGCGAGTAGGCATCACAAAGACTCCGCTTTTGGAGAAGGTTGAAAAAATGGGAAACCGAATCGGCATTATAATTATCGGTTTCGCCTTATTTATTGCCGTATTGGGCATAATTTACCAGATGAGCCCCTACGAAATATTTATAACAGTCGTTGCCATGGTTGTATCGGCAATTCCTGAAGGGCTTCCCGTTATCATGACAGTAACTCTGGCAATTGGCGTTCGAAGAATGTCTGCCAGACAGGCAATCATTCGATCACTCCCCGCTGTTGAAACCCTCGGTAGCACAACTGTCATAGGATCTGATAAAACAGGTACGCTCACCCAAAACCAAATGACAGTAAAGAGTATCTGGGCAGACGACAGAATCTATAACACAAGCAAAACCGGATACACCCTGGAGGGAGAAATTAAAGGAGTTTCAGGAGAGGTTCTTAGTTCTGAACATAAAGGTTTATATAATACTCTGCGGGCAGGTACTCTTGCTAACGAGGCGGATGTAAAGTCCCTGGAGCTTGGTGATCCCAAAGGCGACCCTACTGAAATCGCTCTGCATGTTTCTGCTTTCAAAGGTGGTATAAATCTTTCGAAAATCATGGGAGATGCTAAACAAGTAGATATGTTTCCCTTTGAGCCGGAAAATCAGTTTATGGGTACTATTAACCATGTTGAAGGAAAGAAGATGGTTTTTTTGAAAGGGTCACCGGAAACGATCCTTGAAAAATGTAATAGAGTCGCTAAGGGTGATGAAATTGATGAGTTAAACCGGGAATCCGTCCTAAAAGCCGCTCAAAAATTTGCACGGCAGGGTTTGAGAGTTATGGCGATGGCATATAAAGAGGTGGAGCCCGATTTTGAGAAATTGGACCCCGCTCTGATGTCAGGCAATTTTATTTTTGCCGGACTGCAGGGTATGGAAGATCCGATAAGGCCTGAAGCGCTTGAGGCTATTAAGGTAACCCAAAAGGCCGGGATTCGCGTGATAATGATTACGGGTGATCATGTTGAAACGGCACTTTCTATTGGCCGTCGGCTTAATCTTGATCCTGAAAATGAGGGAGCGCTTGAAGGTAGTGAAATAGACAAACTAGAAGATGATGAACTCGATAAATTATTGTCTGATGTAAATATTTTTGCGAGAGTCTCTCCCCAGCATAAACTGCGCATTGTTGAACGGCTGAAAAACATGGATCACATTGTGGCCGTAACAGGAGATGGTGTAAATGATGCGCCGGCACTGAGGGCAGCACACCTTGGTGTTGCAATGGGTGAAAACGGCACGGACGTGGCCCGTGAAGCATCCGATATGGTGCTGTCGGACGATAATTTTGCTACCATTACCGGGGCTATTGAAGAGGGCAGAATTGTATTTTCCAATATTCGGAAAGTGACATTTTTTCTGTTGTCTACCGCTGTGGGAGAGATGATTGTTATTTTGGTTGCTATCATCATGAACTGGCCTTTGCCATTTATTGCCGTGCAGATATTATGGATTAACGTGGTTACGAATGGGCTGCAGGACCTGGCACTTGCGTTTGAACCGGGTGAGAAGGGAATTCTGAAACGGCGTCCAAGACCCGTACAGGAGGGGATTATGACCCGCAGGCTGGTTGAGCGCCTGGGCGGAGTGGGCCTGGTTATGGCGGTCGGTACACTTGGAATATTTTGGTGGACAATGGATCAAACGGGCGACCTGCAAACGGCTCAGTCTGTAGCCATGACGCAGATGGTGTTGTTTCAGTTTTTCCACGTACTCAATTGCCGGTCGCTGGATCGAAGTATCTTTAAAATATCGTTTTTCTCTAATCTGTTCCTGTTTGTCAGCCTATCGGCCGCACTCGCAGCCCACCTGGCTGTGCTACATCTGGGATTTCTTCAAACGATATTCCGAACGGTTCCTCTTAGTACCGAACAATGGATATGGATAGTTGTGATTGGAGCTTTTGTCATCATTGGGGGAGAAATCGATAAATTCGTCAACAGGTTGAGACATCAGTATATAGGTTAAATTTGATTTTTTACGATGAGTCAAACATGGAAAAATAGATATCGATGCCGGATGAGCTAAAATATAAACCCTTCCTGGTCGGTCCCACACATTTCGACCAGGAAAGGTTCACCTATCTTGATGCCTTCAAATATCGGGGATAAAGAATAAAATGTAAAAAAAAATCTCCATTAAAAATCTCCAAACGTAAAATAAACAAGCAGATATTGCTAAATCTTATTTTTACATACCCTAGGTATTTATACTTAAACCGTTGGGGCTTAGCGGACTAAGTGATTGATCAAAGGCTATTTACCCGGCGATGGTATATTAATACGTAAAAGAGAAGAGCGGTAAAAAAATCACAAATCAATTATCAGATTTTGTACATCAAACATCGATAACCTGAGTAATTAACTGTAGTTTAGAGTACATTTAAAATCCTATAAACCAAATAATCCAAAACGGATAACATATTTGCGCAAGATTCGAATTCGATATATTCTTCTTTTACTGTTGCTGATGGTTCCGTTGGTTCTGGTTATAATGGTTTTATCAAAAACACCCTCAAACGAACGTGAGTGGAGCCCTGACCAGCAAATCCTTTCCTACGCCGAGTTTGGGAGTGAAGGTACAGGTCAACAAGATTCAGTCGCCATATTCAACATCCGAAACAACTCGTATCGCAGTCCGACTGATTTTACCGTTTCCCATTACAATCGAACCGTGAGTCTTTCCGACCTCGTATCGCTGGATTATATGGTAGAGGAACTTGAGGGATTTCCGGGCTTTGCACACACGCTTCTTTCATTCGGTTTTGCCGACAGCACATATATCGCAATCTCCGTAGAAATACGTAAAGAATTGGGGGAGAGCTATCACCCTGTGAGCGGTATGATGCGTGAGTATGAGCTGATGTACTTGATTGCCGATGAGCGGGATGTAATCAATCTGCGGGCCAACTACCGTAATGATACGGT
>Ga0102938_10000425_pt1 | contig 30953 bp, 30 predicted proteins | sample SalPonR2_B_D2_MG_FD_84516 | JGI IMG/M metagenome (GOLD analysis project Ga0102938, IMG submission 84516) | Salt pond soil microbial communities from South San Francisco under conditions of wetland restoration - Salt Pond MetaG R2_B_D2_MG | ecosystem: Environmental > Aquatic > Marine >... | reverse complement strand
GGAAAATGAGTCGTTGCCCGCGCCTCCATCGACCTTGGCGCGTGCGCCACCTTCAACCGATGAAACGGCGTAACGGATATAGAACTCATCATCGCCTTGTCCGCCCGACAGATCGGCGGCGACCCCCTCGATATCGATCCTGTCGTTCCCGTCCCCGCCATCGATAACGATCTCATTGCTTGTGAACAGCCCTGCCTTGCCAACGACCACCCGATCATTGCCATCCAGGGCTTGAACCAGAACGCGCCCGGAAATCGGCGGGTTCCAAAGTATGTCATCGGTCTCATTCGATGAAACGATGACCAGATTCTCTACATCCCTCAGCAATTCGCCCGAAGCGAACGACAATGATGTCGCCTGATCCTGGTTGGGAGCGATCAGATAAAGCGTGTCGCTGAGAACGCCAGCAACATAGCCCGGCGTCGAAGCGATCTGGAAATAAGCTGTTCCGGTATCGTTCGAAAACTCATCCGCCAATCCCTGAAGGTCGTCTTCGAAACGCTCCGACGCAAACTCTCCGACAATGGCTTCCAGCGCACCCTTCACATCTGTGGGCAGTCCAGTCAGCGTGCTGAAAGTATACGCCCCCACAACACGCGCAGCGCCCAGCCATGTCGTCGACGACGCAAGCGAAATCAACGCCGCGCCCGTTGAAAGGATATTCAGGATGATCCCGAGCTTTTCGCTATCAGTGGACAGATCGCGCGACTGATCGGCAATTTCTTTTACCTCTTCCGCGATTGCCTGGTACTCGAGACTGCGTTCCTGCCAGTAATGAAGCTCCCGCAGATAATTTAGCTCGCGTTCCCACAAAATAATCGAATTTGGATCACCGGCTTTATAGCCAGCATAGTTAACATTGATGCCCATATCGTAGATAAAGTTCTGGTCCGCACCGGACCATGGGGCGATGGCTTCATTGACAAACAGATTTAGTGCACGCAATTGATCTGCGCTCATCAAAGCGCGGCCATGATCTATGAAGACACCCCCGGCGACGCCGCTGTAGGTGACAAATGCTGCCGACAGCTCGTCCATCCGATCCGCGATGTCTGCAAACTGCTGGCTTATCGCCGCATCGATATCTGGATTGGCTGACGCACTGCGATAATGCCTCGCCAGTTCCGAGAAGTTGTCCGCCTGCGCCATGGCAACGCCCTCGGCACCGGCAACCCAATGGTCATACCCGGCCTGCGTCTCAAGGGCGCGTTCGCTGAGCAGCGAATTGAACGGATCCCGAAGAAGATAGCTCGGCGGCAGTGTATACTCAGTCATTGAACTTTCTCCCATGCCACCAGATTGGTGGATTTGCCGTGATCCGTTGCGTGCCAGATCAGATCGGCAAGACGTGTGTGGATGGATTGAAGCTGCGGAACATGCTCGCCGCTCAGGCTGAGTTGAAGCTCACGCTCCAGAGGCAGCCAGAACCAGAAGACGCAGCTGGTATATGCGTCCGGGTTGGTGTCCGTTTCCAAGGGGTGCGTGCAGGTGCCGTGGCCCGTCGGATTGCCTGCCGCATCATAGACGGCGACCTGCTCAAGCCTGTGCCCTTGCAGACTCTCTCCGGTGCATCTCGGCGGAAAGAAAAACCTGCTTGGCCCGCGACGGGGATCGGTCCCGTAGATATCGCCCATCTCGCGGATCTCATCTTCATTCGGGTCGCGCAGACGGAAAACGCCAGGCCCGATCTCGGTATCCTTGCGGCAGTTGAAATTGGCCTTCAGATCATGCCGCGCCGAAAACGCAAGCCCGGCCCCACCCTCGAACCTGCCTGAGCCATAAGGCACGATGGGCGAATCTATCCGCACGCGCAGGTTGTCTTTGCGCGAACCCTCATAGGGCTCCTGAACGAACGCGAAATCCGGCAGCAGGACGATCATCGTAAAGCTCAGGTTATATGGATAGTCGGGATTGTCCTTTTTCTGCTGGGCGGTGCGGCCTTCATCGGGAAAGTGGAGCCACAGACCGGCCGGCATTCGCAACACCCAATGCTGATCGTCGGATGTACCGTCGATCAGGTCCGGACCCGAATTGATCAAGCGGAATTCGGTGGTGCCATCGGCATGTCTGATCGGCGGGTAAAGCTGCTGATTCGGATCGCGCAAGGACAAGAACATCCACGCCAGTCCGGCAACGATCACAGCAGCCGCAATCAGGCTCTTGCGTCTCATGTCAACGCCCCTTCACACGCAAGCGCAAGGCGCGCCCGCAGGCGCGACCGCGCGCACGCCTCCTCGACGGCTCGCGCAAGCCGCGTCACCCATTGACCTTGATTGCAGACATCACTCGAGCGCACACACACAGACCCAACTTGTTACCGATTTCACCCCGAGGGCGGGTCGCCCTCCTTGCGCTTCGCGCCCATCTTTTCCAGCGTCTCCTGATCCACCAGCCGCGTGATGATCGGATGCAGGCGCAACTCGCCCTCCTTGACCACCTGCTTGAAGCTGGCGATCACGCTGGTCGTCACCTTCTGGTCGGGGGCGATCACGTCGAGCAGCCAGTTGATATCGCCGCTCACCCAATCATCCGCCTTGAGCCGGACCGGGAAAACCCCCGCCTTGATCTGTTCGCGGATCTTGGCGTCGACCTCTTCGGACACGCTGGCCCAGATCGCCATCCCCGCGACATCGCTCAGCGGATTGTCCTTGTCCTCGCCCGGATAAGCGATCGCGATCCGGTCACGAATCAATGGTTCCAGAACGATATGGTTAAGATCGGCAAGCGTGTTGTGGCGGTAGCGCGGCAGCGCCATCATCGCCATCGCGACCTTGCCGAAACTCTCGCGCACCTGCGAACGCAGGGCGGCGATCTTGCCGAGGATTTCAGGGTCTATGCCCGCCCCGGCCTCGTCCTTGGCCTGTTTGTCCTGCGCGGGGGGCGTCGTCTTCGATTTGGATTTTGCCAATTGGGATACTCTTTACCATGAACCGGATATTAACCTTAAAGTTGTCGAAATTTCGACGAATGGCAAGCCGCGATGGCCGGGAATGACGACTCTTTATCAATGTGGAAATCAATGCCGCTCATAAAGCGGCCCCGCGCACCCGAAATACAAGGCGCACCGCGCCACACCCCGCACCAAGGGGCGTAGCGCATTGTCATTAACGTCGTGAATACGACATGCCAGGCGCGCGATTCGCTCACCCGGCGCCGTTTGGCTTACCGCGTCCCCGCGCCCGGCCCGTCGGGACGGAACCTGACGACCACGCCACCGGCGCCTTCATCGGCATCGGCCTCGTTGACCAAGACCTGACGCGGAAGCCGCACCACCGGCGCGCGCTCTGCGTCGCCCGCACGCCAGGCGCGCCCGGTCACGATGCAATCCGCCGCAAGCCCGCCGTAATCGGCCGCCGGCGCCACCTCGCGCATGAAGCCAAGCCCGCGCAGCACGGTCTCGTTCCCGATCGACACCGACCCGGTACCCAACAGCTGGGGTTCGACCAGCTTGGTCAGGATGGATTGCTGACGGCTTTTTGCCCAGACTCCGCAGACCATCGTGCGCCCCTGATAGTTCTGCATATCCGCCGCAACGGTGATCCCGCCGCCGGTCGAATAGCTGCCCCCGCCCAGTGCCGGGGCCTCGCCCAGCCGCGCCACGACCTCGGGGCCGGGGGAAACGCATCCCGCCATCACCCCAAGGCAAACCACTGAAATCGCTTTTACAAATCTCATTTTCCGCCACTCCTCATGTCATCGGCAGGCCGCGACTGGCCCTTGGCCTCGATCATCCGCGCGCGGCGAATGCCTCGGTTTCCGCCAGAAGCTCGGGATAATGTATCTCGAGCGTCGGCAAGAACGCCTCGCGCAGGCGTGACACCTGCACCGGGGTCAGATCCTCGCGCCATGCGCCCGCCTGCCCCTTGGCGAAAAAGCTCTGCATCCCCTTGGGCTTTTCGGTAAATCCAAGCGTCGCCTCCTGCGCCTTCATCGCCTGAAAGCTAGTGGACTTCACCGCATAGGCAAGCTTGGGCTTGTCCACCTTCACGCGCAGGAACTTTTCCAACAGCGTGCGCACGGTCGGCGCTGGCCGCGCCAACATGTCCTCATAGCGGATTACATGCAGCGGCAACCCCGGTGCCTCGGTCCAAGAGCGCACATGATCGTCCCAGCGGCCAAGCGCATCGTAAATCCCCTCATGCGCGCCGGTGACGGTGGCGATATCGCACATCTTCTCGATCGCCGTATCCAGATCCACCGCCTGATGGCGCGCGAATGACGGCGCGACGTCGAACGGATTGCGCATCATGTAGATCGCTGCCGCCGTGACATCCGCCGGAATGAGCGGCTCGCCCAGAAAGACCGAGGCCTGGCAATGCGTCTTGACGAAGTGATGGTCCGGTTTCGATCCCGCAATCAGGCGCAGCACCTTGGGACGCAGGCGCACCCACTCTTCGACGCTGCCCCCCTGATAGTTGCCGCCCGCTGCCGCATCAAAGAAATCCTTGCGCACGTCGCCGGTGGTGAACTGGCGTAAATTATTGATATCGGGCGCTTTTCCCTTGGGCATGAAGTAATGCGCCAAAAGGCTGCGCATCCATGTGTTGCCCGATTTTGGATAGGAGGCCAGCCAGATGATGCGCCGCAGGTCACTCATCGAGATAGCCGTGATATTTCATCGTGGCGTGATTGGCGGCGCGGATCTGTTCGGCCAGTTCCGGATCCAGATCGTCTTTCCAATGGCCGCTGCCGCCCTTGGTGAAAAAGCTCTCGCTGGCGGCGGGGCGCTCGACAAAACCGCTGGCCTCTTCCTGCTGTTTGACTTCCTTGAAGCTGGCAAAGCTGATCGCACGGCGTAGCCGCTCGACATCAACATCCATTCCGAAATGATTGATAACCTTTGTAAATTCCGCTTCCGGATCGGCCAGGATATCCTCGTAACGCAACACGAGAACCGGGAAAGGATGCTTGCGGGTCCAGCTTCTCACATGGTCCGACCATGTGCCAAGGAAACTGATGACCGTTTCGGCATCCGGCAACAGCGCGTTATCCTTGTGACAGATCGCATGGGCGGCGCGCGCCGGAGTCATGTTGTAATGGCGCGCATAGGACAGCACCATGTCCAGCGGATTGCGGATGATATAGATCGCCGAACGGGTGTATTGAGGCGGGATCAGTTCGACACCGCGCGCGACCTTGCAGGTATTGTGGGTTTTCACCAGATTCACATCGGCATTGTTACCCGAAATGCCGCGCAGCACCTTGTCGCGCAGTTGCAATGTCAGGGCGACATTCTGCGTGTCGACCTTCTGGCGGGCCACCATTTCATAGGTCTTGGCGATGGAATCGCCCATGCCGAACCGCTGGACCTGGTTGATCGGCACCGGGGTTTCGGCATTGCTCAGGTAATTCGCCAGGAAAATGCGCGTCCAAGTGTTGCCCGACTTGGGATAGGAGGCAAGCCAGACGATATTCTTCTTCATCGCGCAAAGGTCCCTGGATTTTCATCAAAAACGCTTGCTGCGGATACAACAACGGGGAGGGGATGTATATCCCCTCCCCGCCGACTAAGTTCAAGCCGAAGCTTAGAAGCTCAGGTTGATCGAGGTACCGACGATGGTCGCGTCGATGTCGTTGTTGAGAACGCCACCGATGTTCTGGTTCTCGGCATAGACTGCCCAGATGTCCCAGCTCACGCCAGCACCCAGTTCACGCGAACCGGCCAGTTTGTAGGCATTGTACTCGGTGTCGTTGACGCCGGCTTCGATCGTGCCCATGAAGCCGTTCAGGCCGACAGACCACGGACCGTCGAGGTCGTAGGTTGCACCAAGGCTCCAGCCTTCCTGATCGCCAGCACCGCCAACGGCGCCATTGTCGTTCTCGGCATAGTGGCCGCCGACAGTGAATGCGCCAAAGGCAACCTGTGCACCGATACCCCAGGTTTCGGGATCGCTGCCGAGGTTCGGTGCCAGAGCAACCACGTCGTCCGCGCTGCCCAGGATGCCGTCAACACCAGCAACGGTCGTTGCGTTGAAGTCTGCTGCAGCACCGGTGCCCCAGCGTGCGCCGAGGGTCACGTCGGTCGAACCGAAGGACTGGCTGTAACGCACACCGATGTCGAAGACGTCGGTGACATTGGTGGTGGTGTTGCGGTCAAACGGACCAACGTTCGATGCGTTCGAGGCAGTGCTCGGCGCATACGAAACACCAACGGTCAGACCGTTGAAGCTCGGCGTGAAGTAGCTGACACGCTGAACGTCGTTGTTGCCGGCGACTTCAGTCCAGGGCGAACCAGCCGCCTGACGGAAGGCGTGGGCGATCGGAGCGAAGCCCGAAACCGATGCCGACATGATTGCGAACGAACCAACACCCGGTGCGCCGACCATCGACTTGTAACCGGCCGAGTTCTCGCCGCCCAGCTCGATACGACCAATCGTGTCGCTGCTGATGGTGACGTAGGATTCGTCGATCTGCGAGTTGCCCGAGTTCTGGGCTTCCAGCTGAACGTTGACGCCGAAGGTCAGGCCGTTGTCGAGCGTGACGGACGGGGTGAAGATGATCTCACCGTCGCCCAGGATGCCCATGCCGTCCCAGTCATTACCGATCGGAACGCCATTGCCGCTAACGGAAGCGAAGCCGACATGCGTGTTGTAATAGCCGCCCCAGTCCAGGTTCCATTCCTGGGCTGCTGCGGGCGCAGCTGCGACGCCGAGAGCGATCGCGCTGGTGCAGAGAAGATGCTTTTTCAAGGTGTCCCTCCATAAAGCAGGAAGTTTCATGTTCCACCGGCCCGGACATGGACACGGCTTGGAAAATGGAATGCTCCAAACACCCCCTGAGTGTCAACGAACCCGCCAAGACCCGGGTGGTTGTTGTCGGGGCTGTGACGTTTAAACCACACACCCCGTCACACCGCCCGGCGCAAAACGTGTAAAAACGCTTATAAACCCGATTTTTCCTGCCATGACACGCGCTTCGCTCCATCACTCCCCGATTTCGCCGCGCCTTGCCCCGCCAGTCGCGTCGCCGCTCACGGCGGGACCGAGTCGCCCTTATTCGCCCTCTTCCAGCACCTTTCGCGCCACCCGGAAACACTCCAGCGCCTGGGGCACACCGCAATAGATCCCCACCACATGCACGATCGCGCGCAGCTCCTCGCGGGTGACGCCATTGTTCAGCGCTCCGCGGCAATGAATTTCCCATTCATGCATCTTTCCCAGCGCGCCGATCATCGCCAGGTTCATCATCGACCGGGTCTTGGGCGCGATCACGTCATCGCCCCAGCCGAATCCCCAGCACCACGCCGTCATCGCCTCCTGGAAGGGGCGGGTGAAATCATCCGCCGCCGCCAGGTTCCCTTCAACATATGCCGCGCCCAGTGTCGCCTTGCGCTGCTCCAGCCCCTTGAGAAACAGATCCTCGTCGAATGCGCTCATCCGTCAGCTTCCTTTCCGCCTGAAACGCGCCCCCGCGGCGCGCAAGCGCCACCCTGCCCCAGCGCCGGCCCCTTGACCAGATCGCCGCCCGTTCCCGCCGCCGCGCGCCTGTGCGGCCACGGAGCCCGGCCGGTCTAGCAAGTTGAATTTCAATGAAAATATTATTCCCCAAAAGAAACACACCTTATTCACAAGCGTAAGCAGCGGATAAACCGCGAGAAAATTTTAAAAGTTTTCGTGATTCTTTCTATTTTGGTGTAACATCGGTCCTGTCAATAAACCAAAATTGACCCAAAATCCCAGACCAGGGCAAACCCTGGCCATCTCAAACAGTCCAACGGGAGGACAGATGAATGGATACCGATATCGGCGCGCTGACGGTGATCTTCACCGAGTTTTACTATTGGGTGACAGTGCCGCTCATGTTCCTGATTCACGTCGGCTTCTGCATGTATGAAGTCGGCGCCAGTCGCCACAAGAACCACGTTCACACCCTGATGAAGAACACCATGCTCATCCCTCTGGTGACCGTGACGTTCTTCTTCTTCGGATGGTGGATTTATTTCGCCTTCCCCAACGGACCCGGAATCACCGGCGGCCTCACGCAATCGGACAACGCCGTCCCCTGGAGCGAACTGATGGGCACGCATCTGGGCGGCCCCGGCGTGAACCAGGGCGACGCCGTGGGCTACGGCGCCGAACTGGGCAACCCCTTCTGGTCGCGCCTCAACGGCGTGTTCTGGGCGGCCTTCCTCTTGTTCAGCTGGACGGCGGCCTCGATCGTCTCGGGCGCCACCATCGAACGTATCCGCCCCTCGGCCTTCTGGATCCTGGCGGTCGTGATCGGCTCGTTCACCTGGATCATCGACGCCGCATGGGGCTGGCACCCGGATGGCTGGATGGTCACGCAACTTGGCTATCACGACGCCTATGCATCCGGTGTGATCCACGCCATCGCGGGCGGTTTCGCGCTTGGCGTGATCTGCGTGCTCGGGCCACGGATCGGTAAATTCGCCCCCGATGGCACGCCGCGCAACATCAACCCGCATAACAAATGGCTGGTGACGATCGGGCTTTTCCTGATCTATTGCGGCTTCTGGGGCTTCTATGTCGCCTGCAACGTGCCGATCATCGCATCGGGCGATATCGGCGCCGCAGAAGGCACCTTTACCGCGACCACGATCTATCTGACACCAACCACGCTGTCGGCCATCGTGTTTAACTTCCTGATGTCGCTCTCGGGCGGGATGCTGGCGGGCTATGTGGTGTCGCGCGGCGAAGCCTTCTGGACCTATTCCTGCGGTCTGGCGGGGATCATCACCGCCTCGGCAGGCAATGACCTCTATCACCCGATCCAGGCGATGCTGATCGGCGGCGTCGGCGCGGTCTGCGCCTACAAGCTGCATTTCTGGGTCGAGCGCCGGTTCAAGATCGACGATCCGGTCGGCGCGGTCGCGGTGCATGGCTATGCCGGCTTCATCGGTCTGGTGATCTGCGGCTTCGTGCTCTGGGGTCATCCGGCAACGGCGGGCTACCATGCCGAAGCGGCGGTCATCACGCCCTGGGGCCAGTTCATCGGCGCCTGCATCATGGCCATCGTGCTGGGTTTCATTCCCGCTTTCATCGTGTCCAAGATCCTCGCCGCCTTCGGCATGCTGCGCGTTCCGCCAGCCGTCGAACTGGTGGGCCTCGACATGAGCGAAGAGCTGCGTGAAGAAGCCGACGCAATCGAGGTCTCCCAGGCCGATATCGACGAGGCCAAGCGTCTCGGACTGCTGACATAAGGAGGTAACCACATGTCTACCACAATCGTCGAAAGCTGGTCCGGCGCGGACCTCAGCCAGCTCGGCCCCATCTACCCGATGGTGGGAACCGAAGTGATCCTGTTCATTGTCGGCCTGGCCTTCTGGCTCGCCTTCCATATCCTGCAGGCGCGTATCGAACAAAGGGAAATGGAGGAAGACGAGGCCGCCGCCCGAAGCAGCGAACGGCTCCAACGGGTCTTTGAGGCGGAAGCCCGCGAATAGACCCTCCCACCAAGGCCCATGCCCCGGCGCGCGCCGGGGCATGGGCACCGCGCAATCCCGGTGCCACGCCATGCAACCGGACCCGCTTGCCCGGATTCGCCACTGCTCAGAGAATTCCGCGTATTTGCCAAAGATCGGCCCGAATTCTCATGCAACCTTGACGGTATGTATGATCACGAGTTCCCGCCTGATGCGCGCCCGCCCCATCCGGATGCCGGTCTTCTGCCGCGCATCACCCATCTGCAACGCGGGCTCGAAAGCGACTGCCATGCGCTCGAGGCGCAGATCGCGCATCACGAAAACTGGCACGCCGAACTTGCCGCTGACAGGGCCTTGCTGAATGACCCCGAACGGATCCTGACGCAGGACGCGCTGATCGACACGCTCGCGCTGCGCCTTCAGGCATTACGCCGCCGCCTTGCCGCGCGCCGCCATGATGCCTCGCTCTTGCGCAGCCAGGGGGCCGTCGCGCTGGCGGCGGGCGGCATGGGCGCGAATACCCCGGCGCTCGCGCGCCTTCTGGCCGAGGCCGACACGGACCGCGCCGCACCCGAGGACACCGGCGCTGTCAGTTCCGATGACACCCCCGATACCGCGACGGGCTGGGACAGCCTGCCCGCCTTCTGCCGCCCCGGCGCGACCTCGGGAATTCCCCGGCCGGCACGGATCGGCCCGCGCGGATTTCTGCCCCGCATCTTCGGCGGCATGGGCCGGCTGCTCAAAGTCGGCGCAATCCTCTTCGTCCTGGTCGGGCTCCTCAACGCGCTCGGCAGCGGCGCCTTCAATCAGCGCTCCGTTGGCAACGCGCGCTTCTCCGGCCACGGCTCCGGCCTTCCGCAGGTCAACGTTGACAGCAGCGAATTCAACGCCGCCAGCAGAGCCCTGCTCCAACTGGTTTCCACCGCCACCGGCGGCGCCGTCGATATCGAGGCCCTCGCCCGCCGGACCGCCGACAGCCTGCGCGCGATGTCGCCCTGATCGCGGTCATTCGGCGGCGTCTTTTGGTCTTCTGTACAAACCTCGCGGGCGGATCGCCGAATTCGGTACAAAACCCGCGTACAAAACGGACGTTTCGTACGTTGGAACCGCTCAGCGCGCCTGCCAGTTTTCGACCCGGTCCACCCAGTGCCGGTAATAGACATCCGCTGCCTTCAGGAAATGCGGCTTCTCGAACTGGTGCAGAAAATGCTTTTTGAACAAGGTGTTGGCATAGGCGGTCTCGCCCCGCGGATCGCCCAGCGCCCTGTAGGCCACTTTCGCGCCCAGATAGGGCGCCATCACCGTCCCCGACCCCGAAAATCCCATCGCATAAAAAATTCCGTCATGCTCCCCCACTTGCGGCATATGGTTGAAGCTGAATCCCGTAAACCCATACCACGCATGGGAAATTTTGACATCTTGCAGCTCGGGCCAGATGCCGCACATGGTCTGTCGCAGGCGCTCGGCGCCCCGTTCCAGCCGTGTATCCCACATCGACGCCCGCCCCCCGAACAACACCCGTTTGCCATCCGGCGAGATCCGGTAATAGCTATGCCGCGCCCTGGTCTCGACCATCATCCGCCGCCCCGGCGCGATGTGACCGATCAGATTCGAGGGGAGTTCCTCGGTCGCGATCATGAAACTTGGCAGCGGAAAAACACGTGAAATGAACCAGTTAAAGGGTTTCGTCGTGTAGCCGTTGGTGGCCAGGATCACCTTCTCGGCATCCACCTCGCCCTTCGCGCTCCGCACCCGGAAGCGCCCGGCGACCCGCTCGACACCCGACACCGCGGCATGCGCAACCACCGGGATTCCTCGCCGCCGCACCGCTTCCAGCAAGCCCTTGTGAAATTTCGCCGGATGGATCGCCCCATGTTCGGGGAACAACAGGCCGCCATGGTAACGATCGGTTGAGATTTCCTGCTTCAGCGTATCGCGGCCCAGGATTCTGACCGCCACTTCGCTCTTCTCTTCGACGCTTTTTGCCAATCTTTTCTGATTGTTGGCATGTTCCGGCGTCCATGCCAGCTGCACCCGGCCCGTCTGTTGAAAGTCGCAATCGATGCCTTCGGATTCGATCAGGTCGCGCACCCATTTCATGGCCGGGTTGGCCTCGGCAAAGACCGCATCCGCCGTCTCGGCACCGAACCGCCCCGCCAGATCGTCCCAGCCCAATCTCGGATGCGCCCCGAACATCCCGCCATTGCGTGTCGACGCGCCCTGCCCCGGCACCCCGGCTTCCAGCACCAGAACCTGCGCACCGGCATCATGCGCGGCGATCGCTGCGGACAGGCCGGTGTAGCCCGCGCCGATGACCAGAATATCGCAACTATCTGAAATGTCGTCAGATTCACCGGAGGGCGGGGCCGCCTCCCACCACCAAGGGTGTCCGAGTTCAGCCTCGCCCGTCCAGTTCTTCATCGATCCGTTCCCATGCCTGGCCCCGGCTATCCTCCGTAGACCAGCCGTGGCAACCAGGTGATAATCTGCGGGAACGTCATACAAAGCGCAAGGCCCACCACCTGAAGAAACAGGAACGGCAGCGCCGACTTGAAAATGTCGCTCATCGGGATCTCCGCGGGCGCCACCCCGCGCAGATAGAACAGCGCATACCCGAAGGGCGGCGACAGAAAGCTCATCTGCATGTTCACAAGGTAAAGAACCCCGAACCACAGCACCAGATCCGTCTCCGAATCCAGCCCGAACGCATGCGCCCCAAGCGCCTTGATGATCGGCACGAAGATCGGCACCGCCAGCAACAGGATGCCGACCCAGTCAAGGAACATGCCAAGTGCGATCAGGATGATCTGCATCAGCAGCAGGATGCCCCACGGCCCAAGGCCCAGCCCGGTCATGGTGCTTTCGACGAATTGCTGCCCGCCTTCCAGCACGTAGAGCCCGACGAAGATGGTCGCGCCGAACATGATCCAGATCACCATCGCGCTGGCCTTCAACGTGGTCAGACAGGCCTCGCGCACGGTGGCCCATGTCAGCTTGCGATGGATCGCCGCCACGATGAAGGCCCCGAAGGTGCCGATGCCCGCCGCCTCGACCGGCGTCGCGATGCCCGCGAAGATCACGCCCAGAACGACCGCGATCAATGTCAGCGGCGCCGCCATGTTCCCAAGAAGGCGCAGCTTTTCGGCGTTGCTGACGCGCTCCTCCTCGGGGATCGGCGGGCCCTTGACCGGATAGACATAGCACATCGCCATCACGTAAAAGATATACATTCCCGACAGCAGCAGGCCCGGCAGCACCGCCCCGATAAAGAGCTCGCCCACCGATTGCTCGGCCACCACCGCATAGATGATCGCAAGGATCGAGGGCGGGATGAGGATGCCCAATGTGCCACCCGCCATGATCGACCCCATGGCGATCTTGGGATCGTAGTTGCGCGCGAGCATAGCCGGAAGCGCGATGATCCCCATCGTCACCACGGCCGCGCCGATCACACCGACCATGGCCGCCAGGATCGTCGAGGCGATGATCGTGGCCGCTGCAAGGCCGCCCTTCAAGCCACCAAGCAGCTTGTAGATCACATCGAACATCTCGTTGATGATCCCTGCCCTTTCAAGCATGGCCGCCAGGAATATGAACAGCGGGATCGCCGATAGCTGATAATTCGTCATCAGCGGAAATATCCGCGACGGAACGATGTTCAGCGTCCGTGAATCCCCGAGGATGAACAGGAACACACAGGCCAGCCCCCCGGTCACGAAAGCCAGAGGCAGCCCCGCCATCAGCAGCACCATGAGGCTGCCGAACATGAGCACCGTCAGCCAGCCGATTTCGATTTCGATACCCATGAATCAGGCTCCCTGAAGGCTGTGGCGAATGGCGACGATATCGCGGGCCAGCTTGGCGATCCCCTGAAGGATCAACAGCACCGCACCGATGACGATCGCCCATTTGAACGGCCAATAGGCGATGGTCCATTCCGAGAACGACACTTCATTCACGCGGGTCGCGTCCATGGCAAAGATCCAGCCCGTCGCCAAAAGAGTGCCCGCGAAGATGAAGAAGAAGATAGAGGTCAAGAGATCGACCACCGCCTTTCGCAGCGGCGACCAGGCGGCATAGAACACGTCGACCTTAACATGCGCATCGGTCATCGCCGCATAGGCGCCCGCGATCAGGTATTGCATGCCGAACATCAGATACATGCCCTCATGCACCCAGATCGAGGGCGAGTTGAACACGTATCGCGCCAGCACCTCGAAGTAATAGGCGAAGACCGCGATGACGGCCCAATAGGCCACGAATTCCCCGGCGTAAAACGACAGCCGGTCGATCGCCCCGGTCCAGCCGGTTCCGACATGCGCCAGATCACCCTGGGGGACCTCGTGTTCATATTCATCAAGACGGTCCGCCGCATCGTGCTCGATTCCGGCAAGGCTTCCGGGGGCATCGGTTTTTGCTTCGGCCTCCTCTCGGTCAAGCCCTTGGCGCGCCTTCCGCACCATCCCGGGCAAAAGAAGCGCATCAAGCGCGACAAGCGCGCAGATCAGCAAGAAGGTATAGAACGCCACGTCCGACCAGAACGTGCGTCCCGCCATCGCGGTCTCCAGCGCCGGACGGGCCTCTTCAAGCTCGGCGCGCTTTTCTTCCAGCCGGGCCGTGTCGGTTTCCAGCGTGGTCTGTGCCTTTTCAAGAGTCCGCTCGGCGCGGATCTGGGCAAGGCTGCCCTCTTCCGCCTCGGCCAGATCGGCCTGCAACTTCGCGATCCGGGCGTCTGCCCCATCGACCTGCGGCTCTAGGCGCGCGATCACACGTTCGGCGCTGGACACCACATTCGCCGCCTGCGAATGGATTTCGCGCGCATCGCGCCCCTGGGCGTTGGCAAAAAGGATGACAAAGAAGAGAGGCAGGTAAAGCAACCCCCACAGATTGCGCAGATAAAGCCGGTGAAGGCCCAGAAGCCCCCCGGTGACAAGGATCATGTAGGCGATCGGGAGCGAGTAGCTGCCGCTTGTCGACCTCCGCGCCATAAACATGGCGAAGAGAGGAAAGACGATCAGCGTGCCCCAATACAGCCAGTGCGGCAGAATGAAGTTGATGCTGGGCATTGTGATGGGTGTTCCGTACAAATTGTCGGATGAAGCGTTACGCCCCCGGCGAACCGGGGGCGCTGCGTTATTGTCGGGCCCGGACCCGGATCACAGATCCAGTGTCTGTCCTTCGACCATCTCGGGCGTCACATAGCCAAGCGATCCCGACATCATGTAATCCAGATGGATCTTGAAGACACGCGCGGCATCCTTGTCGCGATTGGCGTATTTGTACCAGATCGGAACTGCGACCTCGGTCATGATCTCGACATCGGTCTGGCTGAGGCGCGTCACCTCGGTGCCGTCGGCCTCGAACTTCTCCCAAGACTCCTGGTCGGCCTTCTGGATCGCGGCGTGGTGCATGTCGGAATAGCTGTGCACTTCCATTTCGACGAATTGCTTCATCTCGTCGCTCAGTGCGTTCCAGCTCTCCATGCCGACGGTCAGGTCCATGATGTCGACCGGCTGATAGACCGACATGAAGCCCGGCGGGCCCATCGAGATGTAATCGGTCACCTGGCTGAAGCCGAGTGCATAGTTCACCGCCGGACCAACGTAATCGGCCACGTCGATCGTGCCTTTCTCCAGCGCCGGGAAAATCTCCGACCCGGGCAGCAGCGTGGTCTTGGCGCCAAGCGCCGAGAAGAGTTCCGCCACCATGCCGCCGGGTGCGCGCATCTTGCGTCCCGCGAAATCGTCGACCGAGCGGATCGGCACCTTGGAGTGAATGATGTTGGGCCCGTGATGGATGGGCCCGACGAAATACATGTTCTGGCGCGCATAAAGTTCGCGCGCGATCTCGAGCCCGCCGAGGCCATAATAGAACGTGTCGAACTCATGCGGGTTGCGCAGCCCCAAGGGGTAGCTGGTGAGGAACATCGCTGCCGGGATGATCCCCTGCGCATAGATCGTGAACGGGTTCACCGCGTCCAGCACGCCGTTCTTGACCGCATCATAAAGCTGGAAATCCCCGACCACGTCATTGGCGCCGAAGGACTCGAAAGCCAGTTCGCCGCCGGTTTTCTCGGCGATGGAATCGGCCCAGTCCTTGAAGATCTGCAGCCCGATACCGCCCGGCCAGGATGTCTGAACCTTCCAGGTTGTCGTCTGGCCCTGCGCGGTCGCAATCGCAGGAGCCCCGAGCGTCGCCGCCCCCGCAGTCGCCAACCCGCTCAGTGCGGCACGGCGTGAAATTGGTTTGTTTGTCATATTATCCTCCCATTGGCCGCGTGCCCCTCCGACACGCATGGCGCTTTCAGTACTCGACTGTGCGCCCGATACTAAAAGACCTCACGAATTGGTAAAGTGTTTTTTCCAATTCGGAAATCCCTCAAAGGGATTGGATCCGGCGAACCCTTTAAAACCAATGATTCAAAGGCGAGATTCAGAGTAATCTTCAGTAGAATTGGAGAATACATCTGCCACCTGAAAACAGAAACGTATTGCCGTGCTGCGTCACATAAAAATTCGATTCGCGCCTGCGCGGCGCTGAAATGGGCTCAAATGCTGGCGAAATCGTCAAAGACCTGCTTTGCAATGGTGCGTGAGGTCTGTGGATGTGCCGGTGTCGCGGGCCGCGGGGGCTTTTGGGGGCCCGAACCTGCCTGAATGCGGGGCGCAGTGGCCATGTCGTCTCCTCCTTTGATTGGGGCAGACCGGCCAGGCAGCGCCTGACTGGCGCCCTTGAAATTCAGCGTTTGCGAAGGCGCCAGCGCGCATGATCTATGGCGGCAACCGGCTCCTCACCACATCAGCCTGCACCACAAGACCGACGCGATCTACCGGCGGACTCGAAAAACTCTGTCGCTGAATTGGCAAAAATGTGTCGAAAATGTGAAACACTGCACCGCCTTAAGCGGCTCAACCATTGAATCTCATGGGCAAGGTAAAACTGTAGTTCGCCTCGTTGAGACCGCTTGGCGCGGGGGTGAATCGGCGGGCCGAACGCACCGCCTGTAACGCCGCCTCGTCCAGCGCCGCCACCCCGGAAGACCCCACCAGCGCAACGGCACGCAAGCTGCCATCGCGCCCCAGTGTAATCCGGACGCGCACCGTGCCCGATGCGCCTCTTGCCGCGCCGGGATAGCGCTTGCCGCGTTCGATCTTGTTGCGCACCTGCGCACCCCATTGCTGCAACAGGCTCTGCCTTTGCCCTGCACTGAGGGTGGACGCGGCCTCCGGGCGCTGCGCCGCCCCGGCATTTGCGGTGTTTCCCTCGCCCTTGGCTTGCTGCGCCGCGCTCGCGGGTGCGGCCTGTTGCAGTTGTGACTTGGGCTTGCGGGCCGGGGCCGGTGCAGGTTTGGCCTTTGGCTTGACCTTGGGAGTAGGTGGCGGCGGCGGCGCGGTGACGGCACGGTCGGGCAGGCTTTCGGCCTTGGGCAAAGCGAGGCCCGACCCCGCCGGGGCCTTCGTGATCACCGGGTCCTTCGGTGCGCGTGCCACATCCGAAGCTTGCATCTCGGGCGCGGGACTCTCGGGGACTTGCATCACGGGGCGCTCGGGCGCGGGCGCGATCTCGGGCGGTGTATCCCATCGCGCCACCATCGCCGCCATTTGCGCATCCGAAGCCTGCAGCGTTATCGCCGCCGCGCCACCCTGCCCCATCGACTCGGCGCCCAGATCATCAGGTGCAAAAACGGCTACGGAAAGATGTGCTGCCGCGGCCAGCCCGATGAACAGCATGAATTCCAGCGCCCGTTTCATCGCGCGACCGTCACAAGCCGGATTTCCGCGAAACCAGCCTGGGCCAGCCGCGGCATCAACGCCGCCAGCGCAGCCCCCGATACCCCCGCATCCGCCCGCAGAACAAGAGGCGGCGGCGGCACGTCTTGCGAACAGCCGCCCTCGGCGCAATACGCCGCCTTGTCAGTTTGCAATGCTTCAAGGGCCGCTTCCTGATCCCGCGCATCGCGATAGGCCAGCTTACCCGAAGCAGCAAGGTAAAGCGTGAATGCACCCTCAGCGGGGTCTCCTGTCTGCTCAACATCGGGCGGGTTGATCTCGAACGGATCGGGCGGTGCGATCTGCGCGGTCATCAGGAAGAAGATCAACAGCAGAAATACCACGTTGATCATCGGCACGATGGTTTCCGGGGGTTTGCGGCGCGGAGGGTCCGGAAACTGCATGGCGCTATTCCACCAGTACCAGCCGCGTGAAACCGGCCAGCGAAAGGCGCTGCATCACGTCCACCACGGTTTGCAGATCGGCACCGTCGCGCGCGCGCAGGATGATCGTATCATCGCGATCCCTGACCAGCCGTGTGATCGCCTCGGGCAGGGCCGCGGCGCTGACCGTCTGGCCATTCAACTCCAACCCCTCAGGCAGAATGTCGATCAGGCGGGGCGGTCCCTCGTAGGGTGCCTCGCCGCCCTGCCCCGCCGCATTCAGCGTCAGATGCATATCGGTGCCGAAACGCGACGCCAGCATGAAGAAGACCAGCAACAGGAACACCACGTCGATCATCGGCGTCAGGCTGGGCTTGCGCCTTTGGCGCGGGGTGTCAAAGGCAAACATGCTATCCAGCCACCCGAGCCACCACCGGCTCTGCGGTTTGACGCACGGGCCGCAGAAAGATGCGCGTCGCGGCATCCTCCATTTCCAGTCGCAGCCGATCGACCACGCTTTCGAACCAAGTCAGCGCCATCGAGGCCGGGATCGCCACCGCCATGCCCGCCGCCGTGGTCAGCAGCGCCTCCCATATGCCCCCGGCCAATGTGGCGGGGTCCGCCTGACTTCCGGCCTCCTGAAGCGCCTGAAAGGCCGCGATCATGCCCAGAACCGTGCCAAGAAGCCCCAGTAGCGGCGCAATGGTCGCAATCAGTTCCAGCGGCCGCAGCCCGCTGCGTGCTTGAGCAATCAGGTTGCGGGCTACCCGCTGGGTCTCTGCCCGCGCGCCATCATCGTCCAGCGAGAGATCCCGGCGCGCCTCCATCGCGGCGAGGATCAGCACCGCGCGGCAGGTGCGCCGACCCTGTAACTCCTGCACCGCGCTGTCCTCGAGGCCCTGCGCCCAAAGCGCGACCGCGCGGCGCGCCCGTCGCCCACCGGCCCAGGCGCCCAGCAGCGCAAGCCGCCAGACTTTCCAAAGAACCAGCGCCAGAGCCACCACCGAGAGGGCCGCAATTGCCCAGATGGCAGGCCCGCCGAGCAAGATGAAATCGACGGCCTGACCTATCGGCGCGCGCGCAAGCACGCCTTCCTCGCCAACTATGCTCTCCACCAGAAGCCACCCCTTCGCCCGCTGCCCAGATTGTCCCTATGTCGGCTATTTTAGCCCATTTTGCCTGTCAATAAACGATTGCCCAACCGCGCCATCATGACCCGGCATGGTGCAAAAGGTGGCGCCCCCAAAGGACAAGATAAATCTCTATTTCGGAGCAACACGGAACAAACAATAAGCGATACACCGGGGAACACTCAAACCGTGACAGATATGGTCATCGTGAACAGAGAGAAACCGTCGGGTTGCCGAATACATCAATCCTTAAGAGAGATGTCCTTGAGAAAGCGAGTGAGTGAGTGAGACAGCAGCGCATTTACGTCTCTTGATCGACATCAACGACCTAATCGTTGCCCGTGGCAATAATCGGCTATCGAACTTGGTTCGATAAAACGCGCGGACGTTTTTAGGGAGAGAGACATCATGAAGTCGATTTATAAGGGTATATTTTTAGCGATTGCTTGCCTTTTCGCCGGTGGTGTTCAGGCTGAAGAATTGGGCAAGGCCGAGTACATGAATGCGTGCGCTTCTTGCCACGGAGAGAACGGAACCGGAGATGGCCCGCTCGCAGAGCTAATGACTGTGCCGGTGCCTTCTCTGACAGGCCTGAGTGCGGCTAATGAGGGGCAGTACCCGATGCTCAAAGTGATTCATACCATTGATGGTCGACAGGGCACTCGCGGTCACGGCTATCCAATGCCCGTCTGGGGAAGCCGCTTTGAAGCCGACCTTGAGGATAGTGGGCCCTACGGCGCCGAGGTCATTGTTCGGGGGCGTATTCTCTCAATTGCTTACTATATCGAAACACTGCAAGAGTAACGCAGTTCAGTTCCCCGTGTCCGAGCCGTTTGACGCAAGGCACGGGGGACACCTTCGCCAACATTTAGCGAGCGACATGTGGTTTCCCGTCTCGGAAGTCCAGCGGCCACGAAATTGCACCCCCCAGAGTTATCGTCAATCGCGCCGAGTGCTGTTTCGTAAATGCACATCCATCAACGCGACAGAAGGGTTTCTCAAAGGGGATTGGGGATAGGTAGATTTTATTTACCCTGTACTTACAGTTATTTACAGATCTAAGTGGTGCCCCCAGAGAGACTCGAACTCCCGACCTACTGATTACAAATCAGTTGCTCTACCAGCTGAGCTATAGGGGCGCCGGACGACTGGATACGCAGATCGCCCCCGTTCTGCAAGTCAAAACAACCGCCCGCCTGCCGGAATCACGCGGGTCGCAATCCCGGTTTAACTCCGTATCAAAAGGCGTATATTGGGAGCGTTCAATGAAAAGACCGGACCCAGTATGCAGGTTGTTCTACACGCGGGCGCGCATGTCACCGACGAAGACAGGCTGGTGAAATGCCTGTTGGATAACCACGACCTTCTTGAGCGGGAAGGCACGCTTGCGCCCCCACCCGCCCTCTATCGCAAGGAAATCCGTGACATCCTGAACGCGGCGCACCAGGACGGCTATACTCCGCAGTTGCGTGAGCGCGCGTTGGCGGCGGTGCAGGCCGACGCACAGACCGAGCGGCTGGTCCTGTCCAATCCCGGCTTTTTCGGCACGCCCAAGATGGCGGCTTCGGCGGGGGTTCTCTATTCCGCGGCCGAGATGCGCCTTGCGACCCTGAGCGAAATTTTCGGCGAGGACCGCGTCGAGCTGTTCCTGGCCACCTGCAATCTCGCGACCTTCCTGCCCGCGATTTTCCGGCAAACATCGCTGGCGAGTTTCACCGACCTCCTGCGCGGTGTCCCGCCGCAGAATGTCCGCTGGTCCGAAATGATCCAGCGTGTCCGCACGGCGTTTCCCGATATGCCGATCACCGTCTGGTGCAACGAAGACACGCCGCTGATCTGGGCCGAAGTGGTGCGAGAACTGGCCGGGCTGGAGCCGCGGACCGCCATCGAGGGCGAATTCGCACTGTTGTCTGAAATCATGAGCGGGACCGGCATGAAACGGTTCGAGACCTACCTGAAATCACACCCCGGCATGACAGAAACCCAGAAACGGCGCGTCATCGCGGCCTTTCTCGACAAGTTCGCCGAAGAGGACGCGATCGAGGAAGAACTGGACCTGCCCGGATGGACCGACGCGCTGGTCGATGAGCTGACGGCGCTTTACGACGAGGATTGCGACGCCATTCAGCACATTCCCGGCGTGCATGTCATTACGCCCTGAGGGCGCGGCGCTGCGGGCCTTACATCCCGAGCGCTTCCTTGTACATCTCCAGAACCGCCTCTTCCTCGGCGATGTCGTCCTTGTCGCGCTTGCGCAACGAGATCACCTTGCGCATGACCTTGGTGTCATAGCCGCGCGCCTTGGCTTCGGACATCACCTCTTTCTGCTGATCGGCGATATCCTTCTTTTCGGCTTCCAGGCGTTCGTAACGCTCGATGAACTGGCGCAGTTCGTCGGCGGTGACGCGGTAGCTCGATTGCGGATTTGACTCGTCCATGGGATCCTCCGGTCAGTAGGAGGTTCTCTCCTAACCGCGCCGCCCTGTCGCTGCAAGACGCTTTCGCGCGGCGCGCGGCAGTTGCAGATTGGCAGGGCTTGGGATAGGCGCATGCCGGTATCGGTATGATCGAAAGGACCACCGGGATGGAGATGCTGATCTGGCTGGGTGCGCTGCTGTCGCTGCTGGGACTTGGCGGGCTGATATGGTGCATCGTGACCGTGTGGAAGGCCCGCAGGGCCGGTCTGAGTGACGAGGCGCTGCGCGCCCGCGTTCAAAAAGTCGTGCCGGTCAATTTCGCCGCTCTGCTTCTGTCGGTGTTCGGCCTGATGCTGGTGGTGGTGGGGATCGTGCTGGGCTGAAGGCGCGGGCCTTACGCTCCGGGGCGGCGAAAGAACCCCTCGCCATTCTTGACCATCGCCTCGATCATCGGGTGCGGTGTCCAGATCGCGGGCGCCAGGGGCACGGCCTGTTTCATCGCCTTGAGCAGTGTCAGCAGGCCCAGCATATCCGCCTGCAAAAGCGGCCCTCCCTGCGCAGCCGCAAAGCCGAGCCCGCGCACCACAACCAGATCCAGGTCCGACGCGCGCTGCACCACATGCCCTGCCAGAAGGCGCGCCGACCCGTTCACCAATGCCGCGTGCAATGCCCGCGACGGGTCAAGCTCCGGCATCGCGTCGCGCCCCTCGGCCCTGCGTTCATCGGCCCAGGCCAGGACCGCTGGATCAGGCCGCTTGTCGCCCTCTGCCGAATAGATGTAGATTCCCTTGCCCGCAGCGCGCCCGCCCGCGCCCGCCGCGATCCGTGTGGATAAGAGCGACGCGCCCGCCAGACGCTGCTGGCCGTGCAGATCGCCGATCAAGTCAAGCCGCGCCAGGACCCGCTCCAATCCTTCGGCATCGGCTGTTTCGAAAGGCCCCGCCGCGAACCCAAGCTCGCGCGCCGCCGCGTCCACCTCGTAGGGCGACCAGCCGGATTCGGCGAGGGCAAGTGCGGCGCGCATCAGTGCCATCTGAAGTTCGTCGCCCGCGCTTGCGCCGCTTGCGGACGCGCGCACCACGATGCGGCCCATCTCACCCAACAGGCGCACCAGACCTGTGACCGCCTCGGGCGCCACCGCGTCGGGAACAAGGATCTCCACCAGCCGCGTGCTCTGCACAGGGCGATAGAGGCGCAGTCCCAGCAGGCGCTCGGGGGCGGGCACCTGCAGCCTGCGCGCTGCGATCTCGCGGGCGGTGCCCAGAACGGCCCAGATCGCATGCGCGCCCAGATCGCCGTTTTCGGGCACGGCGCAGGCCCCGCTGTCAACCACCAGGTCGGCCGCCGCCAACGCCTCGCGCCCCGGCGCGACCGCAAGCCGTTGCAGACAGGCCTCCATGGCAGCGCCCGTCAGGCGCCGATGCTTGACCCTGTCATCCAGAATTCGCGCAATCCGCGAGATCACGGCATTCGCCTGTTCGACCGATGGCGAAAGGACATCGACCTGCCGACCCGCCTGAAGGCAAGGGACCGAGAATTCGGCCAGTTCCGCGCCCGCGCCCAGCATCAGCACCCGCATCGGCGGATCGACCGGGCCGGCGCGCCCCGGCTCGGGCATGATCCCGGCGCGACGCTCTGCGGTATAAAGATGGCGCCGGCACAGCGCGTCTGGCGCGCGCAACCGGTCACGGAACAGGGTCTGCTCAAGCGCCAACCCCTGCTCGAAGGGCAAGAGCTGCGCGGCCTCGATGCATTTGAGCAGATCCGCTTCGGCGCCTTCCCTGCCCTTGATCCGGGCGGTGACGGCGGCAACAGCGCGCTGATAGCCCTCGGGGTCGGAAAAGCCGCGTCTGCGCTCGCGGGTCGGCGTCCAAGCGCCGCGATCCGCAAGACTGCGCGCAAGTTCCAGCGCCGGCGCCAGCGGATCGCCCGTGACCAGCCGGTCGCAAAGCCGGGCAAGGCGCGGATCATCGGCCTGCGCGGGCTGCGCAGACAGCAGGAATTCCAGCGAGGCCTGCGCGCCGATCAGGCGCGGCAGGCGCTGCGTCGCGCCGCCGCCGGGGATCAGCCCAAGCGAAAGATCGGGCTGCGCCAGCCGGGTCGTGGCTTCGGCGACGCGGGCATGCGCCGACAGTGCCAGTTCCAGCCCGCCACCCAAGGCCGCGCCATGCAGCGCGGCGACCACGGGTTTGGGGCCCATCTCGATGAGGGTGCAAATATCGCCGATCCAGGGATCGGCCAGTTCGCCGTCATATTCGGCAATGTCGATGCCGCTGGAAAACACGCTGCCCGCGCCGCGCAGAACAATCGCGCGCACGTCATCGCGCCCGAATGCCTCGGTCAGGGCCTGCGCCAGTTGCGCGCGCAGCCCCGGCGCCAGCGCATTGGCCACCGGGCGATCCAGCGTGACGATCGCGATCCCGTCGCTGAGTTCAATGTGAACTTCCGACGTCACTCCGTTCCCCGCCTGTGAATACCCAAATCATCTGCCTGCAATTACTACGAAGAATCGTATCGCACGCAAGCGTCGCCTCGGGGTTCCGGCATCTGGCGGGGTCAAACCGGCATGTTGTCGAATTGCGCCTCGATCGACTCGTTCACCAGATCGTCATGCAGATCATGGATCTCAGCGGGCACCGACAGGCGCTTGCTCTCCATCATCTCGATCAGTTGGGCAAGTTGCGGCGCGAAGGCGTAACGCGTATCGGGATTCGCCTCCCGAATTTCGTCCGTCAGCGTTGAAAGCTGGGTCATCAGGTCTGTCATCTTTTCCTCCTCCTACGTCGTCGTCTTGCTCGCTTTCCCCGCTCACTTTACCCTGGACGTCTCTGCGGCCACGATGGCGGGCCTGTCACGCCCGCCCCGAAACCATAGCACGTCCAGTGTCAGAGCGCTGCTGCGCATTCCCTGCAAAATGGGGTCTCGGGCAGTGTATCAAGCCGCTCGGCGGATATCTGCTCGCCGCAGCTGGTGCAGATCCCGTAAGAGCCGTCCCGCAGCCTTTGCAGCGCGGCACGGATGCGGATGATCTCATCCTGCCCACTCTGTCCCAGATGCTCGAGCACCTCGTCGCCTTCCCGCTCGATGGCGGCGTCATCCCAATCCTTGGAATGGGGCTCATCCAGTGCGCTTTCGATCCTGTGAAGCCGACTATCCAATTCTGCCAGCCGTCCCATCAGGACATCGCGGTATTTCTGTTTCGATTGCATAATGTTCCTCCGTCCGCGCGTGTCACACTCTCATATGGGAACGCCCCCGGCCTTGATACAAGTCAAGACTCGCGCAGCGTCGGCACGGGCGCGGGCGCGGGTTGCGCCGGCTCTTCGGTGGCGGGCTCAGCCAGATCGGCGCGAATCTGTGCCACGGGCCGGGGCGCCGCCGTTTCCTCCTCCGTCTCCGAGGGGCCGAGCAGTCTCACCGCCCGCCAGCCTCCTGTCTGCCCCAGCTGCGCCGGGGCGACCGGATGGCTTCCGGCCGCCGTCAGTGTCGTGTCGTCAATCGCGGTCCGCGCCAGATTCAGCACCATGCCCGGCATCAGTGCGCAGACATCGCGCAGCGGCAGGGACATGCGCGCAATAACCGCGTCCAGCACCACCGGCGCACCAAGCGCGTTGCCCCGCAGCGTGGCTGCGCCCTGCGCGACATCCGGGGCCTTCCGCTTTGCGGGTTCATGCGGGAGCAGCAGGGTCATCACCCCGGTTTTCGCACCCTCACCCAGATCGACGGTCACCCGGAAGAGATCGAAATCCGGCGCATCCAGCGCCAGGCTGAGTGTGCGCAGATCCTCGACCATGTCGCCAAAACGGAAACCGGGCGGTGCGGTCGTGTCGGGGCGATCCGCGCCTTCGGCGAGGAAAGCATCGACCCGCTCCAGCATGGAATCCACCAACGGCGCCGCGATCGCCGCATCGGTCCGGGTGACAATGCGCGGCGCGGCCTCGCCCCGCTCGACGCTGCCGATGGTTTGCACCTCGACAAGTGCGGCAATGAACTGCGTATCGAATCTGAGCGCTCCGCGGCGCGCATCCGGGCCGTCCAGCAACAAAATCAGGCCATCCTCGCCCATTTCCCGCGCGATGGCGCCATGCGACAGAACGCTTTGTTCCAAGGTGGCCACCGTCGCCGCCAGGTCCAGCACCGCATCCGCGGCGCGCGCCAGCGACAGGCGCAGCGCCCGCGATAGCGACATGGCGCGCGCATCGAATACCTTGCGCGCATCCGCCGCCTTGCGATGTATGACCGAATGACCCTCCTGCCTGCCCATCTTGTCCGCCGTTACCCTGCCGATAGCCGCGCCCCGCCAAAGCGGGCCGCCCCCCAACTTAACGCCGGGAAGGTTACCAAGAGCTTTATGCGGGAGCGGTCGGTGCGGCTGTGTCCGGGGACTGGGGCAGCGCCACACGGAAAGCCGCGCCGGACTGGCCGGGCAGATAGCTGATATCGCCCCCCAGCCGCGCCATGATCTCTCGGCAGATCGCCAGACCCAGCCCCGCGCCTCCTGCCTTGGTTTCGCCGATACGCGAGAATTTCTCGAAGATCATCGACTGGTGATCGGTGGGAATACCCGTGCCATTGTCGATGAAGTCGATCAGAAGGCGGTCGTTTTGCCGCTTGGGCGTAATCGTCAGCACAGGGTTGGTGGAATCGCAGTATTTCCGCGCGTTGGAAATGAGGTTGATGAAAACCTGCGCCAGCCGGTCCAGATCGGTGGTCAGCATGACGTCCTCGGCCGGGCGGTCGCGCTCGATGCGAAAGGTCTGCTTGTCGAGCCCGGATGCCGCGATGGCGCGATCCAGCAAAGCGTCGAGACGCCCGGTCTGGCTGTTGAGCACAACCTGTCCGTTCTCCAGCACGCTCAGGTCCAGCAGATCGTCAAGCAGCCGCGTCAGGCGCACGGTCTCGTCATGGATGATGGCGGCATATTTGCTTTTCTCGACTGCCTTCAGGCCCTGGGTGTCACGCAGGATTTCGGAAAAGGCCCGGATCGAGGTCATCGGCGTGCGCAATTCGTGGCTGATCTGGCTGAGGAATGCATCCTTCTGCACCGAGAGCTGGGTCAGCTTCTGGTTGGCCTCGCGCAACTGTCGGGCGGTGCGTTCCTGTTCCTCCGTCTTGGCCTCGAGGCGGCTCGAATATTCCATGATTTGCGCAGTTTCGTCGGCCACGGCCATCAGGTCCTCGACCGACACGGTGGCACCGCCCACGATCTGCGAGATCATCGCATGCGCGGTGGCCGCCCCGACCGAGCCCGAAAGTTCACGCTCCAGTTCCTGAAGGAAGTCGGGACTGGGTTCGGGCAGATACCCAGCCAGTCCCTGACGCGTCGCAGCGGTGGCGAACAGTGCCTGTGCCTGTGGCGCGCCGATGATGCGCTGCGACATGATAAGCAGATCCTCGCTCTGCGCCAGCCCGCCGGTCCAGCCCGGCGTGTTGCCGGAATGCTCGAAGACATTGACGAATTGCGCGCCCTGCAAGCGTTCGACCGGGCGCGGGAAACTGATGATCGAGACGGTGACGAAAACGATGGTGTTGAGCGACATGCTCCACATCACCGCATGCACCAGCGGATCCATCCCTTCGGCCCCGAACAACGCCTGCGGGCGCAGCCAGTGCAAGCCGAACAGGCCGTGATCCAGCACGGCCTGCGGCAGCACCGGGGACGGCCCGAAACTGGGCAGGAACAAGCAATAAAGCCAAACGACAAAACCCACGCCCAATCCGGCCAATGCGCCGGTCCGGTTCGCCGCCCGCCAGTACAGCCCTCCCATGAGGGCCGGCAAGAACTGCGCCACACCCGCGAACGAGACCAGCCCGATCGCCGCCAGCGCCGTGCCACCGCCCGACACGTGGAAATAGAGATAGCCCAGCAGGACGATCCCCGCGATGGACATACGCCGCGCCAGCAAGGCGACGTTGCGCACATCTCCCGACATCACCGCTGAACCGCCGGTGATCCACAGCCAGACCGGCATCACCACATGGTTCGACACCATCGTCGAGAGCGCGATCGCCGCCACGATGACCATCGACGTGGCCGACGAGAACCCACCGATGAAGGACAGGATCGCCAACCCGTCGCGCCCCTCCTGCAAGGGCAGGGTCAGAACGAACAGGTCCGGGTTCGCCCCATCGGGCAAGACATCCAGCCCAACAGCCGCGATCGGCAGCACGAACAGGCTCATCAGCATCATATACCCCGGAAACGCCCAGGACGCGGTGCGCAGATGGCCTTCGTCCTCGTTCTCGACCACCATCACCTGGAACATACGCGGCAGGCACAGGAACGCGGCGGCCGACAGCATGGTCAGCCCGATCCAGCGGCTGCCCGAGACCTCCCAGGCCGCAATCGGCGAGGCGTCAATCCGCGCCAGCGTATCGCCGATCCCCCCGGCCAGCCCCCAGACAACGAAGACCCCCACGGCCAGCAGCGCGAACAGCTTCACCACCGCCTCGATGGCGATTGCCATGACCACGCCGTGATGGCGCTCGTTGGCATCAAGGTTGCGCGTCCCGAAAAGGATGGTGAACACCGCCAGCCCAATTGCCACCCAAAGCGCGATGGATTGCTGGTTGGGCAGGTCTGTCCCGCTGGGCTCGTTGGCCGCGAAGGTCGCAAAGGACAGGGTGACAGATTGCAATTGCAGCGCGATATAGGGCGTTGTGCCGACCACGGCCAGAACCGTGACGAACACCGCCAGCAGGTTCGACTTGCCATAGCGCGACGAGATCAGGTCGGCGACCGATGTGATCCGCTGGCTGCGCCCCACCCGCACCATCTTGCGCAGGGTCCACCACCAGCCGATCATCACCAGCGTCGGTCCAAGGTAGATCGTGACGAATTCCAGCCCCGAGCGCGCCGCAAAGCCCACCGCGCCATAGAAGGTCCAGGCCGTGCAATAGATCGACAGCGACAGCGTATAGACCACCGGCGAGCGCAACCAGGTGCCGCGCCCGCGCCGCGCCGCACGGTCGGCCCCGAAGGCGATGACAAAGAGGAATGCCACATAAAGGAAACAGACCAGGACCAGAAGGTTGAGCGTGGCCATTCACCACTCTCCGGTGTCGGAAGGGTCCTGTTTGTCCTGGCGCAGATAGCGCGAGATCACCGCTGTCAGCACGGTCAGGACAATCCATGTGGAAAAGATGTAGAACATGACCCGCGTGGTCGCGGTCGCCTCGCCCTCCATCCCCCACAGCAACGGCAGCCCGAACAGCGCCGCCCCCAGGATCGGCAGCAGGCGCGCGGCGTCCGACATCCGGCGGCGCCGATAGGTGCGCCGTTCCAGAAAGACCGGGCCAGGTTCGCGGCTCATGAGGCCACCATGCTGCGCACCACCTCTAGAACGTCGGCGTTCGAGAACGGCTTGGTCATGTAGCGGTTAACGCCCGACTGCTCAGCCAGTTCGCGGTCCTTCATCTGTCCACGCGCCGTCAGCATCAGCACCGGCATACCCGACAGGTCGCTGTCCGCCCGGATTTCGTGCAGGATATCAAAGCCGCTTTTGCCCGGCAGCATCACATCGAGGATCACGAGGTCCGGCGCCCTGGCGCGCACCGCATCTATCGCGTCATGTCCGTTTGAATGGGTTTTGACGTCCCACCCGTCTCTGGACAGGATAAAACTGACGGCTTCGATGATGTTGGGTTCGTCTTCGATCAGAAGAACTCGCTTCCCCATTCAATCGGCCTCCCCTCCGGTCGATGGCAGCCCGTGCCACCGCATGTTTATCGTCAATGTCTGCTCAACTGTCAAAATCCGTCTGCAACAATCGACGGCTCGCGCCGTGCCGCGCACTCTCTGAGCGGGCAAATCCGGCAGCTGACGCCGACATCGCGCACCACCCTGCCCCCGATCGCGCCAGCGCTGTCCGCCCCATCGCCCGCGCTCTCGCGCCCCTCAGAGCTATCGGGCAGGATCAGCATATGCGCCCGCATCAGCGCCGGGCGTTCGAAGGTGGCCGGGGAAATCTGCTCGGCAGCGGCCAGCGCCAGCACCGTTTCCTGGCCGCGCCCCGCCTGGCGCAGACGCATCCGGACCGGTACCTGCGGCTGCCCCAGAACCTGGAACAATGGCCAGAGCGCACAGGCCCCCGCATCGCGCGGCATGGCAAAACGCGGGAACGGGCGGCGAAAGGTCAGCGCACCCGACGCATCGCAACTCACCAGCCCGACCAACCCCGCTTCGCTTTCCGGCAGCGCCGCGATGCGACGGAAGCTCGTGGGCAGATCGCAGTCAAAGACCTGCGCCAGCCGCTCTGGCGCGGGGTCGCGGCGCATCTCCTCCAGCACGCGCTCCAGCGGCAGGCGCGCGGCGTCCGCGCGGTATTGCTCCAGCGCGTCCAGCGCCAGCCGCCGCGCCGCATCCGATACCAGCGCCTCGGCCTGCTCCACGATCCTCCGCGCGACCTGCGGCCCCGCGTCACCCTCGAGCGCGGGAAAATGGAAACCATGCGCCGACAGGAAGGCCAACAGTTCATCTTGCGGCGACTTGATCTCGGCCTCTGTATTGGCCGCGCCCTCAAGATAGCGCACCAGCGACTCGGCGCCTTCGGCCAGACGGCGGCTGTCCTCGTCGATGTTGCGGTGAAAGCGGTTCTGCCATTCGGGTTCCAGCGCCTCGGTTTCGACCAGGATCGACGAGGTCGAGCGGATCGCGGTCACCGTCGAGATCACCTCATGCAGCGAATCCGCCAGATGCGGGTCATGCGCCAGCCGGTCGGTCAGGGTTTCGACGGTGCGCTCCAGCGCCCCGGCACGGCCATGGAGATCGACCAACAGGCGCGCCCAGCCCGGAAAACGCCCGGCGAATTCCTCGGCGCGTGCGGTTTCGACGCCTTGCGCAGCCTGCGTACCCGCCGCCTCGCGCAGCCCGGCGATCAGCGCCGCCTCGGCCCCCTCGGACAAAAGGGCGGGTTCGACCTCGAGCACGTCGGCAATCGCAAGCAACGTCTTGCCGCCGATTCTGCGTCGGTTATGTTCGATCAGGTTCAGGTATGATGGTGAGATTCCGACGCGGCGGGCCAGTTCGGACTGCCTTATCCCGTTCATCACGCGCCTTTCGCGGATGCGGCTGCCGATCATCGAACTTTCGGGCATCGGAAATTTTCCTGCAATTCGCGCGTCTTCCACGCATCTTTTGCAACTTTTTTACAAAAAATACAATATTCCTGTCTAGTTTTTTACAAAAAAATCGTTCACGCAAAAGCAGTTGTTGCGAAATTTTCTTTCATCTTGCGATAATGCATTTGCACATCTGTGCCACGTGGGGGAGCGCAGAGGAGGCGTATCCCCCATGCATTTCATAATGGGAGGATATCTATGTCCAAATCCAATCTCACGCGTCGTGGATTGTTGAAAACCAGTGCCGTTGCCGGTGCCGGCGTCGCGCTGCCGACAATCTTCACCGCATCCTCGGCCTCAGCCTTTACCAACGAGCCCACCGGCTCCACGGTGACGCTTGGCTTCAACGTGCCCCAGTCAGGCCCCTATGCCGACGAAGGTGCCGACGAACTTCGCGCCTACGAACTGGCGGTCGAGCACCTGAACGGTGGCGGCGACGGCGGCATGATGAACACCTTCAGCTCCAAGGCCCTGCAAGGCAATGGCATCATGGGCAAGAAGGTCGAATACGTCACCGGCGACACGCAGACCAAATCCGACGCCGCACGCGCTTCGGCAAAGTCGATGATCGAAAAAGACGGCGCCATCATGATCACCGGCGGTTCGTCCTCGGGCGTTGCCGTTGCCGTGCAGGCGCTGTGCCAGGAGGCGGGCGTTATCTTCATGGCCGGCCTGACCCACTCGAACGACACGACCGGCAAGGACAAGCGGGCCAACGGCTTCCGCCACTTCTTCAACTCCTACATGTCGGG
>Ga0102938_10000423_pt1 | contig 30984 bp, 36 predicted proteins | sample SalPonR2_B_D2_MG_FD_84516 | JGI IMG/M metagenome (GOLD analysis project Ga0102938, IMG submission 84516) | Salt pond soil microbial communities from South San Francisco under conditions of wetland restoration - Salt Pond MetaG R2_B_D2_MG | ecosystem: Environmental > Aquatic > Marine >... | reverse complement strand
TTCGGCTTCCCCTTCAAGAAGGGCGCCGACGCCGAGAACGAGCCCCGCAAGAAGAAGAACCGTGGCCCTCGCTACGGCGGCAAGAAGAAGTGAGCTGAGGCGACGACATGGCAAAGAAAGCACTGATCAACAAGGCCAACGCGAAGCCGAAGTTCAAGGTTCGCGGTTACACACGCTGCCGCCGCTGCGGTCGGGCCCGTTCCGTCTACCGCAAGTTCGGCCTCTGCCGCGTGTGCCTGCGAGAGCTCGCACACGCCGGCGAGATCCCCGGTCTGACGAAGTCGAGCTGGTGAGGAGACAACCATCATGATGACCGATCCCATCGCCGACATGCTCACGCGGGTCCGCAACGCGAACACCGCCAAGCACGACGAGGTGCGCATGCCCTCGTCCAAGCAGAAGGTCGCCCTCGCCGAAGTGCTCCGCAAGGAGGGCTACATCGAGAGTTTCGAGACCGCACCGTCCCCCAAGGGCGTCGGCGACGTGCTGACGATCCAGATGAAGTACTCGCCCGACCGTGATCGCACGATCATGGGCCTGCGTCGCATCTCGACGCCGGGCCTGCGGGTCTATCGCAACGCCGGCACCGTGCCCCGAGTTCTCGGCGGCCTCGGTGTTGCCGTCCTGTCCACCTCCCACGGCCTCATGACCGACCGCGAGGCGCGCAAGCGCAACGTCGGCGGCGAGGTCATGTGTTACGTCTGGTGACCAGGCCGGAAGAGGAGAAGTAGGAAGCAATGTCCCGCATCGGAAAAGCACCCATCACGGTGCCAGCAGGCGTCGACGTCAAGATCGACGGCCGGACCATCTCGGTCAAGGGTCCCAAGGGCACTCTCGAACGTGAGATCCCCGGCACCATCACCATCTCCCAGGACGGCGACACCCTCACGTGTGAGCGTCCGAACGACGAGAACAAGACCAAGGCCATGCACGGGCTCACCCGCAGCCTGGTGCACAACATGGTCGTCGGTGTCACCGACGGGTTCACCAAGAACCTCGAGATCGTCGGCGTCGGATACCGCGCCGAGGCGCAGGGTCCGAACGCGCTGCGCCTGAACCTGGGCTTCAGCCACTCGATCGACGTCAAGGCCCCGGAGGGAATCTCGTTCGAGGTTCCCGCCCAGACCCAGGTGATCGTGTCGGGCATCGACAAAGAAGTGGTCGGCCAGGTGGCCGCCAACATCCGCAGCCTCCGCAAGCCCGAGCCCTACAAGGGCAAGGGCGTCCGCTACGCGGGCGAGCGTGTGGTGCGCAAGGCCGGCAAGGCCGGAAAGAAGTAACGGAGCGTCTCATGACCAAGATCGCCGAAGCACGCCGCAGTGGCCGTATCCGCCGCCACCGCCGCGTCCGCAAGAAGATCCACGGCACCGCCGCGCGTCCTCGTCTGGCCGTGTTCCGGTCGAACAGGCATCTGTCGGTACAGGTGATCGACGACGATGCCGGCGCCACGTTGGCCGCCGCGTCCACCAACGAAGCCGACCAGCGCGCCGCCGGTTCGGGTTCGAGCGTCGAGGCGGCTTCCCGCGTCGGCGAGCTGATCGCCGAGCGCGCCAAGGCCGCCGGTGTCGACAAGGTCGTGTTCGACCGCGGTGGGTTCGCCTACCACGGCCGGATCGCCGCCGTGGCGTCCGCCGCCCGTGAAGCAGGACTGGAGTTCTGATGGCATTTCCCACCAACAATCCCGGAGGTGGCCGTGACGGTCGCGACAACCGTGGCCGCGACGGTCGCGACAACCGCGACGACGACGGCAGCGGCCTGCGCGAGTCGCGCGTCATCACGATCAACCGTGTCGCCAAGGTCGTCAAGGGCGGCCGCCGCTTCTCGTTCACCGCGCTCGTGGTGATCGGCGACGGCAACGGTCGCGTCGGCCTCGGCTACGGCAAGGCCAAAGAAGTGCCACTCGCCATCCAGAAGGGCACCGAGGAAGCCAAACGGAACCTGTTCGAGGTACCGATGGCGGGCAGCACCATCATCCACCCCGTTCTCGGCACCACCGGTGGCGGCAAGGTGATGATGAAGCCCGCCGCACCCGGTACCGGCGTGATCGCCGGCGGCGCCGCGCGCGTCATCCTCGAAGAGGCCGGCGTCCACGACGTGCTCTGCAAGTCGCTCGGCTCGGCCAACCACATCAACGTGGCCCGCGCCACCGTCGATGGCCTCAAGTCGCTGCAGCGGCCCGACGAGATCGCCGCCCGTCGTGGCCTCGCGGCCGAGGAGTTCGTCCCCAAGGGCATGCTCAACGCATACAACGAGCGCCAGAAGAGCCGCGCCGGAGCCAGCACCGGAGGTGCCGAATGAGCCCCGCCGCAGCCAACGAGGCCACCATCACCGTCACGCAGATCAAGTCGTCGATCGGCACCAAGCCCAAGCACCGCGGCACGCTGCGCGCACTCGGGCTCGGCAAGATCGGTGCGACCAACACGCTGCCCGACCGTCCCGAGATCCGCGGCATGATCGCCCGGGTCCCGCACCTCCTCGAGGTGTCCGACGCCGCAGACACGAAAGCGAGTTGACCATGCAGGTCCATGACCTCACGCCGGCCCCCGGCGCCAAGAAGAACGCGAAGCGCGTCGGTCGCGGTACCGGCGGCAAGGGCGGCAAGACCGCCGGCCGCGGGAGCAAGGGCCAGCGCGCCCGCAACACCGTGGCGCGTGGTTTCGAAGGTGGCCAGACACCACTGAAGCAGCGCGTGCCGAAGCTGAAGGGGTTCAACAACCCGTTCCGTGTCGAGTACCAGGCCGTCAACCTCGACGCCCTCAGCGCGTTGATCGATGAGACCGGTGACGCAACGGTCACCCCGGAGACGCTCGCCGCCAACGGACTGGTGCGCAAGAAGTCGTTCGTGAAGGTGCTCGCCCGTGGCGAGATCACGACCAAGGTCGACCTGCACGTCCACGCGATTTCCGCGGCGGCTGAAACGGCCGTGACGGCTGCAGGCGGTACGGTGACCCTGATCGAGCTGCCCTTCCGCGAGGAAGGCAAGGCCGGGCGGCCCGCCGTCAAGGGCAACCAGTTCGCCAACCGCTGACCCGTCGGCGTTCCGTTCCACCCACCATCCCCCAACGACCAGGAGTGTTCTGAGTGTTCTCGCAGCTGGCGAACATCTGGAGGGTCCACGACCTTCGAAACAAGCTCTTGTTCGTTGTTGCGATGGTCGCTGTCTACCGTCTCGGCGTCTTCATCCGCGTGCCGGGCGTCGACCCGATCGCGATCGAGCAGCTCCGTGAGTCCGCCGGGCAGCAGGGTGCGCTCGGGTTCCTGAACCTGTTCTCGGGTGGGGCGTTCGAGAGTTTCTCGATCTTCGCGCTCGGCATCATGCCGTACATCACCGCCAGCATCATCATGCAGGTGCTCGGCGTGGTCATCCCCAAGCTCGAAGAGCTGCAGCAGGAGGGGGCGATCGGTCAACGCAAGATCACCCAGTACACCCGCTACGTCACGATCGGACTCGCGACGCTGCAGTCGACCGGCCTGGTGTTCATCTTCGGCACCGGCCGAGGCACGGCGTTCTTCTCGGCCGCCAGTGCAGCACCCACGGTGCCGCTGCTGCCCGACGGCGTGTGGCCGCGTGGTTACCTGATCATCCCCACCCTCGTCGCCGGCACCGCCGTGTTGATGTGGATGGCCGAGCTGATCAGCCAGCGCGGCATCGGCAACGGCATGTCGATGATCATCTTCGCCTCGGTGGTCGCGAGCCTGCCTGGAGGGTTCTGGAGCATCCTGCAGCTCAACAAGGTCTTCTGGTTCGTCGCCATGGTGGTGCTGACGATCGGCATCATCATCGCGGTCGTCTTCGTCGAACTCGGGCAACGACGCATCCCCGTGCAGTTCGCGAAACGCGTGGTGGGACGTCGCATGATGGGCGGTCAGAACACCTACATCCCGCTGAAGGTCAACCAGTCCGGCGTGATCCCGATCATCTTCGCCAGTTCGATCATGCTGCTGCCCGTGATCGGCTCGCAGTTCCTCGGTTCCGGCGAGGGGTGGCGCGGAGAGATCGCCAGCTTCGTCGACCGGTACATCGTGAACCCGCAGAACTTCGTCTACATCACGCTCTTCGCGCTGATGATCATCGCGTTCGCGTACTTCTACAACTCGATCGCCTTCGACCCGGTGCGTCAGGCCGACCAGCTGCGACGCCAGGGTGGCTTCATCCCGGGTGTCCGGCCCGGGCCGCAGACCGAGAAGTACCTCGGCAAGGCGGTCAACCGGATCACCCTGCCCGGTGCGGTGTTCATCGCCATCGTCGCGATCCTGCCCTACATCTTGTTGATCCTGGCCGGCGTGAACTCGTTCGGGTTCGCCGGAACCAGCGTGTTGATCTCGGTCGGCGTGGCCCTCGAGCTGATGCGTCAGATCGACAGCCAGCTCACGCTGCGCAACTACGAGGGTTTCCTCAAGTAGGTCTTCGGTGATCCCCGGCGCTCGCCTCATCATTCTCGGGCGACAGGGTGCCGGCAAGGGCACGCAGTGCGTGCGATTGTCCCGGCACTTCGTCGTACCGCACATCTCCACCGGCGACATGCTGCGCGCCGCAGTGCGCGAGGGCACCGAGCTGGGACTGATGGCCAAGCAGGTGATGGACTCGGGTGGTCTGGTCGGAGACGAGATCATGATCGGTCTCGTCGATCAGCGGCTGTCCGCCCCCGACGCATCGACCCGGGGCTACATCCTCGACGGCTTCCCACGAACGATCGAGCAGGCCGACGCCCTCGACGCCATCGCCGATGGCCGACCGATCGACGTGGTGCTCGACTTGGACGTACCGCGCGAGATCGTGCTCGAGAGGATCTCCGCCCGTCGGGTCTGTCGCGACTGTGGCACGAACTACACCTCGACCAACAGCGATCCCGATCCGTGGATCTGTGACGTGTGCGGTGGCGACGTCCAGCAGCGCGCCGACGACACTCCCGAGTCGGTCAACCGACGCCTCGACCTGTACGAGGAGCAGACGTTCCCCTTGATCAAGCACTACGGCGACCAGAACCGACTCAGTGTGATCAACGGCATCGGCCATCCCGACGCGGTCTTCGATCGGCTGGTCAAGGCGGTCGAGGCGACGCGGACCTGACGGAGCGGTGGTCGCCCGCTGGTGACTCGCCGCAGGTTGGACGCGATACTCGCGCCATGGTCGATGACGCACCGGTGGTCAGTCGGCGACGCGGGCGGCCGCCAGCCACCGATTCCGCCGACACGCGTCGCACCATCGTCGACAACGCGCGACGTTTGTTCGCCGAACGTGGCTACGGCGGCGTCACGAACAAGGAACTCGCCGAGGCGTCGGGGATCACCACCGGTGCGCTCTACCACTACGTCGAGTCGAAACTCGACCTGTACGTCGCAGTCCACGGCGACATGCAGCGGCGCGTCTACGGCCGGTTCGTCGAGGCCGTCGGTGCGTCGAACACCTTTCTCGGCACGTTCGAGGGCATGCTCGAAGCGGCCCATGCCATGAACGTCGAGGATCACACGCTGGCGCTCTTCGTCGGCACGGTGCGCAACGACATGCGACGGTTCCCCGAGGTCGCCGAGCGGCTCGCGCGCGCCGACGCCGCACGCGACGAGTTCTTCGTCGGGATCGTCGACAAGGGCATCGCCACCGGTGAGGTGCGCCCCGCAGACCGCGATCGCATGGTCGAGTTCATGCGAATCATGTTGATCGGGCTCACCGAGGGGGCCTCGGAGACCTCGGCCAAGCATCGATGCGCCATCGACGCCATCCGGGCGCTGCTGCGCGGTGAGCTCCTGCGGCCCGCCGCCCGCTGACTCAGAACCAGCCGGCGAACATCGCCACGCCGAACACGGCGAACAGCAGCGCCGACGCGAGCTGGAGTGTTCGGTCGGGTACGCGATCGCCGACGAGGTTGCCGGCAATCGCCCCCACCATGCCGCTCGATGCCGCACCGAGTGTTGCCCCGATCCAGACCCCGACCGGGGATGACTGCGAGGCGAGCGTCGCGGTGGCGATCTGTGTCTTGTCGCCCATCTCGGCCACGGCGATCGACAGCGCGATCGATCCGACGACGGTCAGCACCGTCCTCGTGGCAGGGGGGGCAACGATGCGCACGTCCGGCGGGTCGTCGTCGTCCGGATGACCACGGCGGTCGCCGGCTCGACGCAGCGCGGCGAGGGCGAACCCGACGAAGATGATGCCGCCGACGATCTCGATCGGTCGGTCGGGCAGGGCCGCGCCGAGGACGCCGCCGACCAGGGTGGCGACCAGGTTCGCAGTGGCGTAGCCGAGCGTGAGACCGATGGCGACGGTTCGCAGCGAATGCCGGGCCCCGAAACCGAGGGCGAGCAGTTGTGTCTTGTCGCCGAGCTCGGCAACGAACACCACGCCGAAGGCGACCAGCAGGGCGGCAACGAAGTCAGTCACGTGCCCGAGCAGCCCGTTCGATCATCATCCGGAGACGAGCGAGCCGGGATGATCGGCATCTCGCCCGGACTCGTCGACACTGCGCAGCTCGGTCGGCGTCGAGCGCATCATCGCCGAGAACAGCAACGCCGCAGCACCGATGCCGGCACCGACCAGGTAGGCGGTGAGGAAGTCCGAGGCCCGCTCGGTGCCGCCGTAGACGGACGTGAGCGCCGAGATGCCGAGTGCACTGCCGACCTGGAACGCCATGCGCTGCGCGGCCGCCGCGATGCCGAGGTCGGCTTCGTCGACCGAGTTCGACATCGTCGCGGTGATCGTCGGTTGCGCGGTGCCGTTGCCGATGCCCTGCACGATCAGACCGATCACCACCAACCACAGCAGGTCGGTGGTGCCTCCGAACCCCAGTGCGACGAGTGCAACGGCGATCGCCAGCGACCCGAACATGGCGACCGGCCGCTCGCCGATGCGGGTGGCCACCGACCCGCCGATCGGTGACGTGATCGCGAACGACGCCGGCCGCACCAGCATCACGAGCGACGTGGCCGACACCGACAGCGCGAACACCGACTGCAACAGCAGCGGCGCGAGGATGAACCCGCCCATGTAGGCCGCACCGGAGAACAGTGCGGCGAGGATCGACGCGGTGAAGTTGCGTCGTCGGAAGAACTCGAGCGGCAGGAGCGGGTACTGCACGCGAGCCTCGATCAGACAGAAGGCGACGATCCCGGCGATGCCGATCGCGAGCGCCGACGAGATCACCCCGTCGAGACCTCGTTCGGGGATCTGGTTGAGGGCGAACATCAGCGCTCCGGTCGCGACGGCGAGCGTGAGGGCGCCGGGCACGTCGAAGCCGACGTCGGTGCGCAGCGGCGTCTCGCGCAACACCAGGTAGGCAGCGACGACCGGAATGATCGACAGCATCGCCTGGATCGCGAACATCGGCCGCCACCCGACGGCGTCGATCAGCGGTCCGCCGATGACCAACCCGATCGCAGGGGATCCGGCCGCCACCAGCGACCACCATCCCATGGCCTTGGCCCGTTCGCCGCGGGCGTGGACACTGTTGATCAACGCCATCGACGACGGCATCGTCGCGGCCCCGATCATCACGGCCAGTCCACGCATGGCGATCAGGGAGAACGGATCCCACGCCAGGACCGTAAGTGCCGTGATCGACGTCGACACGCCGAACCCGGTGAGGAACACTCGCCGATGGCCGTAGAGGTCACCCAATTTGCCGAGGATCGGCAGTGCCACCGCCGAGGCGAGCAAGGGTGCCGAGATCACCCAGGCCACCAGTGTCTCGCTGGTGTCGAAGTCGTCGGCGATCGTCGACAGGCTGACGGCGAGCAGGGTGACGGGGAACGTCGTTGCGAACATTCCCGCCAGCGCGGTCAGCAGCACCCAACGCTTGTAGTTGTCGTTCGCGTCGAGTCGGTCCTGGATGGCGCCGCGTGCGACTCCCATCCTCTCTGCACCGACCATCGTGGCGATGGTATCGACGGCTTGCGGGACCTACTCGGCCGACTGCTCTTCGGGTTCGGCCGGTTCGGCCGGCTCGCGCACGCGGGCCATCAGCCAGATGCCGGCGGCGAGCAGCGCGAGCACTGCGAGGAACTCGTCGGAAATCCTCGAGCCCAGATCGGTCGCCCATTCTTCGGCTCGAGCTCCCGCCAGTGCGAGGGTGGACGACTCGATCAACGCCCCGCCGCCGATCACCATCACGACACCGACGAGCGCCATCAGCAGGCCCGAGACCAGCGAGATCGAGTGGAACGTCAACGAGCCGAGATGGATGTCGCGCCCTCGCAGCACGCGATGGGCCCGCTCGCCGACTCGTCCCCACAGCAACGCCAGCAGCACGAGCGGAACGACCATGCCCAGCGCGTAGACGGCGAGGAGCACCCCACCTCGTACGGGCTGGCCGCCGGCTGCGGCGAGCACGAGGATCGATCCGAGGATCGGACCGGTGCAGAACCCGGTCAGTCCGTACGCGAGGCCGAGTGCGTACACCGAGCCGTTCGTGGTTCCGGCCGTGGCGCCCCGCTCGCGGGTGCGCCGACCGGCCAGGAAGAATCCGCCACCGAAAGCGATCAGCAGGCCGAGCACGATGATGACCACCCCGGCCACGGTCACCACGGTCTCCTGGTTGGTGCGCACGAAGACCGTCAACGACGACGCCGAGACACCGAGCGGCACCAAGGTGGTGACGAGTCCGGCGTAGAAGACGCCGGTTCGTGCCAGCAGGGTTGCGGGGTCGTTGAACGCGTAGGCGAAGAACGACGGCAACAGCAGAGCGCCACACGGACTGAGCAGAGCGAGGATGCCGCCGACGAAGGCCGCGACGTAGCCGACGTCGCCGGTGAGCGACATCACCCGCCGGTCGGGGAGGTGGTCGAAGCGTCCAGTACGGACGTCAGGAACTCGTCGAACGACTCGAAGCTCACCCAGCCGCCGAGGGGGACACCGTTCACGACCATCGCCGGCGTGCCGGTGAACCCCACGGCGTAGCCGATGTCGGTGTCGGCCGCGACGCGCTGGCGGGCTTCGGTCGACCGGTAGTCGACCAGGAACTGCTCGTAGTCGAGGTCGACCTCCTCGGCGTATCGCTCGACCTCGGCCAAGAGCCCGGCCTCGGACTGGCGCTCGCGGTAGTTGCCGAGTTCGGCGGCGCTGAGGTCGCGATCTGTCGGTGGCTCACCATCGCCGGAGATGAACGGGTAGAGCACCTCGGCCAGCTCCCAGTAGCGGTCCTGCATGCCGGCTGCGATGCCGACGAGCGCGCCCGGCAGGGCACGTTCTTCGTAGGGCATCATGCGCGCCTCGATCCGCAACAGGCCGGTGTCGACGTACTTGTCGTAGATGCCGGGCAGTGTGAGGCGGTGGAAGTTGCCGCACCAGAGGCATCCGAACGACTCGAACGCCACCATCACCAGTGGTGCGTCGGGGTCGCCGATGGCCATCGCAGGGTCGTCGACACGGATCGGGTCCATCCACGCAGGGCTGGGGGCGTCGCCGTCGGCAGGGGTGGAGGGCTGTGTCGTCGTGCCACCGTCGAGCGCGGTGTCGAGCCCCGTGCCGGTGCCGCTGCCGGTGTCGGGCCTGGTGTCGGGCTCGGTGTCGGGCTGGGTGTCGGTACCGGTGTCGACGCCGGACGTGTCGATGATCGGCACCTCGTCGTCGTCGAGCAGGGTGAATGCCGCAACGCCAGCTGCCAGGAAGAAGACGGCGACAGGAGCCGCCAGACGTGAGGGTCGCATCGAGAATTCCTCGGGGGGACCGAGTAGCGAAATGCCGGGGCCGTGGACGCTAGCGGGGACCTAGCACAACGCACCGGAAATCGGGGGGACCGGGCCATTGGATCTGGGAAACGACGCCGCTAGCATGACACGCCGGTCTGTTCGCGGACCGCCGTGCACCGTGTCGGCGCAAGCTGCCAGGGTCGCAGGAGAAGTGCAAGTTCGTCAACCCGAACTCGGCAGCGTGCGCTGTCGTGTCCGGAATCAGCCGCCACATCACGAAAACGAGTGAGGAGAAGCCCCTGCCGAAGCCAAAGGAAGACGCGATCGTGCTCGAAGGCAAGATCCTCGAATCGCTTCCCAACGCAATGTTCAAGGTCGCGCTCGACAACGGGCACGAAGTCTTGGCCCACATCTCGGGCAAGATGCGGATGCACTACATCCGCATCCTCCCCGGCGACAAGGTGCAGGTGGAACTCACTCCGTACGACCTCACCCGAGGTCGCATCACGTACAGGTACAAGTAAGAGAGCAACCATGAAAGTCCGACCCAGCGTCAAGCCGATGTGCGACAACTGCAAGGTGATCCGTCGCCATCGTCGCATCATGGTCATCTGCACCAATCCCCGCCACAAGCAGCGTCAGGGCTGAGGGGCACAGGAGAAATCACATGGCACGTATCGCCGGCGTCGACATCCCCCGCGAAAAGCGGTTGGAGATCTCGCTCACCTACATCTTCGGGATCGGTCTGCCCACGTCGCAGAAGATCTGCGCGGACCTCGACCTCGACCCCAACACCAAGGTCAGCAACCTGACCGAGGACGAGGTCAACCGCATCCGCTCCTACATCGATCAGAACCTGAAGATCGAAGGCGACCTGCGCCGTGACGTGCAGGGCGACATCAAGCGCAAGATCGAGATCGGCTGCCTGCAGGGCGTCCGTCACCGCAAGGGCCTCCCGGTCCGCGGCCAGCGCACCCACACCAACGCTCGCACCCGCAAGGGCCCGAAGCGCACCGTGGCCAACAAGAAGAAGGCAGTCCGCAAGTGAAGGATCAGCAGTAATGGCGAAGCAGACCGCGAGCCGTCGTCCGCGCAAGCGCGACCGCAAGAACGTCAGCACGGGCATCGTGCACATCAAGAGTTCGTTCAACAACACGATCGTCTCGATCACCGACACCGAGGGCAACGTCATCGCCTGGGCGTCGTCGGGGGGCGTCGGGTTCAAGGGCAGCCGCAAGAGCACGCCGTACGCCGCGCAGCAGGCCGCCGAGAAGGCCGGCAAGGCCGCCATCGAGCACGGCATGCGTCGCGCCGAGGTGCAGGTCAAGGGCCCCGGCTCCGGTCGCGACACAGCGGTGCGCTCGATCCAGCAGACCGGCATCGAGGTCACCTCGATCAAGGACGTCACACCGGTTCCCCACAACGGGTGCCGCCAGCCGAAGCGTCGGCGCGGGTAAGGAGAACACAGGACATGGCTCGTTACACCGGACCCAAGGTGCGCATCTCGCGCCGCCTGTCGGTCAACATCTTCGAGAACGAAAAAGGTCGTCAGGCGCTCGAGCGTCGACCCTTTCCTCCCGGCCAGCACGGACGCACCCGTCGCCGCAACGCCGGCAGTGAGTACCTCGCCCAGATGCAGGAGAAGCAGAAGGCGAAGTACATCTACGGTGTGCTCGAGAAGCAGTTCCACAAGACCTACCTCGAGGCCCAGCGTCTGCAGGGGCCCACGGGCGAGATCCTCCTGCGTCTCCTCGAACAGCGTCTCGACAACGTCGTGTACCGCGCCGGCTGGGCGTCGAGCCGTCCGCAGGCCCGTCAGTTCGTGAACCACGGTCTGATCCAGGTGGATGGCAAGCGCGTCGACATCGCCAGCTTCCGCTGCAAGAAGGGTCACGTCGTCTCGCTGTCGCCCAAGGCGCAGAAGATGATCGTGATCCAGCACAACATCGACACCCTCGACCGTTCGCTGGTCGGATGGCTCGAGGCGAGCGACGGCGGCAAGGCCGTCACCGTGCGCAGCCTGCCCGAGCGTGAGCACATCGACATCCCCGTGCGCGAGTCGCTCATCGTCGAGCTCTACTCCAAGTAATCCCGTTTCTCGAACATCCCCGCTCGTCACCCGAACACCCGGAAAGGTCCCGGCACCAATGCTCGTCATGCAGCGCCCCACCATCGAAGCTCTCGGTGAGGAGTCCGACAACCACGGCCACTTCGCCGTGGGCCCACTCGAGCCCGGCTTCGGCCACACGCTCGGCAACTCCCTGCGCCGCACGTTGTTGTCGTCGATCCCCGGCGCAGCGATCACCACGGCTCGCTTCGACGATTCGCTCCACGAGTTCGACACGATCCCCGGCGTCGCCGAGGACGTCACCGACATCATCTTGAACCTCAAGGACATCGTCGTCACGTCGATGTCCGAAGAGGCGGTCACCATGCGTCTCGACGCTCGTGGCGCCGGTGCGGTCACCGCTGGCGACATCGAGTGCCCGGCCGACGTCGAGGTCCTCAACAAGGACCTCCACATCGCCACCCTCAACTCCAAGGGTCGCCTCGCCATCGATCTCACCGTCGAGCAGGGCCGTGGCTACCTGTCGAGCAACCGTGAAGACGACAACCGCATCATCGGCGTCATCCCGATCGATGCGATCTTCAGCCCGGTGCGTCGCGTGGCCTTCCAGGTCGAGCCGACCCGCGTCGAGCAGTCGACCAACTACGACCGCCTCGTCATCGAGATCGAGACCGATGGTTCGATCACCGCCAGCGAAGCGCTGGCCTCGGCCGGTGCCACGCTGCGCTCGCTGGTCGACCTCGTGGCCACCATGTCCGACGAGCCGAAGGGCCTCGAGCTCGGCGAGATCGTCGACACGGCGGTCACCTCGCCCGACCTCGACCTCCCGATCGAGGATCTCGATCTGTCCGAGCGTCCCAACAACTGCCTCAAGCGGGCCCAGGTCAACACGGTCGGCGAGCTGCTCACCAAGACCGAGGACGACCTGCTGAACATCACCAACTTCGGCCAGAAGAGCCTCGACGAGGTCAAGGCCAAGCTCGACGAGCGCGGCCTCACGCTGCGCGGCTGATCGCTGCGACGCACCCACACGAAAGACACGATCCGACATGCCAACTCCACGCCGCTCCCGCCGCTTCGGCAGCTCCGCCGCCCACCAGCGCCTGATGATGGCCAACCTCGCTGCGTCGCTGTTCGCCGCTGAGGCGATCACCACCTCCGAGGCAAAGGCCAAACACCTTCGCCCCATCGCCGAGAAGCTGATCACCAAGGCGAAGAAGGCCCAGGAAGAGGGCCCGATGCAGGTGCACCGCATTCGTCAGATCGAGGCCTTCCTCGGCGACAAGGAGATGACGTACAAGCTGGTGCACGACGTGGCCCCGCGCTACGCCGAACGCAACGGTGGCTACACCAGGATCCTGAAGATGGGCGGTCGCTCCGGCGACAACGCCCAGATGGCCCGCATCGAACTCGTCTGAGCGCGAACGGAGTCGTTGCGTGTCCGACACGCGCAACCTCCGCCTGACCGTCGCCTACGACGGCACCGACTTCCGCGGCTTCGCCGAGAGCGATGGCGTCCGCACGGTGCTCGGCGAACTCCGTCGTGCCGTCGAGACCGTCGTTCGACGACCGGTCGAGTTGACCGGTGCCGGCCGGACCGATGCCGGTGTCCACGGCTGGGGCCAGGTGATCTCGGGGGAACTGCCCGCCACCGTCGATCTCGGGCGACTCGTGCGCAGCGTCAACGCACTCTGCGGCCCCGACATCTCCGTGCGCGACGCAGCGTGGGCCGAGGCGACGTTCTCCGCCAGGTTCTCCGCGACCAGTCGGACGTATCGGTATCAGATCTGGAACACCGGGTCCGGGAATCCCTTGCTCGCCCGCTCGGCCTGGCACGTGCCGCACACCCTCGACCTGGTCGCGATGAACGCTGCTGCCGAGCACCTCCTCGGAGAGCACGACTTCTCGTCGTTCTGCCGTCGTCCGAAACCGGCGCCGGGCTTCGGCGAGCCGAGTCTGGTGCGCCATCTCCGAACGGCGATCTGGTCGCTCGTCGACGAGGATCAGTGGGAGGCATCGCTGCTGCGCTTCGAGATCTCCGCGTCGTCGTTCTGTCACCAGATGGTGCGCAGCATCGTCGGCACCCTCGTCGAGGTCGGATCGGGTCGGCGTCCGAGCGGCTCGATTCCCGCCACCCTCTCAGCTCGCGATCGCAACGCTGCGGGTCAGGTCGCACCACCCACCGGGCTCGTGCTCTGGTCGGTCGGCTACGACGGCAGCCGCTGGGACGCCTGATCAGCGAGACCCGGTGCTGGATCCGGTCCGTGACCGGGGCTCGTGTCGGTCCACTCGATGCGGGGCAACATCGTCACCAGCTCGTCGCCGGGCACGGCCGGAGCGAACAGCCATCCCTGGAACGCCCGGCAACCGAGTGCCGAGAGGCGGTCTCGCTGATACGGCTGCTCGACCCCTTCGGCGACGCAGTCGAGCTTGAGGTTGTCGCTCAGGCCGAGGATGGCCGTGGTGAGATTGGTGGCCGCCGTGTCGATGTCGATCCCGGCGACGAACCGGCGGTCGATCTTGACGCCGTCGATCGGCAGCTCCAGCAGGTGGGCGAGGCTCGAGTACCCGGTGCCGAAATCGTCGATCGAGACTCGGGTACCCGCGAAGCGCAGCTTCTGCAGGTTCGCCAGGTTCGCTGCGCCGGGAGACAGCAGATCGGTCTCGGTGATCTCGACCACGATCTGTGTCGGGGCAGCACGCGTTCGTCGACACAACTCGAGGAACATCGCTCCGAAGGCAGGTCGCGAGATGGCCTTGGGGTCGATGTTGACGTGGACCTCGATGTGGCCGTGGCCGGCGTCGGCGAGACGGGCCGCGAACTCCAGCGCCTGGCTGAGCACCCGGTCGTCGACCGCTTCGGCCAATCCGGCCATGCGGGCCAACGGGAGGATTTCGCCGACCCCGAGGACACCGCGCAATGGGTGCACCCAGCGCACGAGCGCTTCGACGGCCGTGATCGTGCCGTCGGCGGTGCAGATCGGTTGGTAGAACGGCTGGATCTGTCCGTCGTCGAGCGCCGCGCGCAGCAACTCCAATTGGCGGCGCCGCTCGTTGATGGCATCCACGGAGATGCCACCGGTCTCGGGGTCGGTGAACCGCTTCGCCGACATCAGGTCGTTGCTGGCGCTCACCAGCAACGCATCGAGCACCTCCGGCCGCGGCTCGAAGGCCGAGGCCGTGCGGATGTCGAAGTTGACGTCTTGGCCGTCGATGCTGATCGGCATCGCGACGTCGCGGCGAACACGCTCGCGAAGCATCTCGACCGCGGCTGGGCTGGCCGCCCGGATCGCGAGTACGAACTCGTCGCCACCGAACCGGGCGGTGATCAGCTCGGGCCAGCGGATCCGGTCGATGCGATCCGCGACGGCGGACAGCACGGCGTCGCCGACCGGCTCGCCGTACAACTCGTTGATCGACCGGAAGTGCACGATGTCGACGATCAAGATGCCGAGCCCGCCGCCCTGCTGCATCATCGCGTGGGCTGCTCGCATGAACCCGTCCCGGTTGAGCAGGCCGGTGCGGCTGTCGTGCTCGGCGAGGAATTCGACGCGCTCGCGGGCGTCGGCGAGTGACGTGGCGACCTGGGCGCTGATCACGTAGCTCTCGACGACGGGATCGTCGAGCAGGTTGTTGACCGTGAACTCGCACACCAGCGGTGTGCCGTCGGCCGTCAGGACGCGGGCGTCGAGCGTCAAGGACGCTTGCGGTCCGAGCCGTTGCGCAGCATCCAACACGTTGTTGCGGTCGTCCTCGAATAAGTACTCGAGGATCGATCGACCCCGGACGGTCTCGGGGTCGTGTCCGAGCAAACGGGTGACAGCGCCGTTCACCGACCGGACGAGACCCTGCTCGTTGACCAGGATCACCATGCCGTGCATGTTCGCCATCACGGCGCGCAGCACTTCGGTATCACCCTGGTCGAACTCCAAGCGGTGTCGTTCGGTGACGTCCCGTGCGACGATCACGACCAGACCCGCCAACGGATCCGGAACATCGGGATCGCGATAGGTGCCACGGAACTCGAGGTATCGCCACGTGCCCCGACCGGTGCGGATGCGCAACGTGAGCAGATCGCCGAACGACTTCTGTTTCACCGTCTGCATGGCCGACCGTGCGAGGCTCAGGTCGTCGGGATGGACCAGATCGAGAACGTCGGTGCCGATCAGCTCGACGGCGTCCCAACCGAGCACGTCGGCGGCGGTGTCGTTGGCGTAGCGCAGCACGCCGGTGGGGTCGACGGCGAACACGGGATCGGCGAGGTGGTCGACCGATGGCGCGTTCGAGTCGACGGAACTCATGTCAACTCATCGGTCCGCGTGCGCACGAACTTGAGACTATTGCGCCGACCGGCCCGGCAAGCGTCCAGCGGCCTCGACCCGTCGGCCGTTCACCGTCTCGACGCTCTCTCGACGTTCTCTCGACGTTCATCTCTCGAACCCGTCAGGGGTTGGAGGCCGGTGCTCGCCGCCGTATCATTTCACGGTTCCCCAAACGGGGGAAACCAGACTCTTCGACTCTCGACAGATTGATTGCGGCATGCCTACGTACACCCCCAAAGCCAGTGAGATCCAGCGCGACTGGCACGTCGTCGACGCTGACGGTCTCGTTCTCGGTCGCCTCTGCACCGAGGTCGCTCGCATCCTGCGCGGCAAGCACAAGCCCACCTACACACCGCACATCGACACCGGCGACCACGTGATCATCGTCAACGCCGACAAGATCGTCATGACCGCCGGGAAGGCCGAGCGCACCATGGTGTACCGCCACAGCGGCTACCCGGGTGGCATCAAGTCCGAGAGCTACGCCCAGCTCCACGCCCGCAAGCCTGCCGAGGCCGTGCGCAAGTCGGTACGAGGCATGCTCCCCAAGGGTCCGCTCGGTCGTCAGCAGCTCCTGAAGCTCCAGGTGTATGCCGGCCCGACGCATCCACACGCCGCCCAGACCCCCATCACCCTCGAGATCCCGGCCGCCAAGGCCCGCTGAACGCACCGACCCCGACGAACCGACGCAGAGAGACAGACGCACCATGGGAACCGCACCGCTCACCCAGACCACCGGCCGCCGCAAGGAAGCCGTCGCTCGCGCTCAGGTTCGTCCCGGCACCGGCCAGTTCACGATCGACGGCAAGTCGCTCGAGGCGTACTTCCCCACTGCGGTGTCGCAGATGGTGGTCACCGAGGCGCTCACCGTCACCGACACCCGTGAGAGCTACGACGTCACGGCGTCGATCCACGGTGGCGGCGTCAGCGGTCAGGCCGGCGCACTGCGTCTGGCGATCGCCCGGTCGCTCGTCGAGATCGATCCCGAGAGCCGTGCGGCTCTGAAGAAGGCCGGCCTCCTCACGCGTGACTCGCGCAAGAAGGAGAGCAAGAAGTACGGCCTCAAGAAGGCCCGCAAGGCGCCGCAGTTCACCAAGCGCTGATCGGCTCCGCCCGATGCAGTTCGGCACCGATGGCGTTCGCGGTGTCGCGCTCACCGAACTGACCACCGATTTCGCCACTCGCCTCGGCCGTGCCGCCGCTCGCGTACTCGGCGCCGACGGTGCGACGAGCGTGGTCGTCGGTGGTGACACCCGCGAATCAACCGACATCCTCGATCGCGCCCTCTGCGCCGGTTTCTCGGCCGAGGGGCTCGAGGTGGTCCGTCTCGGGGTGGCCCCGACACCGCAGGTGGCCTTCGAAGCCCAGCGGCGTGGCGCGCTCGGTGCGGTGGTGTCGGCGTCCCACAATGCCTGGACCGACAACGGCATCAAGCTGTTCGCCCGTGGAGGCGTCAAACTGACCGACGAGGTCGAACGTCGCATCGAGGCCGAACTCGCAGTGCTCGCCTCGCCCGCTGGACACGCGGCCGGCTCGATCGACGATGCAGCGGCCGATCACGACGCGTACGTCGCTCACGTCGTGGCGTTCCTCGACGGGCTCCGCCTCGGTGGGTTGCGGGTCGTGGTCGACGCGGCGAACGGGGCCGCGCACCGGATCGGTCCCGAGGTGCTGCGAGCAACCGGCGCGGAGGTCATCGTGGTGGCCGCCTCCCCCGATGGTCGCAACATCAACGATCGGTGCGGCGCCACGGCTCCGGCGCTCGTGGCTGCTGCGGTCGTCGAACACGGCGCCGACGTCGGCATTGCGCTCGACGGCGACGCCGACCGCCTGATCGCCGTCGACCACGCCGGCAAGGTCGTCGACGGCGACCACATCATCGCGATCATCGCCAACGATCTGCGCGCGCGCGGCGAGCTGCGCCACGACACCGTGGTCGTGACGGTGATGACCAACCTGGGGTTTCGCCTCGCCATGCAGGCCGGCGGCATCGAGGTGGTCGAGACCGCGGTCGGCGATCGGTACGTGCTCGAAGCCCTGGCCGCCGGCGGGTTCTCGCTGGGTGGCGAGCAATCCGGTCACGTGATCTTCGCCGATCATGCCACCACGGGCGATGGCGTCCTCACAGCGGTGGCGCTGCTCGACGCGATCAAACGGGCGGGTCGTCCCCTCGCCGACATCGCCGCCGAGACGATGACATCACTGCCACAGGTGTTGGTCAACGTGCGTGTTGCACAGCGCATGCCCGACATCGCCGAGCGCCTCGCCGACGAGATCGCCACCGCCCGGCGCGACCTCGGCGACACCGGACGCATCCTCGTGCGTGCCAGTGGCACCGAGCCGCTCGTGCGGGTGATGGTCGAAGCGCAAACGCACGAGCGCGCGCAGCAGGTGGCCGACACGCTCGCCGACGCCGCACGCCACCTCGCCCCCTGAACCGGCAGTAGCCTGGCCGTCCATGTGCGGCATCATCGGCATCGTCAGTCGTCCACCCACGCGGGCGACCCCCGAGGCCGCTGATCTCGTCGCCGGGCTCGACCGAGCCGAGGCCGCGATCAACGTGTCCCCGGCGGCCGTCGTCGAGGCCACCGCGCACGCCGGTGAGGTCGACGAGGCACTCCGGGGCCTGCCGGGGGTGCTCGCTCTCGTCGGTCATGTCGACCTCGTCGCCGCGCTCGTGTCCCGCCTCGACCGTCTCGACGCCGCGGCCGCCGACATCGAGCAGCGCCTCGACACCAACGGTGAACGCCTCGACGCCGACCAGCTCGAACGAGCCAACGCCGAATTGATCGATCTCAAGGATGCGCTCTGGGCGATCCGGCACGACCGTCTCCGTACGGCCCGTGAGGTCGAGTCCCTGGCCGGGCGTGAGGCGCCGGCTTCGGCGCTCGGCGGGTACCTCGCCGTCCAGCAGGCCTTCTCGGCGATCGATCGACTCGAGGTGCGCGGCCGTGACTCGGCCGGTCTCCACGTTTTCGTGTGGGGCCACGACATCGAGTCCGACGCGCTCGCCACGCTGGTAGCCGAACGCGGTTCCGATCCCCTGTTCCAGTCCGGCGCCGTCGTCGAGGCGAATCGATGCCTGTCGTTCGTGTACAAGGCGGCCGCCGAGATCGGCGAGCTCGGCGACAACACCACGGCGCTGCGACGATCGCTCGAGGCCGACAGCCTGCTGCGTCGGGCCGTGCAGTCGCCGGCGGCCCGAGTGGCGATCCTCGGTCACACCCGCTGGGCGAGTGTCGGGATCATCAGCGAACCGAACACGCACCCGCTCAACTCGTTCGAACTCGAACAACCCGGCGGCTCACACCCGCCGTACGTGGTGGCCGCACTGAACGGTGACGTCGACAACCACGCCGATCTCCGCGCTGCCCACGCACTGCGCATCGCGTCGACGATCACCACCGATGCCAAGGTGATCCCCGCGCTCGTGGCGCGCCACGCTGCCACGGCACCCCTCGCGGAAGCGTTCCGGCGCACGGTCGCCGAGTTCGAAGGATCGGTGGCGATCGGCGTCGCGAGCGCCGAGGCGCCGTCGCAGCTCTTCCTCGCTCTGCGTGGCAGCGGTCAAGGGCTCTACATCGGCCTTGCGGACGACTGCTACATCGTGGCGAGCGAGCCGTACGGGGTGGTCGAGGAGACAGCCCGGTACGTGCGCATGGACGGCGAGCAGGGCGGCGAGATCGTGGTGCTCGACGGCGACTGCGCCGGTGACCTCGACGGCATCGTGCGCCGCGCCTACGACGGCTCGGAGCTCACCGTCGGACCCGCCGACGTGGTGACCGCAGAAGTGACGACGCGCGACATCAATCGCGGTGCGGCCCCGCACTTCTTGTTGAAGGAGATCTCCGAAGCACCGGTCAGCTTCGCCAAGACGCTGCGAGGCAAGATCGTCGATCACGACGGATTGCTGAGTGCCGACGTCGGCGCGCGTTCGCTGCCGCCCGACGTGGCTGCACGCCTCGCCGCCGGCACCATCCACCGGATCCGGGTGATCGGCCAGGGCACGGCCGCAGTGGCCGGCCAGAGCACCGCTGCGATCCTCGACGAACTCACCAACTCGACCCTCGATGTCGACGCCATCACCGCCACCGAGCTGTCGGGCTTCGGCATGCGCCTCGACATGAGTGACACCTTGGCCATCGCGGTGAGCCAGTCGGGCACCACGACCGACACCAATCGCACGGTCGACCTGCTGCGGGCGCGCGGCGCCGCGGTGATCGGCATCGTCAACCGGCGCGGTAGCGACCTCACCGACAAAGCCGACGGGGTGCTGTACACCTCCGACGGACGCGACGTCGAGATGAGTGTCGCCTCCACCAAGGCCTTCTACGCCCAGGTTGCCGCAGGCGCGCTGTTGTCGTGCGCCATCGCCGAGGCGGCGGGTCTCGGCGAGCCTCGTCGTCGCTCGGAACTCCTGGCCTCGTTGCGGGACGTACCCGACGCGCTGCGCGAGGTGCTGACCCGCCGCGACGCCGTCGCCGAGGCTGCCCGACTCGCCCCGTCGAAGCGCTATTGGGCAGTGGTGGGCAACGGGCCCAACAAGGTGGCGGCCGAGGAGGTCCGGATCAAGCTCAGCGAGCTCTGCTACAAGTCGATGGCGTGCGACTCGACCGAGGACAAGAAGCACATCGACCTGTCGTCGGAGCCGCTGATCCTCGTGTGCGCCGCCGGCCTCGTCGGCTCGACCGCCGACGACGTCGCGAAGGAAGTGGCGATCTTCACCGCCCACAAGGCGACGCCGATCGTCGTGGCCAACGACGGCGAGACCCGCTACCACGCAGCGGCCACGATCAACGTGCCACCGGTCGATCCCGCGCTCGGTTTCGTGCTGTCGGCGATGGTCGGGCACCTCTTCGGGTACGAGGCGGCGCTGGCCATCGATGCATCGGCGCATCCGTTGCGTGAGGCGCGCGAGACCATCGAGCGGCTCGTCGGCGAGCAACTGTCGGGCGACGAGGTCGTCGCTCGTCTGCGCGGCGAGCTTCGACAGCACGCCGAGCGGTTCCAGGACGGGCTGCGCTCGGCGCTGTACGACGGCCATCTCGAGGCGTCCACGGCGGCGCGCCTGTACGGCTTGCTGCGTGACGTGTCGTCCGACCGCCCGGTCGAGCAGTACCAGCAGCAGTCGGGCAAGGTCGGCACACCAGCGGCGTTGATCGACGATCTCGTCAGCGCGCTGACCCGGGCGATCGAGGAACTGACCCGGCCGGTCGACACGATCAAACACCAGGCCAAGACCGTCACCGTCGGCATCTCACGCAGCGACGAGAGCGTCATCGACCGCCCGCTCGTGCAGGCCGTGCTCGAGGCCGGCGCCGGTCGAGACGTGCTCAGCTACCGCACCCTCAAGGTCCTCGCCGATCTCGATCCCGCCGTGGCCGACGTGCGCGGCTACACCCGTTACCGCATCGACGGCGACATGATCTCGATCATCGACCGGGGAGGGATCTCGCGCGACCTGCCGAGTCGGGTCGAGCGTGGCGCCGAACTGCGCGGGACCAAGCGTCGGGTGGCATCAGAGCGTGAGGTGCTGGTCGCCGTCGGGCGCAGCGATGGACGCACTCTCGCGTTCGTGCCGGAGGTGAAGGGCGGCGAGACCACCGGCATCACGCTGCTGCATCTCGCGTTCCACGAGCGGTTGCCGGCGGGAGTCATGCGCGGCGTCCTGCAGGGTTACGACCGCCGCTACGACCGCCTCGTCGACTGGGTCAACGAGACCGAGGGAGCCTTCGACGAGTCGCTGCTCGGTGAGCTGCCCGTCGTCGAACTGTTGATCGAGCCGATCTCCGACACCGCCGACCACTGGCGTCGGTGACGTACACAGCGGCCGCCATGAGGACGTGGCGATGAGCGTGATCGGCATCGGCGTCGACCTGGTCGACATCGAACGGTTCCGTCGGTCGCTCGAGCGCACTCCGTCGATGCGGACCCGGTTGTTCACCGCAGTCGAGCTCGCGTATGTCGCGGCGAAAGCCGACCCGGTCCCGTCGCTGGCAGCGCGCTTCGCAGCGCGAGAGGCCGTGATGAAGGCACTCGGTGTCGGTCTCGGAGCATTCGACTTCCACGACGCCTGGGTCGAGCGGGCCGCATCGGGGCAGCCATCGCTCGTCTTGAGCGGTCGGGCCGCGGTGTTGGCCGGCGAGGCCGGAGTCGCGAGATGGCATCTCTCGCTGACCCACAGCGACGCGACGGCTGCTGCGTACGTGATCGCCGACGGCACACCGCCGCGCAGCCCCGACTAGGAGGAGAGAGCCCGGCGCTGCCAACATGCTCGCCATGATCGAGCAGTTTCAAGAGGCATGGGACGAACTGACCGCACCGGGGGCGCAATTCGCCACCAAGGAGATCGAGGTACGCGGCGTGCCGATCAAGGTGTTCGAGTCCGCACTGCCGACGATGCGCACCGTGTGGGAACTGGCCCGCGGCTACGGCGAACGCGACTACATCGTCTACGAGGACGAGCGTTACACCTTCGCCGAGTCCGATGCAGCGATCCGGGCACTGGCAGCACGGTTGGTCGACGTCCACGGTGTCGAGCCGGGCGACCGGGTGGCGCTGGCGATGCGCAACTATCCCGAGTGGGTGCTGGGCTACTGGGCAGTGATCTCGATCGGCGCTGCGGTCGTCGGCATGAATGCCTGGTGGACCTCCGACGAGATGAAGTACGGGCTCTCCGACTCGAAGCCGAAGGTGCTGATCGCCGACGGCGAACGCGTGGAGCGGGTCCTTCCCGTGCTCGACGAGCTACGTGCTGACGCGCCACTCGCGGTGATGACGGTTCGTTACGACGGCGACCTCCCCGACGGTGCCGAGCGTTGGGAGGACGTCATCGATCCCGCCTCGGCACCAGCGGAACTGCCGACGATCGACATCGATCCCGACGACGACGCCTGCATCTTCTACACCTCGGGCACGACCGGGCCTCCGAAGGGGGCACAGCTCACCCATCGCGGTTCGGTGCACAACCTGCTCAACATCGTGTTCATGACCACGGTCGCCGGCATGGCGTCGGCCAAAGCGGGTGTGGTGCCGCCGCCGACGCCCACCGACGAGAACGGCCAGCCGAAGCAGGCGGTGTTCATGGCGCCCACCCCGCTGTTCCACGTGACGGCCAACAACTGTCTGCTGCATCCGGCGACGATCTCCGGTGGACGCATCGTGTTCACCTACAAGTGGGACGCCGGTCGGGCGCTCGAATTGATCGAACGTGAGGGGGTCACGAACTTCTCCGGCGTTCCCACGATGAGCCGCGAACTGTTGATGCACCCGGACTGGGAGTCGCGCGACACCTCGACGCTCGCCGGGATGGGTGGCGGGGGCGCCCCGCTGCAGCCCGATCTCGTCGACAAGATCGACAAGTCGCTCGCTGGCGGCGCACCCAGCACCGGCTACGGCCTCACCGAGACCCACGGCATCGTCACCGCCAACTCCGGCAGTCTCTACGTCGCGAAGCCTGCCTCGTGTGGACGAGTGGTGCCGACCCTCGAGGCGAAGCTCGTGGACGAGAACGACAACGAGGTGCCGTCCGGCCAGCCCGGCGAACTGTGCGTGCGAGGCGCCATCGTGATCAAGGGCTATCTCAACCGGCCGGACGCCACCGCCGACTCCATCCGCGACGGCTGGTTCCACACCGGAGACGTCGCCACGATCGACGACGACGGTTTCGTGTTCATCGTCGACCGCATCAAGGACATGGTGCTGCGCGGTGGTGAGAACGTCTACTGCTCGGAGGTCGAAGCGGCGATCTACGAACTCGACGGGGTCGCGGAGGCGGCGGTGTTCGGTGTTCCCGACGACCGTCTGGGTGAGATCGTCGGTGCCGCGATCGTGCTGGCGCCGGGCGCAACGATGACCGAGGAGCAACTGCTGTCTCGCCTCGGCGAACACCTGGCCAAGTTCAAGGTGCCCGAGAAGGTGTGGTTCCTCAACGACTCGCTGCCGCGCAACGCGAACGGCAAGTTCGTCAAGCGCGACCTCAAGGAGTCGTTGCTCGGCAGCTGAACCGGTCCCTTTCGTTACGCTCGCGGGCATGATCCCGATCGTGACGCCGCAGGAGATGGGCGACATCGATGCCGCCGCGCCCGAGCCGGTCGAAGAGCTGATCGATCGGGCCGGCCGAGCCACGGCAAGAGTGGCGTTGCAGATGCTCGGTGGCGCCTACGGGCGTGTCGTGGACGTGCTGGCAGGCGCCGGCAACAACGGAAGCGACGGCCGTGCTGCTGCACACTTGCTGGCATCGCGCGGGGTCACGGTGCGGGTGATCGACGCAGCGGTGCAGCCCTCGGTGCTGCCGCCCTGCGACCTCGTGATCGACGCCGCGTACGGCACCGGATTCCGCGGCGAGTGGAACGCGCCGGAGATCGTGACGCGATCGGGTGAGCGGCCACAGGTGCTGGCGGTCGACATCCCGAGCGGTGTGAACGCCTCGACCGGTGAGGCCGGGCCGGGCGTCCTCGCCGCCGACCGTACCGTCACGTTCCAGGCGCTGAAACCGGGTCTGGTGTTCGGCGCAGGACGGGCGCTGTGCGGAGAGGTCGAGGTCGCCGACATCGGCCTCGACGTGTCGGGAGCGACCCAGCACCTCGTCGAGGCCCACGACGTGGCGAGCTGGTGGCCGAGCCGGGAGTCCGACGCCCACAAATGGAACGGCGCCGTGCGCGTCGTCGCCGGAAGTGGCGGGATGCTGGGCGCGGGTCGGCTGAGTGCAGCCGCTGCCGCTCGCACGGGTGCCGGGCTGGTGACGCTGTCGAGCCCCGGCATCGACCCGGAGGCTCGCGACGAGATCATCCAGCGGCGCATCCCCGCCGCCGGGTTCCACGTGGACGTGTTCGAGGATCTCGATCGTTTCGGTGCGCTGGTGATCGGTCCCGGCCTCGGCCGCGAGGAGGCCACGATCACTTCGGCCCGTGCCCTGATCGGCGAGTCGACGCTGCCCGTCGTGGTCGACGGCGACGCGATCTTCGCCGCGGCGTGGAGCGCTGATGGTGCTGCCCCGCTGCTGCGTCCACGGGGCCGACCGACGGTGATCACACCGCACGATGGCGAGTTCTCGTTGCTCGCAGGCCACCCGCCCGGCGCGGATCGGGTCGCCGCCACCCGTGAACTCGCTGCAGATCTCGACGCGACCGTTCTGCTGAAGGGCCCGACGACCGTCGTGGCGACACCGGGCGGTGAGGTCCTCGTGGTCGACCACGGTGACGAGCGCCTGGCCACCGCCGGGTCGGGCGATGTGCTCGCAGGGATGATCGCCACGCTGCTCGCAGCCGGGGTGGTTCCGCAGCGTGCCGCAGCCGGCGCCGCCTGGCTGCATGCCGACGCTGCCCGTCGAGGCCCGCGACGGGGGTTGCTCGCCGGTGACATCGTCGAACTGATCCCCATGGCGCTCGGAGCGCTCGGGACGCTCGAGGAGCGATGAGCGAGGCACCGACACGGTGGGCGTGGGTCGACGTGGATCTCGACGCGATCCGCCACAACGTCGAACACTTGCGTTCGGTGGCGGCCCCGAGCGCGCTGTGGGCGGTCGTGAAGGCGGACGGCTACGGCCATGGTGCCGTCGAGGTGGCCTGCGCCGCACTCGACGCCGGTGCAGAGGGGTTGTGTGTCGCGCTGGTGCAGGAGGGGATCGAACTGCGCGAGGCCGGCATCGATGCCCCCATCCTCGTGCTCAGCGAACAGCCGGTCGACCTCGTCGACGACCTGGTGCGGTATCGGCTGATGGCCACCGTCTACACGGTGGCGTTCATCGAGGCGTTGGCCGCTGCTGCGCGTGGCCGCAGCGTCGAGGGGGTGCCGGTGCACCTCAAGATCGACACGGGCATGCAACGGGTCGGGACACAGGTCGAGGGCGTCGCCGAGGTCGTTGCGACGATCGAATCGCACAGCCCGACGCTGTTGCTCGTCGGTGTGTTCACGCACCTCGCGATGGCCGACGAGCCCGACGACGACTTCACCGACACCCAGCTCGCCCGCTTCGACGGGGCACTCGCCGACCTCGCCCGCATCCGGAGCGGGACGAATCCGGCCCGACTGTTGGTCCACGCCGCGAACTCGGCGGCTGCACTGGTGCATCCGGCGGCACGACGGTCGTTCGTGCGGGCAGGGATCGCCGTGTACGGCATCTCGCCCGGCCACGGCGTCGACTCGTCGTGTGGCGAGCTCCGGCCGGCGCTGTCGCTGAATGCCCGGGTGTCGCACGTCAAGCGGGTGGTCGCCGGGAGTGCGATCTCCTACGGGCAGCGTCACACGTTCGTGCGCGACACCACCGTGGCGACCGTGCCGATCGGCTACGCCGACGGTGTCCCGCGGCGCCTGTTCTCCGTCGGCGGTCACGTGCTGCTGCGTGGGCGACGCTGCCCGATCGTCGGGGCGGTCACGATGGACCAGTTGATGGTCGACGTCGGCGCCGACCGGGTCGTGCCCGGCGACCAGGTCGTCTTGATCGGCGAGCAGGATGGCCCGGCCGGTCGGCAACGGATCCGAGCCGAGGACTGGGCCGACCTGCTCGGCACGATCGGCTACGAGATCGTCTGTGGCATCGGGCCTCGTGTGACACGCCGCCACGCTCGTAGCATCGACGTGGAGATGTTGGCTGGTGGAGATGCTCGAACTGCGCGCTGAGTCGCTCGCCGACACCACGGCGATCGCCGGGTCGCTGGCAGCGCTGTCGCGCCCCGGCGACCTGATCGTGTTGTCCGGCGAGATGGGCGCCGGCAAGACGGCCTTCGCCAAGGGCTTCGGCGCGGCCCTCGGCGTCACCGAGCCGATCACGTCGCCGACGTTCACGCTCGTGCACACCTACGACATCGACGATGGTTCGGGCAATGGCGCCAAGTCGCTGCACCACGCCGACCTGTACCGGCTCGACCGCACCGCGGAGATCGCCGACCTGGCGCTCGAGGAACTGGCCGAGTACCAGGGGATCGTGCTCGTCGAATGGGGCGACGTCGCCGATGCGCTGTTCGGTGACCATCTCGTCGTGCACCTCGAGCCCGACGCGCCCTCGGACACGTCTCGACTGATCGAGATCTCGGCCAGCGGTGCGCGATGGGCGTCGCGTTGGAGTCGGCTCGTCGAGGTCTGCGAGGCGTACACGTGCTGATCCTCGGCATCGAGACCGCCACCGAGCGCGTCAGTGTCGCCGTCGGCGGTCACGAGGGCGTGATCGGGTTGTTCGAGGTCACCAAGGGGCGTCGCCACGTCGAGACCCTGGTGCCGGCCATCGAGTTCCTGTTGCGTCGAGCGGACATCGAACTCGACGAGATCAGCGTCGTCGCCGTCGACGTCGGGCCGGGGCTGTTCACCGGGATGCGCGTGGGTCTCGCTGCGGGCAAGGCGATCGCCCAGGCGTTGCGCATCCCGATGATCGGCATCTCGTCGCTCGACCTGCTGGCGTTCCCGTGCCGACACAGCGATCGCGTGGTGGTGCCCGTGATCGATGCCCGCAAGAGCGAGGTGTTCTACGCGATGTACCGTCAGGTTCCCGGCGGGGTGCAGCAGGTGGCCGAGCCGATGGCCGGCCCGGTCGACGAACTCGTCGCGGACCTGCTCGCGCGCAGCCAGGACGTGCTCTGCGTGGGCGATGGTGCGCTGCGCTACCGCGACGAGATCCTCGACGGCTTCCACTGTGAGATCGGCGGCGACGCCCATCCTTCGGCGGGACCGCTCGTGCAGCTCGCCCACGCCCGCGCGTTGCGTGAGGAGTGGGTGAACCCGCGGGAGATCGAGCCGATCTACCTGCGTGCGCCCGACGCGCAGATCAACTGGTCGACGCGGGTGACGCGATGAGCGTGATCGAGCGGTTGTTGCGCCGCGACGCCGACGGCGCCGAGCTGGTCGGAGGCCTCGTGGTCGAACCGATGCATCGCCGTGACCTCCGTCGCGGTGTCATGGCGATCGAAGCGGAGAGCTATCCGCGGCCCTGGTCGCAGGGGGTGTTCGAGAGCGAGCTGGCCCAGGTCCGTTCCGGTGCGCGCTGCTACCTGGTCGCGCGGCGAGCCGAGGGGCGTGGGCGCGGTCGCGTCGTGGGCTATGCCGGGCTGTGGTTCAACGACCACGAAGCGCACGTCACCAACGTGGCGGTGCAGCCGGCCGAGCAACGGTGCGGTGTCGCCACGGCGCTGATGCTGTCGTTGGCCGAACGTGCCGTCGAACGTGCTTGCACGGCGTGGACGTTGGAAGTACGTGTGTCGTCGCCAGGAGCGCAGGAGCTGTACCGCCGGTTCGGATTCAACCCGGCCGGCGTGAGGGCCCGCTACTACGAGAACACCGAAGATGCGATCGTGATGTGGTGCAACGACATCCAGGGAGACGACTACCGGATGCTGCTCGACTCGACCCGTGCCGATCTCGAACGAAGGGGAGGATCATGAACCCCGCAGCCTTCGTCGAAGGCGTGTCGGACGCGTCTCCGACACCACTCACGGTCGACGAGTCGACCTTGGTGCTCGGTATCGAGACGAGCTGTGACGAAACCGCGGCGGCGCTCGTGCTCGGCGGTCACGACGTGGTGTCGAGCGTGGTGTCGACCCAGGTCGACCTGCACGCCGATTTCGGTGGCGTGGTGCCGGAGATCGCCTCGCGGGCCCATCTCGACGTGCTCAACCCGGTGATCGCCCGCACGATCGTCGAAGCCGGCGTCGACGAGGAGCGCATCGATGCCGTTGCCTGCACGGTCGGCCCGGGGCTGATCGGTGCGTTGCTCGTCGGGGTGTCCGCAGCGAAGTCGCTGGCGATGGCGTGGGACGTGCCGTTCGTCGGTGTCAACCACATGGAGGCGCACCTGTACGCCGCCTCGTTGGAGGACCCGACACTCGAGTTCCCGCTCCTGGTGATGTTGGTGTCGGGCGGGCACACGATGCTCGTCGAGATGCAGGGCCACGGTCGTTACCGGCTGGTCGGCCAGACGATCGACGATGCGGCCGGTGAGGCGTTCGACAAGGTGGCGCGGTTCCTCGACCTCGGGTACCCGGGTGGCCCGGCGATCGACCGGGCGGCGCTCGACGGTGACCCCGAGGCGATCAGGTTCCCGCGAGCGATCATGGACGACGGCTACGACTTCTCGTTCAGTGGGCTCAAGACGGCAGTCGTCAACTACGTGCGCAAGCATCCCGACGTGTCATCCGACGACGTGGCCGCGTCGTTCCAGGCGGCGGTCGTCGACGTGCTCGTCACCAAGGCGCGTCGTGCGGCGGTCGAGGTGGGTGCCACCGGCATCGTGCTCGGAGGGGGCGTGGCCGCGAACTCTCTGCTGCGCGAACAGGTGCTCGATGCCTGCGAGGCCGAGGGCATCCAGGGGTTCCTGCCGAGCCGTGAGATGTGCACCGACAACGCGGCGATGATCGCTGCTGCGGGCTGGCACCGCCTGCGTTCCGACGGCCCGACCCCCCTCGACGCCGGCGCTGTCCCCAACCTCCGGCTGACCTTCATCGACTGAGACGCACGATCACGCCAGGGGTCAGACCCCAGGCGTGATCAGTGCTGGACACCATGGCTGACGAACCCGAGATCGTGATTCTCCCGGTGCTGGAGACCGGCACGACGATCGACGCGGCGGGCGAGCAGTTGCCCACCGTCGTGATCGACGCGGCCGGTCACCCGGAGGTCGCCGATCTCGCCCGGGTGCACGCCGTCGAAGGGATCGGCGACATCGCCACCGAGGCTGCCGCCGTGCCGGTCGACGCAACGAGCGACTCGTGGCGGTTCTTCCTCGCAGTGATCATCCGATCGCCGGTGCAGTGTGCGTTCGTGCTCGAGTTCGCCCTGCCGGAGCACCGCCGGGTGCTCGCCGAGGCCGCCGGAGTCGGACACCTCGTGATCGCGACCACTCCGCCGGCGTTCGCCGCCACCGACCAGCCGCTCTGGCTGGCGATCGACCTCGATCCCGGCTTGCTGATCGACGCCTTGCCGGAGTGATCACGCCTGGGGTCAGACCCCAGGCGTGATGCCGATACCGTTGATCGGGTCATGTCGTTCCAGATCGGTCAGTTCGAGCTGTCGGCTCCGGTGGTGCTCGCCCCGATGGCGGGCGTCACCAACGCGCCGTTCCGCACGATGTGCCGATCGTTCGCACCGGGACTCGTGTACGTCAACGAGATGGTGATGGCAACGCCGGTCGTGCACGCCAACGCGAAGACCGACCGGATGATCAGCTTCGCCCCCGACGAGCACCCCCGCAGCCTCCAGCTCTACGGCAGCGACCCCGAGATCATGGGTCGCGCCGTCGCGAAGCTCTGCGACGCCGGGCGGGTCGACCACATCGACATCAACTTCGGCTGTCCGGCGGCGAAGGTCACGCGCCGGGGCGGGGGAGCGGCGGTGCCCGCTCGCCCCGAGTTGCTCCGTGCGATCCTGCGGGCTGCGGTGTCGAACGCGTCGCCGTACGGCGTGCCGGTCACCGCCAAGTTCCGGATGGGGCTCTTCGACGACTGGTTGACGCACATCCGCACCGGCGAAGTGTGCGCCGAGGAGGGCGTGGCCGCGATCGCGCTGCATGCCCGCACGGTCCAGCAGCACTACTCCGGGGAGGCCCGATGGGAGGCCATCGCCGACTTGAAGCAGGCCGTCGGCTCGATCCCCGTGCTCGGCAACGGCGACATCTGGGAGGCGTCCGATGCCGTGCAGATGATGGCCGCGACCGGATGTGACGGTGTGGTCATCGGCCGGGGCTGCCTCGGACGCCCGTGGCTGTTCTCCGACCTCGTCGAAGCCCTCGCCGGCCGGCCCGTGCCGCCGAGCCGTCTGCTCGGTGAAGTCTGCCAGGTGATGGTCGAACACGCCCGACTGCTCGTCGGTCACCTCGGCGAGAACCATGCGATGCGTGACTTCCGCAAGCACACGGGCTGGTACATGAGCGGCTATCCCGTCGGGCCCGAGGTGCGCCGCCGGTTCTCGATGGTCAAGACGCTGATGGAGCTCGAAGACATTGTCGCCGGGCTCGACCCGACGGCCGAGATCGTCGCCGGCGGCGAGCGG
>Ga0102938_10000422_pt1 | contig 30992 bp, 23 predicted proteins | sample SalPonR2_B_D2_MG_FD_84516 | JGI IMG/M metagenome (GOLD analysis project Ga0102938, IMG submission 84516) | Salt pond soil microbial communities from South San Francisco under conditions of wetland restoration - Salt Pond MetaG R2_B_D2_MG | ecosystem: Environmental > Aquatic > Marine >... | reverse complement strand
TGCTCCACCACGAAACACACCAAACACACGAAAGCGAGCAAGATTTGCTTCGTGTGATTCGTGTCTTTCGTGGTCACCCGATCTTCCCCGCTTTTTCCCACTGCCCTCTTCCCCACGCCCACGCCCACGCCCTCGCAACTCGCAACTCGCAACTCGCAACTCGCAACTCGCAACTTACTTCAGCGATGGGGCGGGAAATTTGAGGATGGTTGGGGTGGATTCGCGGCGGGTGGGGGCGTGTTGGCGAGCTTCCTCGACGGTTGCCCGGTCGGCTTCGATGGCCGCGCGATGGGCGTGCGGTTGGCTGTGCGGATAGCCGCCGGCGATCAAGATAATGTCGTCCGGTGCGGCATGCTCCACCGCCCATTGGATGGCTCGTTTTCGATCAGCGATCAAGCGTGGCAAAGCGGGTTGCTTGACACCGTCGAGCAGTGCGTGGGCGGTTTGCAAAAAGCCCTCCTTGCCTGCGTCGCCGGTGGTGTAGACCACCTGATCGGCGAAACGTTCGGCCGTCCGGCCTAGACCGGCGTGCTGGATATCGGAAGCTTGACTGGGTGCGGCGAGGACACACCACAACCGTCCTCCCTGACGTTCGCGCCGCAAACCGCGAAGCGTTTCGGCGAGTCGGCCCTGCGAGCCCGCGCTGTCGAGCACCACAGCGGCGGAATCGAATCCGGAGACGCGGTCCATACGGCCGGGAATCTGCTTGACCGCGCGAATCGCTTCGATGGCTGTCGGCAGGTCCAGTTCCGTCAGCAGACCGACGGCGATGGCCGCCAACTGGTTCGCCGCCATCGAGGGTCCCGTCATGTTGGTTTCCATGACTGCGGTACAATCGCCGGCGGTGACCAGCAACGTCGTTTGGCCCAGCACTTGTTCGTAAATTTTGGCCGAGACATCGGCGTCGTGCCGCAAGCCGTAAGTCAGCCGCGACACGCCGGCGTCGGCCACCATCCGCACCGCTTGGGGGCTGTCAGCCGACACGACAGCCATCCCGCTCAGACGCAGTCGATCGAGGGCCGCTTGCAAGCGATGCGGCCCGAATTCACCGGTCCGGCCTGGGTTTCCGGTCACGACCAACAGATCGAGTTGCAACGGCTCGAGGCAATGATTGGTCAGCAGTTCATCGGTCAGCTCGAGGATCGCGATCGCACAACCACAGTCCCGTGCATCGCTCAGCCACTGCGAGTGCTCGACCGGCGAACACGCCAATTGCTTGGGCGTCATCTGCAGCACGCCATCGCACGTTCCGAGATCGGTGTTATAAGCGGTACGAATTCCGGCGGCGCGAAGGACCGCGGCGACCAACAACGCCGTCGTCGTCTTGCCCGCTTCGCCGATCACGCCAACGGTGAAGATATCTTTGGTGGGACATCCGGCCAGCGAATCGGCCAAGACCGCCGTGGCTGCCAACGCATCGGGCACCAAACATTGCGGCAACGGGCAGGGCAAAAGTTGCTCGCAGAGAATCCCCACGGCACCGCGTGAGAGCGCATCCGAGGCGGCTTGCTGCGGATCGTCTGCCGCACAATCGATGATCGCTAAATCACCGGGCCGGCAAGTCCGCGGCGAGGCAGCGAGCCGAGAAACTTGAATGTCCGTACCGCCGATGAAACGTGCCTGAGGAAACAGACCACGAAGACTGACGGAGCGCTGCTTGCGCGATTCGGTCCCAACCATGTTCGGCCTCCTTGCCGTTGATTTGGTGATTCCTACCCCGACCGTCCTCCTGGACCGTCGTAGCGAAACCAGCTTCCTGTCCAACACCTATCCGAATCGACTTATCCAAATCGATTCCACGTCTTCCTTGACGCTCCACCACGCGGGGTAAGCGACCACGATTGTCGGCGCCCGCTCAAATTGGTCAAGGCGAAAATGGAACTCTCTTGACACTTTCCCATGCTAGCAACGGCGGATCCTGACTGGACAGGCTGACGGCGGCGTGACAGGATGCTTGGTTTGGGAGAACGGTTGCTGCCGTTTTCGTTACCCGATCGGCATCGTGCGGAACCGCGTTGGTTTCCAGAACGTTGCTGACAATGGTTCTTTTAACTAGCGCTAAAATAATTGGGCCGATCGTGGAAGACTTTGACCTTGGACACTTAGCCGCCTTTTTGCACCTGACCCCCGACCAAGTCACTCGGATGGCCGAGCGAGGCAAGTTACCGGGCCGTCGCGTACAGGGAGAGTGGCGTTTTTCCGAAGCCGAAATCCATCATTACCTGGAAGAGCGGATCGGCGACAGCGACGCCGAGCAACTCGGGCATGTCGAAGCGTTGCTTGACCGCAGCAAATCGAGCCACGAGCCGGTTGGTCGGATCGTCGACCTATGCCCCCTTGAGGCGATTGAAGTCGGCCTGAACGCGCGGACTCGCGGCTCGGTGATCCGTTCGATGGCCAACCTCGCGGCCAAGACCGGCTTGATGTGGGATGCGCCGGCGATGGCCGAAGCGGTGCGGCAGCGTGAAGAGCTGCATCCGACGGCGCTCGATTGCGGCGTCGCCTTGCTCCACCCTCGGCGGCCTCAAACGTCCATCTTGGCGCAATCGTTGATCGCCATCGGCGTCTGCTCCGCACCGATCCCCTTTTCCGATCAGGGGCATTTAACCGACGTGTTTTTTTTGGTCTGCAGCTACGACGACCGCTCGCACCTAAAGATCCTCGCTCGTCTGAGCCGAATGATTTCGGCGATCGATATGTTGACGCGCATCCGTTCCGCGGCGACTCCGGCGGAAGTCCGGGCGGCGTTGGAAGAGGCGGAAGCGGCGATTGAGGACGATGCATGAGTGGGTCGACAGGAACGCTGCTCTGGATCGGTCCACGTGACACGGCGGAAACGGCACCAGCGTTTGGTTACTGCCAGCGACAGGCTTCGCAATTGGCACTGCGCGATGACTTTGCCGATGCCGCGGCCCGTCGGGCCGATGCGGTGACGACGATTGTTGCGGTGCGCGCGTGGCGAGCGGCTGTGCCCAGCGGTGACTTGAAGAGGGTTGAATCGCGTTACCCGGATGCGCGGCGCATCCAATTGGTCGGCAGCCAATGCGAGGGCGAAGCGCGGACCGGTCATCCTTGGCCTGACTGGCAGCGTCTGCGTTGGCACGCCTGGAATCAGGTCATGCCGGGCTGGTTTGAGGACCGAGCGGACCCAGACCGACTCGATGCCGTTCCCCTCGACGGCCACGTAGGATGGGGAGTGACGATGATCGTCGCCGCATCGCGTCAAGCGGCCGCTCCGTTGCTCGATCTGTTAACGGCAAATTCGGCAACCGGCTTGTGGACACCGCCCGCCCGCGTCGGCATGGCAACCAACGTTCAGCGGGTGATTTGGGACGATTCGGCCGCTCCAGCGACTTCGGCGGCCCACTGGCGGGAACGTCTGGGCACCGTTGCCACCGCGCCGGGAGCGAGGCATGCTTGGACGATGAATTACCCCCGTGCGGCGGAACTTGCCGCGGCTCGCGAAGGCGGCGTTGACGCGATGTTTAGCAAACCGTATTTACGCCAGCCTTGGCTGCATTTTCTTTCCAACGAATCGATTGCCTCATGATCCTTGTTGTCAGTGCCAGCCTCCATCCAAACAGCCGCAGCCGCCTGCTGGCTCAAGCGGTTTGTGAGCGACTGCGTAAAACCGAACGCCCCTTTGAACTGCTTGACCTGCGGGAACATCCGCTACCTTTTTGTGATGGCGCGACCGCTTATGGCGACCCCGCGACGGCCAAAGCGTTGCAACTCGTAACGGATGCAACGGCAATCCTGATTGCATCCCCGGTGTATAACTTCGACGTCAATGCGGCGGCAAAGAACTTGGTCGAGCTGACCGGTCGCGCTTGGACCGGAAAAGTGGTCGGGATTCTATTGGCCGCGGGAGGGCAGGGCAGCTACATGTCGGCGATGGGCTTGGCCAATAGCCTGATGCTGGACTTCCGCTGCCTAGTAGTTCCACGGTTCGTCTACACGCTGGGCGACGCCTTTGAAGATGAACAGATCACCGATGAAAATGCGTTGGTGCGGATCGATGAATTGGTTGAAGAAACGCTGCGAATCGCTGATGCAGTGCGGCCCATCGAGAGTTAACCGGGCATCGCAAACCGCCCATTTCGATGATCAGCTCCGCGTCGACTCATTTTATGTCGTAGAGTTTTTTTAGAAGGAACACTTGGTTCATTCTGAAAAATTCGCTGGGGGCAGCGTTGCACAAAACTGAAGGGGCAACTGATGTGGTTTGGATTTGACTTGGTGGACGAAGGTCTGATTTCCTCGGCGGACTTATGTGCGGCCATGCGTCGCCAAATGCAGTATCGCCGCCCCATTGGTCAACTGGCCGTCGAAGCTGGCTACATGACGATCGCTCGCGTGTTTGACGTCTTGGCAACCCAACACGAATGGCATCGTCCGTTTGGCGAAGTCGCCTTGGAACTGGGGTACCTTAAGCGCGAGCAGCTCGGTTTGTTGCTGCTTCAACAGAACGACTCGGTGCCCTCTCTGGAGGAATCGCTTCTCGCCGCGGGAGCAGTCACCAAGGAAGCGCTTGACGCTTGGATCCGCGAATACCGCTCGCGTCTGGGCGGGACGAGCTGCGAGATCCCCGACATCATCCCGCTGAGCGAATTGCCGGTGGGCTAGCAGCCCGTATTCCTGTCGTCGCTTTGCGACTGACGTTTCCACCCTGCTTAGCACCACGGACTCACGTCCGTGGCTACAACCTGCCATGGCTTCGCCATTGAAGCGGCCAGCGCTAGCCGTGACCCGTGAACCTCAGACGCTAGCCGTGGGCCCGTGTTCCTCAGGCGCTAGTTCCACCCTGCTTAGCACCACGGACTCACGTCCGCGGCGACAACCTGCCATGGCTTCGCCATTGACGGGCCCCCTTCCCGCGCAATTCCAAATCGCCGCAACCCCCAATTTTTAGCAGTCCAAGCTAGGGCGGCGAAAGACCGCTGCGGTGGCTAGAATGGCGATCCTGGAACCGATCACCCGCAGGACCCCGACCACGGCCGACTTGATGAACGATGCTGATCCCCAGTTGCGTGAAGCGCTGCAGGATTTCCGAAACGATTTCGTGGGCCTCCGCAAAGAAGTGGGGGAGGTGATCGTAGGCCAACGGGAAACGGTCGATGGCGTGCTGATTGCGATGGTCGCCGGCGGCCATGTGTTGCTTGAAGGCGTACCCGGTTTGGGAAAAACGTTGCTGGTGCGAACCCTCGCCGATGTGCTCGATTCGCGGTTCTCGCGGATCCAGTTCACACCCGACTTGATGCCGGCCGACTTGCTGGGCACGAACATCCTGGTCGAAGCGGCCGATGGTTCGAAGCGGTTTCAGTTCGAACGAGGGCCGATCTTTGCCAACGTTTTGCTGGCCGACGAGATCAACCGGGCGACCCCCAAAACGCAATCCGCGCTGCTGGAAGCAATGCAGGAACACAGCGTGACGATCGCCGGCATTTCGCACCCGCTGGAGGGTCTGTTTTTTGTCTTGGCCACGCAAAACCCGCTAGAGATGGAAGGCACCTATCCGCTACCGGAAGCGCAACTCGATCGGTTTCTATTCAAGTTGATCGTCCCTTTCCCGACGACCGCGGAGATGGAAAGGATCATGGATCGCACCACCGAGACCACCATCACGGCAGCCACAAAACAGATCACTCAAGAGCGTTTGTTGGAGATGAGCCGCTTGGCCAGACAGATCCCGATCGCCGATTCGGTGCGCCGCTATGCGATCGAAGTGGTGATGGGCAGTCACCCCGAACACGCCTTGGCAACTCCGATGGTGAAGCAGTTCGTTCGCTACGGCAGCAGCCCCCGCGGAGCTCAGGCGTTGATCCTCGCCGCCAAGATCAACGCCGTTCTCGACGGTCGCTTTCATGTGGCTCGCGAAGACATCCGCACGATGGCTCACGCGGCACTGCGGCATCGGATCTTGCTGAATTTCGAAGGCCAAGCCGAATCGTTGCAGACCGATCACGTGATCGACGAACTATTGGGCCCCCCGGCGTCAGGTGGAACGAGCCGTTAGGCATGCCGACAGGAATCTGTCGGCAGAACCTGATGAGCTGAATCGATTTAGGCGAGCGGACAATCACTTCAGCGCAATGGCTTGCTGCAGCGGACGCAGGACATTGGCGACCAAATAGTCGTCGGAAATTTCGCGACACAAGCTGGCCAGGCGCTCGAATTCCGCCCCGTAATCCTCCTTGCTGCCCAAGCTGTCGTAACGGCGGACCGCCAAGTAGACGCTCAACTGGTCTTCGGGGAAATCCCCGGTGCGGACGTGGTAGGCCGACGTGCGGGTTTCAAAGCCGATGCGGCATTGGGTTCGGCACTCTTCATCGAGTGCAAACTGAATCGAAGGCTCGTTGCACAACACGCGGCTATGCGGCATCTCGAGCAGTTTCTCGAACCCTGGGATGACCCCCAAAGCTTCGGTCATGACCGCATTCTGATCACCGCGGAAGGTGAAATCAAAACCCATCATCACGTTCAACGATTCGCAATCCAGTGGACTGACCGAGAGCGTGTAGGGGACCAGTTCCAGCACACTGCGATGCAGCTCCATGGCCGCCTCGTAGGAAGGTGGATTGATCGCGCCGCTGTTGACTCGTCGCTGTTCGATCGAGGTCCAACGATAGGCACCGTGTTCTTTCTCTTCTTCCAGCACGTACTCGGTCGGTTCGCGAGAATAAAAGTTGTGCATCGTCGGAAACCGACGCTTGAGTTGCTCGAAGTGATGCAGCACCGTTTCGCGATTCTGGGGCAGATCCATTTCGGTGCCCAGGTTCATGTTGAGATAAAAATCGTCGCTAAAGGCGCCGTACCCTTCCATCCAGAAACTCCTGGCTGATAACAATGGTGAAATGCAAATCCGCGTCAGAAAAGCAGCCTCCGGTCGCGGATCTCGGAAGTCGGTCGGAGGCCGATCAGAGGCCTATAGTATAGGCGCTGGCGGTCGCCACGGCCAACCGACGCAGCCGGGATTACCGCCTGGCTCGCGGCGACCCAATGTTCCGCAAGCCCTTACCACAGAAGACGTTATGAAATCGACACTAATTCGTTCCGCGGCTGCGCCTGCGTTTTTAGCCACCGGCCACCACCCCTCACCACTCGGACAGCTCCGGTCCTCTTGGACTGCGAACGGTCTGTGGGGCTTGAACTGGCAGTCTCCCGCAGACCGTTCGGAGGGCGAGGAAGCTGCCAGCTGTGATCAGCCACCGGCAGCCATCGGGCTTGAGCTGGAACGGCTCTCCGGTGCCTTGGCGGAATACTTTGCCGACGGCGACGCCGCGGGCTTGGCGAGTCTAAAGATCGACGACGCCGGCTGGACACCCTTTTTCAGCCAAGTCTATCGAGCTTGTCGGGCGATCGCTCCCGGGGAGACGATGCTGTACAGCCAATTGGCGGCCGCGGCGGGACGCCCCGCCGCGGTCCGAGCGGTCGGCCAAGCGATGGCGCGCAACCGCCTGCTGCTGGTCATCCCCTGCCACCGCGTCGTCAGTCGACAAGGCCTCCGCGGCTTCAGCGCGCCGGGCGGCTTGAAAACCAAACAGTGGTTGCTGGATCTGGAACGCCGCCAACCTTGCAGAAATTAACCCAGCGATGCCGGCCGGCCTTCGCCGCGTAGCACTCCATTTCGGTTACCTCGTAAATTTGGGCACCGCTTCAGCGATGCGAATGCCATCGTGATGCAGCACGCTGGCATCCAGTCCTTGCCCACAGGCACGCGTGATCGCTCGATCCACCAACAAGCGATCGGGCGGTGACAAGTCGACCACGGCGAGGTTCCAGTAGTCGCGGTCGGTTGCCAGCCAACTGGCGAGCTGCGACGCGGTATCGTGTTGTCGCGGCCGCAACGTCAAGCGAATCCGCTGGACGCGAGCCGCTTGTTCCGCATCGAGCCGATCGTTTGGGATTGCATCGAGCTGCCGCATGACCGGCAACCCGAAGCTTAACAATTCCGCTTCGGCGGCACTGCGGACCGAGCGTTTCGGAGACCGCATCTGGTCGAGGCAATCGCGAACCTCGTCGGCCGTGGGAAGCCGCCGACCGACGGTCACTTGCACCATCTGTTCCGCCGCCGCGATACGCAGCGTTGTCAGCGAAGGACCTTCGAGCAGGTAAGGCAACAGCGGTTGCAGATGGTCATCAAAGAGTTGCGGATGAGCCGCCTGGAAATGCAACAAGCTGGCTACGTGAAGCGTTTGGTCGCCCGCTGCCTGATCGACTTGAACCGTGATGGGGCCGGTAACCGGCTGGGTCAGAGTAACGCGTTCTGGACGGTCGACCCGCTGAGAAAGGATTTGCACCCGTTGTGCATCGACCACATCGACAATGGCCTGCTGAGTCGTGGTCTCGAACGTGTAGTGCAGCGAAGGAATGCCGCGTCGAGAATCAACCGTGATGGTTTCGGTCAGCGGGTCCGGGGCCTCCCGCGTCGCCGTTTTGGACCCTTTTCGATGACGAGCCGGGTCGAGCTCGAGTCTGCCAAGAACCAATCGGAAATGAACGATGCCCGAGTCATGGATCAGGCCGTCGGATCCTTTTTCAAGGTGGGTTGGCGGCGGCTCGGTTGCCAACAAAAATCGTCGTTCGATCGGAAAACTTGCAACAATAGCGATGCCGAGCAAGACGCTCAGCCGCGGTCGCCTTATCATTGCTCTCCCTCCCTTCCTGGGGTAAGTCACCTGTTGGGGTGACGGGACGCAAAACATAGGACGGCCGGGCTGGTCCCGGTAGCACGGGACAAAACCCGACTGATTCCAAGAGTTTGTTATCGACTTTCCATTCCCGCCGCTAGAGCAAAATTGTTATAGCGCCCCAAACGATTAGCCACACTTATACTGCAAGCAGTCCGCTTGCTGCCTCGAAGGGTCCCTAGATGCCTCCATGTTCCTTTCTTTCCCTGCACTAAACGCCGCCTGCCTGTGACCAACGATCGAAATTTGTGCGAGGCAAAGGGGAACCTTCAGGTTACGACCTGGGTGGCCTCCAATGGACCTCCGGGTCTTCATCCGGGAGCCCCATTGTGATGACAGAAATGCTGTTGGTGGTTGGCTGGCTGCTGATCGCTTTGGGGACTCGCCGCGTCATTCCGTTACTGGCAGCGGTACGGATTCCCGCGTCGTTGATTGCCGGAGCGATCGGTTTAGCAATGCTGCAGGGCTTGCGGTACCTAGCAACCGATTTATCGACGAGCGCAACGTGGAGCCCCCTCGGCGAGGCCTCGGCGGGATGGGGGGACAACCTGCGCGCGTGGCCGGGAGTTTTAATTGCCGTGGTCTTTGCCGGGTTATTACTAGCCAAGGCGGGCGGCGGCCGCCTGGGCGTGGCTGGCGCCGGCCCGGCGAACCGCTTGCGTCGGGTGGGGCGGCAAGGCTTGATGGTATGGATCATCGTCTTGGGTCAAACGACGGTCGGGATGTGGATTACCTGGCTGCTGATTCAGCCGAGTTACGAACTGCCTAACGCGACAGGGATGTTGATCGAAACGGGATTTGCAGGAGGGCACGGCACGGCGGCGGCGATGGGAACCGTGTTTGCGCATCCCAGCGTTAATCTACCGGCCGGTTTGGATCTGGGCATTTTGATGGCCACCGCAGGGCTCGGTTTTGGATTGGTCTCGGGCATCGTGTGGATCAACCTTGCGATCTGGCTGCGCTGGTATCAACCGCCCGCTGACACCCGTTCGCCGGACTCGCCAGCACCCGCGAAGCTGGCCTCCGCCACCGACGCCACCGACGCCACCGACGCGTCGGGCAATGTGCAGGGCAATGCGATCGTCGGCCCACCGTTGGGGAAGCCGCGGATCGAAGGCAGCAACATCGACCCATTGCTGTTTCAATTGCTCTGGTTACTAGCCGCCTTTGGGATCGGTTTTGGCCTACAGCAACTGGTCAGTTGGGGCGGCGTGCAAGTCGATCAATGGCGCGGCGTCGCGGAGTCTGGCGGTGCGGCGGCGGAAGAAGCCGGCGACGCAGCGATGCGGCAGCGGCTGACCGTGGCGGGCGTGCTGGGTGCGTTTCCGCTGTTTATCTACACGCTGTTTGGCGGTGCGATCGTGCGGTGGTTGCTGCAGCGAGCCGGCCAGGCGCAACGCATTGACGCCGACTCGATTGCTCGGCTGGTGGGGACGGCGATGGATCTGTTAGTCGTCGCCGCCGTGGCGTCGATGAATCTGACGGCGGTCGCTTCGATGTGGGTGCCGTTTACTTGCCTGTTCCTCGGTGGCGCGATTTGGTCGTCGTTTTGCCTGCTGTTTCTATCTCGGCAGATCCTGCCCGATGATGTCTGGCTTCCGCTGGGCCTGATTAATTACGGCATGTCGACCGGCACCACGGCGACCGGTTTTGTGTTACTGCGCGTCGTCGATCCGCATTTGCAGAGCAGGGCAGGGGAGGAGTACGCCTTGGCGGCCCCCCTCTCGGCCCCGTTCATCGGCGGCGGGATCGTCACGGTCGCCTTGCCGCTGCTGGTCCTCCAGCGAGTCCCGATCGGTTGGTCGACGCTGGTCCTGACAGCCTTGTTGCTGGGCTTCATCATCGTTGGCATCCGCAGCAAACGCGTCGGCACCGGTTTGTAGATCGCTTTAGCCGGGCGGCCAATGCAACGGGCGACCGCCCATTAGATGGAAGTGCAGATGGGGCACGCTTTGGCCCCCTTCGTCCCCGCTGTTGGTCACCAAGCGATAGCCTTTGTCCAACCCCAGTTGTTCGGCCACCCGAGCGGCTGTCAGCAGCAGGTGGCCTGCCAAACTTTGGTGCTGCGTTTGCAATTCGGCGAGCGACACAATCGGCTCTTTGGGAATGATCAAAACATGCGTGGGGGCTTGGGGATCGACATCATGGAACGCCAAACAAAGCTCGTCTTCGTAGACAATCTTGGCGGGAACTTCGCGACGGATGATTTTGCTAAAAATGGTTTCCGGCATCGAAAGGGCTCATCATGGGCGGGTGAGGAAGCGGGTAGGCAACGAATCCACATGCCCGCAGTGTGTGAGGCAAACCGCGGGTCGGCAAGACGTGGGCCGCCGCGTGGCGACCGGCTCCGCGGTTACTTCGGAAATCACCATGCATTACTTTGGAAACCGTGCAGTACGGTAGCAACATTGCCGTGCTGTAGAATCAAGCGTCACCTTCGGCCTGTTACCCCTCGCATCCACGATGCCATTCTCATTGCGTGAACACGAACTCTTTGCCTACTGACTTGCCGCCTGACTCTCGCCAGCGGTCGAATTCTCGCCAGCGACTATCGCTGCGGGCCAAGCGTTGGCTGCTGCTGTTGGCGACCCTGTCAGGCTGTTTCTTGGTGCTGGAAATCGCGCTCCGAATACTCGGCTTGGGCGTTCCGCCGACGTCGATGTACCGCTTCGATCCCCACACCGGTGCACGGTTGGTCGCCAACTACTCTGGCTGGCAAACGCGCGAAGGCCGGACGTTGGTGACCACCAATGACCGGGGACTGCGTGACGTCCCGCATGCGATGACCAAGCCTGCGGAAACGTTTCGGATTGCCGTCATCGGCGACTCGTTTGCCGAAGCGGCTCAGGTGGAGATCGAAGAGACCTTTTGGAAGATTGCAGAAAGCGAACTACAACGCTGCCAGTTTGCCGGGGACCAGAAAATCGAAGTGTTGAACTTTGGGGTTTCGGGATTCGGTACAGCGCAGGAACTGCTGATGCTGCGGCACTACGTGTGGCAGTACGAGCCCGACATGATCCTGTTGTCGTTCTTTCCTGACAACGACATTCAAAACAATTCCCCCATCCTTGAACCGGAAAAACAGCGGCCATTTTTTTCGGTTCAGGACAATCGATTGGTACTGGATGACTCGCGGCTTGCGGACCCCGAACGAGAGCAGTTCGAACGCTCGATGTGGATTCGCGGCAAGGACTTTGCGATTCGTCACATTCGCCTCCTGGGGCTGGCCTATCAAGCCAAACAGCGTCTTGGCCAGCGCGCCGCGGCGGCGGATTCCGGCGACGCGGCGTCCGGCGACGTTGCCACCGAAGCGGGACTGAACGCGGAAGTTTTCGCGCCGCCGACGGGGGCCTGGGAAACGGCTTGGGAGTTGACCGATCGCCTGATCGAGACGATCGCTGAAGAAGCGACGGCGCATCAGGCGTCGTTTGCCGTCTTGGTCGTCACTTCGGGCATCCGCGTCGATCCCGATCCGCGACCAGCTGCGCAATTAGCCACCGAACTGGGCGTGGACGACCTTGGCTATGCCGACCGACGACTGCTTGAACTGGGCCAGCGGAACGGCTTTCCGGTCATCGTGCTGACCGCTGCAATGCGGCGTTATGCCCAGCAGCACGACCAACCGTTGCATGGTTTTGAAAACGCGGTGCTTGGTCGCGGTCACTGGAACCGGCATGGGCACGCACTGGCCGGCAAGTTGCTGGCCGAGGCGTTGTGCGAGACGCCGCCGCAGTGATCGTTTCCGCGGGTGTGGGTATGGTTGCGACTAGCCGTTCCACTGTTGGGCATCCAACGCGTACCGTCGAATTTTTCGATCCAGCGTACTGCGTTCGATGCCGAGGATCGACGAAGCCCGACTCTTGTTGCCGCCGGTCGCTTTCAGCACTTGCACGATGTGCCGCTGTTCCAATGCTTCCAGCGAGATCAATTCGGTTTGGCTTCCGGTGCCGCCTAGCGTTGCCGAGGCCGACGCGGCGGGCGCCGCGGGCGCGGAGGGCGCCGCGTCGAGCCGCACATTGGAGAGGACCAGATCGCTGGCATCGACGACCGGATGGGTTGACAACACCACCGCGCGCTCAATCACATTCTTCAGTTCACGGACATTACCCGGCCAGTCGTAGCTGGCCAGATGCTGCTGTGCCGCGGCGGTAAAGCCATCGATCTTGCGTCCCATTTGCAGTGCGAACCGGCGAAGAAAAAACTCGGCTAATCGCAGGACATCTTTGCCTCGCTGCCGTAGCGGAGGGATCACGATTTCGACCACATGCAAGCGAAAGTAAAGATCGGCACGAAACTTTCCATCGCGAACGGCTTGTTCCAAATCACGATTGGTCGCCGCCACGACGCGGACGTTGGCGCGGATCGGTTTGTTACCTCCCACGCGTTCGAACGGGTGGCCTTCCAGCACACGGAGAAACTTAGCCTGAATCTCTTGATTCATCTCTCCGATTTCGTCCAGCATCAGCGTGCCTCCATCGGCCGCTTCGAACTTTCCCAGCTTGCGTTCCGTCGCTCCGGTGAAGGCTCCTTTTTCGTGGCCAAACAGTTCGCTTTCCAGCAACGTGGGCGAGAGCGCCGCACAATTGAGGCAGACAAAAGGGCCGTCCGCGCGATCACTCGAATGATGGATCGCCGCGGCAACGAGTTCCTTGCCGGTGCCGCTTTCCCCGCGAACAAGCACAATGGCACCGGTAGGCGCGGCGCGGCGAATGTTTTCCTTGACGCCAACAATCGCGTCACTGGTGCCGACGATCTTGGTTGTGTCGGCTAATTGTTCGCGTAGTTGATGCACATGGCGGCGTGTTTTCCGCAGCGTGTCGCTAAGCTGTTGCTCGCGTTGCAGGTTGCGCAGCGCCAGCGACAGGCTTTCGCCGACAGCCACGATGAATTCCAGATCCTCCGGCGTCAGATCGCGTTGCCCTTCGTCGGCGTAAACGTGCAGCACGCCGATCGGCCCCCGTTTGTCCCGCAGCGGCGTACAGACGGTGCTGGTGGTCGAAAGTTGGCCTTGGCTATCGGGCGTTGCCAACATCGCATCATCACGAATATTCCGAGCCAGCACCGCTTCGTTACCCTCCAGCACGGTCCTTGCCAGCAGGTCGGGCAGGCGATGATAGGAACGTTCGCCCTGTTGGTGCGTTGCGATCACCGCCAAATTGCCAACCTCTGCGGACGTTCCGGTCGACTCTTTCTCGAGCAACACCGCCCCACTGCCGACGCCCAGATAACCGGCGATGCCTTGCAGAGCCGTCATGGCTGCCGATTCCGCGGTGTCGCAGCGAGCCAGCTCGAAAGATTGTCGAAACAGCTCGCGGCCGACTTCGCTATCGGCCGCGACGGTCCCAGTCGTCACCGCCGTACCACCCGCGAGATTTTTGCCCGCGAGATTTTTGCCCGGTTGGGGATGGTCTTGGGGCTGGAGATAAGCACTACGGTCGCGGCGGTGGGTGATGGTGGCGGACTCACCACCGGTCGTTTGTTGATCGTCCCCTTGGCCGCAGGGAGCCAAAGCGGGCCCTTGACCGCCACCGAAGGCTTCGGCGATGCGTCGCACAAAGGTCATTTGGCAACCCACCACCTCGATCGTCTCCCCTTCGGCCAGCACATGGTCCTCTTCGATCGGGCGGTTATCGACCAGCGTTCCATTTCGGCTGCCGAGATCCCGCACGACCCAGTCACCACCATCCTGAACCGGAAAAATTTCGGTATGCTGCCGACTGCAACGCTCGCTGTGGATCACAATTTGGCTCGTGCTGGCTCGTCCAATCAGCACTCGCCGGCCTGGCATCAGCCTTAAGACGTCGGTCCAGCGACCACCTTGCCGGATGACGAGGTAGGCAGAGGGACGGTTGGAGGGATTGGGGGACCGGTTTGCCAACGGACAGTTAAGCGGGGCTGGAGGGGAATCTGTTGAAAGGATCGCGGCAGGCAACTATTCTAGCAACTGTTGCCTTGCCGAAGGCGCTCCCTGTGCCGCTGCAATTGTATGATTGTCAGTCGACCAACCTTTTCATTTAAGCCGCGATCGTTCGACGATTGCTCCTCGGAGTCGTTCATGAAACCTCTATCCATTCTGTTATCGCTGGCCGTGGTGTGCTGTGCTTCGATTTTGCACGCTGGCGTAGGGGGAGGGGGTTTTCGACAGAACGCCGTCGGAGGAGTGATGATCGATGCTCAAGGACTAGTACGGTCAGCGACCGTCGCCGATCGTGAAGACCTGCTGAATCGGCTGCGTGCGGAAGTTCAATTGCCAGCCGGTGAACTGCGGGAACGGACCAATCTGCGAATGGTTTCGTTAACTAAGCTGCAAAACGCCATCCGCGACGTCAAAGCCAAAGGGGGATCGCTGCCTGACGAAATGAAATACATGGCGGGCCTGCAGCGGATCGAGTACGTGTTCGTTTATCCAGACCAGAACGACATCGTGTTAGCCGGACCGGCGGAACCGTGGATCATTCGCGATGACGCCACCGTGGTCGGAGCCAACAGCGGGCAACCGACATTATTGTTGGACGATTTGATGGTGGCCATGCAATCGGTCGAATCGTCGCGGAACGCGGGCATCAGTTGCTCGATCGAACCGACCGCCGAGGGACGCCAACGCTTGAACGCACTGTTGCGTCGCGTCCAACTGCGTCCGCAGCAGAATCCTCGTCAACTCGAACCGGCGATGCGCGAAGCCTTTGGACCGCAAACGATCAAGCTGACCGGAATTCCGACCGACAGTCGTTATGCTCGCGTGCTGGTCGCGGCGGACTTTGAAATGAAACGCCTGGCGATGCATTTGGTCGATGCGCCCGTGGCAGGTCTGCCCAGTTACATGGAAATGGCTCGTAACCAGCGTCAGTCGGCCTCCAGCAATCCTCGCTGGTGGATGACAACCAACTACGACGCGGTCCAGCGAACGGCCGACCGATTGGCGTGGCGCGTCAGCGGACAGGGTGTCAAAACGATGACCGAAATCGACCGGCTGACCGCCGACGGGAATGTCGAACGGACTGGCAAAGTCGACAAGACGGCGCAGCAGTGGGCCGAGCAAATGACCGAAAAGTTCACCGAGCTGTCTCAGAAACAGGCGATTTTTGGCGAACTGCGTAACATCATGGACCTCAGCGTGATCGCGACCTTGATCCAACAAGAGCGTTTGGATCAAGTCGCCCAGTGTGACCTGTCAGTGCTGATGGGCACTGAACCGATCGTCGAAATGAGCTCGTTCCAAATCCCGACGGCGATTGAACCGCAATGCAGTTTCATTCGCGGCACCCGGGGCTGGGTCGTTAGCACCTCAGGCGGAGTCAGCGTGAACGCCTTCGAAGTGGTCTCCAAGCAAGAAGTGAGCGAGCGTTTGGCGGAGACTCACAAGCAAGCCACCGCGGCAGCCGACGGCAAGGACGCGAAGGCTTGGTGGTGGAACAGCTAACGTCACCACGACGGGCCTGATGTTGATAAAATCGTTACAGCCGACTGCGTCCGCAGTCGGCTGTTTTTTTGTCGTGCCCCAGCCTGCCTGGGGCGCACCTTCGCGTCTCCTCCAGCCCCCAATGAACGGATGAAAACTCCAGCTCGGCTCCGGCAAGAAGCGCTGCGGCATGCTTCACGGCGTCAGTTCCTGCAGGCCTGCCCGGCAGGCGTAGCGGCGCTGGGGCTTGCCGCCAACGGTTCTACAGCGGCGGCCGCAAGCCTCGGCCACGACTTGCCCGCGGCGGCACAGGGTTTGTCTGATGCGTTCGTGCCAACCGTCGCTCGGGCACAACGAGTGATCCATTTGAACATGCTCGGCGGCCCCAGCCAATTTGAACTGTTCGACTATAAGCCGATGCTACGGCGATGGTCTGGCAGCCGCGGCCCGGCGGAGTGGAGGGTCGATCGACGTGCGGTCGACCCATGGGCCGGTCGCCTCTTGGGCCCGCAATGCTCGTTTTCACAGCATGGTGAATCGGGGACGTGGGTCAGCGACCGCTTGCCGGCTTTTTCTCAAATCGTCGATTCGGTGTCGTTCATTCATACCGTCCATACGGACGCGTTCGACCACGCCTCGGCGCAGCGTCGGTTGCACTGCGGCCATGCAGCCCAAGAACAGGTCGGCAGCCTGCCGCAATACGGTGCTTCACTCGGTGCCCGCGTGACGGCCGGGCTTGGCTGCGTCTCCCCCAACCTGCCTGGCCACGTGGTGCTGTTCTCTGGCGGCAGCTTACCGGCGGCCGGACCGTTGGCTTGGGGGCATGGGCATCTGCCGAGCAACTGCCAGGGGATTCGCTGCCTTGGCAACGGCGATCCGGTGCTCTTTTTGTGCGACCCTGCGGAAAGCCAGCGGCCGCCTTGCAGCGAGCTGGTTCCGGCCATCAGTCGCTTCCATCGCCAAGCTTACCAACGGCTGGGCAACCCTTTGGGAATCGCGCGCGTGGGCCGGGCTGCAACGACCTATGCGATGCAAGCCGCGGCGGCCGAAGCGACCGATCTGGCGCAAGAGACCCGCGAAGTGCGGCAGCTGTACGGCGTCCGTCCAGGGCGAGAAAGTTTTGCCAATCATTGCCTGCTGGCGCGGCGTTTGGTGGAACGCGGCGTCCGTTACGTGCAATTGTTTAACGACGGCTGGGATGCCCACGGCCGGACCGCTGCCGAGTCGCTGCAGGGTGGCTTTCAGCGGAAGTGTGGCGAGATCGATCGACCGATCGCGGCGCTGCTGATCGACCTTGAACGCAGCGGCCTGCTGGACGACACGCTGGTGGTTTGGGGCGGCGAATTTGGCCGCACCCCGACCCGTTCCGCTGTTCCTGGGACAAGCCCGCGGTGGGCTGGCCGGGATCATCATCCGGCGGCCTCGACGATGTGGCTGGCCGGAGCCGGAATTCGCCCCGGAGTGCATTATGGTCAGACCGATGAACTGGGCTATGCAGCCGTCGAGAACCCCGTATCGGTCGACGACGTGCAAGCTACCGTGCTGGAGCTGGCGGGTTTGAACACCGAGCCCTTGTCCGATGGCCAGCGGCCCCAAACGATCGCACCCGATTCCATCTTGGCATGAAGCTGTCGAGCTAGCCCGGATTATTCACGTGAATGACTGGGGACGCCGCAACGGTCTTCCCGGATTGGACTTGCTTCAATGCCTTGTTTAGCAGGCTGCTGTTGGTAACCCGATGCGTGAACGAGGGATGTATCGGTGATCCCTCGCTTACGCGCCGGGTTATCAATAATCCGAGCTAGAACTTGGTCGAGCTAGGACGGGAGACGACCGGTCCGCGATTGCGGAAGATCTGCTTGCTGCGCGATGGCACATAGCTGTCTCGCAGGGCGTCGTCTTCGACAATCGATCCGCCCAATGGAGTTGGCTCGCCACCGATGTGATGCGGCCCGTCGATGTAGTACGGTTCGCTTGGTGGCATCGGCCCTGATCCATAGACCGGCATTCCGCCGCCGTGCCCACAATCGCAACCGCCGCCGTCGCAGGCACCGTCACAGGCACCGGCACAGCTGTCGCAGCCGACGCCCGCACAACCGCAGCCCGCGTCATAGCGGTAGCCCCACAGACTGGCCACACCATTGAAGACCGGCCGGCAACTGCCGCAACCCTGTCCATTGTACTGCCCGCAGTCGTTGCACGGATCACGACAAGCAGCCGGCTCGTTGATCCAAGGGTCGATGTAGCATTCTCCGCAACCACTGGCACATCCGCCGCCACCACAGCCCATCGGACCACAGGCCCAAGGCCCACAACAACCTGTTGCAAACAAGGCACAAGCGGCAACGCTCAGGAGGGAAGCAATATTCGGCAGACGCATGGATCGACTTCCTGTCTTTCGGCACGTAACGTGGGAGAGATTGGCAGACGCTCGGAACGACTGCCTGGGATTGGTATCGGCCGCCCGATCGTCAGACTTCAGCTAATCCAAAAAACCGGCACATTCCTCCCATCCCCCCGGCCCCATTCTTCTCCTCCCCCGCCCATTGGCTCCGCAGATGGCTCGATCTCCCGAACGACGCGAAGACTTGATCGGAGAAGCGACCGCGATGCCCGCGCGTGGCGAAGTCCACTGGAAAGGCGAAGCCGAAGCGTGCGTGATCGGATTTCGTCCCACCGGAGCGGCGAGCGTCTACTTTGGCGAGCAACCGGTCCTGCATTTCGACCCTGCGGGAAAACTGAGACGACTGTTTCACCAAGACCAGCAAATCTTGGGCGTCGGTGGCACGTTGCAGGTCCGACGTCGACTCGGCGAAGGAGCCCGCATGTCGGGCGAACTGTGTCCACTCAGCCCACCCGAAGCCGACGCGTTGCGGAAAATGCTGGAGCCGCGACTGCGAGGGCTGCTTGAAGCCATTGTGTCGGGGGATGCCGTTTGGGGACGCACGACGGTGGACGCCGCCGAACTGGACCGACGAATCGCACGGTTGGCCGAGCAGACCGAGGGCGGCCTGCGGATCGGCTCCGTCTAACTGGCAAGGCCTGCGGAACGGGGCTTCGCTTTACGCGATATTAATATGCTCGCAGCCACCTGGAGGCCAAAAGACGCCGATTTCCGAGCCAGCAAACCTTTGACCTGGCAGCGGGAATCGACGATAATGCGTCCCGAGGGCGGTCGCTTTTTTTTATTATGTGGCTCGCCCCCCCACAGGCACCAATTCCACCATTATTTTGATTGTTTATTCGCAGTGACGGCGTGCTTCCGTGAGCGCCGTAGGAGCGAGTGTGGAGGAGGTCGTGATCTTGTCCCTACTCGCACGGAAACTCCGAGGCCTCCTGTGGCAATACCTCCCGCAGCAATATCTGCTCCCTCCACGGCAACCGACGAGGAACTGTTGCACCAGTACCACCAGACTGGGCAACGCTCGCTGTTCGAACAGCTGATAAGTCGTTACGAGATCGAAATCTTTAGTTATCTGCGGCGGTATTTGGGAAATGCGGAATTGGCGGAGGACGCTTTTCAAAGCACCTTCCTCCAAGTCCACTTGAAGTCGGGCTCGTTCGATAGCAGCCGTCGCTTCCGACCGTGGGTTTACGCGATCGCCACCAATCAAGCGATCGATGTGCGGCGGAAGAATAAGCGTCATAACATTGCCAGCTTGGATCGCTCCCACGGCGCCGAAGACGACGAGGGCAAATGGTCGGAAAAACTGGTTGCCGAAGCCCCTGATCCTTTTCTCGAAGCCTCGCTGCGTGAAAATGGCCAATGGGTCCATCAAGCGGTCGAAACGCTTTCCGATTCGATGCGACAAGTGGTTGAATTGGTTTATTACCAGGGATTGAAGTACCGCGAAGCTGCCGAGGCGCTCGATGTCCCTGTCGGAACGGTCAAAAGCCGTCTGCATGCGGCCGTTCAACGATTGCGGCAATTGTGGGAAGAAAGCCACGCATCGGCTCCTTACTAGCCGCCACCGCACTATCGAGAGGCCTACCAGCGGTCGGTTTGGCATCTCGTTCGTCGGGAGCGTCGACCGCGGGAGCCGGCCAGGACCGCGGGAGCCGGCCAGGAAACCGCTGGTGGCATGAACCCCAATTCGATCCAGTCCGTACTAACTTGCAAGATCACGGTGTGGCGTTTGCAGTGTCGATTGCGTGAATGCCTCCATTTTTCGTTCTCGTTACGATGCCTGTGTTATGCATGAAGACCTGCTTGGCTATCTGCTCGGTGCGCTCGAACCGCACGAGATGGAGCAAGTCGAGGCGGCGCTACGCCACAGCGCGGCGCTGCGGGCGGAACTGGAACTACTGAAGCGGTCACTGGAACCGCTCGACACGGACCAGCCCCCCCGATTCCAACCGCCGAGCGATCTGATCGGACGGACGTTGGCGTTCATTGACAACGCGGAACAAGAACGTTCCGAAGAATCACTTCCTGGCCTGGCTTCGGCGAAGAAAAGTGCCAACAAGCTTCCGCCTGCGGAACGTTCCTCATTCAGCACCATCTCGCCCAACTCGCGGGGCAACCGGTTTCGCTGGGGCGACGTGGTGGCAAGTGCGATTGCCGCGACCGCTTTGATCGGGGTGGCGTTACCGAGCATCCTGCAGAGCCGCTATGAGGCTCGCAAGGTGGCCTGCCAAGATAACCTGCGGCAAGCGGGCATGGCGGTGACCACCTACGCCATGCGAGATCCCGAGCAGCGACTGCCGCCACTGGCAAGCGAAGGGCCTGAAGCTTTCGCAGGGATCTACTCGGTCCGACTTCGCGAAGCCGGGTTGCTCGATTCGCTTCAGTCGCTGTGGTGCCCGTCGCTCGACCCACCCGCGTGGCTGCAACGCGATATTCCGGCCGTCGCCGAACTGCATTCAGTCCGCGCGGACGACTTGTCGGTCCTGCAGCGGGAAACCGGCGGTAGTTACGGCTATACACTTGGTGTGATGGACGGCCAACAATACCATTCGCCGCGCTACCAAGCCCGCGCGACCTTTGCGATCCTAGGGGACATGCCGGCGAGGGCGTTGCCACTGGCGACAGACGCGACATCCAAAGTGCCCGGCGGGCACGATTCACGCGGCGTTAATTTGCTGTACGAAGATGGGCATGTGCGTTTTCTGCCGATTGAACAAGTCGCCCAGACGGGGGACGATCCCTTTTTGAACCACCACGGGGAACTGGAAGCAGGAGTGACCACGGACGATTCCATCTTGGCCCCGAGTTGGCACCCACCTTTCAACGACGTTCGGCAACGCTAAGTCGCCACTGACAATTCGCCACTGACCCGTCGGGGCTAGCGGTGGGAGGCGGTTGAGTTTTCAATACGTGGCATGAACAACGTACCGCAACCGTTAACTCCTCCGGACGACGCCGCCGACGACGACGCCGCCGCATCTCCGGCATCCATTGCCGCCATGCTGAAACAGCGGCAGGCGACCGCCTATCACGAAGCGGGTCATGCGGTGATGGCCGTGTCGGTGGGTCGCTCGATTCAAAAAGTCACGATCGCCCCCGGACAGCTATCAACGGGCGGCATGCGACTGGGAATCTGCGAAATCCAAAAAGGCCGCGCCAAGGCGTCTCGTGATTCACTCGAAGACGACGTGCTGATCTTGCTGGCGGGAATGGTCGCGGAAGCTCGTTTCACCGGCCAATACTGCCCGCGTGGCGCCGCCCAAGACCTACAAGCGGCGCGGCGACTGCTCGCCACCCGCGCCGGCAGGGAACGTCAAGTCGAACGGTTGGAACGTCGCTTACTCGACAAAACCGAACATCTGCTGAACGATCCGGCGCACGTCGCTGCGATGGAATCGGTGGTGGCGGAGCTGGTACAAAAAACGACGATCAGCGGCCGCGCGGTGCGCCACTTTTTCTCTCAAGCCTCAGCCCAGTACTCCTGAATCGAAATCGAGCCCTCCCGATGGACCAACCGTTTGCTGCCGCAGCCCATGCTGGGGCAATCGCACGAGAATTGAATCTGCCGATTCGCCAAGTGACCTCAGCCATTGAATTACTTCAGGCGGGCAACACGATTCCGTTCATCGCCCGCTACCGCAAAGAAGCGACTCAGGGGTTGGATGAAATCGCCCTCCGCGCGATCGAAGATGCGCTCGAAAAAGCAACCGCCTTGGCAGCTCGGAAAACAACCGTTCTGAAAACCATTGAAGGACAGGGGCTGCTGACCGACAGCCTGCGTTTGCAAATCGAGCAGTGCGTCGACATGCAAACTTTGGAAGTGCTGTATCTGCCGTACAAACCAAAACGTCGCACCCGTGCGACGATCGCTCGCGAAAAGGGACTGCAACCGCTGGCCGATCTGCTGCTGCAACAGACCCCTTTGGGACGCTCCAAAGATGCAACTCTGGCAGCCTTCGTGAATCCTGAGAAAGAGGTTCCCGACGCCGAATCGGCCTTGCAAGGGGCACTCGATATTGTGGCGGAACAGTGGTCCGAAGATGCGTCAACACGCACCTGGATGCTGCAGCAAGCGTTCACGTCCGGCCAGATCACTTCGCAGGTCAAACGCGGTAAGAAAGACGAAGCGGGCAAGTTCGAGCAATACCTCGATCGTCAGGAACCGCTCCGTCGCCTGCCATCGCATCGCTTGCTGGCGATGCTGCGTGGCGAAGCCGAAGGCATCTTGCGCGTCGGCATGCAACTGGACGACGCGGAAATGCTGCGCAGCTTGAAACCCAAACTCGTTTCCGAGCGGCAATTCGAGTTCCATCACGAACTGCTCTCGACGGTCGCGGATTGCTACCAGCGGCTATTGATGCCAGCCACCCAGTCGGCCGTCTTGCAAAACTTGAAAGAGCAAGCCGACGAAGAGGCGATCAGCGTCTTTGGAAAGAACCTGCGCGAATTGCTGATGGCACCGCCCGCCGGTCCGCGCGTCACCGCGGGGATCGACCCTGGCTTCCGCACCGGCTGCAAGGTCGCGATCGTCGACGGCACGGGAAAGTTTCTCGACAACGCCACGATCTATCCCACCCCGCCCAAGAGCGACACAACCGCCGCAGCGCGCGTCTTGCTGGGGCTGATCCAACGGCACGCAGTGGAACTGATTGCGATCGGTAACGGCACCGCATCTCGCGAAACCGACGCCTTCGTCGGAGAACTGATACGCGAACATAAGCTACCGATCACCAAAGTCATGGTCAGTGAATCGGGCGCATCGATCTATTCGGCAAGCGAGTTGGCCGCGGCCGAATTCCCCGACTTGGACATCACCGTCCGCGGTGCCATCAGTATCGCGCGACGCCTGCAGGATCCGCTGGCCGAACTGGTCAAGACCGATCCGAAATCGATCGGCGTGGGCCAGTACCAACACGACGTGAACCAATCGCAATTGCGCAAGTGCCTCGATCGCACGGTGGAATCGTGCGTCAACAGTGTGGGCGTCGATTTGAACATGGCCAGCGTGCCGCTGCTGTCTCACGTCGCCGGCATCGGACCGAAATTAGCCGAAAACATCGTCGCGTTCCGCAACAGCAATGGACGCTTTACGAATCGCAAACAACTGACCAAGGTTCCCAAGTTGGGCAAGAAAGCTTTCGAACAAGCGGCCGGTTTTTTGCGCATTCATGGCGGCGAGGAACCGCTCGACAATTCGGCCGTCCACCCGGAAAGCTATGCCGTTGTCAGCCGCATGGCGAAGAAACTGCGGACCGATTCGAAAGCGTTAGTCGGCAACGCCACACTGAGCCAGAAATTAAAGCCCGAAGAATTCGTCGATGGGGCGTTCGGCATCCCGACCGTGGTCGACATCATCGCCGAATTGGGCAAACCAGGCCGCGACCCGCGGAGCGAATTTCGCGTCGTTCAGTTCGACGACACGGTCAACGACATCGAAGACTTGAAACCGAACATGATCCTGGAAGGGGTGATCACCAACGTCACCCACTTCGGTGCGTTCATTGACTTGGGGGTACATCAAGACGGCTTGATCCACGTTTCTCAACTAGCCGACACCTTCGTCAGCGACCCGAACGAAATCGTCGCCGTCGGCGATGTGGTGAAAGTCAAAGTGCTGGAGATCGACGTGGCGCGCAAACGGATTTCGGTAACGCGCAAGTTCTGATCCTCGCACGTCTTGCCCCTCCGCCCAGCGTGAAGCTCGCAATTTTCGCGGGGCATGGAATTCGCTAGCAACTTGCTCCGTGGTTGGCTGTCGCACCGTGAAGCCACAGTGTGGGGCAATTGCCCGCCATCGTCCCACCTTTGAGGCCGGATCCGGTGGGCGGTTATCGACAGACCCACTACCTTTGGAGACAATTTGAGTTGCCTTTCAGTCGGATACGATCGAAAAACAAGCTAGGTTAATACGAACGCTCACCTCCGATTCGGTCGATAACCGAAATGTCGAGCATGAGTGGGTACGGACTCGCTTTCTTTGATAGCAACTTTTAGCCAACAAAGACCTAATATGACGAATACGCTGGAGCAGAAACCGGAAATGGCTACAACCGCGCAAGACATCCTAGGTCCACTCCCTGTCGAACTCCGGCGCCACCTCTACTACACGCTGGGCCATCACGACAAAAATGGTGACCCGCGTTACTACTACCGCGCTTTGGCACTTGCGGTACGCGACCGGATCAGCGAGCAATGGCGGATGACGCGAGAGCGTTTCGCGGCATCGACCAGCCGCCGTGTCCACTACTTATCGCTCGAATTCCTGCTTGGCCGCTCGCTCAACAATGCGGTGCTGAACCTCGATCTAGAGCAATCGGTACGCGATGCGCTTCAGCAGTACGGCTGTAAGTTGGAAGAGGTTGCCGAAGCCGAACTCGATGCGGGCTTGGGCAATGGTGGGCTGGGGCGATTGGCCGCATGCTTCCTCGATAGCTGTGCCAACTTGCAACTGCCGGTCGCTGGTTACGGCATTCGGTATGAGTTCGGCATGTTCCATCAGCACATCGAAGACGGCCGCCAAGTCGAAGACCCCGATCATTGGTTGCGTGATGGCAACCCGTGGGAAATCGAGCGTCCAGAGTACACGCGAACGATCAAGCTGTATGGTCATACGCAACGGTATCGCGACGACGAGGGCATTCCGCACAGCCGCTGGGTCGGCACACAAGACCTACTGGCGGTGCCTTATGACATGCCGATCCCTGGCAACAAGAATGGCACGGTCAATACGCTGCGATTGTGGAAAGCCGCCGCGACGGACGTGTTTGATTTACAGGAGTTCAATTCGGGTAGCTATCCCGAAGCGGTCGCGGAAAAGAACAACGCCGAACAGATCTCGATGGTGTTGTATCCCAACGATGCCAGCGAGAACGGCAAGGAACTACGACTGAAGCAGCAGTACTTTCTCGTCTCGGCCAGCCTGCAAGATGTGCTGCACCACTGGATCGAACAGAACGGTCACGACTTTACCGACTTTGGTAAGAAGAATTGCTTTCAACTGAACGATACGCATCCCGCCAACGCCGTTCCCGAATTGATGCGATTGTTGATGGACGAGCATCAACTGGATTGGGACACCGCTTGGGGAATCACGACCGAGTGCATGGCGTACACCAACCACACGTTGCTGCCCGAGGCGCTGGAGCGTTGGTCGGTCTCGTTGTTCAGTCACCTGCTGCCGCGGTTGCTGGAAATCATTTACGAAATCAACGAACGGTTCTTGAACGAAGTTGCCGAACGTTGCCCAGGTGACATGGAACTGCGAAAACGCGTCTCTTTGATTGAAGAGGGCGACCAACCACATATCCGGATGGCTTACCTCAGCATCGTCGGAAGTTTTTCGGTGAACGGCGTTGCTCACCTGCACACCGAACTGCTCAAGGCGGGCCTGTTCCAAGACTTCTATCAAATCTGGCCGGAGAAATTTAACAACAAGACCAATGGCGTCACGCAGCGGCGTTGGTTGTCGCATTGCAATCCACGCCTGCGAAACCTGTTGAACAAAACGATTGGCAACGAGTGGGAATCCGATTTGGAGCAGATGTCCAAACTCGTTCCTTACGCCGAAGATGCCGCGTTCCGCAAGGAATGGGGCCAGGTCAAACTGGAGAACAAGCGTCGCCTGATCGATTACGTTCGCAAAAACACGGGGGTGGAATTTAGTGAAGCGGCGATGTTCGATGTCCAGGTCAAACGGATCCACGAGTACAAGCGGCAATTGCTGAATGTGTTGCATGTGATCCACCTGTACGACCGGATTCGTCGTGGCGAAACGCAAGGCATGGTGCCACGCTGCGTGCTGATCGGTGGCAAGGCTGCACCGGGTTACCACGTGGCCAAACTGATTGTCAAATTGGTCAACAATGTGGCGGCGGTGGTCAACGCCGACAAAGCCTGCGGCGACTTGCTGAAGATGGTCTTCTTTCCCAACTACCGCGTTTCGGCGATGGAAATCATCTGCCCCGGCACCGAACTATCGGAACAGATTTCGACAGCCGGCAAAGAGGCTTCGGGAACCGGCAATATGAAGTTCATGATGAACGGCGCGATCACCATTGGAACGCTCGATGGAGCCAACATCGAGATTCGCGACAAAGCGGGCGAGGATAACTTTTTCCTGTTCGGCATGGATGCGAAAGAAGTCACCGAGATGCGTCCCGTTTACGCTCCGAACGAAATCATTTCCGGCGATGCCGATATCCGTCGGGTAATGGAACTGCTCGAAGGAGGCCACTTCAACCCGTCGGAACCAGGCATTTTTGACCTGCTGACGACGGGCCTGCGAAATCCCAACGATCAATGGCTAACAATCGGCGACTTCCGCAGCTTTATCGATGCCCAACAGGCCGCCAACGACACGTATAGCGATCAAGATACATGGAACCGCAAGAGCATCCTCAATGCGGCTCACAGTGGTTGGTTTTCCAGTGACCGCACGATTCAGCAATACGCCGACGAGATTTGGGGCGTCAAGCCTCTGGAGCACTAGAGTCCATCATGCGTTTTCCCCGCTCGGCTGGCATCCTGCTGCACATTACGAGTTTGCCCAGCCCCGACGGGATCGGGGACTTGGGTCAGCCCGCGCATGCGTTTGTCGATTTCTTGGCAGCGGCGGGCCAGCGGGTTTGGCAGATCCTACCGCTCGGGCCTCCAGCAGAAGGCAATTCTCCCTACAGTGCGTTCTCTGCGTTCGCTGGCAATCCGCTGCTGATCAGCCTTCCGGGGCTGATCGAAGAGGGGTTACTAAGCACGACCGATGTGCCGCCCAGTGCCGCTTTGGCGACCGCCAGCGATCGAGTCGATTACACGGCGGTGGCGGCGTATAAGCTGCCTCGACTGCGCACCGCTTTCGAGAACTTTCAGCAGCACGCCTCGACCAGCCTGCGGGCGGAGCTGGCCACCTTCTGCACCGAGAATGCGTGGTGGCTGACCGACTACTGTCGCTTCGAATCGCTGATGCTGCATTTTGGCAATCCCGACTGGACCACCTGGGATCCCGATTTGGTCCAGCGATCCGAAGTGGCGATTGCAAACTGGGACCGTCAACTGGAGGCATCGATCGAGTATTCCCGATTCGTGCAGTTCCTGTTCGACCGCCAATGGAAGCGATTGAAAAAATATGCCAACGAACGGGATATTCAGATGTACGGCGATATGCCGATTTTTGTCGCACATGAAAGTGCCGATGTGTGGGCGAATCAGCGGCTATTCACATTGAATCAGGTTGGCGAGCCCGAATTGGTTGCCGGCGTTCCGCCCGATTACTTCAGTGCGACGGGGCAATTGTGGGGCAACCCACTCTATCGCTGGGACGTCCTTGAAACCGAGAACTACGCTTGGTGGACATCGCGATTTGGCGCGGCACTGCGGCATTTTGATTTACTGCGAGTCGACCATTTCCGTGGCTTTGAATCGTATTGGGAGATCCCTGCCGACGCCGAGACCGCCGTCGCCGGCCAATGGCGACCGGGGCCCGGTGAAAAGCCGATCTTGGCAGCGCGGGCGGAACTGGGCGAACTGCCGATCATTGCCGAAGACCTTGGATTGATTACCGACGAAGTCCACCAACTCCGCGAGCGACTCGGCTTTCCCGGCATGCGCGTCCTACAGTTTGGCTTTGCCACCGAAGAGGATGCCTTCCACCGACCGTCGCACTATCCACCCCACTCGGTCGCCTACACCGGCACGCATGACAACGACACCTTGATGGGTTGGTACCGCCAACGCGAACCGATTGCCGCCGGTATCGATCCGCTGGAAGCTTACCTGCAGGGTAACCAGCCGATTCACATCCAACTGATTCAAGCCGTCCTCGACTCTCCCGCAGATACGGCGATCGTGCCGATGCAAGATGTGCTGGGGTTGGGGAACGAAGCACGCATGAACATTCCCGGACAAGCCAAAGGCAATTGGACATGGCGGGTGGCCGCTGAATCACTAACGCCTGATCTGGCTAGGCAGTGGCACGAACGGACTCAACGGGCAAAACGGCTTTAGCGGAGGATGTCGCAGGTGGGTGGTTAGTCAGTCGAACCGGGGCGATTACACTAGGAGCTTTAGATTTCCATCCTTCGTCTCGCCGCTTGAGTAAACGCCCCCATGCGCCGTCTGCTGACTCACCTCCTTCTTTACGCTGCCTGCTTGCCGATCTCCTTGGTTCACGCTCAAGAGGCGAAACCCAAAACGGTAAGCCAACCCCAGGATCAGGCTCGTCCCATCCAAGCCCTCCTCGTCACCGGCGGTTGTTGCCATGACTACGACCGGCAGAAGCTGATCCTGACCCGAGGCATCAGTGCTCGGGCCAATGTGCAATGGACCGTCGTCCAGCAGGGTGGCAGCACCACCGACACAGCCATTCCGCTGTACAACGATCCAAACTGGGCGGACGGTTTTGACATTGTGGTTCACAATGAATGCTTTGCCGCGGTCACCGACCCTCAATTCGTCGATCGCATTCTAAAACCGCACCGCGAAGGCAAGCCCGGCATCCTGATTCACTGTGCGATGCATTGTTACCGCGTGGGAGATCAGCGATGGTTTGATTTTGTCGGCCTGCAATCCCCCGGACACGGACCGCACTATTCCTTCACCGCGGAAAACCTGCAGCCCGAGCATCCGATCATGAAGGGGCTGGGCGATGCATTTGTCGCGGCCAAGGGCGAACTGTATCACACGATCAAAATCTTTGATTCGGCCACGCCTTTAGCCCAAGCCAAGCGTCAATCGGACGGACAGCCTCAAGTCTGTGTGTGGACCAATGACTACCACGGCACACGCGTGTTCGGTACCACCATCGGCCATTACAACGAGACGATGGCCGAGCCTAAGTACTTGGACATGGTCACCAAAGGTTTACTGTGGGCGGTGCAGCGCGATCCGGCGACCGAGTTCACGCCCGCCGATGAGGCGACGAACGAATCGATCCGAGCCCTCGTGAATGCTCCCAAGTCCGCCAGTGCCAGCAATCAACTGCCACAGAACTGCTGCGGCGAAGGGAACCTGGCGTACAAGAAACCGGTTCAAGCCAAGAGCGTCCAAAATCCAAACTTTGCGAAACACCTCACCGATGGCCTACTCAATACGCGTTGGTGTGCCTCGGGATCGCAAACCAACGAATGGGTTACCGTCGACCTGGAGAAACCGCAGCATCTTCGCGCGGTGCGTCTGCACTGGGAAAAACGAACCGGCACGGCCTACCGTTACACCATCGAAGGTTCCGCCGATGGAGAAAAGTGGAACTCGCTGGTCGATGCATCGGAGAACAAAGAGGTCGGTGGCCTGCGCGCTCACGAAACCGACGCTCCCGAAACCCGTTATCTAAAAGTCACCTTCCTGGGTGCCAACGCTGGGCTCTGGGGTTCGCTGTGGGAACTGGAAGCGGTGGCCGACGAACTGCCGGAACTGGCAGAAATCACCGACAGCAGTGCTCCTTCGGCATCGATCGCGGACGTCAAAATCGCGGATGGATTCAATGTCACGATGTTCGGCCAACCACCGGAAGTGAACTATCCGGTCTGTTTGACAACCGCGTCGACCGGTGAAGTGTTTGTCGGTGTCGACGAACAGGGTTCGCTGGGCAAGGCGGCCAATGGCGGCCGAGTGCTGCGTTGCATCGACACCGATGGCGACGGCATCGCCGACAAAGTCAACGTGTTCGCCAGCATGGATCACCCCCGCGGCTTGGTCTATGACAATGGCTCGCTGTGGGTTTTGCATCCGCCTTATTTAACGGTGTTTCACGACCGCGATGGAGATGGCACGGCGGAGGAAAGCGAAGTCCTCATCGAGGGCATCAGCACCGACGAAGTCAATCGACGCGGGGCCGACCATACGACCAATGGCATTCGCATGGGAATCGACGGCTGGATCTACATTGCCGTCGGGGACTTTGGTTTCACCAACGCCGTGGCCAAAGATGGTACCTCGCTCAGTCGGCGCGGTGGCGGAATCGTGCGGATCCGTCCGGACGGCAGCGACATGGAAATTTTCGCTTGGGGCCTGCGAAACATCATGGATGTTTCGATCGACCCGCTGATGAATATTTTTACCCGGGACAACACCAACGATGGCGGTGGCTGGGACATTCGTGTCTCTCACATCTTGCAGACAGCGAACTATGGCTACCCCTCGCTGTATAAAAACTTCACTGCCGAAACGATGCCGCCACTGGCCGATTATGGCGGCGGCTCGGGATGCGGAACGATGTATTTTCAGGACAGTCGTTGGCCCGACAGCACGAACGATTTGCTGTTGACCTGTGACTGGGGACGCAGTGCGGTCTTTAGCCACAAGTTGCCCGTCAACGGCGCGACTTTTGATCCACAGCAAGACACGTTGATCAAACTACCTCGTCCGACCGATATCGATGTCGATGCCAGCGGACGCATGTACGTGAGCAGTTGGAAGAACGGCGGCTTCAGTTTCAGTGGCCCCGATGTGGGCTTCGTGGCTCAGGTCACACCGGTCGGATTTGTCCCGCACCCGGTCCCGAATATCG
>Ga0102938_10000421_pt1 | contig 31011 bp, 33 predicted proteins | sample SalPonR2_B_D2_MG_FD_84516 | JGI IMG/M metagenome (GOLD analysis project Ga0102938, IMG submission 84516) | Salt pond soil microbial communities from South San Francisco under conditions of wetland restoration - Salt Pond MetaG R2_B_D2_MG | ecosystem: Environmental > Aquatic > Marine >... | reverse complement strand
GCCGCCCCCCCCCCCGTTTTTTTTTCCCCCCCTCCCCAGATTTTTGGCGCGGGGTTGGGGCGCGGGGGGGGGGGGCGGTTTTTTTGGGGGTGGGGGGGGGGGGGGGGGGGGGGGGGGGGGGGGGGGGGGGGGGGTTGGGGTTTGGGGGTGGGGTCAGGGCCGGGGTCGGGTGGCGGACTGCAAGCGTGCGAGGTACTCGGGGCGCCGGATCGCAACGGCTCCGAGTGTGGCGAGGTGGTCGGTGACCCACTGCACGTCGAGGAGTTCGGCGTCGGTGTCGTTCAGCCAGGTGACGAGTGCGACCAGTGCAACCTTGGACGCATCGGTGGCGCCGTGGAACATCGCCTCACCGGCGAAGAACCGCTCGATGCGCAGCCCGTACAGTCCGCCGACCAGCTCGCCGTGCTCGAACACCTCGACCGAGTGCCCCCAGCCGAGCTCGAACAGGGTGCTGTAGGCATCGACGATCGGAGTCGTGATCCAGCGACCGGGTCGCCCGGGATCCCCGCAGGCGCGCACGACGTCGGTGAAGCGCGTGTCCATCCTGACCTCGAAACGTCGCATGCTGCGGCGCAGGGAACGACTGACGTGCAGCGCGTCGAGCGGGATGATGCCGCGAGGGTCCGGCGAGAACCAGGCCATCTTCGATCGGCGTCGATGCGGGTCGACCGGCATCGGGAACAGTCCCGAGCGGTAGGCGGCCAGCAGCGTGCCGGGTTCGAGGTCGGCGCCGATGGCGACGAGGTCCTCGCCGGGTGCGACCTCGAGCGGATCGGGCATCACGAACCTCGACGGCAACGGCTCGATCGGCACCCGGATCACACCTGACAGTGTCTCACCCGGGATCGACGAACCGTCGCTGTCGGACCGGCACCGTGCGACCGTCGGGGTCAGTAGGTGCGGAAGCCGTGTTTGGTCTTGCGGCCGAGTTGGCCGGCGGCGACCATGCGGCGCAGTGCAGGAGCGGCGGCGAAGTTCGGGTCGCGGAATTCGTCGTAGAGCGCGTCGAGGATCGCGAGCGATGTGTCGAGGCCCACGAGGTCCAGCAACGCGAACGGCCCCATCGGGAAGTTGCAACCGCCCATCATCGCGGTGTCGATGTCGTCCATGGACGCCGTGCCGTTCTCCCACATCCGGACCGCGTTGTTGAGGTAGGGGAACAGCAGCGCGTTGACGATGAAGCCGGCGCGGTCCTCGACCTGCACAGCGTCCTTGCCGCACGCTTCCACGAACTCGAGCGCTGTGGCGATCGTGTCGTCGGATGCGGTGAGGGGCCTGATCACCTCGACGAGGCTCATCATCGGCGCCGGGTTGAAGAAGTGGATGCCGCAGACCTTGTCGGCACGTTCGGTGGTCATCGCGAGCTCGACCACGGCGAGCGTGGAGGTGTTGGTGGCGATGATCGCCTCGGGCTTCACGATGCGGTCGAGGTGTTCGAACAGGTCGCGCTTGGCCTCCATGTCCTCGACGATGCTCTCGATCACGAGATCGCAGTCGCGCAGGCCGTGCAGATCGTCCGTGACCGAGATCCGAGCGAGGATCGCGTGACGCTCGTCGTCGGTCATGCGTTCACGCGACACCTGCTTGGTGAGTCCGGCGTCGATGCGGTGCAGGATCGCGTCGGCCCCTGCCTGCGTGCGGGATCGTACGACCACGTCGAAGCCGGCTCGTGCGCCCACTTCGGCGAGCCCCGATCCCATGATTCCCGACCCGACGACGCCCACGGTGCTGATGGTTCCCATACGCGCAAGCTAGCTACCCACCGGTAACGGGGCCAAAGCGCGGTCGAACGCCTCGACCTCGCGCCTGTCCGATCACTGCTGCACGACGCGGATCGACTGGATCGCCACCGTCTCTGCCGGCTCGCCCGACGGGGTGCCTGCAGCGGCCATCTGAGCGACGGTGGTGTCGAAGCCGTCGACGACCTGGCCGAACAGTGCGTACTCGGGCGGCAGCGCTGCGCCGTCGGAGCCGGTGACGATGAAGAACTGGCTGCCGGCGCTGTCCGGGCTCGCGGTCTTCGCCATGGCGACCGAGCCGATCTGGTAGGGCACGGCCGGCGGTTCGTCGACGATCGTGTAGCCGGGACCCCCGGTGCCGGTGGCAGTCGGGTCGCCGCACTGCACCACGAAGTTCGGGATGATGCGGTGACACACCGTGTCGTCGAAGTACTGGTTGCGGGCGAGGAACACGAAGTTGTTGGCCGCCACCGGTGCGGTCTCCGGGTCGATCGCGATGGTGAACTCGCCGGTGTTCGTGGTGACGACGGCCTCGTAGGACGCATCGGGTTCGAGGCACGTCGGCGGCGCCTGGTCGAATTCGCGGGTCCGTTCGGCGGCGCCCCCGATCGGTGGGCAGTCGGGGTCGGTCGTCGCCGTCGCCGTCGTGTCCGGGGTCGCTGTCGTGTCCGGCGTCGCCGCGTCGTCACTGCCACACGCCGACATCCCGACCACGACCGCTGCGAGCGCGGCGCCGAGCCGTCTGGGAACCGTGAGGCCGGGAACCGTGAGGCTGCTCACCGTCGGACTGGTGGCCATGAACTCAGCCGTCGGTGGTGTCGGGGTCGGTGCCCGCAGTGGTGTCGGGGATCGTTTCCGGCAGCGTGGCCGGGGTGATCGGACCATCGTCATCGTCGCCTCCGACGATGGTGCTGGCCACCCACACGAACAGCACCACGGCGAGTACGCCGGCCACGCCGATCGCCACCTTGCGGTACAGCTTGCGCCGCGACTGGGCCTGCACCTCCTGCTGGTGCTTCAGCGCACGGTTGGCCTTCTGACGTTCACGTTTCTCGGTACCCACAGGTGCCGCAGGCTAGCGGTTGCGACGTCCTCAAGTCCGGCGGCCGGACGACCGATGTAGCTGATGAATGAGGCGGAAGGCGGTGGTGGGCGACGCGGTGAGCGGCGCGTGGATCACGGCGACTCGATGGGCCGGCGGGCTCGCCTGCGCCGTGGGCTTCGTCGCGTGGTCGTTGTGGCTCGGATGGCGTGTCACCTCGAGCCCGCTCGAGGTGGTCAGCGGCGTGGTGCTCGTGCTGGAAGTGGCCGCCCTGCTCGTGGCCCTGGTGTTGACCGCAGCACTCTCACTCGCGCCGCGGGTGGTGGCGTCGTCGTCGACCGCACACCGGCGCAGCCCGGACTCGCTGCCCGACGTGCTCGCGGATCTCTTCGGCCTCGACCACCTCCGGTCGGTCGAGCCGCACGGTGCCGACGACAGCGGGGAGGTCGCACGGGCGCGCCGCGGACTCGTCCTCCTCGATCCGCGTCGTGTCCGGGCGGCCCGCTCACCGGTCCCGACCCGTCGCCGGCTCGCCACTGCAGCGTGGGCGGTCATGGCGGTCGAGGGCATGCGTCGGATGCTGTTCGTCGCAGTGCTCGTCGTCATCCTGCTGACGGGCCGCTTCCCCTTCGACGCGCCATCGGGCGAGATGCTCTCGGCACTCCTCGGGGCGCAGTTGCTCATTGCGCTCGGCCACTGGGCGCTGTCGTACGGCACCTTGCGGCCGGGTGTGCGGTTGCGATGGTCGATGGCGTCGGTCGGTGCCGGCCTCGGCGATGGCGCCTCGCGGACGGGTCTCCCGATCCGCTGGACAGCGACGATGGCCACGATGGTCGTGCTCAACCTGGCGGTGTCGCTGCGCGGGGTCAGCGATCGCTGGACGCACGGTCTCGGCCCGATGCCCCGAGACGAGCGGATCATCACGATGGGTGTGTCCTGGTGGCTGGTGATCGTGGGATTCGCCGCGCTGCGGATCCTGGTCAAGCCATCGCTCGGCTTCTACGGCGCCACCCATCGTCTGGAGGAGACATCGACGCGCCGGCTGGCATTGGGGACCACCCTCGCCGTCGCCGTGGTCGGGTTCGTCGCCGGTGTGTTGCCGGGCGGCCTGCCGGCGTGATCGTCCGGACACCACGATCGACGCGGCGGTGAAGCCTGCCAGGGGTGGATCACACTTGTAGATTGATGGTCGTGCCAACCCTCCGCTTGTTCGCTTCGGCCCGCGAGGCCGCCGGGACGGGCTCCGATGTCGTCGACGGCGACACGGTTCGCGAGGTGCTCACGGCTGCCGAACAGCGCTACGGCGACCGGTTCGCCCAGGTGCTCGGCACCTGTCGCGTCTGGGTGAACGGCGAAGCCATCTCGATCGACGCTCCCGTCGGCCAACACGACGAGGTGGCGGTTCTGCCACCCGTATCCGGAGGATCCACGTGACCACGACCCAGCTACCCGACCCCGCCGCCCTCTCGCTCGGAGAGCTCCGCAGCCTGCGCCAGCAACTGCAGCTCGAAGACGACGCCGTGTCGTACGCGCGTCGCGTCGCCCAGGCCCGCCTCGACCTCGTGAAGGCCGAGGCCAAGCACCGTTCGGAGCAGTCCGACGTCGTGGTCGACGAGGAACTCCGCACCGTCTTGGCAAGTCATCTCACCGGGGGTCCGGCTCGGCCCCCACGCCCGACCGAGGATCTCAGCGGTCATCCGTTGGCGATCGAACTCGACGAGCTGTGCGCCACCAAGGGCTTGGGACGCGTGAAGTCGCTCGACGATGCCGAACTGGTCGCGCTGACCGAGGCGATCGCCGCATTCGAGGCGCGGGTGTCGTCCGATCGTCGGACCCGCTTCGACCAGCTCGATGCGCTGAGCGCCGAACTCGTGCGGCGCTACCGCGACGGCGAGGCCGACGTCGACAGCCTCCCCGACTGATCGAAGATCCTCCAGCCCAGGTCTCGGGGTTCTGGGAATCGCGTTGTTATCGTCTGCGGGGTTGTGCAACGAGCCGCGGTGATCTCACTCCACACGTCTCCGCTGCTGCAGCCGGGCTCCGGCGACAGCGGCGGTATGAACGTGTACGTGCGCGAACTCGGCTCGGCGCTGGCCCAGGCCGGCGTCGAGACCACCACGTTCACCCGCACCGACCGCGACGGGTTGCCGGACGAGGTCGTCGTCGAGCCCGGACATCGAGTGGTCCACATCCCCGCCGGTCCACATCACCTGCCGAAAGAGGCCTTGTCGGAAGTGACCGACCAGTTCCGCCACGGCATGCTCGACTGGATCGCACGCAACGACCGCCCCGACGTGATCCACGGCAACTACTGGCTCAGTGGCATGGTCGGGCATCGCCTCAAACACGAACTCGACGTGCCGTTCGTGTCGACGTTCCACACGCTGGCCAGGGTGAAGACCGCCCACGGCGACCCCGAACCGCTGTGGCGCGACCGCGCCGAGGCGGAGATCGTGCACTGCGCGGACGCGATCTGCGTCAGTTGCGAGGAAGAGGCCGACCAGTTCCGGCTGCACTTCGGCGACCCGCAGGGCCGCCTCGAAATCATCGCCCCCGGCGTCGAGCATGCGTTCTTCGCACCAGGCGACCAGGCCGGGGCGAGAGGAGCGCTCGGTCTCGAACTCGACCGCCCACTGCTGCTCTTCGTCGGACGGATCCAGCCGCTCAAGGGCCCCGACGTCGCGATCCGTGCGCTCGCTGCGCTCGGCAATCCGCGAGCGCAGCTGGTCATCGTCGGTGGTGCGAGCGGTGTCGAGGGTGACGTCGAGACCATGCGAGCCCATGCGCTGGTCGATGAACTCGGCCTGCACGATCGCGTCCGGTTCGTCGCGCCGCAGCCGCATCACATCCTGTCGACGTACTACCGCGCTGCCGACGTGGTGGTGGCTCCGAGCCGCAGCGAGAGCTTCGGGCTCGTCGCGCTCGAAGCTGCGGCGTGCGGAATCCCGGTGGTGGCCAGTGCCGTCGGCGGGCTGTTGAGCCTGGTCGACGACGGCCGCACCGGCCGGTTGATCGTCGGTCGAGATCCCGACGACTACGCGGCAGCGATCGCCGAGATCCTCGGCAACCACGCGCTGCGCGCGACGATGTCGGCCGCAGCGGTCGACCGGGCCCGTCGCTACACGTGGAGTTTCGCTGCCGCTCGGCTCCGACGGTTGTACGGCGATCTCACCGTGCGCGAACTGGTCACGTGTCGATGACCGACGCCTACGACGCCGGACAGCTGGCCGCCCTCGATCGGCGCATCGACGGGTGGCTCGCCGAGTTGGCCACCGAGCACGACCACATCCTCGCGGTCGATCGCACCGATGATGGCGGAGTTCGCTGGTACGTGCGCATGCGTGGCGACGACAAGGAGTTCACCACCGTCTGGCTCACCCTCGGTCAACGGCTGCTGCGCTACGAGACCTATGTGATGCCGGCGCCGGAGGAGAACGCCATGGAGCTCTACGAGCACCTCCTGCGCCGCAACGACGGCCTGGTCGGTGCGCACTTCTCGATCGGTGTCGAGGACGCGGTGTTCCTGCGCGGGGAGATGCCGGTGACGCAGGTGACGCTCGAGGAACTCGACCGTGCGCTCGGGACGCTCTATGCCCAGGTCGAGCAGTGCTTCCAGGCGCTGTTGCGCATCGGCTTCCGCAGTCGATTCGCCTGACCTCGGCTCGTTCCGGCGGGGGCACGTTCCCCTTCGTCCGGCCCGACGCCCACTGTCGTGGTGTCCGGGTGGGTGTGCTCGGGGGAGTCGGTCCCACTCTCATCCGCCCGGACAGCGTCCTGCTCGCTGCAGCGCACCCGGGCCGGTAGGTTGCGGCGCGTGGACGACAACGCAGTGCCGTACGAGCTGGCGATCGTGGGGGGCGGCAACATGGGAGCGGCGCTGCTCGGCGGGCTGGTCGACTCGGGGGCGTTCGCGGCGTCGCAGCTCGCTGTCGTCGAGGTCGTCGAGGAACGCCGTCGTGACCTGACCGCGCGGTTCCCGCGCGTCGGCGTCACCTCCACGATCCCTCGATGCGCAGGCGCCGTGCTGGCCGTGAAGCCAGGTGACGTCGCGTCGGCTGCCACCTCGGCAGCGCGAGCTGGTGCGACCCGGGTGTTGTCGATCGCTGCCGGAGTCCGCGTGGCGACGATCGAGGCCGCGGTCGGACCCGACGTGGCGGTGGTCCGAGCGATGCCGAACACGCCGGCGCTCGTCCGCCTCGGCGCCTCGGCCATCGCCCCCGGGACGACCGCCGTCCCGGCCGACGTGGCGTGGGCGCGCGAGGTCCTCGAAGCGGTCGGTACCGTCCACGAGGTCGCAGAGTCGGCGCTCGATGCGTTCACGGGCGTGGCCGGCTCCGGTCCGGCCTACGTGTTCCTCCTGGCCGAAGCGCTGATCGATGCGGCGGTCGAGGAGGGACTCGACCGCCCGATGGCGGCGGGGGTCGTTCGCCAGCTGCTGCTCGGATCCGCAACGCTGCTCGATCGCGACGGCGACCCGACACGCCTACGGGAGATGGTGACGTCGCCGAACGGCACGACGGCGGCCGGCCTCGCCGCGCTCGGCGACGGCGACCTCCACGGTCTCGTGGCGGCGGCGGTACGCGCCGCGACGCGCCGCAGCAGCGAGCTCGGTTGACGCCGCGCTCGGCCTGTCCGCCCGTCATCCGTCGTCCGTCGCCCGCGTGCGTGGAATCATGATCGATCGGGTCGGGAATTTCATCGTTGAAATTCCCATGTGCCACTTTTCACATGCGGTTTCCTCGCCTATGGTGATCTCCGTGGAGACGCGTCCACCGGAAACGGTGGGCAGCGCCGACGGGGCTGGTGCCATCGGGGGGTTGGCACCGGCCCTTGTCGCGTTCGGGGGTCGGTGGCACTAGGTTCGCCGTCATGGGTCACCGCTACGACACGGTGTCGTTCCTCTCCGACTACGGCACCACGGACGAATTCGTGGGCGTCGTGCATTCGGTGATCCGCGATCTCGCACCGCACGCCCACGTGATCGACCTCACCCACGGCGTCGCCCCGTTCGACGTCCGTGGCGGGTCGCTCGCTCTCGCACGGAGCATCAGCTATGTCGCCTCCGGAGTCGTCCTCGCGGTCGTCGACCCCGGTGTGGCGACGGAGCGACGAGCGATCGCGGTCGAAGTGGCCGGCGGTGACGGTGTGCTCGTCGGCCCGGACAACGGGCTGCTCGCCCCGGCGGTCGCGCTCGCCGGAGGGGCCGAACGTGCTGTCGAACTCACCAATGCCGAGTGGCATCTCGCGTCCCCGGGCGCCACCTTCGCCGGGCGCGACGTCTTCGCGCCGGTGGCTGCGCAACTGTGCAACGGCGTCGATCTCGCCGACCTCGGCGACGCGATCGACGCCGACGTGCTCCTGCCCGGCGTGGTCGCGTTGCCCCAAGCCGACGACGACACCGTGATCGCCCAGGTGCTCTGGGTCGACCGCTACGGCAATGCCCAACTCAACGTCGGCCCCGACGACCTTCCCGCCGGCTTCGCGAACCGCATCGACCTCCGCTGCAGCTCGCCGACCGACCCGACGGGTGGGGTGATGCGCAGCGCCGTTCGGGCGGTGTCCTACGCCGAACTGGGCGGCGGCGCCGTCGGATTGGTGCTCGACTCGTCCGGCTTGCTCGCGGTGTCGATGGACCAACGCTCGGCGGCCGAGGAACTCGGTCTCGACGTCGGCGATCAGGTCACGATGACCGCATCGGACGACGGCGGCCCCACCCAGCCGGTCACACTGCGGCGCCAGCAGGGATAACCTCGTCGCATGCGCCCCGCCACCACGTTGACGCTCGGATTGCTGTTGTTGGTCATCCTCGTCGCCGGCACGATCTCGCTGCTCAGCCTCTGACGGCCGATGGAATCGCGCGTCGAACAGTGACGCACGGCACCCGGTCACGAGTAGCATCACGAGCCGAACGCAGCAGTGGGCTGCGCAGGGGGACATCGTGAATCTCGCGCACATCATCGACGGTCACGACCACGAGTCGGTCGCACTCATCTGGCGCAACCGGGTCACCACCTACGGTGAACTCGGCGACCAGGTCGCCAGGTTCCGCGGCGGGCTCGCAGCCGCCGGCGTCGGTGTCGACGACCGGGTGGCGATCATCGTCGGCAACTCGCCCCATTTCGTCATCGCGTACCTCGCCACGATCGGCCTGGGTGCGGTGGCGGTGCCCCTCAACCCGTCGAGCCCCGGGCCCGAACTCGAGTCCGAGCTCGCGGTCGTCGGCGTTCGCGCCGTTGTCGTCGACAAGCTCGGCGCCGCCAACTTCGCACACGTCGACCGTTCGGCGGCACCGACCATCGAGGTCATCGTCAGCACCGAGCCACCGGTTGCTCCCGACGACCCGAGAGCTGTCGACGGCACGGTGACGTTCGACGACCTGCTCGCCGCTGAACCCGTCGATGTCGTCGACGTCGACGGCGACCACCTCGCGGCGTTGATGTTCACCAGCGGAACCGCCGGATCGCCCCGCGCTGCGATGCTCACCCACACCAACCTGCGCTCCAACCTCGACCAGAGCCGGTCGGCCGAAGGACACGTCAGCAGTGACGACGTGATCTACGGCGTGCTGCCGCTGTTCCACATCTTCGGTCTGAACGTGGTCGTCGGACTCGGGCTGTGCGTCGGCGCCACGATCGTGCTCGTCCAGCGGTTCGACCCCGCCACCGCAGTGCAGTCGATCGCCGACCGTGGCGTCACCGTGATTCCCGGCGCACCCGCGCTGTGGTCGGCGTTCGCCCACTTCGACGAACTCGATCCGGCCGCCTTCGCCAGTGTCCGCCTCGCACTCTCGGGCGCCTCACGGCTGCCGGTCAGCGTTGCCCGCACGATCCAGGAGCGGTTCGGCATCGAGATCCGCGAGGGCTACGGGCTCACCGAGGCCTCGCCGATCGTCACGACCTCGACCGGGATCACCCCGCGGTTCGGCTCGGTCGGTCGGGTGCTGGCAGGCGTCGAGATCCGCCTCGTCAACGTCAACGGCGAGGCCCTCGTCGGCGACGTGGGCGAGGTCCTGGTGCGCGGCGAGAACGTGTTCGTCGGGTACTACGGCGATCCCGAAGCGACCGCGGACGTCCTCGATGCCGACGGTTGGTTGCACACGGGCGACATGGCCACCACCGACGACGACGGGTACCTGTATCTCGTCGACCGGTCGAAGGATCTGATCATCGTGTCGGGCTTCAACGTCTTTCCCGCCGAGGTCGAGGAGATGCTGGTCGCCCACCCAGCGGTGGCGGAAGCGGCCGTGGTCGGCGTGGCTCATCCACACACCGGCGAAGCCGTCAAGGCCTACGTGGTCACCATCCCGGGGTCCGACGTCGACGAGGAGACGTTGATCGAGCACTCGCTCGATCACCTGGCCCGCTACAAGTGCCCGAGCAAGGTGATCTTCGTCGATGCCCTGCCGCGCAACGCCTCCGGCAAGCTCGTGCGACGGAGTCTCGATGACGCCTTGCGGGCCGGAGCGCTCCCTGCCTGACGCTTTGTGAAAACGTGCACGAGCGCCCTAACGTGGTCGCCTCATGGCTGGTCAACGATCACGACGCCGCATCCCTGAAGCGACCGTGGCCCGACTGCCGGTGTATCTGCGCATCCTCTCGGAACGCTTCGAGGCGAACGTCACCAGCATCTCGTCGGAGGAACTCGCCGACTTCGCCGGGCTCAACGCGGCCAAGGTGCGCAAGGATCTCAGCTACCTCGGCAGCTATGGCACGCGCGGTGTCGGCTACGACATCGAATTCCTCGTGTACCAGATCCGACGTGAACTCGGCCTCACCCACGACTGGCACGTCGTCATCGTCGGCGCCGGCAATCTCGGCCAGGCGCTCGCCGGCTACAACGGTTTCGGCGATCGCGGGTTTCCCGTCGGTGGCATCGTCGACATCGACGACACCAAGGTCGGCTCGGTCGTCGGTGGTGTGCGCGTGCGCCACCTCGACGAACTCGCGAAGGTGGTGCAGGCGCGCAACATCTCCATCGGCGTCATCGCCACGCCGGGCACCGCCGCCCAGCAGGCCGCCGACGCACTGGTGGCCGCCGGGGTCACCAGCCTGCTCAATTTCGCGCCGACGGTGATCGGGGTACCGCACGGCGTGAGCGTGCGCAAGGTCGATCTCGCCGTCGAACTCCAGATCCTCAGCTACTACGAGCAGCGACGGGCCACGGCGGCGCCGGCGTCCGGTCTCAGAGCAGTGCCCGGCGAGCCGAGACGCGGCGCGACGGCCTAGGGTTGACGGCAGATGTCCATCCTCGTCGTCGGCGTCAACCACCGCAGTGGTCCACTGTCGCTGCTCGAACGCGTCACGATCTCACCCGAGCATCTCGCCAAGGCGGTCGGCGGCCTTGCGCAGCGCGACAACGTCCGCGAAGCGGTCATCTTGTCCACCTGCAATCGCACCGAGGTCTACGTGGTCGCCGAGCTGTTCCACGGCGCTTACGGCGACGTCCGCGACCTGCTCTGCGAGCTCGGTGGCCTCGGCGTCGACGAGCTGACCCCACATCTCTACAGCCAGCACGACACCGCAGCGGTGACGCACCTCTTCGAGGTCGCTGCCGGTCTCGACTCTGCAGTGCTCGGCGAGAGCGAGATCCTGGGGCAGGTTCGTTCGGCCTGGGACGTCGCCCAGCAGGAGGGCGCTGCTCGATCGACGCTCAACCAGCTGTTCCGGGCGGCACTCGCCACGGGCAAACGGGCGCGTAGCGAGACCGGGATCGGACGAGGCACCGCGTCGATCAGCCATGCCGCCGTCGAGATGATCACCGACGTGGTCGGCGACCTCAGCGGCCGGCGGGTGCTCGTCGTCGGAGCCGGCTCGATGGGTGAAGGCGTCGCCGTTGCGTTGCGCCGCGCCGGTGGCGCGGAGATCCTCGTCGCCAACCGCACGGCCGAACGGGGTGCCTCGCTCGCCGAGCGCGTCGACGGCGTCGCGGTCGGTTTCGACCGTCTGCCGGAAGGCGTCGCCGCCGCCGACGTGATCGTCGTCGGCACCGGTGCCGACCAGGCGGTTCTCACCCATTCGCTCGTGGCCGACACCTGCGCCGAGCGCAGTTCGTCACGGCCGCTGCACATCGTCGACATCGGGGTGCCCCGCAACGTCGACCCGGCGGTCGGTGACCTCGACGGCGTCATGCTCGCCGACCTCGACGACCTGCGCGACTGGGCCGATCGTGGCCTCTCGCACCGCGCCGCCGAAGCCGAGCGGGTCCGCGTGATCGTGGGCGACGAGGTCGAGCGCTTCCTCGTCGACTCGACCGCTCGACAGGCCGCGCCGCTCGTGGCGTTGATGCACGGCGCCGCCGACCGTGTGCGCAGCGCCGAGGTCGAACGGTTCGCCGGACGGTTCGCCGACCTCGACGACCTCCAACGCGATGCCGTCGAGTCGCTGACCAAGGCGATCGTCGCGAAGCTCCTCCACGAGCCGTCGGTCAGGCTCAAGGCGCAGGCCGGCACGCCTCAGGGCGAACGCAACGCCGCTGCGATGCGCGACCTCTTCGACCTCGGGTGACGGCCCCGTGAGCGTCGCCTCGCCCTCGGCGCTGCGCCTGGCCACCAGAGGATCACGGCAGGCTCTCGGCCAGTCGGGTGCGGTCGCCGCAACGATCACCGCATCCACGGGACGAGCGGTCGAGTTGGTCACCGTCGAGACGACAGGCGATGTCCGCCTCGACGTTCCGCTCCACGTCATCGGCGGCCAGGGTGTCTTCGTCAAGGAGGTGCAGCGTGCGGTGCTCGACGGTCGTGCCGATCTCGCGGTGCACTCGGCCAAGGACCTGCCGTCCGAGCCGGCAGACGGCCTCGTGATCGCTGCGTTCTGTGCGCGTCGCGACCCGCGCGACGCGCTCGTGGGCGCGGAACTCGGTGCGCTCGCCGAGGGCAGCACCGTGGCGACCGGCTCGGTCCGCCGACGGGCCCAGCTGCAGCGGGTCCGACCCGATCTCCGATTCGCCGAGCTACGCGGCAACATCGACCGTCGACTCTCGAAGGTCCCGGAGGGTGGCGCCATCGTGATGGCCGTGGCGGCACTCGACATCCTCGGCCTGACGGATCGGATCGCCGAGACGCTCGCGGTCGACGAGTTCGTGCCGGCGGTCGGCCAGGGGTGTGTGGCCGTCGAGTGCCGAAGCGACGATCCGACGACCCGGGATGCGCTGGCAGCCATCGATCATGCCCCTACCCGTCACGCGGTCGAGGTCGAACGGGCCTTTCTCGCCGAACTCGGCAGCGGCTGCTCGTTGCCGGTCGGTGCCCACGTGCGCGACGGTGTGTTGTGGACGTTCCTCGCCGACCTCGACACAGCGATGACCGTGTCCGACCAGATCGAACTCCCGGGCGGAGACCGCGACCTGGACGTCGCCCGCGATGCGGCGCGCGCGGCACACTCGGCGCTGCAGTGACACTGCCGTGATCGGGGCGGGGAGCGGCGGAACGGAATGACTGGCTCGCTCGAGGGTTGTCGCGTGCTGGTGACGCGGGAGCACCCCGGCGAGCTCGCCGCGCTGCTCACCGAGCGCGGCGCCACGGTGATCCACATGCCGCTGATCGCCGTCGTCGATGCCGACGACGACGGGGCCGAGCTACGCGGCGAACTCGCCGTGCTCGATCGGTACGACTGGCTCGTCGTCACGTCGCCGGCCGGGGCCGCACGGGTGGCTGACGCGGCGCGTCGCGCCCCAGCGGTGCGTCTCGCCGCGGTCGGTACCGCCACCGCTCGTGCGCTGCACAGCGCGAGCGGCCGGCCGGTCGACGTCGTGCCGAACGTCCAGCGGGCGACGGATCTCGCAGCGGCGTTGATCGCCGCCTCACCGCCCCAGCAGCGGATGCTGGTCGCCCAGGCCGATCTGGCAGCTCCCACACTCGTGGATCTGCTCGAGCGCGCCGGCCACGAGGTCACTGCGGTCACCGCATACCGCACGGTGGCGCTCGACGCCAGCCCCGACGTCGTGCGCGATGCCGATGCCGTGCTGTTCGCGAGCGGATCGGCCGTCGAGAGCTGGTGTCGAGCCGTCGGTACGAGCGGCCCGCCGGCGATGATCGCCATCGGGCCGGCCACGGCCGCCGTCGCCGAGCGATTGGGGCTCAAGATGACGTCGATCGCTGCCGATCACTCCCTTGACGGACTGGTGACGGAACTCGAGCGGTGGTGTGCGCGATCGGCAGGCACGAATCACCGTCTCGGCCGGTGAACGAACTGACGCACGACCTGCCACACTGTGACCCGGAAGAACACGAAACGATCGACGAGGTGAGGAACGAGGTGACCGAACGCAACGGGCGCAGACGAGTGGTCGCCGCCCTGTCGAGCGTGATGGTGGCCGGGCTGGTCCTGGGCGCCAACGCCGTCGACGCGCGCCCGGTCGTCGACATCGTCCCGTCGTCGGCGACGGCGGTCCCGGGCCCGATCGACCCCACCGGCGCGGCGCTCGGTTCGGGTGCCAGCGTGTCGGGTGACGGTCGATTCGTCGCCTATCAGGGGCCTCCCGGCAACGGTGACCCCGCCGTTGCGGCCGTCGATCAGCGAACGTCCACCGTCTACCTGTCCGACCGCGAGTCGGCGAGCGCCGTCGAGGTCACCGTCGTCCCGGAAGGGCAACGGCCCGGGAACTCGATCCATCCCGTCCTGTCCGGCGATGGTTGCAGCATCGTGGTCGTCACCGAACTCGCGCTCGACGTGTTCCGCGACGACGACACCGGGCTTCGGTGGGATGTCTATCGTCAACGGCTCGAGCACTGCGGTGGGACGCCCGGTGACTGGGAGCTGGTGTCGACGCAGCCCGACGGCTCGGCGATCGCACGCGACGACGTCGACATCTCCGATGCTCCGGCGGTGTCTCGTGTCGGCACACTGATCGCGTACACCCATCCCGCCACCGAGCTCTTCGACGGCGAGGAGCTCACGTCGGTGAGCCTCGTCGACCTGGGCCAACCGCTGGGGAGCAGCGAACGTTCACGTTCGGTCGCCGGCACGCCGATCACGTCGCCCGACACCGAGTACGTCCACAGCGGGATCGACCAGCCGGCCATCTCGGGTGACGGTCGCTTCGTCGCGTACCGCTCCGACGCGGCATCCACCGACGCCGTTCCCGGCTGGGGCTACGGCGAGGTCGCCGGCGGCCCGGCGACACCGCAGGTCTTCGTCTGGGACCGGTTCCAGGCCGACCCGTTCGAGGCGGTCGAACTGGTCTCCGAGCGTGTCGACGGTCTGCCCACCATGACCGGTGCATCCGAGCCGACGCTGTCGCGCGACGGGCGCATGGTGGCGTTCACCAGCAGCGACGTGGGCCTGGCACCCGCCGTGTTCCCGCCCTGTGCCGAGGGCTGCCCCAGTCAGGTGTACCACCTCGACCGCGACGTCGACGCGAACGGTCGTTTCGACGAGCCGGACCGCACGGCGATGACCCTCGTCAGCAGCGAACCGGGGACCGACCCGGTGGTCGCCGGAACGGCTCCCTCCTCGCAGCCGTCGCTCACCGCGGACGGCCAACTCGTGGCGTTCATCACGAAAGCGACGAACCTGCAGCTCGTCGAAGCGGGCGGTGGAGGAGCAGCCACGGATGGCGACCTGCTGGTGGCCGACGTGATCGCCAACACGTTGCGCCGGGTGACGATGCTCGACGGCGGCGTGCGCCCGGCGGTCGGGTCGCATTCGGGCGTCCAGCTCAGCGACACCGGACGCACCGTCGTGTTCGACACGCTCGCGGCTGCGCAGCTCGTTCCTGGCAGCGCTCCCGGGCGTCAACTCCTCGCTGTCGAGAGTCCGCCGACGTTGGCGCTCGCCGAAGGCGACCTCGGCACCACTCTGGTCGGCTTCACGAGCGACGAGTGGTACGTGGCGGTCAACAACACGGGCCCGACCACGTTCGTCCCGTCCACGGTCACGGTGTCCGATGCACGCTTCCGCATCAACCAGGAACTGAGCACGTGTGCGCTCGGTGCCCCCGTGCCACCCGGCGGCGACTGCACGGTGTTGCTCACCTTCACGCCGAGCGCCCCCGGTCCCGTCAGTGCCACGCTCACCGTCGCCGAGGACGGATTCCAGGCGGTGTCGGTGTCCACCACGGTTCGAGGTGCCGGTGGCGACCCCATGCTGCGCACCGATCCGGCAGGTCAGGCACTCGGGCCCGTGGTGGTCGGCGAGTCCAGCGCCGAGTTCCTGTTCGACGTCGAGAACATCTCGCTGGTGCCCACTTCGGTGGCATCGATCCGAGTCGTCGGGCCGCATCCCGCCGACTTCGTCATCTCCTCGAACAGCTGTGAAGGTCGTTCTCTGAACCCGCGGTCCACGTGCACGGTCGGTGTGACGTTCGTGCCGACGGCGTCCGGTCAGCGGACCGCCGTGATCGAACTCGCCACTCCGACGGGCGAGTACACGGTCATGGTTCCGGACGGTGTCGGCCGGTACGACCCGAACTTCGTCGTCGAGACCGAGGTCGTGGCGGGTCGCGAGTTCGGCATCGGCGGCAACGGCTTCCCGCCGTCGACGCCGGTGTCGATCGTGTTCGGCGACGACGCCAGTCATCGTTTCGACCTGGTCACCAACGAAGACGGCGCATTCCTCGCTTCGATTCCGACGTTGCCGTCGGAGCGCGGCGGAGTCCGCACGGTCGTGGCGAAGGCTGCGGACACCACGACGGCGTCGTCACCCATCCTGGTGATCGAGCAACCCGATCAGATGGCGGCGCTCCCGGGCTTCGGATTCGGCGGCTGACCGGGTCGGACGCGTTCAGCTGCCTGTGTCGGTCAACCCGATGAGGTTGACAGCGGTCGTGCAGGTCGAACGGCTGGTGTCGCCGATCTCGTCGCACCGCACGGAGAACGTGACGTTGTCGCCCGGGTCGAGAGGAATCGGGGTGATACGGGGTTCGAAGACCGATCCTCGGACGTTCTCGAGCGACCAGATGAAGATGGGCTCGCTGTTGACGAGCAGCGTTGCCACCCCCCGGTCGTTGTACGGGTTCTCGACTCGGATGTCGGTCAGGCCGAACGTGGCGCCGTCGGCGATCGTGGTCGACTGATCGGCGGTCTGGGTGAGCGGTGCGGCGACGCCGAGGCGGATGAACGTGGGTGTGCCGGAGCTGGTGCCGCTGTCGTTCGGCGCAGTGGTCACCGGGGTCTCCGCGCCGTTGCCGCCCGTGCCGTTGTCGCCGCTGCCGTTGCCGTCCGGGGTGGTCGGAGTGAACTCGTCGACGCGCTGGTCGACCTGGTCGGCAGCGGCGTCTTCGATGGTGGGTTTCACCACGGCGAACCACGCGAGTACCGACGCGGCGACCAATCCGATCACCGCCGCCGTGCGGGCGATCACGGCACCAGGAATCGTCGGCGACTGCACCAGTGCCATCGGTGCCGTCACCGGGTCGAGCCCCTGGCGGGCGGCCTCGACCTCGAAGTCGAGGGTGCGTGTGGAGCGACGGAACGCTCCGCGCTTGGCACGCGCCTTCAATCGGACGAGGGTTGCCGAGCCGGGGCCGACGCCGACGGCGGGCGGGTCGAAGTCACCGTCGACGCGCTCGCTCGGGTCGACCAGATGGAGCCGACAGCTCGTCACCGTGTTGCCGTGGTTCTCGACCATGAATTCATAGGTCGTCCGATGGCGGGTGCGCTGGATCGGCTGGAGGGCGACGATGCGGCAGTCATCGAACGGCTCGATCACCAACGTCGCCTCGGCCACGACCGCGTCGTCGGAGTCGCCGAGCGGGATGACGCGGATGGCGATCGACGTCGGCCCAGCCGTCGTCGAGGAGAGCGCCGGCGGGGCGATCGTGACCTCGATCACTTCCTGGGATCCTCCGAACAACGTCAGGTTGGCCGGGCTGATCGTGGTCCAGCTGGCGGTGAGGCCGGCCGGCACGATCGAGTACGACTCGGTCTCGTCGCCGAGATTGTGGACCGTGAGCGGCAAGGTCATCGTGTTGCCTGGGGCGAGTGACACTTCGTCGTTGGAGAACCAGGCGTGGACCGACACGCCGAGCACGCTACCGCGTGGCCGCCTGCCCGACCCTGCGTGGCCCTCCACCCGTCCGAGGCCGCGCAACACACCACCGTTAGGCTCGGGAGGGTGCCCCGCTCCGACATGCCGACCCCGTCGGTCCGACCGCGTCGCCTCCGCAGGACCGCAGCGATCCGCGACCTGGTGGCACAGCATCATCTCCGCGTCGACGACCTGGTGGCGCCGCTGTTCGTCCGCGAGGGCATCGACGAGCCGCAGCCGATCGATTCGCTACCGGGCGTCGTACAGCACACCCGTGCCTCGTTGCGCTCCGAGGTGTCGGCGCTCGCCGAACTCGGTGTGCGTGCCGTGATCCTGTTCGGTGTGCCTGCGTCGAAGGACCCGACCGGCAGCGGCGCCCACGACTCCGACGGCATCGTGCAGCTCGCGCTCGGCGACGTGCGCGCCGACATGGGCGATGACCTCGTCGTCATGGCCGATCTGTGCGTCGACGAGTACACCGATCACGGCCACTGCGGGATCGTCCGCGACGACGGCACGGTCGACAACGACGCCACGCTCGAGGTCTATGCGCGTGCCGCCATCGCCCAGGCCACGGCCGGGGCCCAGGTGGTGGCTCCCAGCGGCATGATGGACGGCCAGGTGGCGGTGATCCGCGACGCCCTCGACGAGGCGGGCTTCACCGAGGTTGCGATCATGGCCTATGCCGCCAAGTACGCAAGTGCGCTCTACGGGCCCTTCAGGGACGCCGTCGACGTGTCGATCGTGGGTGGTGGCGACCGCAAGGGTTATCAGCAGGACTGGCGCAACGCACGCGAAGCCCAGCTCGAGATCTCGCTGGACGTGGCGGAGGGCGCCGACATCGTGATGGTGAAGCCGGCCTTGGCCTACCTCGACGTGATCGCCGAGGCATCTGCCCGTCTCGACGTGCCGACGGCGGCGTACCACGTCAGTGGCGAGTACGCCATGATCCATGCCGCCGCCGAGCGGGGATGGATCGACGGCGACGCGGTTGCGCTCGAGCACCTCGGCGCCATCAAGCGTGCGGGCGCCGACATCGTGCTCACCTACTTTGCTCGGTGGTACGCCGAGTCGGTGGCGAACGGAACGGTCGCGCCATGACCGTCGACGCCGCCACCGGTGTGCCGCCGTGTGATCCCGCCGCCTGCGATCGGGCCGGGTGCACTCCAACGGTGTGCACGGGCGCAGGTGTCCCGTCGAACGCCGAGTTGTTCGAGCGGTCGCGCCGGGCCATTCCCGGTGGGGTCAACTCGTCGATCAGGGCGTTCAAGGCGGTCGGCGGCGAGCCGTACGTGGTCGCTCGGGCCGCTGGGGCGACGATCACCGATGTCGAGGGCACGACCTACGTCGATCTCGTGCAGAGTTACGGCGCTGTGATCCTGGGCCATGGTCACCCGGCGATCACCGAGGCCGTGCGACTCGCCGTCGTGGACGGCACGTCGTACGGTGCGCCGACCCCCAGAGAGATGAAGCTCGCCGAGGCGATCTCCGCCCGGGTGCCGAGCTGCGAGCGGGTACGCCTCATGAACTCCGGGACCGAAGCCACGAGTACGGCGATTCGCCTCGCCCGCGGGGTCACCGGACGCGACCGCGTCGTCACCTTCGCCGGCAACTTCCACGGCGCCACCGATGCCTTGCTGGTCACGGGTGGCAGTGGCGTGGCCACGCTCGGCCTCCCCGGCACCGCAGGGGTGCCCGACGGTGCCGTTGCGGCCACGATCGTGGCGCCCTACAACGTGGTCCCCGTCCTCGACGACCAGGTCGCCGCGGTCATCGTCGAGCCGGTCGCCGCGAACATGGGCGTCGTCGCGCCCGCCCCGGGCTTCCTCGACGGTCTGCGGGCCGAGTGCGATCGCGTCGGCGCCCTGCTGATCTTCGACGAGGTGATCACCGGGTTCCGGCTCGGCTCGGGCGGGGCCCAGGCCCGTTACGACGTGCAGCCCGACATCACCTGCTTCGGCAAGGTCATCGGCGGTGGCCTCCCGATCGGAGCGATCGGGGGTTCGGCGGCAGTGATGGAGTATCTGTCGCCGATCGGTCCGGTGTTCCACGCCGGCACCTTGTCCGGCAACCCCATCGCCACCGCCGCCGGCCTCGCGGCGCTCGATGCTCTGACCCCCGACGTCTACATCGAGCTGATGGCGCGCGTCCGCCACCTCTCGGCGTTGCTCCGTGACGCCTGCGAGGCCGCGGAGTTCGACGCGACGTTCCCCGTCGTCGGCACCCTGCTCGGTATCGTCTGCGGGCCCGCCGGCACCGTGGAGAACTTCGACGACGCGAAACGCACCGACGAGCAGGCGTACGCCGCGTTCTTCCGAGCGATGCTCGCCGAAGGGGTGGCGATGGCGCCCGGGGCCTACGAGGCGCTGTTCGTCGGGTTGGGCCACACCGACGAAGTGCTCGAAACGATCGGGAGGGCTGCACACCGGGCCGCGGCCGCTGCCCAGGCCGAGCTCGCTACGTTGGGCCCGTGAGGCAGCTCTTCAACTGGCGGCTCGCGGCGGCCGTGGCGGCACTCGCCGTGCTGACGTTGCTGGCCCAGGCCGTCCTCACCGACGACGACGCCATCGACGCCGTCATCGAATCGCAGCTGATCGAGCGCCAGATCGACCTGATCGAGCCGATCGCCGACGCGACGCCGTCGGAGCGTTTCGGGGTGCTCCCGAACGGGGTCACCAGGGGCTTCCTCGAACTGGATCTCGACGGCGAACGCACGCTGCAGATCGTGCCGGGCACCTACGGCGAGGTGGCCTGTGACGAACTCGACGCAACCAACCGCTGCGCGATCCTCGCGGACCTGCTGGGCGACGCCGTCGTCTGGTTCGCCATCTTGCCGCAGGCTCCAGGGGCGACGGTCGAGCTCGCGCCGGTGATCGACCTCGATGACGGCCGCGCGGTGTTCGCCAACGGTTGGCGCATCCCGTATGCACCCGTCATCGAACGCGACTGCGGTGGTGAGGACATCCCGACCTTCAGCGACTTCCTGCGCCGTTTCGGTCCCGACAGCGTCACGATTCTCGATCTGGAGACGCGTCGGATCGCGTCGGTGCGTTGCGGCGAACCGGCGACCTGAACCGGTCCACTGCGACGCCGATTGGTGTGATCGTCAACCGGTCAGCGCGTGCGCGGCGGCGAGGCCGGAGTTGTGGGCGGCTTCGACGCGGGGACCGTCGAATGCGTCACCCGCGAGCACGACACCGCCGCCATCTGCCACCCAGCACGGGTCGGGCCAGAGGTTCCGAGGGGTCGCGAATCGCCACTTCTTGACCTGGAACTCGACCACCTTCGCCTCGCCGAGCCACGGGCGGACCAGCGCGACGAGCGCAGGGCCGAGGTCGTCGAGGTCGTCGTCCCAGTGCCGCTCGCTCCACGTTGCCGAGGCGTGGGCCGTGATCGCCGGAATGGTGCTGACCCCCTTGGCGACGTTGTCGGCCACGAAACTCACGTCGGGCGTCGGCCCCTGCAGGCCACCCGGGTCGGGGATCGCCGGGGGGCCGTCGAGCGTGGCGAGCAGGGCGATCGTGCGGTCGTAGTCCGTGCGCATCAACGTGTCGTCGAGGTCGAGGCCCGAGTCGGCCAACAGCGCGAAAGCCTGCGGCAACGGCGTGGTGACCACCACCGCATCGGCCTCGTACACCGTGCCGTCGTCGATGACGACCTGCCAGCGCGGTGTGTCCCCGCCCGGCTGCGGCCTGATCGCGAACGCCATGGTCGAGCAGCGCACCTCGAGACCGACGGCGAGGTCCTTGGCGAGCGAGTTCATCCCGCCGTTCGCCACATAGCGGGGGTGCCCGTCGTCGGCGCGGAAGCCGTGCGCCCAGATCGACACCAGATCCCGTTCGACCCAGTCGTCGACCTGACGTCGGAACGCCGGCGAGCGGACGGTGAAGAACTGCGCACCGTGATCGAGCGTGGCATCACCGATTCGCCTGGTGGCCAGACGGCCGCCCGGCGAGCGCCCCTTGTCGACGACGACCACATCGGCGCCGGCGTCGGCGAGTCGGCGTCCGGCGACGAGGCCGGTGATCCCGGCGCCGACGATGGCGACGCGCATCAGCGCCACCACCGCAGTTCAGCCGGCAAGTGCATCATCGAGGCGTTCATGCTCGGCGACGCGCCGTTGGTGGGCGCGCTCGGCGCGACCGAGAAACTCGAGCAGCACCTTGTTGAACGTCGAGGCGTGCTCGACCATGAAGCCGTGGGCAGCACCGCTGATCACCACCAGCTCGGCAGTGGGGATGATCGCCGCCAGGTCCTCGCTGTCACCGCGCGGCGTCAAGATGTCCTGATTGCCGACCATGACGAGCGTCGGCACCTCGATCGACGGCAGCATGTCGATGAGTTCCTGGTGCTGGTCGCTGGCCGCCAGGATCGCGTCGCACTGGGCAGCAAAGGCGTGGGACGGACGTCCGAGCGCCAGCGGCCCCAGCCAACCAATGGCGGGGAACAGACGACGGAACGAACGCGGGCCGATCATGAAGCGGGCCGCGTCGTGGCCCATCGAGCCGATCCCGCGTTGCAGTGCCGCGTCACGCCAACCGGCCAGCAGCTCTTCCCGCCACGGGTGGTTGCGTCCGGCGGTGCAGGCCAGCGTGAGCGAACGTGTGCGTTCGGGATACTTCACGGCGACGATCTGGCTGATCGCGCCACCCATCGACGCGCCGACCACGTGGGCGGTCTCCTCACCGGCGTCGTCGAGCACGGCGATGGCGTCGTCGGCCATCTGCTCGAGCGAGTAGGGACCGTGCGGTTTGTCGCTGCGGCCGGCGCCCCGGTTGTCGAGCGCGATGCCCCGATACCAGGGTGCGGTGGCGAGGCGCTGCAGGTTCCAACCGTTCTTGTCGGCCCCGAGACCCTGGATGAACAGGATCGGCGCACCGTTCGGTCGACCGGTGATGCGGTAGTGGATGCGGGTACCGTCAGCACTGCGGATGTAGCTCATCATGCACCTCCGATGGCGGACAACGGCAGCCAATCGAGCGGTGTGCCGGTCCGGATGTCGCCCATCTCGGCGAGCAGCAACCCGATGTCGCGGCCCACCTGGTCGGCCAGTTCGAGTTCGGTGAGGGGCCCGCGCCGGCGACGGGGCGAACGCGAGGGCTCGCCGATCTCGAGGCGGGCGGCCCGGCCGATGGGACTCGACGCCGTCGCGGCGGGAAAGACCTTGACGCCGGCCGCGACTGCGGCCCCGACCAGTGCATGATCCACCCGGCCGACCATGCGGAGTCGTTGGTCGTGCTCGGCGCCCATGATCACCAGCTCGCCGGCAGCGAGCGCGCCGGCGACCTCGTCGGGATGGTCGAGCAGACCACCGATGCGGCGGACGAAGGCCCCGACGGGGGCGGTGTCGGGTCGCCCCACGAAGCGGACCGGTCGATCGACCGCTTCGCTCAGTGCGAACGCGGAGAAGACCGGCGCGAGTGCCAGCGCCCGGGCGTTCACGACGATCAGGGCACCTTTGCGGCGTGCCAGGCGCTGATCACCACCGACGGTGACGTCCCAGCGCATCCGAGCCGCGGTGATCATCGCCCGGACCAGTGCCGGGTCGCGACCCCAGTCGTCGACCACGCCCGACTGCTCGTCCGTGAGGCGGGTGACCGATGCGTTGAGGTCGGCAGCCGCACGTGACACGACCGCGCCCGCCCGCGTCGCGGTGTCACGCACCGGGAAGTTCACGACTCGTCCGAGGGTCGAGGTCATCAGGCCACCTGTACTCGCGCTGGTTGATGGATGATGCTCGGCCAGTGGTAGAGCCGGTCGATCACGTCGACCGTGCCATGCTGGGGTGTGAAGCCGAGCAGCTCGTGCATCCGCCCGTTGTCGGCCAGGCGCCCTCGGTGCAGGGCCTCGGACACGTGATCGGGGATGGGTGCGCCCAGCAGGAAACTGAGCGCTCGTGCGACTCGCCATTCGGGCCCGATCAGCGGGATGGGGACACGTCGGCCGCGCCGGGCTGCCTGCAGCGCGGTGATCGCGCCGGGGGCGACGACGTTGACGGGCTCGGCGAGTCCGGTCCTGGCAGCTGCCACGACTGCTCGTGCGGCATCGTTGTCCTCGATCACGGCGAACGGTGGATCGGCCAATGCGCTGAACGGCACGCCGGGCTGACGGAGTAGTCGACCGAGCGGGGACGGCACGTGGGGACCGAGCACCGGCGCCAGCCGGACCGCGCCGACGGTGACGCCGACACGTGCGCCCACTCTGGCAGCGGTGTGCTCGATCGCTGCGACGGTGTGCCCCCAGTCGCTGGTGGGGGCAACAGGAGCCGACTCGCTCGGTCGAGTGAGCGCGCCCCGGGACCGGCCGTAGATCTCGATGCCGCTGCGCACCACGACGTGTTCGAGCGCCGAGCACTCGGCGGCGGCACCGAGGATCGAGGTGGCGGCCTGGTCGGTGAGTGTTGCCGCTGCGTGCGGTGCTGCACGGGCGTCGGGTTCCCAGACACCGACGTGGACGAGCACGTGCGGATTGAACTTGGCGACGGTCTCGACGATTCGGTCGTGCTCGTCGGGGTGAATTCGGTGGAAGACCGTACGCTGGAGCCGGTGTCTCGGAGGATCGGCGTCGATACCCGACAGTTCTCCGACCCACGCCTCTGCCTCGAGGAGGCCGGCGATCGTGGTGCCCAGCTCACCGCCGACTCCACTGACGAAGACCCGTTTCCCAGCCACACCGTGAACGCTAGTACCACCCGCCGTCCGATGATTGGTCCGGCCGTCGCGCTCGTGCCGGTGGTTCGGCCCGGGATCGTGTCCGTCGGTATCCCGGTCGACCCGGTCCCGCTGCTCCCGATCGCAGCCGTCATCGTCTCCTGAGCTGCCGATGAGACGATCAGTCAAGTCCACGCCCCGATCCGCCGATGAACATCTCATGTCACCCGAACGCGGATCCCGGTCGAGTCGCCGCCGGTTCCTCGGCGCGATGGTCGGCGCCGCCTGTGCGTGCCGACTCGCCGCGAACGCGTCTCCACTCGCACACGCTGAGGGGTCGATAGCCCGACTCGACGAGCCGGGGAGCGCCTTGGAGGCCGCGGAACGGCTGTCGCTGCGACCGCCGCCGGTGCCGGAGGGAAAGCTGATGTTCCCGGTCGAGGTCGATTCGAGCTGTTACGTCCTCGACAACTTCGGCGACGCCCGCGGCCGTTTTCGCCTGCACGAAGGCGTCGACATCATGGGCTCGGCCGGCAAACCCGTCCTCGCGGTCGCCTCCGGTGTACTCACCAAGCGGTACACCAACACCGGGACCGCCGGCTGGGGATGGACGTTGTACGACGAGTCGACCGACACCACCTATCGGTACTTCCATCTCGAAGAAGACGCCGTCGGCCTCGTCGAGGACAGCTCGGTCGAACTCGGCCAGACCCTCGGGTACGTCGGCAAGAGCGGCACATTCGGTGTCGACAACTTTCACCTGCACTTCGAGGTGCGGCCCGGCAACGCACCGGTCGACCCGCTGCCACGGCTCGTGGTCGACCGCGACGTCTGCGGAGTCTCCCGACCGTATCGGGCCTGACACCGCCCCTGCGGGGGTCAGCGCAAGGTGTGGGCGCGCAAGATGATCTCGCGGGCGAACGGGTCGAGCTGGCGCCCGGCCAGTCGTTCGGTCACCTGGATCGCCTTTGTGGGCTCTTCGACGAGGCCTGCCCACCGGATGTAGCCGCCCATGATGCCGATGATGCGATCGCCGACCTCGTCACCGTGTACGAGCACCTTGGTGCCGTGTCTGAGCAGTTCACGGATCTCGGTGTACAGCGCAGTGAGGTACTGGTCGGTGTGCTCGGTGTTGAAGGGCCGATGACGATACGGCAGCTGCAGTTCGTCGTAGTTGTGCAGGTTGTGCGGCGCCACGATGATCGAGATCACGCTGCCGAAACCGTTCTCACGGAGCCAGATGATCTCTTCCTGGCGTCGGACCCGGCGGTGGCTGTCGCCGACCCCGCCGGGGCGTTCGCAGATCGCCAGCTTGTCCTTGAGGATCCACGTGAAGTTGCGGGGTGTGATGCCCAGTGCCCACTTCCCACGGAGACGAGGAGGCATCAGTGGGTGGTTTCTGAGTGGGCTCGGCTCGACGTCACGGCTGGCCAGGCTACCGGTTGCGCGACGGCGTCGGAACCACGAGGAGGCGACCGTTCCGGCGCTCGACCCGGCGGCCCCCCGCCAGCTCGCAGGCGGCCGTGCGGCCGTCGGCGACCGCGAGGACACGTTGCACCGAATCGACGTCAGGTGGGTAACCACCGTGCGTGAGCCACTGACGGATGGCCCGGGCAGCGAGCACGCTGGGGGCGGCGGTGAGTCCTTCGGCGTCGGTGGGGTCGATGGCAGCGGCGAGTTCCTCCAGGAACTGGTCGTCGGCGCGCACCAGATCCGCAGTGCGATTGAGCAGAACCGTGACGTCTCGCTGGGCGATGTCGTCGAGCAGTGGCAGCGCTTCGTGTCGGATCCTGTTGCGGCGAAAGCGCGGGTCGTCGTTGGTGGGGTCGTCGGCCACGGGAAGGCGCAGTCGCGAACACAGCGAGCGTGTCTCGGCGCGCCGCAACGACAGGATCGGATGGCGCCATCCGGGGCCGATGGCGCCGAGGCCGGCGGCGCCGGACCCTCGTAGCAGGGCCAGCACGACGGTTTCCGCCTGGTCGTCGGCGGTGTGCCCGGTCAGCGCATCGCGGCCGAGCGCCGCCCGTCGGGCCGCCCGGGCGCGCGCCTCGAGGTTCGGGCCGTCATCGAGGTCGATCGAGATCGATCGGAACTCGATGTCGAGTTGGGCGGCGGTCGATCGTGCGATCTCGGCGTCGACGTCGGCTGAGGCTCGCAGCCCGTGGTGGACGTGGACGGCCGAGACGCGACAGCCGGCTTCGACGGCGAGTACGACTAGGGCGGTCGAGTCCGCACCGCCGGAGAACGCGCACGTCACGACGGTTCCGGCCGGCGGGAACGTGCACCGGCCGAGGAGTTCGGCGGTGTCGATCAGCGGTGGCGGCCTTCGTCGACGACCGTTACAGGTCGGTGTGCTGCGACGAGCGCTGGCCGCGTCCCGGATGCTGCTGAGCGGTGACCGACTTCAGATAGGCGCCGACGAGCGCCACGACCGTCACGACGGCGAGGAGCACGAGCGCGACGCCGATCCACCAGTGCCAGATGTTGGCTGCGAGCATGGTCGTGAGGCTAACCCGTGACGACGGGATCAGGCGAAATGGTGACTGCTGGAACTCGGCTCAACCGATGGTGCCGTCGCCGTCGAAGTCGGTGCCGAAGCACTGTTCGATCTTGCCGAGCAGGCCGGCCGGCATCTCGTCGTTGTTGCACTTCTGGGCGACCACGATCTTCAGTTCGGCATGGAAGTCGAAGGCTCCCAGGCAGTCCATGCAGCCCTCGAGGTGGTGACGGATCGCGGCCTGCTGGTGCCCGGAGAGTTCGCCGTCGAGGAAGACGTCGAGCTCGCGCAGGGTCTCCGCGCAGTCGGAAGCCGCCGGCTCGTCGGTTGTCGTGGATTCTTCGCTCATCTGTCGCTCATCTCTCACTCGCCCTCGGCGGTCTGCGCCGAGACCAGTCCACGTTGCAGTGCGAAGTCGTGCAACGCCTTCTGCATCGCTTTTCTTCCCCGGTGCAGGCGTGACATCACGGTGCCGATGGGGATGTCGAGCATCTCGGCGATCTCCTTGTAGGAGAACCCCTCGACGTCGGCGAGGATCACCGGCAGGCGGAAGTTGTCGGGAAGCTCTTCGAGGGCCCGCTTCACCTCGTCGTCGGGGAGCAGCTCCATCAGCGACTCCTCGGCGGACCGTCCGACGCCGGCGTCTTGCAGGGCGCCCAGGTTCTTGTACAGATAGAGGTCTTCGAACTCACCGAGTTCGGTCTCGTCGGGCCGGCGCTGTTTGGCCCGGTAGGTGTTGATGTAGGTGTTCGTCATGATCCGGAACAGCCACGCCCGGAGATTCGTGCCCTCGGTGAAGGTGTGATAGCTCCGGTAGGCCTTGAGGTAGGTCTCCTGGACCAGGTCCTCGGCGTCGCTGCGGTTGCGGGTCATCCGCATGGCTCCGGAGTAGAGCTGCGGCGCGTACTGCATTGCCTCGTCGGCGAACGTTGCCTGGTCGGCCATGGGTGCGACTGTACCCGTCGACCCCGGGACCGAACGGAGCCGTTCGGGTGTTTGTCAGTTCGTTTCGGGTTCGTCGGCGCCGTCGAGGCGTCCCACGACACCGTCGATCGAGGTGATCAGGCGGTCCATCAGATCCGCGAGCTGTGCCCGCTCCGAGGGGTCGAACTCGCTGAGGATGTGCATCATGGCGATCGACCGGCGCGCCGCGACAGCATCGTGGCGTCGGCGACCCTCGTCGGTGATGCGGACCAGCACCACCCGCCCGTCCTCTGGCGACGTGAAACGTTCGACGAGGCCGTCGTTCTCGAGGCGTTGCACCGCACGCGTCGCCGTGGAGGGCTCGACTCGCAGGCGCGCCGCGAGTTCCTTCATCGGGCGTTCGTCGCGGCGCGTGAGCAGGTCGAGTGCGTCCATCTGGCCCTGCTCGAGGGCCTTCTCGGTGCCGAACAGGTACGCGCGGAGCGCCGACGCTGCTGCTCCGCGCCGCAGCTCGATCCATGCCCGACCGATACGCCGAGCGTGCTCGCGGTCGATGCGGTTACGGAAGTCGACCGTGCTCGTCCCGGTGGCGGGGCTGGATGCGGTGGCTGAACTGGCTCCGGTGGCTGAGCTGGACATGTGCATTTGTACGCTAACCACCCATGGCGAGCGGCAGCGGAGCGGACGCGCAGCCGTCGCGCGAGCCGGTGATCGCCGGTGCCGACCCGTCGAATCCGACGGCGCTGGAGGCCCTACGACCGCTGGCGTCGAGCGAGGTCGAGCTGTCGGCGTCGTCGAAGCGTCCCACCCTGGTCCACCGGGAGGTGTACACGTCGCGTGGTCTGCTCACGGTGTTCTGGCATCGGGCCGCTGGCGCAACGCTGCCGGCGGCGATCGTCGCGTGCGGTGGGGCGATGGGCGGCGTGCTCGGTCCAGGTCACGGGCTCTATCAGCGTCTCGGCGAGCGTTGGGCCGGGCTCGGTGTCGAGGTCGTGCGGATCGGCTACCGCGAGCCGAACAACCTCGACCTGTGTGCCCACGACCTGGCCTGCGGCGTCGAGATGGCTCGCGATGCCGGTGCTGAGCGGGTGGTGGTGATGGGTCACAGCTTCGGCGGTGCCGTGGCGATCCGCGCCGCCGTGATCATGCCTGCGTCGGTCGTCGGCGTGGTCACGTTCGCCACCCAGTCGGCCGGTTGCGAGGTCGCAGGCGCGCTTGCCGGCCGGCCGCTCCTGCTCTTCCACGGTGGTGCCGACGAGTTGCTGCCACCGCAAGCGAGCCATGTCGTCGCGGCGATCGCCGGACACGGCGAGGTCGTCGAACTCGCAGGTGACGGGCACCTGCTCGCCAACAGCGACGACGCGATCGTCGAGCGCCTCGACGCCTGGCTGCCCACCGTGTTGCGCCTCTGATGCGCTTCTGAGCGCGGGCAGGACGCCCCGTACTGGTTTCCGCTCGGCTGGCGCCGGGTAGTGGACGGAGATCATGAGCGTGTCACCCTCCCGCACCACCCGCGCAGGCGCCGGCGTGGTCGACCTCGACGACGACCGCGCCCTGGAGCCGGGCCTCGTCGGCGGGAAGTCCGCGGCACTCGCGCGTGCTCGGCGCGCCGGCGTCGCCACGCTCGACGGGGTGGTGCTCACCACCGCCTTCAGTGATGCCATCGACGCCGGCGAGACACTCGAGGACATGCCCGAGATCTCCGAGGCATTCGAGTGTGCGAGGGGCGACGAACGTCGTCTCGTCGCGCGGTCGTCATCGGTGGTCGAGGACCAGACCGCGTCGTCGGCGGCCGGGCAGTTCGAGTCGGTGATCGGCATCGACGACCTCAGCGACTTCCGGGAGGCGGTCCGTGTCGTGCTCGATTCACGCGAGCGCGCCGATGCTTCCGATCATCCGATCGCCGTGCTCGTCCAACCGATGATCGAACCGTCGATCGCCGGGGTCTTCTTCGGCGTCGACCCTGTGACCGGTCGGTCCGACCGGCGTGTGGTCGCCGCCGTTGCCGGCCAGCCGGAGCACCTGGTCAGCGGCGAAGTCGAAGGTTCGCGTTACCTCGTCGACTTCGACGGCTCCACCATCGATGCGACCGTACGAGACGATGTCGAGGTACCAGCGACGCGATTGCGTGAGCTCGTCGAGGCCGGCGACCGCCTGGCCGAGGTGTTCGACGGACCACAGGACGTCGAGTGGGCGATCGTCGACGACGAGCTCCTGATCCTGCAGAGTCGCCCGGTGACCACCGAGGTGCGCGGCATTCCGCAGGGAGCGCTGTTCGGACCGGGCCCCGTTGCGGAGACCTTCCCCGAGCCGCTCAGTCGCCTCGAGATCGACATGTGGGTGCCGCCGCTCGACGCAGCGGTACGCGAGGCCCTCGTGCTGTCGGCGGCCTTCCACCGCGATGAACTCGACGATCGTGAACTCGTCGTGGCCATCGACGGGTGGGTCGCCATCGATCTCGAAGCCACCGGTGAGACGTCGCGCGACCCGTCCCTCGCCGAACGGTTGTCGCCGATGAAGCGCATCCGCCGCCTCCGCTCCGCCTGGAAGGTCGGACGGCTCAAGGCCGCCCTGCCGTTCCTGGTCGACGAATTGGTCGACCGGGTCGACGCCGACCTCGATGCACTGCCCGGTCTCGACGATCTGACCAGCCGTCAACTGATGGCGCTCATCGACCGGTCACGTGACGCATTGCAGAGCATGCATGCTCACGAGATCCTGATGGGTCTGCTGTCCGAACCGGGCTCGGCATCGTTCACCGGTGCGTCCGTGGCGTTGCGCGTGCTCGCAGAGAGCCGACGCGACGGTCTCACCGACCGACAGATCATCGCTCGCTCGCCGGTCGTTCTGGCGTTGGCGCCACCTCGGATTGCGGCGCTTCCGACCCTGCCGCAAGAAACCGCCAGCCCCGACGTGGTCGACGTTCCTGCGCTTCCCGACACCCAGGTGCGGCGCGAGACACTTCGGCTCCGCGTCCGCTGGTTGCAGGAACTGACCGCGCAGGCAGCGTGGCTGCTCGGTGAACGATTGGCCGGTGCCGGTGTGCTGCGCCAGCCGTCGAGCATCCGCCACGTCGACCTGTCCGACCTCGCTGCACTGGTCGCTCGACGCGTGGCGCTGGTGACCGCCAACCTCGACGAGCTGACCGAGCGTGACGAGGCCGACGACGCAGCACCGCCGCTGCCGTCTCGATTTC
>Ga0102938_10000420_pt1 | contig 31032 bp, 19 predicted proteins | sample SalPonR2_B_D2_MG_FD_84516 | JGI IMG/M metagenome (GOLD analysis project Ga0102938, IMG submission 84516) | Salt pond soil microbial communities from South San Francisco under conditions of wetland restoration - Salt Pond MetaG R2_B_D2_MG | ecosystem: Environmental > Aquatic > Marine >... | reverse complement strand
TTCGCTTTCCCGCACGTTGCGATTGCTGGTCGCCCAGCGACTGCTCCGCCGCTTGTGCCCGCACTGCCGCGAGCCGGTCGAACTGGACGAATCGACGGCGACACGACTGGGTGTGCCCGCGGGTCGCGTCGTGTACCGTCCCGGCGGATGCCGCGAATGCCGCGGCGTCGGATACAAGGGCCGATTCGCCGTGTACGAGATCATCCGTGTCAACGAGCGATTGGCGGAGATGATTCAGCGGGAGGTTTCGGTCGACACGATGAAAAAGGCGGCCAAGGCCGACGGCATGAAATCGTTGGCTCAGAGCGCTTCGGAAAAAGTCACCGCAGGATGGACCAGTTTGGAAGAAGCCCTTGCGGTGACCGGCGGACCTTTCACGGGCCCGCTTTGACGCGGTCTCGTGCTTTCGGCTTTCGCGATTAAACTGATCGCTCGATTCCTTTGACGCCGTCCCCCCACTGACCGCGACGGTTCCGAAATCTCTTTTGCGGTCGCCAAGTGACCGAGACGATTCATCATGCAGATTCGCAAAGCCGTGATCACGGCGGCTGCCCCAGACCAATCCACGATTCCGCTGCAACGGTTGGTCGATCGTGACGGACACGACAAGACGGCGTTGCAGTTGATCGTCGAGGAAACCCTGGCCGCGGGGATCGAGGAGATCTGCGTGGTGATTTCGCCGGGCCACGAGGAAAGCTATCGCAAAGCCGCCGGGGAGCGGATCGGCAGTCTGTGCTTCGCCGTTCAAGACCGCCCGCGTGGATACGCCGACGCGATCGCCACGGCCAAGGACTTTGCCGACGGCGATCCGATCTTGCACTTGGTCGGCGATCACCTTTACCTCAGCCAGACCGATCGTCCTTGCGCCCGCCAGCTGGTCGACGTCGCCAGCGAACTCGGTTGCAGTGTTTCCGCCGTCCAGCCGACCCGGGAAAGTCGTTTACCCTACTTCGGCGTCGTCGCGGGCACCCACGTCCCGCGATCGGAAAACCTGTATGAAGTCAGCCGAGTCGTCGAGAAACCCACACCGACTCTGGCCGAACAAGAGTTGGTCACCGCGGGGCTGCGGAGCGGACACTATCTTGGGTTTTTCGGGATGCACGTGTTGACCCGAGAGGCCACCGATGCGATCGACGAAGTCGTGGCGGAAGCAACCCGCGACGGTTCGCCGGCGACGCTCTCCGACGCCCTCGCCAAACTGCCCTCGCGAAGCCGATATCTGGCTTATCAGACGCAGGGCATGCGATACAACATCGGCATCAAGTACGGCCTGTTGGTGGCCCAGCTGGCGATCGGGCTGTCGGGAAAGGATCGCGACCAGATCTTGACCGAACTGGTCGAACTGATGGCGCTTCGGCCCGGCGGCGTCGGCCGGCCGACGGACGCCGGCGTCAGCGACGGACAAGCCGTTGCACCGGATCAGCGGAGCTGAACCATGCACCGATTGATTCAGATCATCACGTCGGATCGGGACGAGATCCGCAACCAGTCGCTGGACAGCGTCTGCGGCGACATGGACGCCGACGAACTGTTGCTTGCGACCGAAGCGCTCGATCAATTTCGACGCCGCGAAACGAACTTGTATCACCGCGTCCGCGCGTTGTTTTTCCTCGCCGCCCTGCACCGTTACCTTTTGCCGGCCCGGTTGACCGCTTCGCAAAGCGGCCGCATCCCTTTCGAGGGCTACGAACACTTGCTGGGCCGACGATTCTTGGAAGCGATCGACGTTTTCCTGGCCGAGCAGCGGGTCGGTGGCGTCAGCGACGGATTGTGCAGCGCCCTGGCCGAAAGTTATCACCGCTTGGGCTTTCAAACCTTGGCCGATCAGGTCCGCCAAAGCGTCCGCACCGTGCGTGGCAACCAATGGATGTTTCGCCTCGGTCATCCCGCCGATCATCCGCTGCGAATCACGCCACCGCTTGTCGAATTCGATCCCGAATCGGGATTGCCGCCGTTGCTGTGTGAGACGACCGCGGTGCGGATGGATTTTTCGCATTCGGCCTGGAGTGACATCTTTTTTTTGGGGATGGATTATCCCGAGGGTGCCCGTGTCTTGAACGTCTCGGTCGACCTGGGCGTGCGGGGACGCGACGCGGAAACGAAGCCGCCGATCGAAACGTACTTTCGCATCATCGACCGGCCCGTGATCCGTTTGGTCAGCGTGGACTTGAACGCCACGACGGAAGTCACGTCGATCGGCGAGATGTTCGATTTTGCTCGCGATTATCTGGGCTTGTTGAAGGCCGCCGTGATCGCCGCGGGCGTGGTTCCGCCGGGTTTGGAGGGCTGCCGCGAGTCGTTGGAAGGCCTGTTGACGCGAATGATCGGCCTGGGTCCCGACGGCAAGCCGCGCGGCTTTGAACTGGTCAGCAAGATCAACGACATCCCCAAGGGATCGCGACTGGCGGTGTCGACGAACCTGCTCGGCTCGCTGATTTCGATCCTGATGCGGGCGACCGGCCAAGTGCGAAAACTGACCGGGATGTTGGACGAAACCGATCGACGCTTGGTCGCCGCGCGAGCGATCCTGGGCGAATGGATCGGCGGCAGCGGCGGCGGCTGGCAAGATTCCGGCGGCGTCTGGCCGGGCATCAAGCTGATCTGCGGCGCCGCGGCCGGCCCCGACGATCAGGAATACGGCATCAGCCGGGGACGATTGATGCCGACCCATCAGGTCCTCGGTGACGAAGACGTCTCCGCCCAGACGCGAAAAAAACTGCAGGACGCCTTGGTCATCGTTCACGGCGGCATGGCCCAAAATGTCGGGCCGATTTTGGAGATGGTCACCGAGCATTACCTGCTTCGCGGCGACGCCGAGTGGTCGGCCCGGCAACAGGCCATGACGATCTACGACGAAGTGGTCGCGGCGCTTCGTGCCGGCGACATCCGCGCCGTCGGCGACGCGACGACACGCAACTTCGAAGGCCCGCTGCAGGCCATCATCCCCTGGGCGACCAATCGCTTTACCGATCGCTTGATCGCGGAGTGTCGCAGCCGATACAAGGATCAGTTCTGGGGATTCTGGATGCTCGGCGGCATGTCCGGCGGCGGCATGGGATTCATCTTCGATCCGCAAATCAAATCCGCCGCCCAGACTTGGCTGGGCGTCACGATGGTGCGGATCAAACGCGAATTGCAAACCGCGTTGCCCTTTGCGATGGATCCGGTCGTTTACGATTTCACGATCAACGATGACGGAACCGCCGCCACGCTGCGTCGCGGCGGCGAAGCGATGTTGCCGGGCCGATACTACGAACTTGTTTTGCCCGATGTGCTGAGACGACCGGCCCGCGAGTTGTCCGACGTCACGCGGCAGGAGCTTCGCCAGGTCGGCCGATCGTTCCAGGATTCCGGTGCCGCGTCGGGGCCGGGGGAATCCGGTCGCCAAGGTTCGGCCGACGTGCAACGGCTTCTGAAAAGTCTGTTGCCGGACCAGTCGTCGGCCGATCAGAACACGCACAGCTTGACGGAATCATTGAAGGCGACCGGGTTTGACCGCGAACAACACGAACAAATCCGCGCCGACTTGCGGAGCGGTCGCTTCGGGCTTTCCCAGAATCGGTTGAGCGTCAACACGTCGATCGAAGACGTGCGTGAAGAAGACGTCATCGACGTTCGCGGCGGGGTCGATCCGCCGCTGGCCCGACAAGGCCGCCGATCGATCGCCGACGGCGAAGTCGGCGTGGTCACCTTGGCCGCCGGCGTGGGAAGCCGCTGGACACAGGGGGCGGGCGTCTGCAAAGCGCTTCATCCCTTCCATCGCTTTGCCGGCCGACACCGAAATTTCTTGGAAGTCCACTTGGCGAAAAACCGAGCGGTGACCAATCAGCACGGCGGCCGAATTCCCCACGTCGTGACGACCAGTTGGTTGACCGATGCGGCGATCCGCGACGCGATGGAGCGGCACGACCGTTTCGGATTTACCGGCGACTTGTACGTCTCGACCGGCCGCAGCGTCGGGCTGCGGATGATCCCGATGGTCCGCGACTTGCGATTCATGTGGGAAGAGATGTCGCAACAAGTCTTGGACGAACAACAACAAAAAGTTCGTGAAAGTGCGCGAGCCGCCCTGACCGATTGGGCCCGCGGCAGCGGCGAAGGCTCCGACTACACCGACAATCTGCCCAGCCAGTGCATGCACCCGGTCGGGCACTGGTACGAAGTCCCGAACCTTTTGCGCAGCGGCGTGCTTGCCGAGATGATCGCCCGGCAACCGGCCCTGAAGCACCTGATGTTGCACAACATCGACACGCTGGGCGCCAGCGTCGACGCCGGATTGTTGGGCCGACACATCGACAGCGGCAACACGTTGAACTTTGAAGTCATCACGCGGCGTTTGGAAGATCGTGGCGGCGGCTTGGCGCGGATCAACGGTCGACCGCGTCTGGTCGAAGGCTTGGCGATGCCCGACGAGGAAGCCGAATTCGGATTGACGTTCTACAATTCGATGACCACGTGGATCGCGATCGATCCGCTGCTGACTTGGTTCGGACTGCGACGCGAGGACTTGAGTGACCGGGGACGAATCGATGCCGCGATCCGAAAAGTCGCCGCCCGGTTGCCCACCTACATCACGCTGAAAGACGTGAAGAAACGATGGGGGCACGGCCAAGAAGACGTTTTCCCGGTCGCCCAGTTCGAAAAGTTGTGGGGGGACATGACCACCCTGCCCGACGTCCGGTGCGGCTATTTCGCGACGGAAATGCGACGGGGCAGACAACTGAAATCCCAGGACCAGCTGGACGCCTGGAACCGTGACGGCACGGCGGACTACATCGATTCGCTTTGCGATTGGCAGTGACTCTGCGATTGCCAGTGAGACTCTGCGATTGCCAGTGAGTCGCATCCCGGGACGCTTGCCGGCGCGTTAAACTGGGCGGACCGACGGTGGCCGGTCGCGTCCGTGATCGGCCCGATTTCGATTCCCACAACAAGAGTGCAAATGATGGTTCACCGATTTCTGCTTGCGACCGGTCTGCTGATGGCTTTGACGGCCGGTGCCGCTTCGGCGGAGGGTCTGGAGTTGGCCGCCGATCAATCCAAGATCGATTTCACCGGCACGAAGCCCGACGGCAAACACGACGGGGGATTCAAGAAGTTCGACGCTGTCGCCGACATCAACCCCTCCAATCCTCTGGACGGCTCGCTGGTCATCGAAATCGACACCACCAGTCTGTGGTCGGACAACGAGAAGCTGACGAATCATTTGAAGAACCCCGATTTCTTTGACGTGCGAAAGTTTCCGAAAATCAAGTTCGAATCGATCGAAATGAAGCCGGGTAAGGAACGGAATCAAGGCATCATGAAAGCCAAGATGACGATGCTCGGGAAGACTCAAGAAGTCGAGATGCCGCTGACCTGTGTCGTCGACGGATCGCTCGTCAAACTGACCAGCGACTTCAAGATCGACCGCACCCGGTGGGGCATGACGTACGGCCAAGGCCGGGTCGACAACGACGTCGCGATCAGGGCGACGCTCGTTTTCAAGCAGTAAGCGAATCGTGTCTTTCACGACCGAAGTCGTTCTGACGTGTTTGGTGATGCCCGCGGTGATCGCGGGCGTGGCGGCGTTCATCGCTGCGGTGTTCGCGCGTCGATCGTCAAACGAATCGGTCACGTCCTCGCAGCCGATCGATGCCGAACTCGTCGACACCGCGGATATTTTTCGCGATTCCCGCGGCGGCACGATCACGGTCGCCGGCTGGTGCGTCGCCGTGGCCGCGTCGCTGGCGGTGCGTCAGTGGGCCGGTGACCAGCGCGGCTGGATCGCGGCGATCACCGACGGCGAAGCCTGGCAGCAGACGCTGTGGCCGATGACGGTTTTCGGATTAACGCTGGCGGTCACCACCCGGTGCGGTTGGCGGTCCGGCACGTCCCGTTGTTGGACGGCGGGGATTCTGGCGGCGGTCGCCGCTTATGCGGTGCTCCCCGGCGGCGACGGCTGGCAAGATCTGCTGCCGCTTCATCGCCCTTGGGCGGCCCTGGTGGTCGCGTCGTGCTTGGCCAACGCGTGGGGCCTGGAGCGGTTCGCTCGGAGCGGCGCGTCGCGATGGTGTTTGCTGGTTTTGCTGGCCGGAATGGCGGTCCCGGCGTTGCTGGGGGCATTGAGTTATGCGGCCCCGGCCGAGTTCACCGTGTCGGGCATCGCCGCGACCTTCGCGTGCTTGGTCGTGATGACCCTTTGGGATCGATTCGCCAAGGTGCCGGCGGCTTTGTTTACCGTGATCTATCCAGGGAGCGTGATGATCGCGACGATGACGACGACGGCGCGGTTTTATACCTGGGAGGATTACCCGGCTTGGCTGTACGGGATCGGTTTGTTTTCGCCCGCCATTTTGGCCGTCGTGGACGCACCGATTTCCGCCAAATCGGTTCGGGTCCGGCTGCCGATCGCGGCGACGCTGGCCGTGTTGTTGATTTTTGCGTGTGTGTGGAAACTGGTGCTCGGCGAACCAGACCAGAATTGGTGATCCCCCGTCGTTCCGTTCTCTTTGATCAAATCCTTCATGCAGCCATTCGACATCCAGCCCCGCACGCGATTCGTTTTCGGGACCGACACCCTGGATCGCTTGGGTGACATCGCGAAACAGATCGGCCGGGAACATCACCATCCGATTCGCCGCGTCCTGGTCGTCAGCGACGCGGGATTGATCGACGCCGGTCACTTCGCCCACGCGATCCGTTTGTTGCAAGCCGGCGGATTGGAAACGTCCTCGTTCCATGACTTTGCCGAAAACCCGACCTCGGCGATGGTCGACGCGGGGGTTCGTTGTGCCGCGGATTTCAAACCCGACCTGCTGGTCGGGCTGGGCGGCGGCAGCAGCATGGACTGTTGCAAAGGCATCAATTTTGTCTACTGCTGCGGCGGCACGATCCACGACTACGCCGGTGTCGGAAAAGCGACGACCGATTTGTTGCCGATGATCGCCATTCCGACGACGGCCGGCACCGGCAGCGAAGCCCAGTCGTTTGCCTTGATCAGCGACGCGGAAACCAAGACCAAAATGCCTTGTGGTGATCCGCGTGCCGCGTTCCGCGTCGCGATCCTTGATCCGCGACTGACCCTGACGCAGCCCGCGTCGGTGACCGCGCTAACCGGCATCGATGCGATCTCGCACGCGATCGAAACTTACGTCACGATCCGCCGCAATCCGATGTCGGTGACCTACAGCAAACGGGCGTTCGGATTGTTGGCCAAAGGCTTTCCCAAAGTCTTGGCCGATCCGAACGACTTGGACGCACGCAGCGAGATGCAGCTCGGCGCCAGTTTCGCGGGCATGGCCATCGAAACGTCGATGTTGGGCGCGGCCCACGCGACGGCGAATCCTTTGACGGCCCGGCACGGTATCCCGCACGGCCAAGCGGTCGGATTGATGTTGCCCGCGGTGATCCGCATGAACGGTGTTCAGCATTCGCACTGGTACGCCGAACTGTTGCAAGAGACCGTCGACCCGGAGGAACCCTTTCCCGGCGGCGACGGTGCCCACGACCGAGCGGCGGATCGCTTGGCCGACATGGTCGCCGACTGGGTGCGACAGGCCGGGCTGGCCACGCGGCTGAACGAACTTGCCATCCCCAGCGAAGACATCGACTTGTTTTCCGCCGAAGCGATGCAGCAGTGGACCGGCACGTTCAACCCCGTGCCGCTGGACGTCGATCGCGTCAAACAGCTTTACCAGGGCGTCGCCTGAGCCGATCGACGTTGCGTCGCACCGCCCCGACGTTCATAGTGGGGGTGTCGACACCGTCTCGCAGAAGGCTTTTCTTGTCCATGGAAGAGGCTGACGAACACCTGCAACGCAAACTTCCGGATCCTCAGCCCGGCAAGGTCGACGTTGCGCCAAAGCTGCAGCTCCAGCGACGCCAGGAGTTGGAGCACGCCTTGCGCGCCCGACCCGATGACCCAGCGTTGTTTTTGGAACTCGCGCAGCTCTATCGCGACGAACATCGTCCGCTGGAAGCCAAACGCGTGCTTCAGCAAGCGTGCAGCATCTTCCCCGGAAACACCGAGGTCTTGTGGCAATTCGAAGAAGCCTTGTTGGCGCGTTCGCTGCAACAGTTTCGTGAAGCCAACGATCTGGCCAGTCGCGTCAACTCGGCCGAAGCCGACGAACAACTCGAACGCAGCCAGCAAGATTGGATCAAACAACGCATCGAAGTCTGCTCCGCCCGCTTGCGCCGCGACCCGTCGCTGGACCAGCTCCGTGTCGTGATGGCGGAAGCCTTGTTCGACGACGGAAGTTATGAGCAAGCGATCCTGGACGTCGGGCCGGCGACCACGAGCGACCGGTTTTCGCCGCAAGCGTTTTTGATGAAAGGACGCTGCGAACTGGCGCTCGGTCGACCCGCCGAGGCGATGAAATCCCTGAGGGCCGCGGCGATGCGTCGCGAGATTCCCGCACCTCTGAAAATTCGCGTCGCGGGTCTCCGATTGCTTTGCGAAACCGCGACCTCGCTGGGTTTGACCGGCAGCGGGAAACACTACCAAAACGCGCTTCGTCAAGCCGAGAAAGAGCTTTCCGCAACCGCGGGCGGTTGACCCGACCTTCGTCATGACCATCATGACGGAAACGCCCTCTATCGCGCGAAACGATCGAACTCCTAACGGCCCGATGACCATGACGACCACCGCGGACGCACTCCACGCCCAACTGCTCGAACGACGTGAATCGCCGGCGGAGGTCGTGCGTCAATTGCTGGCGCATTACCGCGCCGCCGGAATGCCCGTCGAGTTGTTCGAAGCGATGAAGATGTCGACACGACTGGCGCTGGGCCTGCCCGCTGTCGCGTCGGCCGACGAAGACACCCTGTCACCGGCGATCGAACGTCAACTGGAAGACGGGTTGTTGCAAGGCTGTCGCGAAGCCGGCGCGATGATGATTCGCCAAGGTCGTGTCCTGGAAGGTTGGATGTACCTGCGGCCGGTCGGGGACCGCGCGATGGTCCGGAAATTGTTGGCCGACATTCCCATCGATGAGGAAAATTACGATGCCATGATCCAAGTCTTGGTTCATGAAGCGATCGACGTGGGACGTGGCTACGCCGCCGTCATCGATCAACAAGGCACGTGCAACAGCATCACGCTGTACGAACAAACGATCAGTCAATTCTCGCTGTCGGATCGCCAAGCCGCCGCGTCCGTCTTGCTGAACCATTTTTACGACGAACTGTTTTCCCTGGTCAAACAAGACGTCGCGTCGCGAGATGCTCCGGCACAAAAGACGCCGATCGCGGACGACGAATCGCTGGGCCAAGTCGTCCAGACACGCCCCTGGATCTTGTCCGAGGGCGGCTATCACCTGGACACCACGCACCTGGCGTCGACCGTTCGCATCGCCGGCGTGCTGACCGATCCGGCGGATTTGCAAAAAGCGTCCGACTTGACCGCTTACGGCCACCGTCTGCATCACCAGTTTCAATACCCCGGCGAAGAACCCTTCGTCGATTTCTACCCGGCCTACGCGGCGTTTTACCGAGTCTTGTTGGGGCAGGACGTGTCCGACGGACTCCAGCTTTTCCGACGCAAGGCCCACAACGTCGATCCACTGGTCGCGGGAACCGGGGCCATCGAAACCTACACCGAATTGTTGGCTCGGTCCGGACAACCGATGCAGGCGATCCGGGAGATGATCGAGTTGATGCCCGCGGACGTCCCGACACAGCACTACTTCGGCAGTCTCCTGCAACACCTCGGCGAAGTGCCCGAGGCGGATCGGCCCGCCGCTCGCAAATTGTTGCAGGATTTTTGCTTGGATCGCGGTGACCTGTTGGGTTTCGCGGCGGTCTGTGGGAAAGTTTAACCCGGCGACGTGGACGCCAAACCGTTCGCTTGAACCTCCCCCCTGTCGATTGCACCATGCTGACCCTTCTGTCACCGGCGAAAACGCTGGACTTTGAATCTCCTCTCGAGGTCAAGAAAGCCTCCGATGCGGCATTGCTCGATGACGCCGCCGAATTGGCCGAAGTCCTCAAAACCTACTCGCCGACCAAGCTTCGCGAGCTGATGCACGTCAGCGAAAAACTGGCGGAGCTGAACGTCCAACGATTTCAAGATTGGGAAAAGCCCAACGCCGACAACGGTTCCCGACCGGCCCTGTTCGCTTTTCAAGGCGACGTCTATCAAGGATTCAAAGCCACCGAACTGACCGAAAAACAATTGCTGTACGCGCAGGATCATTTGCGAATCCTGTCGGGACTCTACGGGGTGTTGCGGCCGCTCGATCGCATGTTGCCGTACCGCTTAGAAATGGGCACCCTGCTGAAGACCGAACGCGGGAAAGACCTTTATCAATTCTGGGGCCAGCGGATCACCGACCGAATCGCGGCGCAGTTGCAAGTGACGAAGTCAAAGTTCTTGTTGAATTTGGCGTCTCAAGAGTATTTCCGCAGTGTCCGTGCCGAGACATTGAATTGTCCGGTGATCACGCCGGCGTTCAAGGACATGAAAAACGGCAAATACAAAATGATCACGTTCTTTGCCAAACAGGCTCGCGGAGTGATGGCCGCATGGGTGATGAAGCAACGGGTCAAAACAACCCGGAAGCTGACGCGGTTCGCAGAAGAAGGCTATCGGTACGACGCCGCATCGTCGACCGAAACCGAGCCGGTTTTTTTACGCGGGTAGCCCGCAGCGGGAAATCAGGTCGTTGCCTTTGTCACGTCCTCTGCCCGCGGCCTATTTGCCTTCGGACGCCCATTGCTTCATCAACGCGATGTTGTCTTCGATCGTCTTGAGATGCTCGGCGTTTTGCCGTCGTTTGAGCGATTGCAAATAAACGGCCATGTCGCTGTCGTACATCGCGTCGGACTCGGGCGTCCGGCCCAGGTCGTTCGTGTCTTCCATCCAAGCATCCAAGCGACCCCGCAGTTCGGCAAGTTTATCGGACATTGCGGGATCGTTCGCCAAGTTATTGATCTCGTGGGGATCGGCTTTCAGGTCGTACAGTTCCTCCGCCGGGCGTGTCGCGCGGAACAGTTGCTCCTGGACGGCGTCCAGCGTCCCGCGGCGATGCGATTGTCGCAAAGCGATCAAGATCGCCTTCGCATCCTTGTAAGCACACGGCTGAAGGTGTGGGCGGTCGGGCAAAAAATTACGAATGTATTTGAAGTCTTTCGTCCGCACCGAGCGGAGGTGGTCGACCGTTTCGTCGCAACGGTCTCGGGCCGAAAAGGCCGCTTCGCGAGCGACGTAGTCTTTCGCCAAGACGTCACGGGCTTGCATGGCGGTCGGGATCGGAATGCCCGCGGCGGCCAACGACAACGCGGCGATGTCGATGTGTTCGACGACGTCGTCGCGAACGGTCCCCGGATCGATGCCGGGCCCCGCGATGACCAAAGGAACGTGAATGCCCTCGTCGTACAAAAACTGTTTGCCCCGGGCATGACTGATGCCGTGGTCGGTCATGAACAGGATCAGCGTGTTGTCCCGCAGGCCCTCCTTTTCCAGTCGCGCGACGACTTCGCCGACCATGACGTCGGTCAAACGGACGGAATCCAAATAGGCCGCCCAGTCTCGGACGATGTCAGGGTGATCGGGATAATAGGGCGGCAGCGTGACCGCTTCGTCCGGAGTGCGGCCGCCGAATTCGGCTTCGGCCCGGCGACCGATCTTTTCCCAGCCGGAGGCGTCTTTGCCCCGCATTTTGCCGCCGGGAGTCTGGATCTGCGCGAAGAACGGCTGACCGTCCTCTCGGTCGGCCCAATCGGTCGAATCATAGACCGCGGGATCCCACTGAAAGTTGTAATCGGTCTTGCCGAGCCTGCCGTTGGGCGGCCAACCGCTGATCGACGTGTGATAGCCGGCATCCTGAAACAGCTCGGGAACCATTCCGACGCCGTCGGGCAGACGAATCTGCAGTTCGCCACGGCCGCTGCGGTGATGATGCGCGCCGATGCTGGTTTGATACATGCCGGTGATGAATGCGGATCGACAAGTCGAACAAACCGGCGCGGTCACGAAGGCGTTGGTGAACTTGACGCCGCGCTCGGCAAGCCGGTCGACGTTCGGCGTTTCGATCGCCGTTTCGCCGTAACAAGAAAAGTTCGCCGACATGTCGTCGGGAATGATCCAAACGATGTTGGGACGCTCGTCGGCGAAAGCCCGGTCGGAAATGTAAATCAAAGACACGGCGGCAAGCAAAACTGCTGTCCGACGAGCAAAGGGAACCCGATTCACGTCAATTTCCTCATCCAATGTTCGATTCGATCTGACTGAGCGTGGACGCATTGTACAGCGAGTCGCACCGGTGCGTCTCGTTCTCGGTTTCCGCGTCCCCGGTGGACCCCGGGGTGGGGAAACCCGGCCGCTCGTCTTCCGTGGCCTCACGCCGCAAGCGGTCGCCCGGCCGGGCGGTTTACCCGAGTTGCCGACTGCGCTCGGCTGCCGCGGCAACGGCATCGGCCATCGTGGCGCGGAGGGCGTTCTTTTCCAAAACGTTCAAGCCGACGATCGTGGTGCCGGCGGGACTGGCCACGGCGTCCTTCAATTCGCCCGGGTGCAGGCCGGTTTGCCCGACCATGGTCGCGGCACCCAGAACGGTCTGAGTCGCCAGACGCATGGCCAGGTCGCGGGGCAGACCGGCCAAGACGCCGCCATCGGCCAAGCCTTCGATGATCGTAAAGACGTACGCCGGTCCGGATCCGCTGAGCCCCGTGACGGCGTCGATCTGTTTTTCTTCGACGTGCTCACACAAGCCGACCGACGACAAAACGGATTCGACACGTTTGCGATCCGCCGCCGTGGTACCAGCGGCCGTGCAGAAGGCACTGGCACCCTGGCCGACCAAACTCGGCGTGTTCGGCATCACGCGAACGACGCGGTCATGACCGATCCAAGAGGCCAGGGAAGCCAAAGTGACGCCCGCGGCGATCGACACGACCAACTTGCCGTCCCAAAAGCCGTCGGCCTGGCGGGCGACCACCGGGACGATGTTCGGCTTGACGGCCAGAACGAAGACCTCGGGAACGGTAACTGAAGACGACTCACTCAGTTCACCGAGATCGTCGATCAGCCGGGCACCGGGGTGCCGTTGTTCCCACCAATCCCGGGACGCCGACGCCGGTTCGACGACCGTCAGGTCTTGCTCGGTCAGACGACCAGCCGCGATCATCCCGCCCATCATGGCCCGCCCCATCTGGCCGCCGCCGACCAAACACAATCCGGCGAGCTGCGGATCGGAATCGGGTGTGGGCGTGAGCATGGGTGACGGCTTGTCGGAGCGGGAAGGTGATCGGGGTTTCGGCAATCAGTCTTGGCCGCCGCTGTGGGTGTCCAAGGTTTCGCCGGGCGTCGTGGCCGGCGATTCGTCGCTCGGCGAAGCTTCTGTCTCCGAGGAAGGCACCGCCTCGCTCAGCAGCGGGAAGCTTTCTTCCATCATCTGCGCTGGCGCGTTGGCCAGTTCCTCCAGAGCTTCGCGTCGGTAATTCACTTCGGATTCTTGGAACAAGCGGAAACCGGTTCCCGCCGGGATCAAGTGCCCCAGGATGACGTTTTCCTTCAGGCCGACCAGTTTGTCGACCTTGCCGGCCAGGGCCGCTTCGGTCAACACCTTGGTGGTTTCTTGGAACGACGCGGCGCTGATGAAGCTGTCCGACTGGACGGCGGCTTTGGTGATCCCCAACAGCTGGGTCGACGCCGTGGCACTCTTGGGACGCTTGCCCTTGGCCGGCGTGCCGCCGAGTGCTTCGATTTCCGCGTTGGTCTGTTCGAAGACTTCCTTTGGCAAGATCGCACCCTCGGTAAAATCGCTGTCGCCGGGATCTTTGATCTTCACGCAGGTGGCCAATTTTTGATTGGCCTGACGGAACTGGAACCGGTCCATCACCAAGCCGGGCAACAAGTTGGTGTCGCCGGGGGTTTCGATTTTCACCTTTCGCAGCATGCGAGCGATGATGATCTCGGCGTGCTTGTCGTTGATCTCGACTCGCTGCGATTGATAGACCTGTTGGATTTCGTGCAGCAGGTATTGTTGCACGGCTTCTTCGCCACTGACACGCAGGATGTCGTGGGGAACGAGTGGTCCGTCGACCAACGCTTGGCCCGCTTTGACGATGTCGCCGGTGTGGACCAAGAAGTGTTTGCCGTGGGGCACCAGGTGCTCGCGTTCGATGCCGGATTCGCTGCGGACGATGATGGTCCGCTTGCCGCGTTTACGTTCGGTCAAGATTTCGACTTCGCCGTCGACTTCGGCGATGACGGCCGGGTCCTTGGGCTTACGAGCTTCGAAAATCTCGGTGACTCGCGGCAGACCGCCGGTGATGTCGTGGACACCGCCGCCTTCCCGCGGCATTTCGGCAAGGATCGTTCCCGGTGTGACCGAGGCACCTTCCTTGACGCTGATGCTGGCCCGTTCGGGCAAGTACTGGACGTCCAACGGTTTGCCGTCGGCGTCCTCGATGACCATTTGCGGGTGCAGGTCTCCCTTGTGGTCGACGATCATCATCCGCATGTTGCCGGACGCTTCGCGTTCGACCCGCATGGTTTCGCCTTCGACGACGTCTTCGAAGCGAATCTTGCCTTCGACTTCTGACAAAATCGGAATCGCGTAGGGGTTCCACTCGCACAAAACTTGGCCTTCTTTGACCGAGTCGCCTTCCTTGATCATCAAGGTCGCCCCGGTGGGGACTTCGTAGCTTTCGATTTCGCGATCGCGGTCATCGACCAACATGATTTCGCCGTTCCGCGTCAGCACGATGTCGCGGCCATCGGCGTTGGTCACCACACGCATCCGTGTCAGACGGACCCGACCATTTCGTTTGCTCTTGATGTCGGATTCCTCGACCTGCTTGCTGACCGATCCGCCGATGTGGAAGGTCCGCATGGTCAACTGCGTGCCGGGTTCACCGATCGACTGGGCGGCGATGATGCCGACCGCCATGCCTTCTTCGACTTGCGATCCGGTGGACATGTCCATGCCGTAACAAGTTCGACAAACCCCCAAGGGCGCGTCGCAGCACATCGGGCTGCGGACTTGGATTTTTTCCAAGCCCATCGCTTCGATTTTTCGCGCGATCACCGGCGTGATCATTTGGCCGTCGCTGACGATGACCTCGTCGGTCACGGGGTTGACGATTGATTGCAGACTGACGCGGCCGTTGATCGAGTCGGCCAGTCGCAGTTCGACCTTTTCGCCTCGGTAAACGACACCCTTGGTGATCCCCTGGGTGGTCCCGCAGTCTTCCATCGTGATCACGACGTTTTGCGCGACGTCGGCAAGCTTGCGGGTCAGGTATCCGCTGTCGGCCGTCTTCAGTGCCGTGTCGGCCAATCCCTTGCGGGCCCCGTGCGTCGAGCTGAAGTATTCCAGCACCGACAGGCCTTCGCGGAAGTTCGCTTTGATGGGCGTTTCGATGATTTCACCGGTCGGCTTGGCCATCAGACCACGCATCCCGGCGAGCTGGCGGATCTGTTCGATACCGCCCCGAGCACCCGAGTGGGACATCAAGAACACGGGGTTGATGTACCAGCCGCCTTCGCGAATGTCGTTTTCCATCGCCGACATCATGTCCGTCGTGATCGCTTCCCGGGCGTGCGTCCAAGCGTCCAAAACCTGGTTGTATCGTTCCTTGCCCGTCATCAGCCCGCGGTCGTAAGCCTTCTTGTGCTTCATGACCTCTTTTTCGGCGTCCTTGATGAACTGTGTTTTGGTGTCCGGGGTGACCAAGTCATCGGTCGCGAAGGACAGACCGCTGCGGGTGGATTCACGGAAACCCATCTGCATCATGTCGTCGAGCAGGTGAATGGTCGCCTTCCGTCCGAGCCGCTGATAGCAATCGCTGATCGAACCGGCCAAATCGCCGCTCCGCATCGCTTTGTTGTAAAAGTCCATGCCGTCGGGCAGCATTTCGTTGAAGCGAACACGCCCCGGCGTGGTTTCGATGATCTCCCCATAGACTCCGCTGTCGTCGTCCGTTTTCAGACGTTGGAACTTGGGCAACCGCATTTTGATCTTGGTGTGCAGTTCGACCGTGCCTTGCGCCAGCGCCATGTCGACTTCCGCGTACCCGCTAAAGGTCATGCCTTCACCGGGACGTCCGACGATCTCCGCCGTGGCGTAATAGCAACCCATGACGATGTCCTGCGACGGCGACATGATCGGCTTGCCGTTGGACGGCGCGAACACGTTGTTCGTCGACATCATCAAGGTGTGCGCTTCGACTTGGGCTTCGATCGAAAGCGGCAGGTGAACGGCCATCTGGTCGCCGTCGAAGTCCGCATTGAAGCCTTTGCAAACCAGCGGGTGCAGGTGGATCGCGTTGCCTTCGACCAAAGTGGGTTCGAAAGCTTGAATGCCCATCCGGTGCAGCGTCGGGGCACGGTTGAGCAACACCGGGTGATTGGTGATCACCTGCTCCAGGATGTCCCAGACCTCTTCGTCCTTCCGCTCGAGCATCTTCTTGGCCGACTTGATCGTATCGGCGTGGCCGAGTTCTTTCAGGCGACGGATGATGAAGGGTTGGTACAGTTCCAACGCGATCTTCTTGGGCAATCCGCACTGATGCAGCTTCAAACGCGGGCCGACCACGATGACGCTACGCGCCGAGTAATCGACGCGTTTGCCGAGCAGGTTTTCGCGGAAACGTCCCTGCTTGCCCTTGATCATGTCGGTCAACGACTTCAACGGCCGGTTCGACGAACCCAGCACCGGTCGTTTGCAGCGGTTGTTGTCAAACAGCGCGTCGACCGACTGTTGCAGCATTCGCTTTTCGTTGCGAATGATGACTTCGGGCGCGTTCAAGTCGACCAACTTTCGCAGCCGGTTGTTGCGGTTGATGATCCGGCGATACAAGTCGTTCAAGTCGCTGGTCGCGAAGTTGCCGCTGTCCAACAGGACCAACGGACGCAAGTCCGGCGGGATGACCGGGATCACGTCCAAAACCATCCATTCGGGACGGTTGTCGCTGTCGCGAATCGATTCGACGATCTTCAGTCGGTTGATCAGGTCTTTTTTCTTTTGCTTGCTGCCCGTTTCGTCCAAGTCGGTCCGGAGCTGTTCGGACAGCGTGACCAAATCCAGCTTGTTGAGAAGCTTGCGGACCGCTTCGGCGCCCATGTCGGCTTCGAAGGTCCCGGGACCGTACTGGGTCCGCGCGGCGCGGTATTCCTCTTCGGTCAACAACTGCTGGGCTTCCAATTCGGTTTCGCCCGGATCGATGACGACGTAATCTTGGAAATAGATGACCTTTTCCAACGAGCTGGTCTTCATCGCCAACAGGTTTCCCAGTCGCGACGGCATCGCCTTGAAGAACCAGATGTGGACGACCGGCGCGGCCAATTCGATGTGGCCCATCCGTTTACGACGGACCCGGCTGTGCGTGACCTTGACGCCGCAGCGGTCGCAGATCATGCCCTTGTATTTCATCCCGCGGTATTTGCCGCAGGCGCATTCCCAGTCCTTTTCGGGTCCGAAGATGCGTTCGCAAAACAGACCGTCTTTCTCGGGACGGTAAGTCCGGTAATTGATCGTTTCAGGTTTTTTGACTTCGCCGAACGACCAGCTTTTGATGTCCTGCGGTCGAGCCAAAGAAATCTTGACCGAAGCGTAGTCGTTGATGCGATCGTAGTTGCTGGTTTCGCCTGTCGACATGAGAAAGAGCTCCTAGCTGCGAGCGTTGAGCCGTTAGCTTTTGGTGGTGCGAAGGTGGTTGGGGTCAGCCGGAACGAACGGAATCGGCAAGGTGCGTTACGGCAATTCGGATGGGCGTCGGTCGCGATTGACGCGACCTGTAAAGCCGGAACGCCGCGATGACGGCCGTCCGGCTTGGAAATGCCGATAGCCAATCGCTATCGGCGAATCGCTGGCCTAAATCGGTCGTTTTTCGAGTTGCATGTTCAAGGCGAGCCCGCGGATCTCGTTGGTCAACACGTCAAACGAGGCGGGGGTCCCGGCCTCCAGCGTGTTTTCTCCCTTGACCATCGATTCGTAGATCTTCGTGCGACCTTCGACGTCGTCGGACTTGACCGTCAACAGTTCCTGCAAGATGTAAGCGGCCCCGTAGGCTTCGAGCGCCCAGACTTCCATTTCGCCGAAGCGTTGGCCGCCGAAGCGGGCCTTTCCGCCGAGCGGTTGCTGGGTGATCAGGCTGTAAGGCCCCGTCGATCGGGCATGGACCTTGTCGTCGACCAGGTGGTGAAGTTTCAGCATGTAGATGTAGCCCACCGTCGTCTCCTGCTCCATCGGTTCGCCGGTTCGGCCGTCGACCAGACGCACCTTGCCGTGGGCGGGAAGTCCGGCATCGGCCAAACACTGGTTGATTTCCGATTCGGTCGCCCCGTCGAACACCGGCGTGATGGCTTGAAAGCCCATCTTGGCACCGGCCCAACCGAGGTGAGTTTCCAGGATCTGGCCGACGTTCATTCGCGAGGGAACGCCCAGCGGGTTGAGCATGATTTGAATCGGCGTCCCGTCGGGCAAGAACGGCATGTCTTCGATCGGCAAAATCTTGGCGATCACACCCTTGTTGCCGTGACGTCCGGCCATCTTGTCGCCGACGCTGATGCAACGTTTCGTGGCGACGTAGACCTTGACCATTTGCAGCACGCCGCTGCGAAGCTCGTCGCCACGCTTCATGCTGTTGAGCCTGCGGTCGCGGGCGTCCAAAGCATTTTCGACGTTCGGCCACTGGCTCTTGTAGACCTTTTCGGCATCCGCTTTCTTGTCGTCCGATTTGATCTGGTCCAAAACGTGATCGAAACGGAAAACGTTGGCCCGCTCGGCGACGAACTTGGGATCCTGACCGTCGGCCAGCGGCGTTCCGGTCGCGTCCTTCAGCTTCGTGCCGGCCGCTTCCTCCAGGTCGCGGATGAACGATTCGAACGTGCTCGCGATTTCCGCGTTGCCTTCGGTTTCGATCTCCTTGAGTTCCTTTTCGAACTGCTTCCGCTCGTCGTCGCTGAGCGACATGCGGCGGCTGAACTTGTGCGTGTCGATGACGATGCCTTCGATGCCCGAGGGGACCTCCAGCGAATCGTTTTTGACGTCTTCACCGGCCCGGCCGAAGATCGCGTGCAGCAGTTTTTCTTCCGGCGTCAGTTCGGTCTTCGACTTCGGCGAAACCTTGCCGACCAAAATGTCGCCCGGCTTGACGTAAGTCCCGACCTGCACGATGCCCGATTCGTCCAATTGGGCCAAAGCTTTTTCGGAAACGTTGGGGATGTCGCGAGTGAACTCTTCGCGGCCCAGTTTGGTTTCGCGAATTTCGACGTCGAAATCTTCGATGTGAATCGACGTGTACGTGTCGTTACGGACCAGTTCCTCACTGATGATGATCGCGTCTTCGTAATTGAAACCGTCGAACGACATGAAGCCGACCAGGACGTTGCGTCCGAGTGCCAGTTCGCCGTTTCGCGTCGCGGCACCGTCGGCGATGATTTGGTTCTTTTCGACCTTGTCGCCGACCGTCACCAGGGGCTTTTGGTTTTGACAGGTCCGTTCGTTCAGACCTTGGTACTTTTTCAGCTCGTAGTGATCGCTGCCGATTTCGATCCGCGTCGCGTCGGCGAAGGTGACTTTGCCGGCGCGGCGGGCGCGGACGACCATGCTACTGTTCCTGGCGACCTCGCGTTCCATTCCGGTGCCGACGATCGGGGGTTCGGCCACCAGCAACGGAACCGCTTGTCGCTGCATGTTCGAACCCATCAATGCGCGGTTCGCGTCGTCGTGCTCCAAGAACGGAATCAACCCGGCCGACACCCCGACCATTTGGGCCGGCGCGACGTCCATGTAATCGACCTGGGTCGGTAGCACGATTTCGAAGTCGCTACGGAACCGGGCGATCATGTTCGGGCCGGACACCAGTTCGCCGTCCTTGACCTCGGTGTCCGCCGGCGCGACGTAGGACTCGCTCTCCTCGTCAGCACGGAGCCACACGACTTCCTCGGTCGTCTTGCCGTCTTTGATTTTGCGGTACGGCGTGATCAAGAATCCGTAGTCGTCGACGCCTGCGAAAATCGCCAGCGAGCTGATCAAACCGATGTTCGTACCTTCGGGCGTTTCGATCGGACAGATACGGCCGTAGTGAGAGATGTGCACGTCGCGGACTTCGAAGCCCGCCCGTTTCCGGTTCAAGCCGCCCGGGCCGAGCGCCGAAAGTCGGCGTTCGTGCGTCAACTGCGACAGCGGGTTCGTCTGGTCGACGACCTGCGACAGCTCACCGCGGCCGAAGAAGTAATCGATCGCCGCCGAAACGCTCTTGGGGTTGATCAAGCTCCGCGGGGTCATGTCCTGGGCGTCTTTGACGCTCATTCGTTCCTGAACGGTGCGGCGGAGTTTCAAGAAGCCCTTGCGGAGTTCTTCGCAGGCCAATTCGTCGATCGTTCGCAGGCGTCGGTTGCCCAGGTGATCGATGTCGTCGATCTCCGCGCCCGAATCCGAATCGAACAAGTCGATCAAGTAACGAATCGCCGCGATCATGTCGGCGTGACGGAGCGTCATTTCGTTTTCCGAAACGCCCAAACCGAGTTTGCGGTTCAAGCGGAAACGGCCGACCTTGCCCAGACGGTAGCGGTTCGCGTCGTAGAACTTTTCTTGGAACAGCGTTTTGGCTTTTTCCAGCTGCGGCGGGTTCCCCGGTCGCAGCCGCTGGTAGATCCGCAGCAACGCTTCCTCGTGACTCGCCGTGTTGTCTTCGGCCAACGTGTTGAAGATCAAAGGGACCTTGGGCGCGTCCATCAATTCGATCGACTTGACACCGGCGGTGCAGATCTTTTCCGCGACGTCTTTGCTGATCCGATAACCGGCTTCGACAAAGATTTCGCCGGCCCGTTCGTGACCGCTGGGATAGACCACGTCATCGACGGCGATCTTGCCCTCGAGAGTCTCGGCCGATTTACTGGTGACCTTCTCGGTTCGCGTTTCGTAAAACGCGTTGAGCAAATCCGCATCGTTGGAAAGACTCGGGTCCATCGCCCGCAGCAACGTGGTCGCGGCAAATTTCCCGCTCTGGTCGATCCGAACGGTCAGCGAGTCCTTCTTGGTGACGTTGACTTCGATCCAAGAACCCCGCTCGGGGATCACTCGGCAACTCGGCAGCTTGCGGTCGGTCGTCGTGTCCTGCTCCAAAACAAAGTCGACGCCGGGGCTGCGGTGCAGCTGACTGACGACGACCCGTTCGGCACCGTTGATGATGAATTCACCACCGCCCATCATGATCGGCAAGTCGCCCAGATAAACCTCTTCCTCGTGCGGTTCCTCGCGATTCAGCCGTAACCAGATCCGCAGCGGGCGGCCGTAGGTCAGGCGAAGCTGGCGACATTCCGGACTGGTGTAGCGAGGCTTGCCCAGCTCGTAGTAAAGGTACTCCAGCGTCGTGTTGCCGTCGTAACTCTCGATCGGGAAAATTTCTCGCAGAACACTTTCCAGACCGAAGTCCTTGCGCTTCAGCGGGTCACTGTCCTCCTGAAGGAAATCCGCGTAGGACGCGGTTTGCAGTTCGGTCAGGTCGGGAAGTTCGAAGTTACCCAATCCGGTGCCGAACTTGCGGATTTCGGTTGGTTCCAGGCGTCGCTTGGTCGTCGTTGCCATAGTTAGGTGTGGGCTCCGTTTGGGAGTGACGTTGGGCTGGAGGTCGGGGTCAATTCAGGTGGTGGCGAAGTCATTTTTTTGCAAATAGCCGTGTTTTTGCAAATAACAGGCCAATCAAAGGCGGCGGGATCAGGGCAGCGTTAGGATTCGAGAGCGATTCAAGGCAGTCTTCCTTGCGGGTTGGCTTGCACGAAGGGTCAGGGCGAACGTAGCGCGAACGCTCAGCGGCATCCCGGAAGCATCGCGTTTTGCCATCCGAGGCAGGTGAAGGCGATATTCAAGGACTTTGTGGACAAAAATCGTGGGTCAGACAGAGCCGTCTGCCCTAAGAAGGCTGAAACGAGCAACACGCCGAGCGCAAATCCGGGGCCGATATTCACTCCGTCAGACTATCAGGAAGACAAATTTTCGAAAAGGGGAACTCCGGCAATTTTGGCGCGAATTGTGCTTGACGACCGAAGGGCCTCCCATGGTCGCCGGGCCACGCAAACCCGCCCCCCCTTCCCAACACCCCCGACCGGGGCGGCGTGCCCCGGATCGCCACCCCTCTAGGCCGCAAGGCCCGGCGGATGCAAAGTGTTTGCCACCCGGGCCGTGTCGAACACGCCGATTCCCCCCACTCCCCACCGCCGAGCCGCATGAACGTCACCGAATTCATCGAAGAACACTTCCGCCATTTCAACGCCCGAGAGACCTTGCAAGCGGCCCAGGGTTACCGTGACGTGGTTTCCCGAGGCGGCCAGATGATGGTCACGCTGGCCGGAGCGATGTCGACCGGCGAGATCGGACGCTCGCTGGCCGAGATGATCCGGCAAGGCAAAGTCCACGCGATCACCTGCACGGCCGCCAACCTCGAAGAAGACGTTTTTAATTTGGTCGCCCACGACGAATATCGCATCATCCAAGACTGGCGGGCGTTGTCGGTCGACGACGAAATCAAGCTGCGTGACGAGGGCTTCAACCGCGTCACCGACACCTGCATCCCCGAGACGGTGATGCGGCACATCGAAGGCCGCCTGCTGAAACTGTGGCAGGCCGCCGCCGCGGACGGCCGGTCGTACAGCCCGTCGACCTACATGATGAAGCTGTTCGACGATCCGGAATTCACCGCACACTTCCAAGTGCCGCGAGAAAACAGCTGGCTGGCGGCGGCCAAGGACGCCGGCATCCCGGTGATCGTCCCGGGATTCGAGGACAGCACGCTGGGCAACATTTTCGCCGCGCGGGTGTACGAGAAAAAGGTCGCCACCCACGACGTCTATTGGTCAGGCACCCGGCAAATGGAACACCTGATCGGCTGGTACCAGGAGGCGGCCCGTCGGGGACCGATCGGTTTCTTTCAAGTCGGCGGCGGCATCGCGGGTGACTTCCCGATCTGTGTCGTGCCGTTGTTGATCCAAGACTTGAAGCTGGACATCCCGCTGTGGTCTTACTTTTGCCAGATCAGCGACGCGGTGACCAGTTTCGGCGGCTACAGCGGCGCGGTGCCGAACGAAAAGATCACTTGGTACAAGCTGGAACCGGACGCCCCCAAGTTCATGATCCAAAGCGACGCTTCGATCATCGCGCCGCTCGTGTTTGCGTACGTGCTGGGCTGGTAGCCGGACCTCGGCGTCGACCGCGGACGGCCCGACCGGAGATTCGACCGGCCGCTTCCGCGAAGTCACCCTAAGTCGTCTCGGACGCGGCGACGTCGACTTCGGAGGCGATTCGCTCGGCGACTCGCCCGGCTTGTCCGATCAACGGGGCGATGCCGACGCCGTCCAGGGCATTGCTGACCATGTGAAGGCCGGGGACCGATGCGAGCGAGGCTTTGATGCGGGCGACTCGTTCAAGGTGACCGACCTCGTACTGCGGCATCGCGTCGTTCCAACGCACCACGGTGCTGTGGACCGGATCGCCGGCCAGGCCGATCAGTTCGGACAGTTCGGCCCGCGCGATGCGGACCAATTCTTCGTCGTCGAACCGCAGAAGATGCGGCTGCAACATGCCACCGAAAAAGACTCGCACGATGACGTGGTCTTCCCGACAGCGACCGGCAAACTTTTCGCTCGCGAAGCTGCCCGCCAAAATGCGCCGGCCCTCGACCGGCGGGACCACGAACCCGAACGTCTTCGCTTTCATTCTGATGTCGGCGCGGCGGACCACCAACACCGCGATGGCTGCCGAGGCGGAAACGACGGACGCCAGTTCGGACGAGACCGATGGCGTCAGATCGCCCAACAGTTTCGCACTGACGGCCGCCGGCGTCGCGACGACAACTTGATCGAAGGTCTCGGCGGGGCGATCGGCGAAGGCAAGCGTCAAACCGTCGCTCGATCGCCGAACGGATTCGACGCGACAGTTCGATTGCACGGCGTCCCGTGGCAAGGCGGCGGTCAGACTCTCCATCAAGCCGACCATGCCGCCACGGAATGCGCGGAACTGTTCGTATCGAGCACCACTGCTGGTCGAATCGACGCCGTCTTCTCCATCGCGTCGTCGTCGCAAGGTCGCGGCGGCGAGCGAACCGTGGCGACGCGCCATGTCTCGGATCGGCGCCATTGTCGCCTTCATGCTCAGCCGGTCGACATCGGCGGTGTAAATGCCGGCGACCAAAGGCCCGACGATGCGGTCGAGCATTTCTCCACCCAGTCGTCGTCGCACGAAGGATCCGACGCTCTCGTCTTCGTCATGATCGGGTTCGCGAACCAGGGCCTCGTAGGCCAATCGCAGTTTCCCGGCCGGCGACAATAGCGGCGTTCGCAGCATCGACCCGAAACGCGTCGCCCTCATCAGCACAAAGCCTTCGGGGATCGGGACCAACTCTCCACGGCGGACGATCATCGCACCACGACCTTCGACTTTCGGCAACAACAGATCCTCCGCCACGCCCAGTCGCGACAGCAGGTCCATCGCGGCGGGGGGCTTGGTGGCCAGCATGTCCGCCCCCAAATCCAGCACCAGGGGGCCGGCGTGCGGATGGTCCGACGTTTCAGTTCCGATCACACCTCCGGTGCGACTGCCGGATTCAAAAACACGAACATCTCGTTCGGGCGAATCGAGCTGCAGGTGACAGGCGGTGGCCAGCCCCGACAGCCCACCGCCGATGATGGCAACGCGTCGGCCGTGATTCGATTGCGTCACTGCCCGTAGTCGTCCCCGTACTCGTCGCCGTAATCATCCCCATAGTCATCCCCATAATCGTCTCCGTAATCCTCGCCGTACTCGTCCCCGTAGCCGCCGCCCCGGTTTCTCGAAGTCCCGCCGAAATCGATGCCCAGGTCTTTGGGTAACATCGCGGCGACGGCTTGAGCCCCCGCGTCGGCTTGCACGATCAAGGATTCCATCGCGACGTGGAATTGCTGGGCGTTGCCGGCATCTTTCAACGGTTGCAACAACGGGCCGACCATTGCCGGGATCATCTGGGCGATGCCCCCGGCGCCCAGGCTCTCGTCTTCGACCTCGCCGAGCGATTTCATCGCTTCTTCGACCCTCTTGTCCCAATCGGCCGCCAAGTCGGCGGGTAACCAATATCCGTCGACCCGCTGCAAGACGATTTCGTTCTTCGTTTTGTCGTCCTTGGCGATCGTCATCGTGACTTTGTCGTCCTTGGGTTTGCCGAACGTGATCTCGGGTTTCTCGTTCGTCGCGTCCGCTTTGGCCAACAGCGGGTGCAGGTAGGGTGCGGTCTGTGAGTCAAAGTTTTCCAGCCATTTCCCGAACGACTTGGTTCTCAGGTCTTCCAGCTTCATCGTCTGGGGATCGAAGCCGCTGCGGAAGAGACCCGCGATGGCCATCAGGCTGCCGGCGACCTGATCGGACTGTTCGGCGGACATGTTTTCCAGACGCGGATGCGAGAGGACCCAGTTTTGACGGGTCACGATCGTGTCGCCGACGTCGTGGGCCAGACCGGTCACGGCGGCGAACGCATCGGGGCTGATTTTGCCGACGCCGGCTTGGATCAGCTTCTGCACGTCCAGGCGATGTTTCGGCGGCATCGCGTCGTAGAAGACCCGCAGATGCCCGCGACGGATCTGTTCTTGGAAATGATTAACGAATTCTTCGGCCGAGACGTCGACCGGCGGTGCCTGATACTCCGGCGCCGCGGCCGGCTCGGGCAGCGGATCGGGAGCGGGCGCCGCGGCGATCGCGGCGGATTGACGGAGGCGGTTGATCGTTTCCTCGCGTCGCTGGTCCAACTGCTTGACCAGGTCCCCGGCCTGGATCCGGCTGTCCGAACGCAGGTCCGCGATTTTCACCGTCACGCGGCGTCCGTCGGGCAATTCCAGCACGATGCTGTCTTCCCATTTGCCGATCATCCGCGCCTCGATGGTCTTGGTGCCACGCAAATCGGTCCAGCTTTCGCCCCGGGCGTAGCGGGTCCGCGCCGGACCGATCGAGACGGCCAAGACGGCCAAGCAATACAGCAAAATCGACTTGTTCATGGCATACCTGTTCAAGCGGAGGGGGGGCGGACGTCCCGACGCCGTCGACGTCTTTCAGCGGACCTGTTTCATCGTCTACAAGTGACCCAGTATATTGCAGATCCGGCAACGCTGCCGCCCAAAAAGTTTTGGCGGTCCCGCCCCCGGATGATCAACAGGAGGCTGCCGTGAACGAACAAGATGTGCGTATTCGCCTCGGAGCGGACGAAATCCGTGAGCTGCGTGACAGGCATTACAACGCGACCATCATCCGGCGGGAAAACATTCACGAGGATCTGATCCGGTTGCAAATTCGCCCCGACGCCCCGATCCCGCCGTTCCATCCCGGCCAATACGTGGCTTTGGGCGTGGGCAATTGGGAACGCCGTTTGCCGGGTACGCAAACGGAAACGTTGAAACCCGACCGCTACCAAAAATTGGTCCGCCGGGCGTATTCGATTTCCTGTCCGATGTGGTCGGGCAGCCGGATCCTGACCGTGGGTGACGTGGATTATTTGGAGTTCTACATCGTCTTGGTTCGCCAGTCGCCTTCGCCCGATGACACGCCGCCCGCCTTGACGCCGCGGCTGTTCGCGATGCACGAAGGCGATCGAATGGTGGTCGAAAAGAAAATCACCGGACAATACCACTTGGGCAACGTGCGGCCCGACGACACGTTGTTGATGATGGGGACCGGAACCGGCGAAGCGCCGCACAACGCGATGGCGGCGGAATTGCTGAGTCGAAATCACGCCGGAAAAATCGTCAACGCGACCTGCGTCCGTCACAAGGTTGACTTGGGTTACCTGGACATCCACCGAGTTCTGATGAGCCGCTTTGCGAACTACGTTTACTTGCCCCTGACGACGCGGGACCCCGAGAATATCGATCCGAGTCACCCGGAATATTGCGGCAAAATGTATCTGCAAGAATTGTTTCAGTCCGGACGTTTGGCGGAAATGGCGGGCGACGATTTCTTGCCGTCACGCACGCGTATCTTTTTGTGTGGCAATCCGGCGATGATCGGATACGTTCCGCCGGGGGCCGATCCGCCGCGTCAGCCGGGGATGTTGCCGCTGTTGCGGGCGGCCGGCTTCATCGACGACGACCATTCCGGCGACGCGGGGCGTGTGCGTTTCGAAAAGTATTGGTGACGCGCTTCGTCGCAATGCTTTCTTCACGCCCGCCGATGCGTTACAACGCAGTGCAAAATTCCCCTCCAGCCGACTGTCCCCAACCAACAACCTCGCAGCGTCATGTCCGACCGAAACATCGATTTAAGCAAAACGATCGCCTTGATTCTCGGCGGCGGACGTGGGACGCGTTTGTTTCCGCTGACCAAGATTCGCGCCAAGCCGGCGGTGCCGCTGGCGGCAAAATACCGCTTGATCGATATCCCGATCAGCAATTGCATCAACAGCGGACTGAACCGCGCCTACGTGTTGACTCAATTCTTGTCCGAAAGCTTGCACCGGCACCTCCGACAGACCTACACCTTTGACATCTTCAGCGGCGGCTTTGTCGAACTGCTGGCCGCCCAACAAACCGTCAGCTCCGGCACCGATTGGTATCAAGGCACCGCCGACGCGGTCCGCAAAAACCTGGTCCACTTGCAGGAAAGCTGGATCGAACACGTGCTGATCTTGTCGGGTGACCAGCTGTACCGGATGGATTTTCGCGACATGATGGAAACGCACTTGGCCAGCGGTGCCGATGCGACCATCGCGGCGATCCCCGTGGGCCGTCAAGACGCCTCGTCACTGGGGATCATGCAAGTCGACGACTCCGGCCGCGTTCGCGGGTTCGTCGAGAAACCGCAAACCGAAGAAGAGCTGGCAAGGGTCCGCATGGACCCGGCTTGGATCGACGCCCGCGGCATCGAAAGCGGCGGCCGCGATTGTCTGGCCAGCATGGGCCTGTACATCTTCAACAAATCGGTGATGGTCGACCTTTTGGAAGCCAGCGACCATCAGGACTTCGGCAAAGAGGTCTTCCCGGCGGCCTTGGATTCTCACCGCGTCAACGTGCACCTGTTCGACGGTTACTGGGAAGACATCGGAACGATCCGCGCGTTCTACGAAGCCAACCTGAACTTGGCCGGCAAGAATCCCCCCTTCGACATTCGCGATCGAACCGCGCCGATTTACAGCCGTCCGCGATTTTTGCCGCCGACGATCATGGGCAACGCGACGATTCGCAACAGCTTGATCGCCGACGGTTGCCGGATCGGTGACAACGTGACGATCGACAACAGCGTCATCGGCCTTCGCACCGTCATCGGAGACAACGTCACCATCCGCGACAGCGTCGTCATGGGGGCCGACTTCATCGAACGAAGCGACGGCCCGCGGAACAACCGACTGCCCGTCGGCGTCGGAGCCGATAGCCACATCAGCACCGCGATCTTGGACAAGAATTGTCGCATCGGTAAAAACGTCGTCATCACAAACGAAGCGGGCTTGGATAATCACGGCGAAGATGAACCGTTGCAAGTCCGCGACGGCATCTCGATCGTGATCAAGGACGCCCAAATCGAAGACGGTTTTCGGTTCTAGGCGACGATTGGTTTCCCCCCCTTCATCTAGACACACCATGAATTCGAATCTTTGTCGCTGGGGTTTTTTGGGTGCCGCCGCGATCGCGCGAAAGAACTGGAAAGCGATCCGCCGAAGCGGTAACGGCGTCGTCGCGGCGGTTGCCAGTCGTGACCGACGACGCGCGCAAGCTTTCATCGATGAATGCGCCGCGGAATGTCCGCAAGTCGCCAACGACAAGGTGGTGGCCGCCGACGCCGTCGAAGGCTACGAATCGCTGCTGAACCGTGACGACATCGACGCGGTTTACATTCCGCTGCCCACCGGGGTTCGCAAGTCGTGGGTGATCCGTGCGGCCCAGGCGGGCAAACACGTCCTGTGCGAAAAACCCGTCGCGATCAACGCCGACGAGGCGAAGGCAATGATCGACGCTTGCCGTTCCGCCGGGGTGCAGTTCATGGACGGCGTGATGTTCGATCACAGCGCCCGACTGGACGGTGTTCGATCTTCCTTGCGAGACACCGAGACGTTCGGCAGCTTGCAGCGAATCAACACTCATTTTTCGTTCTGCGGCGATGAATCCTTCGAGGATTCCAACATCCGTGCGCAAGCCGATCTGGAACCGCACGGTTGCTTGGGTGATCTCGGTTGGTACTGCATCCGATTTACACTGTTCGTCACCGGCGGCCGGATGCCCAACACCGTCACCGCGCGTTCGCTGAAATCACTCGGTCAGGAAAAACAAGCCGACGGCACGCTGTCGGCAGGCGTCCCCGGGACGTTCTCCGCCGAAATGACATTCGATGATGGCGTCTCGGCGGCGTTCTATTGCTCGTTCCTGTCCGCGAACCAACAAACCGCGTTGATCTCGGGAGACCGCGGCTACCTGACGCTGGACGATTTCGTTTTGCCGCTCTACGGAGCCCGGTCCGAGTGGGAATTGCACCGACACGATTTGCAGATCGACAACTGCCAGTGGAATTTTGCCCGCAAGACCACCGGCATGGCCGTCGACGAGTACGCTTCGGGACAGCCGGATTCCCAAGAAGTCAACATGGTTCGTCGGCTCGCCGAGATCGCTTTGTCCGGGCGATTGTCGGAACACTACGCCGAACTTTCGTTGAAAACGCAACTGGTCTTGGACGCGTGTCGTCGCAGCGATGCTCACGGCGGCAAGAGCGTCCAGCCGGCACCATTCACGAAGGCTGCCTAACATCCCGCCGGGATCCAAACCGACCGCGGAGCGGTCGCAGACGGTAGCCGGAGGTAAGCGCAGCGCTACCCCCGGACAACGTCGCAACAACGACCGCCCGACCCCGAACGGGGTCGCAGATCACCCTTTGCAGCCGCGGAGCGGCGACAGCTCCTTGCCGGCGGCCTCGGCCGCCGGACCACCATTCACCCCACCCCAAAAGTCCCGAAGGGACGACAGCCGGCCGCGCGACGGGTGGCTGGCACCGTTTGTGGTCCTAAAGACCCGGCCGAAACGAGCCCGACAACGCCCGCGTCGGCGTGCGGCTTGATCGCCGCATGCCAGTAGTGCTGGCTACCGTTTCAGCATTGAGAAATTGCCTGCCATGCCCACGCGCCTCTCGAAAAGCCACCGCAACGCGTATGCGGTGAAAAGCATGCGTATTAGCAACAGTGGCGTTAGATAACGAGCATAGAACGAGAGTAGCACGTACGGCAGCAAGTAGCTGACGTATCCGATGACACAGCAGGTCAGCAATCTGCGGTCACTTCTCGACCGATCGATCGTCAACACGACAAAGCCCACGAATGTGAGCAGGTGCAACACCTGCGACAGGCGATGAAACCAGGAGTCACGCATCATGTCAATGACGTGAGGCAAGTTAACCGTACATGCGGCAAGTCGGCGTGTGACATCGGCAAGGTATATCATCGGTTCGCGTCGGATCGCGACCATGGCTTGCGAACGTTTTTCCGCGACGAATTTGATCTCGCCGAGCTCGCGATATCGCAATCCATGCATCCTAAACGAGCCGACCGGATGACTCTGCATCGCCTTCATCGTGAGGACGCCGGACGGTTCATCGAACAATGATTGATAGAGTTCGTAGCCCGCATTTGATTTGATCGGGACGAACCGGTGGAAAACGATCGCGTTTCGCACCATCCATGGGGCGACCACCAACAATGCGATCAGCCCACCGACCGCAACATGACGTCGACGGAGATTCTCCGCGGTCAGTAGTTGATAAGCGCTCAATGCGATCCATGCCATTGCGATCGTCGGGCTCGATAAGGCGGCAAGACCACCGACGCCCCCCCAAAGCCATGCGTTTGCCCATCGGTCCTTCAATCCTCGGTTCTGCCGGACCAAGGCGATGACCGCTGCAAAAACGCCCGCAAAGACGACCCCGTCATGAGTCGTTTGGAACACGTAGCGAAAGTCCACCAAGCAGACGATCAATACCGCGGCGATCCCTAGCTGGACAGCGCCACTTCGTGGCGTTCTGATTCCGTAAGTGTTTGCTGCGTAGCGAGTTATCTCGCTTGACTTGGGAGCCAAAAAGAAGCGACCCTCCGTGTGCTAATTGTTTCACGACG
>Ga0102938_10000419_pt1 | contig 31102 bp, 27 predicted proteins | sample SalPonR2_B_D2_MG_FD_84516 | JGI IMG/M metagenome (GOLD analysis project Ga0102938, IMG submission 84516) | Salt pond soil microbial communities from South San Francisco under conditions of wetland restoration - Salt Pond MetaG R2_B_D2_MG | ecosystem: Environmental > Aquatic > Marine >... | reverse complement strand
TGTAAGGCATCAGGTTGTAAATGACATGCCGCTGGGTAGAAGTGTGGATGAAACCCTTCGCATGGTAGATGCACTGAAATTCCATGAAGAAAATGGTGAGGTTTGTCCTGCAGACTGGCACGATGGCGAAAAGGCTATTTCTGAAACACAGGAGAGTATTGCCTCATATTTGGCCAATTAATTAATACTATTTCAAAATGGAAAAAGGAGCCCATTTGAGCTCCTTTTTTTTATAGCTTTGGCTTTATACGTTCTTTCTTTTTATCGCTATCGGCGCTGAGTGGAATATCATCTGTATTCAATCGCAAATAATAGACTTTTTTATTATTTGATGCTACTACAATTGTATTATCGGGGAGCATAGCAGGAGTAGAGAATATTTTTCCTCCGGTATCGAATTTATTAAGTATATCGCCGCTGCTTGTAATAACGTAAAGATTATGATCGTAGCTACCTATGCAAAAGGTAGTATCGTTCAGGGCGCGTGGTGAAGAAACGACCCAACCGTTGGTTTTAATTCGTCTTTTTATTTCACCATTTGGCGTTACCAGGTAAATAGACTTATCAAGTGATCCAAAAACAATAGTTCCATCAGCCAGTTGCAATGGTGTGGAGTGAATAGCGCCATCAACCTTTACTTTCTTGATTTGCTGCGAGTGATCGTCGAAAATATACAGTTGCTTATCATAGCTGCCTACAGCTATGTGTCCGTCTTGCAGCACGGTAGGCTTACTATGTACAATCCAATGTTCAGTGGGAACTTCATACTCAATATTACCGAGTTTATCGAGCATATAGATGATATTGTCATGTGTACCCACTACAAGTCTTTCATCATCGAGAATGGTAATGCCTCCATGCACCATTTTACGTGTGGTAAAATGATATCCGGATCCATCTGGTTTAATAAAGTGAATTTTTTTTCTGTTGGTTCCAAAAACAATTGTTCCATCTTTAAACTGCTCTATTTTACTGAAAATACGGCCACCTGGCTTAAATTTTTTCAGAATATCGCCGTGGGTATTAAAGTAATACACATTGCGATCATAACACCCAACTGCTACCGTGCCATCCTGTAACTGACTTGGCGCAGCATGCACCCAACCACCGGTTTTAACACTTTTTATTTTATTGCCTGTGGCATCGAGAAAATAGACCTGTTTTCTGTGGCATCCCAAAACTACAGTTGTATCATCGGTAACCAGTGGGTCACCATATATTTTACCTTTGGTTTCAAATACCGAAATTACGACAAAATCACCCTTGTTTTGAGCCACTCCCGGCATATGCGCCGAAAAACAAAAAATGAAAAAGGACACAACAAAAAGTAGATTACTTTTTGCGATTAATTTGCTTAATTTCATTGTCTAATTTCCCGTATAGTGACCGACTAATGGTTGTTAGAGGCGACCTAACAGCAGATTGTGTAATATCTTTAACTTGTAGCGCAGCCTTGATTCCTGATGGATTACCATCTTCAAAAATCATTTCAGAGAATTGCAGTAGTTCATAATGAAGCTTTCTTGATTCTGCTATATTTCCATCGAGACCCGCGCGTACCATCTTGCAATAGGTTGCAGGATAAGCATTAGCTGTTACCGAAATTACTCCATTGGCCCCTGCTGCAACTAAAGGCATTGTTAAAACGTCTTCGCCAGAAAGTACAAGAAAATCATTCGGTTTCTTCTTTATTATCTCCATTGCCTGTACCATATCACCGGCAGCCTCTTTTAATGCAATGATATTGTCATTGTTGTGTGCCAGATACAATACGGTATCAGCTTCCATGTTTTTGCCTGTACGGCCTGGAACATTATACAAAATAATTGGCACTGGTGAAACTGAGGCAATGTTAGTAAAATGTTGAATTATACCTTTTTGACTCGGCTTATTATAATATGGAACTACAGATAGGATAGCATCTATTTGTGTAAAATCTGTTTTTTGAATTTGCTTCACTACTTCTGATGTGCTGTTTCCACCAATTCCCATCACCAAAGGTAGCTTACGTTGATTTTTTTCGGTTATAAAACTCACTACAGCTTCACGTTCATCGGGTGTTAATGCAGGATATTCACTGGTGGTGCCCAGGGCAACCAAATAGTCCACGCCATCATTGATAACGTGATCAAGTAACTTTTCAAAAGCTTTAAAATCTACGCTTCCGTCTTTTCGGAATGGAGTTACAAGCGCTACTCCGGTGCCTTCAAATTTCTTACTCTGCATAATTGGTTCTGTTTTAAGGTGATTTTTGATTGATTACTGACAGGTAATGTATTAACTGCTGATGATACTGATTCTGGTCTTTCTGGTGCGTTTCGATTATAAAATCATACACGCTTTTTAATTCATCATTGGGCCCGGCTACAAGTGTGGTTTTCGATACTGTGCAAATCCACGACAAAGGAAATGCATTGCTGAAGTCAGCTTTTACTAATAAGTCAAAAGGCTGATTAATAAACGATTTCACTTCATCGGAAACAGGCTTCCCATACCAATTGAGATCCTTGCGGTAAAACAGGTCAAGACTCTTTTTTTGAACCAATTCTGAAGTTGGTTTTTTTATATTTACAAATGCAAGAACATGCACTTTTGCACCCTGATCGTGTAAGAACTGGGCTAATTTCTGCATATTCGATGCAGTGTGATCACTGTCGCGTTCGAATAAGATTCCTACATTTTTGATATCTTCCAGGTTCTTAAGCTCCCGTTTACGTTTGTTGCGTTTACGGCCCTTTTTTAAAGAACTTTGCTGATATATTTGCTTTAACGACATGCGCAGAACTTTTTATTCACTTCGACCGTGACAGTGTTTATATTTTTTGCCGCTACCGCAGGGGCAGGGCTCATTTCTTCCCACTTTTTTCTCTACTCTTACTGGTTGCGGTTTTTGTTTTTCTTTGGTGTTGGCAACCAGATCGTTCCTTCTTGAAGTTTCGTACTGACTGTAATCGGTACCTTCCTGTTTAGCCTGTTGCACCTCGTCATCTTCTTTCAAAGGAATAAAGGCCTTGAGTAGCACTGATGTCACATCTCGGTTGACTTTATCCAACATGTTTTTAAATAATTCGAATGATTCGAATTTATATATCAACAACGGATCTTTTTGCTCGTATGATGCATTTTGCACTGATGTCTTCAGGTCATCCATCTCACGTAAGTGCTCTTTCCATGCTTCGTCAATTACTGCGAGTGTAATGAATTTCTCCAGAGAGCGCATTACCTCTTCACCTTTTGAGTTATAGGCATCTTCAAGGTTTACAACCACCTGGTAAACTTTCACACCGTCTGAAATCGGGATGACAATATTCTCATACTGCTGCTTCTGATTTTCATATACCGATTTAATTACCGGTGTTACTTGCTGGGCAATAATTTCTTCTTTACGTTCAAATGCATTTCGAACCTCTTTGAAAAGTTTATCTGTTAAATCATCTGGAGAACCTTTCATAAACTCATCTTCGGTAAACGAAGGCTCAATTGAAAGGTGACGAATAAGTTCAAGCTTAAAGGTTTCGAAATCGCTTATGCCGTAGTTATCTGCAATCAATGATTCGCAAACATCAAACATCATGTTGGCAATATCCACTTCGAGGCGCTCTCCGTACAAGGCGTGCTTACGCTTATCATAAATTACTTCACGCTGTGAGTTCATCACATCATCGTATTCCAGCAGGCGTTTACGGATACCAAAGTTATTCTCTTCGACCTTTTTCTGAGCACGTTCTATGGATTTGGAAATCATGGAGTGCTGAATTACTTCACCTTCCTCAATTCCCATGCGGTCCATCATTTTTGCAATACGCTCTGATCCAAATAATCGCATGAGGTCATCCTCGAGCGAAACAAAAAACTGAGATGAACCCGGATCACCCTGACGACCGGCACGTCCACGTAACTGCCTGTCTACGCGCCTTGATTCGTGGCGCTCAGTTGCAACGATGGCCAAACCTCCGGCTTTTATTACTTCTGGTGTAAGTTTAATATCGGTACCACGACCAGCCATGTTGGTGGCAATAGTTACAGCTTTAGGCTGTCCGGCTTCAGCTACAATTTCTGCCTCTCGCTGGTGCAATTTTGCATTAAGTACATTATGCTTGATGCCGCGCATTTTGAGCATACGACTCAGTATTTCAGATACTTCTACTGAGGTTGTACCCACAAGACATGGCCTGTTCTCCTTTTGCAATTTCACAATCTCTTCAATGACCATATTGTACTTTTCGCGTTTGGTACGGTATACCAAATCCTGACGGTCGTCGCGTATAATTGGCTTGTTGGTGGGGATAACCACCACGTCAAGTTTATAAATATTCCAAAACTCTCCGGCCTCGGTTTCGGCTGTACCGGTCATACCCGAAAGCTTGGTATACATCCGGAAATAGTTCTGTAATGTAATGGTGGCAAATGTTTGGGTTGCAGCCTCTACTTTTACGTTTTCTTTGGCTTCAATGGCCTGGTGCAAACCGTCAGAGTAGCGACGGCCCTCCATTATACGACCTGTTTGTTCATCTACAATTTTAACCTTATTGTCCATAACCACGTACTCCACGTCTTTTTCAAACATGGCGTATGCTTTAAGCAATTGGTTAATGGTATGTACTCGTTCCGATTTTACAGCATAGTCCTGGAGTAACTTATCTTTAGCTTTTAAAAGCTCCTGCTCTTTCAGGTCCTGTTTTTCAAGGTCGGCAATTTCAGAACCAATATCAGGTAAAACAAAAAACGACTGATCTTCGACATCAGTTGATAGCAGATCAATACCTTTATCAGTTAGCTCTATGCTGTTGAGTTTCTCATCAATCACAAAATAGAGCTCATCTGTAACCTTATGCATATGTTTGGCATTCTCCTGCATATATTGGTTTTCAACCTTTTGCATAAGGGTTTTCATACCTTCTTCGCTAAGGAATTTAATGATGGCTTTATTCTTAGGCAGCCCTTTAAATGCGCGCAGCAATAATAATCCACCTTTCTCCCGGTTGCCTTCTGCAATGAGCCTTTTGGCTTCTGCGAAAATATCAGTTACCAGCCTTTTTTGTGCATTAAAAAGTTTCTGCACATTGGCTTTGTATTCGTTAAACATCTGGTCGTTGCTTTTAGGTACCGGACCAGAAATAATGAGTGGGGTACGGGCATCATCAATCAGTACAGAGTCGACCTCATCGACGATGGCGAAGTTGTGTTTTCTTTGTACAAGATCGGCAGGCCTGTGGGCCATGTTATCCCTCAAATAATCGAAACCAAATTCATTATTGGTACCAAAGGCTATATCACATTCATAAGCTTCTCTTCTTTGCGGGCTATTGGGCTCGTGCTTATCGATGCAATCTACCGAAAGACCGTGAAATTCATAAATTGGCCCCATCCATTCGGCATCACGCTTTGCGAGGTAATCATTAACAGTTACAAGGTGTACCCCGCGACCTGTCAGTGCGTTAAGGAACACGGGCAGGGTAGCAACAAGGGTTTTACCTTCACCTGTTGCCATCTCGGCTATTTTCCCCTCATGCAAAACTATTCCACCAATGAGCTGTACATCGTAATGTACCATATCCCATGTAATGGTACTGCCGCCAGCAGTCCATGAATTATAAAAAACGGCTTTATCGCCTTCAATATCTACAAGGTCTCTGTCAGCAGCGAGGTTACGATCAAAATCATTGGCCATAACCACTATTTCTTCATTGTCTTTAAAGCGTTGAGCTGTACTTTTTACAATGGCAAAAGCTCTGGGCAGTGCTTTTTTCAGACTGTCCTCAAGCTTTTCGTCGATTTTTGTCTCCAGTTTATCTATTTCGTCGTAATACTCCTCTTTTTCTGTATGATTACGTGTGTTTTCGGCCTTTTCCTTCAGGGAGTCGATTTCTTGCTGCTCTTCCTTTATCGACTCGCGGATTTTACGTTTAAGTTCCTGAGAAGCAGCCCTTAGTTCATCATGACCAAGTTCTTTTATTTTTTCGTATTCGGCCTTAATCTGCTCAACTATGGGCATTATTGCCTTTAAATCCCTATCTGCTTTTGTGCCAAACATTTTGGCTATAAAACCATCTACAAAACCCATTATGTGTATTTTTTATATTTTGCTGTTATAGAACTCACAAATTTAATTGAAAATTTCAGCTATGCCTAATTGTTGGTTAAATAAAGTGTTAATAAATATTTATTGTTTGTTGCCGCACTTTGCCGTGTACTACAAAATGATTTTGTTGCACAGACTAAGACAAGAGTAGTATTAAAAAATTATAATTTAATACTTTAGGGGTCCTGTTAAAATATGCTTAGGGCAGGGCTGAGGTATTTTACGTTGAAAACAGGCGGGTTTCAAATAAAGCCATAATATTTCGTAGCGCTTTTTGCCTTACATCATACGTATAATCATTTATTTTAGCTATTGGCAATACACCTGGCGAAGTTCCGGTAATGAATGCTGCATCAAAATCAGCTAATTCATCAATATGCACATTGCGATATTTTACAGGATATTTGTGTTTTTTTAAAATATGCAGTACCACTTTGCGGGTTATCCCAGGAAGTACCTGTTCATCTGGCGCAGTATAAAAAGTATTGTGGATTATGAAAAAAATATTGCTTTTGCTGCCCTCGGTAATACAGCCATTTTTACTGACATATATGGCTTCAAAAATGTTGTTTTGCTTTATAAATGTACCTACAGCAGCTCTTAAATCTGTAAACTTGATCTTGGCATTCGGATTTTCACGCATGGCTTTGTAGAGCATAGTATTTACTCCATTTTCATACTCTTCTGGCAAGGGCCAGTAATGCGGAATAAATCTAACACTCCAGTCATCAGCAGCATTGGCAACAAGTTCAATGTTGCCATTTTCAATCTGATTGGCTGCTATTAATTGGTTTATACCTTTTTGAATTGTGGTAAACGTAGGAAGTTCTGCGGCGGTAAGATGCGCAGACCCTTGAAGCCTGACCAGGTGTGCTTCAATAAAAACAGGCTTCCCGTTTAACACGCGCAAAACTTCATAAATGGAGCATCCGTTTTTGATAAATTCCGTTTTAAATCTTTCTGCAGGTTTAATCAACCCGTTTATAACACAATATTTTCCTCTGATAACCATATTAACCTTTACCAATCAAAGATTCTACTTTTTCAATCACAATATTGCGAGCTCTAAGCAGCTCTGGCTTTTTAAGGGATTTGATAAACCACTTTGCCTTAAGGTAATACCAATAAACCAGTCGCCAAATTTTCAAACTGAGTACTCCGGACAATATGGTCATGATAAATACGATTAAAGCTGTTTTAGGCGGATGGGCTGAAAACAGGTAAATAAATATACCTAAAAGGAGCAAAAAGAACTGAACTATGTAAAGCACATACCTGAAAGATGTTCTGAACTGAACATCTTTTATTTTTTTATTGACAAAAACGATAGGCCAGTACCATAAGGCACCATAAATAATTGTTCCGGGTATAGCCAGAGGTACCAGTAAGAAAGATAATAAAGCACCTGCAAATGACATGGCCGAGGGTTTTTTGGCCAGTATTTCATGGGGTAAACCATGGGCTTTTTGATCCAACACCTCAGCAGATTCTACCATCTGTTTAAATTCATTTGAATCTTCTGCTACGGCCTTGTTTAGTACTTTAGCCGCATCCCGTTGAGAATAGAACCGCACTTTTTGTGCCTCTGCATTATTTCCACTGTGCTTATTTTCGGCATAAACAGCTGATGCTAATAAGCAGGCGTCGTAATATTTTTCGCTCTCAATGTGTATAATATGTTCCTGTAGCGATTTACGCAAATGCTGTGTGATGCTGTTGAGTGCTTTCTGCGAATTGTTTTTGTACTCTTCCATGTAGGGTTTAAGAGGGAAGGGCTCTCCAAATACCACAGTTAACCTGCTGAAAAAAGTATCATAAGCAGTATAATCAATAGCTGTGGGGACAATTTGCAGATCTACCTGTTCATCACCATTAATTTCGGTCATAAAAGCAATACGCCCAAAGCCCTTTTTTAAGGGACGCAGACGTTTGGCTCCGTAATGATTGCCTTCAGGCAAAATAACCAGTCCGCGTTTGTTCGATAAAACCCTTACCGTATGGTCAAAAGTTTCCTGGTTGTTTTTCAGATTGTCGAAACCATCGCGGATACGATAAATAGGTAGAATTTTCAGAAAATATAGAATAGATGCAACTGCTTTTTGTTTGAAAATGTCACTGCGTGCCAAAAATACCAGGGGTTCCTTCTTTGCAAATAATACAGCCATTGCATCCATTAAGGCGTTTTGATGGTTAGGGGTAATAATGGATGGCTTTTCCTGCTTTTTTTGCGGACGGTTAATTACATAAAACTCTCGATAAATAAGATTATGTATGGCTTTTGCAATTTGATAAGTTATCCAGTACGGAAATGTGTATTTTTCGATTTTTTTCTTCCCCATAGTGACTTAATTAGTTGGTTTCTAATTATTTTATATCTATCAGTTTACTACGATTCAAAACGGATTGGTGTTTTCCGCCAAAAATGTGCCATGGTTAATCCGGCAATTATGTGCCAAATTCCCCACCAGGCAGCTATGTAGGCCATGGCACCGACTTCAAGTTCTGGTGGAAATATTTTTGGATTAAAAATTAACACAAGGGCCAGCCCTGAGTTTTGTATACCTGTTTCGATAGATACTGTGCGCCAATTAATTTGCTTGAGGCGTGTAAATTTTGCCAGATAAAAACCTGAAGTTAATGCAATCAGATTGTGAAAAAAGACAATAAGGGTTACCCACTCAAAATGTTTTATAAAATGGGTGAAATTGTTTGAAAAAGCTACCGCAATAAAGCCAATAAAAGCAAGTATAGAAAATGTTTTAATTGGCTTAATAATTTTTTTTGTAAACTCAGGGAAATATCTTGAAAATTGCAAGCCTGCTATAAGTGGTATTCCTAAAATTATGAAAACCGTTATGAACATCTGAACAGGGTCGATGGTAAGGGGTTGGACCAGGTCAGAATGTTTCTCTGCGTAATTTATAAACATGTTACCGTAAAAGGCAAAATTTATGGGTGTAAGTATAATGGCACCAAGACTTGAAATACCCGTCAGACTAACAGATAGTGCTGCATTTCCTTTTGCAAGGTGAGATATGAAGTTCGATATGTTACCCCCCGGGCATGAGGCTACCATTATCATTCCAAGGGCGACGCCAACAGTTATGAAGTCGCTAATTAGCAATGAAAACAAGAAGGTGAGGGCAGGCAACATTATAAATTGCGAGAAAAAACCGATAATGGCGCTTTTGGGCTTTTTAAATATTTCCTTAAAATGTTGAGGCTTAATTTCCAGTGCTACGCCAAACATAACAAATGCCAATACCAGATTAAGCACAAAAAGTCCCTGGCTGTTAAAATTCAACTCTAACTGATCAAGAAGTAAAAGTTCCTCATGCATAGTTTGTTACCTTTCCAAAAAGTTCATAAGCTTCGGCACCCGTAATTTTTATATCATAAAAAGCTCCAACCTTAAGTAATTCACCATTCTCAATTATAATTTCTCCATCTACCTCAGGGGAATCAAATTCGCTTCTTCCATAACCCACAGTATCCTCTTTCCGGTCAATAATTACACGTAAGGTTTGCCCAACCATTGCTGTATTTCGCTCAAGAGCAATTTCATGCTGTACCTCCATCAATTGTTCTAAGCGTTGTTCTTTAATCTCTTCAGATACATCATCTTTTAAATGATCATAGGCATAGGTATATTTCTCATGCGAATACGGAAAGGCACCCAACCGGTCGAATTTTGCTGTACGGACAAATTCGAGTAATTGCTCAAAATCTTGCGTGGTTTCACCAGGGAAACCCACCATCATTGTGGTTCGCAGGGCAATACCAGTCACCTTATTTTTTATGTTTTGAATGAGTTGTGCTGTTTTTTGGCTGTTGTGACCGCGTTTCATTGCTTTGAGTACATTGTCTGAAATGTGTTGAACCGGTATGTCGAGGTAGCGACAGACCTTTGGATTTGCTTGCATTTCATCAAATAAATCTTCAGGAATCCCCACAGGATACGCATAATGGAACCTGATCCATTCAATTCCTTCAATTTTTGAAAGCATTTGTACTAATCCGGTAAGAGTAGGGCCTTGTTCCAGGTCCTGGCCATAGTAGGTCAGATCCTGTGCAATGAGTATAAGTTCTTTAACGCCTGTCTTTGCAAGAAACTCAGCTTCTTTTACAAGTTTTTTGGCTGGTACTGATTTATAGTTTCCGGTAATTACAGGAATGCTGCAAAAGGCGCATTTGCGATGACAGCCTTCTGAAATTTTTAAATAGCTAAAATGGGACGGGGTAGAGATTACCCGCTCATGGTCATAATCCTTATAGTGTTTGCCCTGTAAAGCACTTAAAATGGCTTTAAAATCATATTTCCCAAACCAGCCATCAACTTCGGGGATCTCTTTTTTGAGTTGTTCCTTAAAAATTTGTGTTAAGCAACCAAAAACCCCTACAAAACTTTCGGGATGCTTATTTTTTAGCGTAACAGCTTCAAGTATGGTATCAATAGATTCTTGTTGGGCATCGTGTATAAAGCCACAAGTGTTAATTAATGTATAGTCGTGCAATTCCGGATGATCGTATACAACTCTATAGCCATTGGCTTGTAATTGGCGAGCCAGGTGTTCGCTATCGACAAGGTTTTTTGCACAACCCAGATTTATGATATTGACTTTCTTCAATTTGTCTAAAGTTGAAAATGAAACAGCGGGATATTATTCGTTCGCTTTCACTAGCTGAAGAGAGAATCTACAAACTCTGTTTTATTAAAAATTTGTAAATCTTCCATTTTTTCGCCAATTCCAATGTATTTCACTGGCACTTGTAATTGATCTGAAACACCAATTACAACGCCACCTTTCGCAGTTCCATCGAGTTTAGTAATAGCCATTGCTGTAATTTCAGTGGCTTTGGTAAATTGTTTGGCCTGTTCGAAAGCATTTTGACCTGTAGATCCATCCAAAATGAGCAAAATCTCATGCGGTGCATCGGGGATTACTTTCTGCATCACACGCTTTATTTTAGAGAGTTCATTCATCAGGTTTACTTTATTGTGCAGGCGGCCTGCAGTATCAATGATTACCACATCTGCATCCTGCTTTTGTGCAGAGGCTACAGTGTCGTAGGCTACAGACGCAGGGTCGGAGCCCATTTTTTGTTTGATCAGCGGCACATCCACTCGTTGACTCCAAATTTCCAACTGATCAATTGCAGCTGCACGGAAAGTGTCGGCAGCACCGATGATGACTTTCTTTCCATTCTCTTTGTATTTATGAGCCAGTTTACCAATGGTTGTGGTTTTGCCAACACCATTCACACCTACTATCATTATTACATAAGGTTTTTTACCCTCGGGTAACTCCCAGGTGTTCTGGCTTTTATGTTCTGTTTCGGTAAGCAGACCCGTGATCTCTTCACGCAAAATCTGATTCAATTCAGAGGTAGAGGTATATTTGTCTTTTGAAACACGCTCTTCAATTCGCTCAATAATTTTAAGGGTTGTATTGACACCTACGTCAGATGTAATCAGTACTTCTTCCAGTTGGTCCAAAACATCATCGTCAACCTTTGATTTTCCAACCACAGCTCTCGACAGCTTCTGGAAAACACTCTGCTTTGTTTTAGATAAACCCTTATCGAGATTCTGTTTTTTATCTTTTGAAAATATTCCCATCTTCATTTGTCATTTAAGCCGTGCAATTTAGCAATATTTCCTATAAAAAAAAAGGCCTGTCAAATGCAGGCCTTTTGAGATATTGAATGTATTGTCGTTACTTTTTTGAGAAGAAATCTTTAACGTGCTCGTTATTCACAATTCCTTCTTTGAATTGATATGCACCACTTTTTGGTGATTTTACCATTTTAATAACTTTGGCAAATTCTTTTCCTGTCCCCGACTTAAGGGTTGCAACTACTTTCTTAGCCATATCTTATTATTTTATTTCTCTGTGTAAAGTTACTTTTTTGAGTACTGGGTTATACTTTTTTAACTCAATACGATTAGGTGTGTTCTTACGATTTTTAGTCGTAATGTAGCGCGATGTACCTGGTTTTCCGCTATCTTTATGTTCAGTGCATTCTAATATTACCTGCACACGATTTCCTTTCTTCTTTGCCATGACTGACCTCCCTCAATTAATATTTTGTAATGTATCCTTTTTCTTTTGCCTCATTCAACGCTGTTGCAAGGCCTTTTTTATTAATTACGCGCAGTCCGTTAGCAGAAACACGCAAAGTGATCCATCTTTTCTCTTCCGGATGAAAGAAGCGCTTTTTCAACAGGTTGGGATAGAATTTTCTCTTCGTTTTCGTATTAGAGTGCGAAATGTGGTGTCCAACCATCGGTCTTTTTCCTGTAATCTGACAAACTCTCGACATCTTTCTATTTTTTTTAATTCTTTTTCTAAATCGGTGTGCAAATGTCATGATAATAAATGAATAAATCAAATATTTTTTCAAGAAATTAGCAATTTAAACTAAGAAAAGCACATTTTTTAACTTTTTCTTAGCCAATCGATCATGTTGTACATGGCTACTGTAGCGGTTCTCTCCATGTTTACCATGCGATCGTGGGTGAAAAGAAAACTTTGTGCATGTACTTCGCCCTCCAGGTAAAATCCTATCCAAACTGTACCTACCGGTTTTGTTTCGGTGCCGCCATCCGGGCCTGCAATTCCGGTAGTAGAAATGGCATAATTCGTATTAAACGCTTTAGCTGCTCCAATGGCCATTTCTTTAGCCACAGCTTCGCTTACAGCACCATGTTTTTCAAGTGTTGCAGAATTCACACCGAGTTGCTTTTCTTTAGCCTCATTGCTATAGGCAGTAATTCCGCCTTTTAAGTACGCTGAAGCCCCTGCCACGGAGGTTATTCTGTGGCCTAGCAAACCGCCGGTACAACTTTCTGCCACCGATATTGTTTTGTTGTTGTCTTTTAATATTTTACCCAGAGTAAATTCAACCTTTTCTTTGCCTTCTGCTATAATTTGGGAACCCAGAATTTCGTATAGTTTTTTTGCCTGTAAATTTATATTATGTGTATGATTCACCTGGTCTTTCAATCTGAGTCTTATAACACCTGGTGAGGGCAGATAGGCAAGCTCAAGTGATTCCGGCAGATCGTTTTCCCACTGTTCAAGTTTGTTTGCCAGTTCACTTTCGGGATATCCAACTACGTGAAAAGTTCGATAGGCATGTGCTTCCAGTACAAAATGTTTGTGCAGTTCTGCCATTACTTTATGTTCAAACACGTGTTTCATTTCAAAGGGTACGCCGGGCATTGAAACAATGAGCGTGCCTGATTTATTAAACATTTGAATGGGAGCTGTGCCAATAGGGTTACGTAAAACCGTTGCTTTATCAGATACCAGGGCCTGAGCTTTATTATTCTCTGTCAGTTTTAAATACCCCCTTTTTTTTACAATAAAAGCTTTTATATCATCAAGCACCGATTCATTTAATACCATTTCTCCATTGAAATACGCATTTAGTGCAAATTTTGTGCGGTCATCATTTGTGGGACCAAGCCCGCCTGTTAATAAAACCAAATCAGTTGTGGCTATTGCATCATCAAGTGTTTGCTGTATATGTTCGGGTTGGTCGCTAATGCTTCTTATTTCCTTTACTTCAAACCCTGCATGAAAAAGGTAGTCTGCCAACCATGCCGAATTGCTGTCCACAATCTGACCAATGAGTATCTCGTCTCCGATGGTGATGATAGATGCTGAGTATCGAGCCATGTGTTATCGTTTAATTTTGAGTATGCGCCTGCGGAATGTGCTCGGGCGGTTTACGGGGAAAACGCCATATTGTGCGTTTCTTATATCCTCCACCGTGTAAAATGCAGAGGGGTTGTATTGCTGAATAATGCTTTGCACCTGTTGCAGCTTTTTTCTTTTTAAGATAATGTAGATAACATTCACTTTTGAAAATTTTCCTTTGGCATCAATTTCGGTCACACCATAACCTTCTTTATAGAGTGCACTAACTAATGGAGTAGTGTCTTTCTGTGTAATGATCCGAAATACAAGGGTTCCAATGGCCAGTCGCTCTTCAAGGAGCATCCCAATATATTTACCTGCAGCAAAACCACCGGCGTATGCAATGTAGCAAACCCAGTTATCGAGGTTTTGCAGGATCTCACCCATGGCCAGAATCCAAATAAGCACCTCAAAGAAGCCCAACAAGGGGGCCAGTAAACGGTTTCCGCGCGAAACTATGATGATGCGAATTGTACCAATACTCACATCCAAAATGCGTGCTACAAAGATTAGTGCAGGCAGAATTACATAAGTATACCATTCCATAATTAATATTGTCCGTTATCGTACCAGTTTTCTCTTTTGTCGTATTTAAGATCTTGCAAAATTGAGGATTTAACACCAATTGTAAAAGAATAACTCTGTCGTTCTCCAAAAGGCACCCAGTGAAAACTCATCACCCAACAATGCAGATCCCTTGTTATATCAAGCGTCGTGGCCGACATTTTTCTCCGCTCAAAGTCATAACCGGTCCTAAAACCTACTTTCCATTTATCGGTAACGCTGAAATTTCCTCTCAAACCTACGGTTTGTATTACACTTTTAGTATTTTGTGGCTTTGAGAAAGTGTATTTATAGTTGAGCGTAAAGCTCCATGGAATATCAAAATAGTCGTAATAATCGACCACGGCTCTTTGCTGTTCTTCTTCTGAAACTTCATCGCCTTCAAACATTTTAGAATCGAGCTTAAAATTAAATGAAACCGCTGCGCGGGTGATGCGGCCCAATTTTCCATCTACATTGAACTGGTATTTATCTATGCGTTTATAGGTGATTGGATCTAAAGCGTAGGGATCCATAGTTGCATTAAACTGTACATTAACCTTTTGAAATAAATTGGTCGAGGCTCGCATAGACAAGGGACTCCAGTTCATAGAGTCGGCTACAATATTGTAATTAGTAGAGAAGTTTAAGGTTTTGAGCAGATCAATTTTTTTTGTTTTTGATACTGAATCATTCGGTGTTCTTACCTTCATGCTGACTTGATTGCCCAGACTCAGATTTATAGCCCCGGATCTCGGACCTGATGGCACACCATATATGCCATTGTCATAATAACTATATGTTTGATTTGGCTGCCCTTCGACCTCGTCATAGTAACCGTATTTATCAAGCGAGAAATTGGGTCTGTAACTATAAGAAACCGATGGAGAATGCACAAACCTGATAGCTTCTACCGGAATGTAGGATTGAAACGTGTATAGTCCGTATAGGGTTGTATTTACCCCTGCACTTACATTATAATCATATATCCGGTTGAAACCGGTAATTGTATCTGTTGTGGTTTTTCCAAAAACAGTGTCTCCTTCTGTAAAAAGACTCCCTTCGTATTTTTTACGCAATGAATTAAAGTACCAACGTTCAGTGTAGTTGGCACTGGGAGAAAAATTGAGGAATTTTAAGAATTTTGCTGAAGTTTTTACTCCCACATCGTGTTTTACCCCGAATTTAAACTCATCCACCACATCTTTTTTAAAAAGTTCATCTTCTTTTACTGTAAAGCGGTTTTCAAGCCTGGAGCTATAAGTGATGCCAATTTTTTGTAATAAGTTGGGTGGTTTATTTGAGTTTTTTGGAGCAAAAGGGGTTATTCTTTGCATGTTGAGGTTTACACTCGGTAAAGTCATAGCTACACTACTGTCTTTGGTGTTAAGTGTATGCCTGAGTTGTGCATTAAATGAAAACGGTGTACCCGGAAGGCTATGGCTGTAATTTACTGATGAGTTTACCGTATTTTGCAGGTAATTATTCATTTGTGTGGAATAGCGGTTGGCCGATGTGCTTTTAAGGTTTACATTGGCTGAAAAATTACTATTAGGCCTTGCTTTAGGATCCTGATTATGATGCCATGTAAGGTTGTATGCATCGGTGTTGACATAATCTGCCAGTCCTCTTTCGCTCTCAATTATTTTTTCGAGCATAAACGACAATTGGCCGCTATATCTGTACCGTTTTTTATATCGTGACGAAATGGTTCCTTTGTAGCTCCCTTTTGAATAAATACTTCCGACTACTTTTAGGTCCATGTAATCGCTTAACGCCCAATAGTAACCAAGATCTTCGAGTGAAAAACCGCGTCTTTCCGATTCTCCGTATCTGGGCAGGATTAAACCGGAAGTTTTTTCTTTTGTAAATGGAAAAAAACCAAAAGGAATGGCAATTGGAGTGGGGACATCTTCAATAACCAGGTAAAGCGGACCCGAAACGATTTTATCGTTCTGAATTACACGTGCCTTACTCATGGCGATATAGTAATGCGGGTGTTCATGATCGCAGGTGGTGTATTTACCTGCTTTAAGGTCGATGATGTTTTCGGTGTGCTTTTTAGTGCGCCGGCTGTGCAAAAAACCACCATCTTGCTCTGTTACGACATCGGTAATAATTCCCTTTTTGGTCTTAAAATTATACCTGATCTCCCGTGATTCATACAAATCTTCGCCTTCTTTAAAAATTGGCAACCCAATTTCATTACCTAACGAATCTGTTTTACCCTTGGCAAAGATTTCATTTTTATTGAAGTCTATATCGATATAAGATGCTGTCAGTTCAATATCGCCATATAAAACTTTTGCGTCTCCTTTTAATATGATCCTTTTTTCATTTAAAAACGATTCTATGGTATCTGCTGATTGATAATCGACAGGACTTGAAAGGGTAGATGAAGGAGTCGATTTAGTTGTGTCGGGTTTTATATTGGATGAATCCAGTTTAGTATAAGTCCATGCGGAGGTGTCCACAGGAGGAATGCTATCACTATTGCCAGATTTAGGTACTTCCTGACCCAATAAATTTACCGGGTAAAGTATCTGAACAAGAAAAAGGTAAATAGTATATCGAATAAAAACCTTCAACACAAATTTCAAATCCCGTTAGTTTGTTCTATTTTTGTTTGTTCTTGAATGCATAATTTTTGCGGTTCAAAACTAATTAAAATCTTTTATTCCTTATGAATCGTTTACAGAAGATTTCTATCATATACGTAATATTTAGTGTGTTTATTTTGCCATATACCGCACATTGTGCTGAAGATGAGGATCAATTTGTGGTTGTACTTGATGCTGGTCATGGTGGAAAAGATAGTGGCGCAAGGGGTAGCTTTTCAATGGAAAAAGATGTTGTTCTGGATATCACCAAACAAGTTGGTCATTATATACAAAACCATTTACCCGAAATACGGGTACTTTATACCAGAGAAGATGATAGTTTTGTGAAGCTTTTTAAAAGGGCCGAAATAGCCAACCGAAATGAGGCTGATCTTTTTGTATCTATACATGCTAATGCCTCGCCAAGTAACAGGGCTTTTGGTACCGAAACATTCGTAATGGGTTTGCACAAAACAGAAAGTAATTTGGAAGTTGCCCAAAAGGAAAATGCTGTAATAACCCTGGAGGAAAATTATGAAGAACACTATGAAGGTTATGATCCACACAGTGCAGAATCCTACATTATTTTTTCTTTAATGCAAAATGCGTTTCTGGAACAGAGCCTCAGGGCGGCCGAGTTAACTCAAAAAGAGTTCCGCGAGCGCGCCAGGCGAAAAGACAGAGGGGTGAAACAGGCCGGTTTTCTGGTCTTATGGAAAACCACCATGCCAAGTATACTTATTGAAACAGGCTTTATTTCTAATAGCAATGAAGAGGCTTATTTGAATTCGGACCAGGGAAAAGACTATCTGGCTTCGGCCATATTCAGAGCCATTCGTTCATACTATGAAGAGATGAAAGCTCAAAAAGCTGAAGAAAAACCTCAAAGTGAAAAGCAAATCGCACAAACAGAAACACAAAATAAATCTAATGATGTATATTTTATGGTGCAGCTAACAGCTTCTTCTCAAATGGCAGATACTGCAAAAGCACCTTTCTCAAATCTTGATAATCCGCTTGAAATACAAAAAATAGGCAAATATTATAAATATTTTTACGGGAAGGTTAATAACTATAAAGAAGCAAAAAAACTCCAGAAACATTGCGAGGCGCATTTTCCAGATGCATTTATAGTTGCTTTCGAAGGCGATAATCCCATTTCTGTGCAAAAGGCTATAAAAAGTGTGCAATAAAATTGTATATTGTTGATCTTTACATAACGTGCAATGAAAGTACTAAGTGATGAATAATAAATATAAATACATATTAATTGGACTTCTGGCAGCTATTACCATTTTAGTTTTTGTTTTCGGGCTAAATTATCTTAAAGGCAAAAATTATTTTATTGAGGAAGATACTTATTATGTGGTCTATAATAGGATAGAAGGGTTAACCAAATCCAGTCCTGTTCTGCTTAACGGTTATAATGTGGGTCAGGTGCGCGAAATTAGTTTTCATAACGTTAAAAAAGGCAATCTGATTGTGGAATTTGTCGTCAAAAAAGATATCCACATTCCCCAAAAGTCCATAGCCCGTATTTTTAGTCAGGATTTAATGGGTACCAAAGCCATTGATCTTGTATTCTCAGATAAAGACAGTCTGCTAACCGCAGGAGACACCTTAATTGCTGAAACCGAAGAGAGCCTGAAGGAACAGGTTAGTATTGAAATGCTACCATTAAAAAACAAAGCAGAGGATTTGTTGCGCGAAATGGAGAATGCAATAAATATTATCAACTTAATTTTTAATGAGCGTACCAGGCAAAATTTAAAACAGATTATAGAAGAATTGAATTACACATCTAAAAACCTGCGTTCCAGCACTGCCAGTGTAGATACTTTACTTTTAAATGAAAAGCAACGCATTCACCGGCTATTGGTTAATTTGGAATCTATAACCAATAATTTTAGCGAGAATAATGAAAATATTACAGACCTTATGGCAAACCTGGAGGTACTAACAGACTCGCTAAAACGTGTAGATTTTAATGGAACTGTGGCAGAGGCAGACTCAACAATTTTAGCCATTAATAGTGTATTGAATAAAATACAGACTCAGGAGGGCACTCTGGGCAAACTTATCTATAACGATTCGCTCTATAATGCTCTTAATGAGAGTACCGAAGATATAGGATTGCTTGCCGAAGATTTGCGCGTAAATCCTAAAAGGTACTTACACTTTTCAGCGTTTGATCTTGGTCGCACAATGTATGTACTCGATGACGATAAAATGGAAAAGCGTGCGAAGAAAAACGATGGAAACTATCATGTTTTAATTGATGAATCGCCTTCGCCTGTTTCCCTTGAATATTATGATAAAATTGACAATGTTAAACAACGCGTTGTAAAAGATACCTACTTATATACTGTTGGTAATTATGAGAAAAAGCGTAAAGCAAAACGTTTTCTGAAAAAGGTAAGAAAAAACTATCCCAAAGCGCGCATTATTTACATTAACAAGGGTCAATTTACCTATGTAGATTAATTTTATTTCCATATAGGTATTTTTACCTGTTAATTTTCCCTTAACATTATTTTAACATATCGTTAATCCGGTTAACACTCAACAGTTTAAAATTCCAATTGCTGTAATATTTTTAAAATCAGGTAGTTATAAAGCAAAAAAAAATTACTTTTACAAGCGGTTGATTTTAAAACGAATATCAAAAAAATGAAAAATACAAGCGAAATTTTATTTTTTTTTAATGTTTTTTTTCACCAATTTAGTATTCGTAATAAAAAAAATCATCATTAATATAAATTGTTAGGAATTAGCTCGCTATGGATCACAAAGAAGCATGGGATCATTGTCTGTCAATTATTCGCGATAACATACCTGAGAGAAGTTTCCAAACTTGGTTCAGTCCGATAAGGCCAATTAAGTTATCCGATAAAGTACTCACGATAGAAGTACCAACATCATTTTTCTATGAGTACCTTGAGGAACATTTTATTGATATTCTTCGAAAAACCCTTTTTAAGGTTATCGGAGCAGATGCCAAATTAGAGTACAGCATTATTGTGCATAATAATACACACAACTCAAAGCCATATGCTGTAAAAATACCAACGCAAAATAAATCTGACCTTACTAACCGTCCCGTATCCATGCCTATGGGATCTAATAGTACCAATAATATTAAAAATCCTTTTGTAATACCTGGTATTCAAAAGCTTAATATCGACCCGCAACTTAATAGTGATTATAATTTTCAGAATTTTATCGAAGGTGAGTGCAACAGACTGGCCCGCTCAGCGGGATTTGCCATAGCTCAAAATCCGGGTAAAACTGCCTTCAATCCTCTTTTTATTTACGGAGCCTCAGGTTTGGGAAAAACTCACCTGGCGCACGCAATAGGAATACAGGTAAAGGAAAGGTTTCCGGAAAAAACAGTGTTGTATGTCGAAGCCAATAAATTTGAACGCCAATATGCCGATGCTACCCGCAGCAATGAGCGCAACGATTTTGTCCATTTTTACCAGATGATCGATGTGCTGATTATTGATGACGTTCAGCATTTGGCCGCAAAACAGAAAACACAAGATGTATTTTTTCATATTTTCAACCACCTGCACCAATCAGGTAAGCAACTTATTCTAACTTCAGACAAACCACCGGTTGAACTTGAAGGTTTAGAGCAACGCTTGCTATCACGCTTTAAGTGGGGGCTGAGCGCCGATTTACAGGTGCCGGATTTTGAAACCCGGAAGACCATCCTTCAAAAAATGGCCTATAAAGATGGTATTGAGCTACAGGATGAAATTATAGACTACATAGCCAATCATATTAATACCAATGTGCGTGAATTAGAAGGCGCTTTGGTATCACTCATGGCTCAGAGTACACTCAATAGAAAAGAAATTACCATTGATTTGGCGAAGGACCTTATTGATAAATTGGTCAGTAATACCCGCAAAGAGATTACTCTGGATGTGATTCAGCAAACAGTATGCGATTATTTCAGTATGCCGGTCGATCAGCTTAAATCAAAAACCAGAAAGCGCGAAATTGTACAAGCCAGACAAATAGCGATGTATTTTGCCAAAAGCAAAACAAAATCATCTTTGTCTACCATAGGGGCGCGTATTGGTGGAAAAGATCATGCTACTGTATTGCACGCATGTAAAACGGTTAAAAACTTATTGGACACTGATAAAAGGTTTAAATCATTTGTAACAGACATTGATAAAATGCTGGAAAACTAAGTGATTAAAACATCTACATAGCAATCCTTCCTTACCTGGGAAGGATTTTTTATTTCAGTCTGCATGCGCTTTTCGGTATTTTTATTTTGAAAAACTGACTTAAATCATCAATTTTGTAACTTTAAAAAAAAGTTTACATGTCAATTATTATCAAAACACCGGAACAAATAGAGGGGATACGCAAAAGCAGCAGGTTGGCCGCTAGTTGTCTGGATTATATTGAGCCCTATGTAGAACCAGGTGTTTCTACCGGATATCTGGATAAAAAAATCGAAGATTATATAAGAGCGCATGGTGCCACGCCGGCGCCGCTAAACTATCATGGTTTTCCTAAAGCCACCTGCATATCACCCAATAATGTGGTATGTCACGGAATACCTACCGATGACCAAATATTAAAAAATGGAGATGTAATAAATATCGATGTAACTACCATTTTAGATGGTTTTTACGGCGATACCAGCCGCATGTTCGAGGTAGGACCAATAGATGATGAAACCGCACGCTTACTTGACGTTACAAAGCATTGCCTGGATCTGGGTATTCAACAGGTTAAAGCCGGAAACCGATTCGGAAATATCGGGTTTATGATTAATAGGTATGCCAAAAGCAAGGGATACAGTGTTGTGTACGAATTTTGCGGACATGGTGTTGGGTTAGAATTTCATGAAGAACCGCAAGTAGAGCATATTGCACGCAAAAACTCCGGTGCTAAAATGAAACCCGGAATGGTGTTTACAATTGAACCAATGATTAATGCCGGAAAACCTAAAGTTAGTGTAGACAACGCCGACGGGTGGACAGCAAGAACCATTGACGAGCAGCTATCTGCACAATATGAACATACAATACTGGTCACTGAAGATGGTTATGAAGTCTTAACGGACTTACACAACGAATATTAGAAGCCGAATTTTACTTTATATAAATATACGCATTTATTAGTTAATCAATGCTTTATAATAAATTCTTAAAAGAAATAGATCATTAAAACAAATAAATATGAAACTACTTGAAGGAAAAACAGCCATTGTAACAGGAGCCTCAAGAGGAATAGGCCGGGCAATTGCTTTGGTATTTGCAGAGCATGGTGCCAATATAGCAGGAACCGATCTCAAATACGATGAGAATGCGGAAGCACTTGAAAAAGAGCTTAATGAAAAAGGCGTAAAATGTAAAATGTATGCTTCTGATGCCAGTAATTTTGAAAGTTGTAATGAGTTGGCATCACAGGTAGTAAAAGATTTTGGCTCAATTGATGCCCTGATAAATAATGCCGGAATTACAAAGGATAACTTGTTAATGCGCATGACAGAAGCCGATTGGGATGCTGTATTGACAGTAAACCTAAAGTCTGTTTTCAATATGACAAAAGCTGTGCAGCGCACCATGCTTAAACAGCGCCATGGCTCAATTGTTAATATGAGTTCTGTAGTGGGTGTTTCAGGAAATGCTGGTCAATCAAATTACAGTGCATCAAAATCGGGAATTATTGGTTTTACAAAATCAATTGCCAAAGAGCTGGGTTCAAGAAATATTAGATGCAATGCCATTGCTCCCGGTTTTATTATTACTGAGATGACCGGCAAGTTGGGTGAAGATGTAGTAAAAAGTTGGAGTGAACAAATACCGCTTAAGCGCGGTGGAGAGCCCAAAGAAGTGGCTGAAACAGCATTGTTTTTGGCTTCAGATCTTTCATCATACGTAAGTGGACAGGTTATAAATGTTTGTGGTGCGATGAATACCTGATTTAATTAATACTGAAAGTTGCTCCTGAAGTTACATTCGGGTAATTACAGGAGCACTTTACCTATATAACCAGGTAGATGGGAACCATTACCTTAAATTCAAATTTAACAGCTGATTTCACTCATATGTATACCACCGTAGCCTACCTTTTTTTAAGTATAATCCTGTCACTGGTCATGGCTATTGTGATTTCCAGGCTGCTATATCCATGGCCATGGAAAAAAAACAGCACAGGCAAACCTGTTGCATGGTCACTATTTTGCTTTAGAGTGCTTGTGCTTACATTATTGTTTTTACTGCTTTTCAATCCGGGTATAAGGCAACTTAAAACAGAGTCGCAAAAACCTATACTGGCTATCCTGAAAGATAACTCTCAGTCGATGAGATATTTAAATGACTCTGCCAGGTTAAAGAGAGTTGACTCCCTATGGGAGGTTGGCCGAAGAACACTTTCAGGACATTACGACATCAAATCTTATACATTTGCTCAGGATATCAAACAGGGTAAGCATTGGGACTTTTCAGGTAAAGGAACTGACCTGGGCTATGCCTTGCAGCAAATCAATCAATCCATTAACGAGCCAATTGCTGCGACTTTACTCATTACAGATGGTAATTATAATCAAGGTGAAAATCCGGTTTTCGTAAGTCAAAATCTCCCGTTTCCCATCTATACCATAGGGGTTGGCGATAGTTTGGCCAGAAGTGAAGTATATCTGCATCAGATATACCATAATCCAGTGGCGTACTTGAATGAGCGCACACCGGTAGAGGTGGATTTGCGTTCAAGTGGAGTCGCAAAAGATACTGCTATTGAGCTATCTATACAAAAAAATGGCCAGGTTTTATCTACAAAAGAACTGACATTTAAAAAGGGTCATAAGCGCCAGAAGATTAATTTGTATTTTTCCCCGAAAAATACAGGTTTGCAGCAATATAAAATAAAGCTCGGTCAGCAAAACTACCGAACGCTTTATATGAGTGTGAAAAAACAGCGGCAGAAAGTATTATTGATATACCATGCTGTGCATCCCGATATTGGTGTAATCAGAAAAGCCCTTGAAAATTCGAATCGTTTTGAGCCGGTATTGAAACAAGCCAACCAGTTTAATGGAAAGCTTACAGATTATAACATGGTTTTACTTCATCAGGTACCCTCCGGGAATTTTTCTGAAGATCGTTGGTTTGCTCAAGTGGTCGAGAAAAAGATTCCATATTGGCTTATACTTGGCCCACAAAGCGATTTTTCTACCTTTAATCAGGGTCAAAATGCCCTGGATATAACCGGTTTTAACGGTGAGTTTGAAGAAGCTTCGGCACGTTATAATAAAGCTTTTTCATGGTTCAGGGTTGAATCTTTACTTCAGCGTAATATTGCATTTTTACCGCCGTTAAATGTTGCCTTTGGAGATTATAAGCTTAACAGGGGGGTGGAGCTTTTTATGCAAAACCTGCATGGTGTAGAAACTGAACGTCCTGCGTGGATTTTTACTGATCAGCCTTATCGTTTTTCTGTACTGGCAGGTACGGGCCTTTGGAAATGGAGTATGTATTTGTATCGGCAAACGGCCAGCCATCAAAGCCTTGAAGATCTCGTTTACAAAACAGTTAAATTCCTTTCGCTTAATGAGCCCAGAAAACGGCTGATCATTAAGCACGAGAATTTTTATAATGCTTCTCAGCCAATTGATATAGAAGCAACCTGGTACAACGAAAATTATGAGCCAGACAATAGTTTACCTGGGCATATTGAAATTATAGACTCTGCCAATAATAGATTTAGATATACGTTTATACCAAAAGAAAAGCGATTTGAGGCCCGGCCAGGGGTATTGCCTCCTGGTGCCTATCAATTTGAGGCTGTAATTGAGACGGAAAAAAGAACTTTTTCCGATACAGGTTCTTTTATGGTTGGACAAAACAATATTGAACGAAGTAGTATGACCCTGAACCGGCAATTGCTAATAAATATGGTTGGTGAGCACAGGTATTTTGATCATAATGATATCGAAACACTTACCGCGCTTTTGCTGAATGAAAAGCAAGCTCCGCAAATTCGTAAAACCGAAATTCGTTTAACTGATCTGATAGAGCAAAATATTTTGCTATGGATAATCGTTTTATTAGTGGTTTCTGAATGGATAATTCGTAAATTTAAGGGCCGGATATAAAAATGTATCCAATATGGAACCATGAAATAATTGTATTAATTTGGCAAATTGTTTGTAATTAAATAATTATGAAATTTTCACACAACATATGGACTAAAACAGCAATTTTTATATTGTCTGTTGTGCTATTAAGCAGTTGTGCAACAGTTGGCAAGGTTGAGCTTGAGGTTTTGAAACCGGCCCAGTCACCAACCCTGGTACAATTGGAGGATATAAGGCTACAAAATCAGTTTTTAAAATTCAACAAGAAGCAAAAAACAGATTTTGAAAACCTTGTAAAATATGATAAATTCAGGATAGACAGCCTGGTTAGTGTAGAATTAATCAAAGCTGTTGGTAACGAAATGCAGGCAACTGAAGTAGTGAAGTTGCAGCAAATTGATTCTTTAGGAAGGTATAAGGCACCGGAAAACAGTGGCATTTTGTTGAAAAATGTTGATGTGGTCTCCGAGGTTGAAACTGAACCCATCTATGTTAATAGTCGCGGGGCTTATTACGCTGCAGTGAGGGTACCGTACAAAATAGAATGGACGGTAATCAGCAATGGTGCAATGACACCTTTCACCTATCAGGATACTGTTTGGGCTGAAGGGTATAAACGGTCCTTTGATAAACTTGCAGACCTTGTTCGGTTTAATGAGGTCATAAAATATATCATCAGAAAAACGGGAGTGGAGTTTGCACATCAATTGATGCCGCACTGGAAACTTACAACCCGCTATTATTACCGTAGTGGCAATAATGATTTCCAGCGGGCAGCTTATTTTATGGATAATGGTGATTACGAAAAAGCAGCAAAAATCTGGAAGCAATACAGCCAATCAGGCAATCGGTCTTTAGTTGAAAATGCCTTGTTAAACCTGGCTGTGTATCATGAGCTAAATGGGGATATTGACCAGGCAATGGAATATGCATCGCAAGCAGCCGAACGAAAAAATGAATTGGCAGTGAAATATCTTAAGACATTACAAGAGAGAAAAGAAGAAATTAAACAGCTTTTGGAGGAGTAAAAAGTATATGACGATATTGTACATTGTAATCGTAATTCTTATTTTAGAATACACTGTTAATGAATTAGTTGACTATCTTAATTTAAAGCATGAACTTAAGCCTGTATCACCCTATTTGAGCCGCATATTTAGTTATATGCAGCGAAAAAAAATGCACTTATATCACCTGGCAAATTACCGAACCGGTTTTTTCAGTAGTCTGGTTTCGCTCATTATAATTTTGTCGCTACTTATATTTAACGGTTTTGGGCAAATAGACTATTGGATTCGTAGTTATTTTGATAATGAAATTCTGATAACACTGGCCTTTTTTGGAGTAATTGGAGTAGGTGGTTCAATACTGGCCTTGCCCTGGGAAGTATACAATACATTTTATATTGAGAAACGGTTTGATTTTAACAGGCAAACCCCGGTAGTATTTATGCTCGACAAAATAAAAGGCATGGCCGTAAGTATACTTCTGGGCGGAGGCATATTGGCAATCGTAACATGGATTTATTACAACCTCAATGATCATTTTTGGTGGATAGCCTGGGCCGTGATCACTTCATTTTCGTTATTCATGACCATGTTTTACTCCAATTTAATAGTACCCTTATTTAATAAGCAGCGCCCATTGGAAGAAGGCGAATTAAGAGCCGCAATTGAAGAAGTCGCAGACAAGGCTGGCTTTAAATTAGACAACATTTATGTAATCGATGGTTCTAAAAGATCTACAAAATCAAATGCCTATTTTACGGGCATTGGTCCCAAAAAGCGGATCGTACTTTACGATACCCTCATTAATGATTTATCAAATGAAGAAATTGTGGCGGTGTTGGCTCATGAGATTGGGCATTATAAGAAAAAACACGTCACACGCAATTTTATGACCGGTGTTCTCCAAACAGGTGCAATCTTGCTACTATTCGATTTTATAACAGGTTATGATGCCATTTATAAAGCCATAGGAGCAGTAAAACCATCCTTCCATATGGGACTATTGGTCTTTGGATTTTTATTTACACCAGCCTCCATACTAATTGGGCTGGTTACTTCCTATTTTAGCAGAAAAGCCGAATACCAGGCCGATGCATTTGCTGCAAAACTTGGAAAGGCCAGGGCTTTGATCGGGGCACTGTTAAAACTAACCGATAAAAACCTTTCTAATATTAATCCGCACCCTGCCTTTGTTTTTATGCATTACAGTCATCCACCTGTAAATGAACGAATCAAATACCTTGAATCTTTAAAAGATCAATCGTAAACCCGCTAAATTTTTTTAACAGGATTATTGTTTCAAATAGCTATTTCTATGTAAATATACATGGCTCACAATGAGCATTTTGTACTATTGATGTGTTTTTTATGAATAAAAATGTAATTTCATTGTCATAAAACCTACATTCATTCGTCGAATAGATGAATTATAACCACAGAAAGGCATGATCAAAGAAAAGGTGTTGAAAAAAACACTTTACGATAATAAAGATACGATGTATCGCCTGGCCTTAAGCATCCTTAAAAGTGAAGCAGATGCAGAAGATGCGCTACAAGATGTTTTCGTAAAGTGTTGGCACCAAAAAACTGAAATACAAATTACCTCAGATATAAGAGGCTATTTAATGCGTGTCACAAGAAACAGATGCCTGGATATGGTTAAAAAGCATAATCGAAAATATGAACAACCCGGAATTTATGAAGATCCCATGGGTGTGGATAAAAATGCGGTTGAAATCAGTGACCAGGTAGCCTGGATTGATCGGTTTCTGGAGCAGCTGCCAGAATTAAACCAAACGGTTTTTCACATGAGAGAAGTCGAAGGAATATCATTCGAAGAGATAAGCAAAACCGTTCATACCCCAATCGCTAATGTCAGAACGATACTAAGCCGGACCAAAAAACACCTACGAAAACAGTTTAATATAATTAACCGGATCGATACACCAAATACACTCAAAAAAACAGAAAAATGAGTAAAACTGATTTACATAAAAGCAGCATACCAGAAAACATGGATTTTGATGAATTTTTGGAACAAAGCATTCAGCTAAAGCAAAAAAATACTTTAGCTGATGACAAATTTGAGTTGCTATGGAACAGGGCAAAATCCAAACAAGGCAATATTAGAAGAATGAGCTGGATTATTACAGTCAGCGCAGCAGTTTTGGCTTTAATGATTTCATTTCTAATCATTAAAACGACACATCATAAGCAGCAAGAACTCGAATTACAATACCAACAAGCCACTGCAGCACTATACAAAGTTTCGTATTATATGAATCAAAATATCGATAAATTATCACCAATTGATAAAATGATGAACACAACCAATTATTTCGAGCCTCTTGCAAAACCAATCGATGGGTTAGAAAAACTGGAACGCGTTAAAAGAATTCCACTAAAACATTAATTATTAATCCTTAAAACATTAATTATGAAAAACTTAACCATTATTATCCTGCTATTTATGACAGTTGTAAATGCAGATGCGCAGAGCATAAAAGCTATTTTTGATAAGCATATTGGAGAAGGTAATTATACCACAGTTACCATCAATGGTGCGCTTTTTCAGCTAGCTGCTGAATATGCCGAAGACAAAGAGGAAGCCGATGTAGCTAAAGGAATAGAAGGTATCCGCGTTTTTAGCGCCGAAGAGTGTGGCAATCATCAGGCAAAAAAAGCGCTGATGAAAGAATTATGGAGCTTTTTCGATAATTCTGTTTACAAAGAGTTTATGCGGGTAGAAGAGAAGTACGACAAGGTGGTTTTTTATATGAAAAAATCCGGCGAAAAAATTATTGAGCTAACCCTTGTTGCAGAGGATGATGCCAGCGTCATTCAGATTACAGGCGACATTAACCTGGCTGATATTGCCAAAATATCGAAAACAATGAATGTTCAGGGCATGGAAAACCTTGAGGAGATAGAAGAATAAACAAACTTTAAACAAGCCATATAAAGTGCAGAAGCAGAAATGTTTCTGCACTTCTTTGTTTTAGCTTCTCTCAAAGTACATAATCTCATAAGTTCAACAATTTTGAACTTAAAATCTATCCGGGATGTGAAAAAAATTAGCATTGTGTATGAAAATTGGTTACTTTTATTTTTTACAAATATATTAAGTAAATCTATTAAAGGGTGTCGAATCTCATTGATCATGTAACCATGAAAAGTTTATTCATTATTACAATTATTCTTTTTACAAACACATTGCTTTGCGGACAAACGCAGGATCTTGATAAACTATATAATAAAGCAAGAAACCGTTATGCAACAGGGCATTTTGAAGATGCCCGTGATTTGTATAAAAAGCTGGTGAAAGCCAAGCCCGATGACTTTGTATTTAATTACGAGTTGGCCATGTTGTATTTTCATGAGTTAAACAACAGGAGTGCAAGTATACCATATTTTGAAACTGCAAGGCACGTAATGCAAGACACCGTTGCCGATTTGTTTAATTATCTGGGGCAAGCATACCAGGATAATTTACAATATGACAAGGCCATAAGGTCATTTAATCAATATAGTGCCATTCCGCCCGAGGAAGGTGTTATCAGGGTGAGTGTTAAACGATATATCGAAGCATGCCGAAAGGAAAAACAACGGCTGGCTGAAATTAAGAACAAACGGGCACAAGCCTCAAGTAAAGGGGTTGAAGTGATTAATTTAGGTCCTGTGGTTAATTCCGAAAACGACGACCTGTCGCCCTTATTGTATGATGATAAGTTGTTTTACACATCAGCCAGTACGTTTGACTATGTTTTTAACGAGTATATCAGGAAACCATATGTCACACAATACGAAAACAACGAATATCAGGAACCCAAACCCCTTATTGATATTTCTTACGATAAGGCATTAGTCCTTGATCCCAACTGGCACCAGCAGATTACCTCTTTTACACTTGATTTTGACATGGCAACCGTTGTATATGAAAATAATATCTGGTCTATAGAGAAAAAAGGACAGAACTGGGATGAACCCCAAAAGCTTTCGCGTAAAATTAACCGGTCGAAAGATAATGCCTATGCAGCCCTTTCCGGTAAAGGTGACCGCATGATTATCGTGCTTCAGGATCGTAAAACCAGGCAATATGACCTGTATCAAACAGTAAAGAAAAGCGAGGGTGAATGGAAGGAGCCGGTTAAACTTAATTCGAATATAAATACTGCAAATAACGAACATTATCCCTATTTAAGTGCTGATGGCTATACATTATATTTTTCTTCGGATAAACCCGGTGGAAAAGGCAAATATGATATTTATAAAAGTCAGCTTCAGGAAAATAACGAATGGGGACCAGCAATCCCACTTAAAGCGCCAGTTAATTCAAGTGGTAATGATATCACGTATAAGTTCTACAAAGCAATTAACAAAGCATACTTTTCTTCAGACCGGGATGGAGGATTTGGCAAGCTCGATTTATATGAGGTTATCTATTAGCCTGTCTATTTTAAAATAAGTCAATCAGGATATTTAGCAGGAAAAAGGTATGTTTATCCAATAAGTCTGTGTAAAAACAAAAATAATTGTTGTTTCCAGGGTATAATGGGTACTGCTTTACTTTGGATAATATAGCAAAGCTGAGAGCAAGGGGGGACAACAAAGCATTTAATTTATAGCTGTCAATTAATCAAAACAAGAAAAAATTTTGGATAGGATAGAGAAACCTTTTAACGTTCGGTATATGGAAAGTACTTATTTATTAAATGTATAATAGCAAATTATCATCTTTGAATTGGATATTTTCGCCCTTTCTATTAATGTTAAGCATATTTAACACTTCGATATTTATCTCAATATGAGTTATTTATAAGTTTTAACTGAACTTGAAAACCACAATAAATCTGAGCAAAGATGACAAGATGACAAAACACTGTTAAGCCAATAAGAAATATTTATCTAACGTATTGTATATTAGTTTGTTATATTGTTTACTAAAAGTTTTATTACAGCCTAATATTGGAGTGAATTTATTTTTGTTTTGAAATAGAGAATTGATTACATTTGTAAAACACAATAAAGTTACAATAATAACATATAGCCTGTTTACA
>Ga0102938_10000418_pt1 | contig 31142 bp, 31 predicted proteins | sample SalPonR2_B_D2_MG_FD_84516 | JGI IMG/M metagenome (GOLD analysis project Ga0102938, IMG submission 84516) | Salt pond soil microbial communities from South San Francisco under conditions of wetland restoration - Salt Pond MetaG R2_B_D2_MG | ecosystem: Environmental > Aquatic > Marine >... | reverse complement strand
GACATCGTCACGTGCCTCGCCGTGTTCGGGGGCGGTCCGGTCGTGTTCGGCTTCGGCCGTGTCGTCGGTCTCGGCCGTGTCGTCGGCTCCGGCCGTGACGTCGGTTTCAGCCGTGACGTCGGCTCCAGCCGTGTCATCGGTCTCGGCCGTGTCGTCGTTTTCGGCCGTGACGTCGGTCTCGGCCGTGTCGTCCGCTTCGGCCGTGACGTCGGCTCCGGCCGTGACGTCGGTTTCAGCCGTGTCGTCGGGCCCGGCCACGTCCTCGACGAGCACGTCGTCGGGGGCGTCTTCGTCGGCAGTGGTCGGCGGCTCATCGATGGGGCGCTGGCTGTTCGGAACCATCACCGGGACGGGGCCGGTCGTGGGCGACAGGTTGACGTACTCGTCGGGTTCGCCGAGCGGCTGCAGTTCGGCGACGACGTCGACGGCCACCAGCCGGGCCCGCTCGAACGACTGCATCAGCCGGTCGCGTCCGTGCAACAACTGCTCGATCTGCTCGCGCGCCAGCTCACGTCTGCGAGCAAGTTCGCTGAGCACCCGCTCGCGATAGGCGCGCGCTTCGTTGACCATCTCGCGACCCTGCTGCTTGGCCATCGCCAGCTCGGCCTCGGCGTCGGCGGTGGCATCCGAGCGGCGACGGGACGCTTCGATCTCGGCCTCTTCGCGCAGACGAGCTGCCTCGTCGCTCGCCTCGCTCAGGAGTTGCGACGCGCTCTGCTCGGCCTTCTGGCGGATCTCGGCTGCACTCTCGCGGGCGGTCGTCAAGACCCGCGCGGTCTCTTCGCCCAGCAGACGTGTCAGGACCTGGTCGTCCAACTCCACAGAGGTGAGATCGGGATTGGACTGCGCACTGCGCAACTCTCGCTCGAGGAAACGTTCGCGCTCTTGGAGCCGACCGAGTTCGGCGGCGACCATCCGAAGAAACTCGCGGACCTCTGCCTGGTCGAAACCGCGCCGTCCGGTGCCGAACGCGGCGTCGGCAATCGACGCCGGAGACGACGGATCGGGACGGGCGAAGGACATGGCCATGGGGCAACGCTACGCACCCAGCGGTCTCAGGTGGTGGCAATCGCTCCGAACGGTCAGGACACGGTGACGAGCGGGTCGCCGCCGAGTGCTTCGAGCGCGGCGATCGCCTCGTCGAGGGTGGCGACGGGGATGATCTCGACCTCACCACGTCCCGCATCCTCCAGGCGTTGCCGTTGCTCGGGATCGTCGAGTTCGCTCTGCGACGCCGGCACCAGGAACACCCCGATGCCGTTCTGGCGAACGGCGGAGACCTTCTGGGTCAGACCGCCGATCGCACCGACCGATCCGTCGAGGGCGATCGTGCCGGTCACGGCGACCTCCTGCGGACCGGTGAGATCGCCCGGTGACAACTCGTCGATCATCGCCAACGTGAACGCGAGACCCGCCGACGGTCCGCCGATGTCGTCGGTGCGGATGTCGACCTCGAACGGCAGGGTGATCGCCCGGGTGTCGAAGGGGAAGAACCCGATGATCGTGCGGTCGGGGTCCTCCGGCGACGCCGACAGCTCGACGGTCACGTCGCGTTCACCCTCGCCGGGACGGTCGATCCGCAGGTCGACGGTGTCGCCGGGGGCCTTGTCGTCGAGGATGTCGGTGAGGTCCTCCACCGAATCGAGCGGCACTCCGTCTGCTTCGAGGATCCGGTCGGCGGGGTCGATCTGCTCGTCGGAGGGGAACCACTCGGCGCATTCGCCCTCGTCGCCGGGGGTCTTGCAGATCACGTCGCGCACGATCACCTCTCCGGGGGTGATCTCGACGTCGTAGCCGAGGGTGGTCAGGGCGACGTACTGCGCCTCCTGCTCGGCACTGCGCATCAGTTGCAGGTTGAACTCACGGCGCTGGGTCGGGGTGCGTACACCGAACTTGTCCTCTTCGGTCAGGAATTCGACGGCAGGCTCGTCGCGGCCGGCGAACCACGACAGCACGGTCTGGCTCGGCGACGTGACCGTGACGAAATGGAAGCTGTTGGTGGTGTCGAAACGTTCGACGCCGGGAGGGAGCTCGCCGAACACGATGCGCGCGTTCACTGCGTCGGCCGAGGCCGGGGTCAGCGCGTACGGCGCTGGTTGCAGCTCGCCCGTGCGACGATTCTCCTTCTCGGCGACCAGCGTCGACGGCAACAACGAAGCGACACCGATCGCAGCCAACACGCCCACGCCGACGATCGCCGATGCCCAGGCCCACCAGCGCGAGCGCGGAGCGACGAGGGCTGCCTCGGCCCCTCTCTGCTCGCTCGGTACGATGTCGGTTGTCGTGTCGGTCACGGATCTCACCACTCAGGCTGCCTGGATGGCCGGACTCGCGATTCTCGCGCTCGTCCTGGCCGGTTGGCGCAAGAATGCCAGAGCAACAGCGCCGACACCACGCGGTCAGCCGATTCTCCGTCGACCGTGGGAACCGGTGCCCATCGCCGAGACCACCACGTCGCTGTACAAGCGTCCCGGTCCGCTGCGCCGGCTCTGGGCCGCCGTGGCCGGTTCGGGCCTCGCGATCGTGATCGGCGCCGTGCTGGCCATCGTCATCGCGTTCGGCACCGGGTACCTCGTCATCACCCTCACCGATCTGCTGAAGCAGTGAACGACCCCGGCCTGCGCGCCGTCATCGTCGCCGGGCACACCGGCGACGACACCACGGCCCGCGCCGGCATGGCATCGCACGACCCTGCGGTGCGTGCGGCTGCACTCGGAGCCCTCGAGCGGCTCGGCCACCTCGACGACGACACGTTGGCCGACGCACTCCGCGACCGCGAGCTGGTCGTGCGGCGCCGTGCCGCCGAGATCGCCGCCTCGCACCGATCGGTCGATCTGCTCGACAGTCTGCACGACACCGACGAACGCGTCGTGGAAGTGGCGGCCTGGGCATGCGGCGAGCACGAGTCGCAGCGTGACGCCATCGTCGAGCGCCTCGTCGAACTGGCCGGATCGGCGGCCGAGCCGTTGGTGCGCGAGTCGGCGGTGGCCGCGCTCGGCGCGATCGGCGACACCCGTGGTCTCGCGGCGATCATCGCTGCGTGCGACGACAAGCCGGCGGTGCGGCGGCGAGCGGTGTTGGCGCTCGCTCCGTTCGACGGCGCCGACGTCGACGCCACGATCGAACGGGCGCTCGCCGACCGCGACTGGCAGGTCCGCCAAGCGGCCGAAGATCTCCGCCGTGCCCAGTCCTGAGGCCCCGTCACACCCCCGACCGCGCTCCAACCCCGTTTGCGTTGCACTTCGGGTGACCCGCCCCACCAACAATCTCACGCAAACGTGGATTGGGGCCTGCGCAGGGAGGTGAGGGAAGCAGGAGGTGAGGGAGTCAGAAGGTGTAGCGGTAGACGTTGGTCTCGCGCGGCTCGAACCCGATACGCCGGTACAGCCGATTGGCGGCCTCACGCGAGGGACGACTGGTGAGGCTGACGTCCTTGGCGCCTCGCGCGCTGGCTTCGTCGAGCGCTGCTCGGTTGAGCAACTCCCCCAGTCCGTGACCGCGGACGTCGCCGTCGACCACCACGTCCTCGATCCAGGCCTTGGTGCCCGTGGGAATCCGGTAGAAGGCCAACGTGAGGCTGCCCACGATGCGGCCGTCGACCCTCGCCACGAACAGCACGGTGTCGTCGCTCCCGACCAGGGCCGCAAGGTGGTCGTACGACGGCGGGGGCGACGACGTCGACAACTGCGGGATCAACCGGTTGAAGGCCTCGACGAGTTCGTCGTCGACCGCATGCACGGCGACGACGACGGCGCCCTCCTCCATTGCGCCCTCCGTGCCGCCGGCTCGATTCGTGTGCTCGCTCACCAGCCGCCGACGCTACCGCGTGTCGCCGGTAGCGTGGTGCCCGTGGGAACCGAGCACGTTCGTTGGCTGGCGGAACCGAACCTCGAGCGACCCGTGCTCGTCGCTGCGTTCACCGGCTGGAACGATGCCGGCGATTCCGCGTCGATCGCCCTGCGCACGATGATCGAGGCCTGGGGTGCCGAGGCGCTCGCCGAGATCGATCCCGAGCAGTTCACCGACTTCGCCACCGTCCGACCACACGTGCGTCTCGACGAGCAACACCACCGCTCGATCGTGTGGCCCACCGTCGGCGTCTGGTCGGTGTCGCTTCCGGGCACCGACGTCATCTTGGTACTCGGCCCGGAGCCGGCATTGCGTTGGCGGCTGTTCTGCGAACAGATCGAGGGGATTGCCGAGGCCTGCGGCGCCACGATGGCGATCTCGCTCGGTGCGCTCCTGGCCGACGTCCCCCACTCGCGCCCCGTGCCACTGATCGGCACCGCCACCGATGAGTCGCTCATCGAGCGCTTCGAGCTGCGGCGTTCGCAGTACGAGGGTCCAACGGGCATCGTCGGGGTGCTCCACGACGCACTCCACCGCACCGGGATGGCGACCGCGTCGTTGTGGGCAGCGGTGCCCGGCTACGCCTCGCAGATCCCGTCACCGAAGGCGGCGATGGCGATGGTCGAGCGGGCATGCTCGATGATCGGCACACCGGCCCCCGTCACCCGGCTCGCCAACGAGGCCGCCGCCTACGACGCCCAGGTGGCAGCGATGATCGGCGACGACGACGACATGATCGAGTACCTCTCGCGCCTCGAACAGCTCACCGACGAGGAGACCGGCCACGATCACGACGACGACCTGTCGTCGGCCACCCCGGTTGATCCCGACGCCCTCGTCGAGGAAGTCGAACAGTTCCTCCGCGACCGCGACACCGACTGATCACCGGTGACACCCCGACGGAGTCGCCACGGTCGCGACGCCTCGCGTCAGTCGGTGCGCCAGACCGGCGACCGCACCGAATCGAACGTGGCCGGCGCTTCCTTCCCGTCGATCGCCTCGAACGCCATCGGACCCCACCACTGTGCGCCCGCTGTCGCCTCGGGGAGCGCATCGGCGGCGAACCACCCGACATCGGCGGTCTCGAGCGGGTGCGGAGCCAGCGCCCCACCGGTGGCACGACAGTGGAACAGCAACATGTACATCCCGAAGCGGCTGAAGCCCATCCGTTGGCCGTCGACCACACCGAGCAGCCGCAGCGGCTCGCACTCGATGCCAGTCTCCTCGCTCACCTCTTTCACCGCGACCTCCGCCGGCGAGTAGCCGACGTCGGCCCAGCCGGTGGGATAGAGCCAGATGCCGGAGTCCTTGCGCTGCACCAACAGGATCTCCCCGGCCTCGTTGCCGACGATCGCGCCGACGGCGACCTTCGGGGTCACGTAGCCGGGAACCCCTTCCCCGATCGACTCGAGCCACTCCTGCACGAAGTGGTCGGTTTCTCGCCGCACGGCAATCGCCTCGTCGGCGAGTTCGCTCTCGTTCGCGGCTGCCTTGATGTCGGCGGCGATGTGGAGCACCTCTTCGTACCGCTCACGCTCGTACAGGTTCTCGGTGAATCCCATCCCGGTGCGGGCGATCGCGGCGAGCGACTCGCTCCACCTCGCCAGATCGCGTGCGCTCGCTGTCACGGCGCTCACGTTAGGGCATCGCCGCTCAGGTCACGGCGTGCAGCAGCGCGCGATGGATCTCCTCGCGGTACGCCGAGTCGGTCACGAGGGCACCCCCGGCGCGCACGTAGAACGTGTCGACGACCTCCATCCCGATCGTCTGCACGGTCGCGTGGCGGATGTCGAGGCCGAGTTCGCCGAGCGCTTTGGAGATGCGATGCAGGATCCCGACCTTGGTGACGGCGCGCACGACGATCACCGTGGCGTTGCTCGATGCGGCGTCGTCGAACACCACCGAAGGCGGTTCGGGCGCGGCGGCCTGCGTGCGGCGGCGGCGGCGATAGGTGGCGGCACGCTCGGCCAATCGGGCCTCGATCGCGAGGCGATGTTCGAGTGCCCGGCTCAGGTCGGCCTTGACGGCCTGCCAGTCGATGCCGCCGTCGGGCACGACGATACGGAACTGCGATGCGGCCATCCCGCCCTCGTCGGAGTGGGCCTGGGCGCTGACGACGTCGAGTCCGTGCAACGACAGCACCCCGGCGATCCGGCTGAAGGTCCCCGAGGCATCGGGGCCGACCGCCGTGATCACATCGCCGCTGCGCGACAGATGGACCTCACCGGCCGCCATCACCGCGAGCGTCTCGGCGTCGGGGAACAGCCGCCACGTGACCTCGGCGACGTCACCACCGCCGAGCACGTGACGGGTTCTCGCGACCAGCTCGGTGACGAGACCTTCCTTCCACTCGCCCCACGCCGACGGCCCGGTCGCCAGCGAGTCGGCCTCGGTCAACGCGTGGAGCAGTTCGAGCACCTCGGAGCTACCGGCTGCGGCGGCGACCTGTTGGATCGTGGCGGGATCGGTGAGGTCGCGCCGCATCGCCACGTCGGGTAACAGCAGGTGCTGCTCGACCATCGTGACGAGGACCTCGACGTCGGCGGGAGCGAGCCCCAGTTTCGGCCCGACGACCCGCACGAGATCCATCCCGACCTCGGTGTGATCGCCCGGATAGCCCTTGCCGAGATCGTGCAGCAGCGCACCGAGCACGAGCAGATCGGGTCGCGCCACCCGGTGGGCGAGTTCGGCGGCGTTGGCGGCGGCTTCCCACAGGTGCCGGTCGACGGTGAAACGGTGGTAGGCGTTGCGCTGGGGCCGTGAGCGAACCGGCTCCCATTCGGGCAGCAGGCGAGCCAGCAGGTTTCGTTGGTCGAGCGATTCGAGCACCGGGATCGCTCGATGTCCCTCGAGCAGCAGCGCAACGAGTTCGTCGGTCGCGCCGACCGGCCACACACCGGGCCATCCCTCGACACCGTCGCTCAGGCGATCGAGCGTCGCCCGGCCGATGCGGCATTCGTGGCGGGCAGCGGCGACGGCGGCCTGCAGCACCAGCGTGGAGTCGCGAGCCGGGTCGGCGGTGGGGGCCAACTCGATCTCGCCGCCGCGCAACACCACCCCGGGGGCGACGGCCCGGTCGGGTCCGGAGTCGGCGGCGCGGACCGCACGGTCCCAGTTCTCGTCGCACAACCAGGCGATCGTCCGACCCGCCGCGGCGACATCGGCCATCATGTCGTCGGCGTTACGCCATCCGCCGGCGTCGGCCGCCGAGTCCTGGTCCTCGAGACGAAGCGTGTCGCCCGCACGACCCGTGGCGAGATGCAGTGCGACGCGGGCGCGCAGGAGCACGTCGTAGGAACGGTCGAGTTCGATGAGGTCTTCGGCAATCAGCCGGAGCCCCCCTGCCTCGGCCCACCAGAGCGACTGGACATCGCGCAGACCGCCGTGACCGTCCTTGAGGTCGGGTTCGAGGCGGTACGCGACGTCGCCGGCGGACTCCTGGCGAACACGGACGCGTGCGCGCAGCTCAGTGAGGTGGCGCTCGCGTCGGTCGACCCATGTTGCGAGACCCTGCTCGACGACCTGCGCCGCCAGCTCCTCGTCGCCTGCCAGTGTCCGCGCGGTGAGGAGCGCCGTCGCCGAGTCGAGGTCGGTGCGGGCCAGGTCGAGCTGCTCGTCGACACGCCGCACGGCGTGGCCGAGCTTGACGCCCGTGTCCCAGAGCGGATACCAGATGGCGCTGGCGAGCGGCTCGACGTCCTTCGCGACCTTCTTCGCCTTCACGTCGTGGACGAGCAGCAGATCGAGATCGCTCTGCGGCGCCAGTTCGCCCCGGCCGTAGCCCCCGATGGCGAGCAGCGCGACCCGCCCTCGTGGGCGCTCGACCCGTTCAATTGCCGAATCGAAGATGTCGACCACGAAGTCGTCGGTGACCTCGGCGAGTCGGCGGCAGTAGTGCCTTCCCGGCACGGCGACCGCGGCGGCGACCGTGGCGAGGTGCCCGGCACGTACCGATGCCGTCACGGGACGATGTCGGCGGCCAGTCCGATGGACGCGAGACGCAACGTCTCGGTGGTCGTGGTGGCCGTGAGGATGAGGATTTCCTCGGTGGAAGCGATGTCCAGATCATAGGTGACCTCGCCGCCACTCGCCCCGAGCCCGTCGAACGCATCGCCGTCGGTGAGGGGCGCACCGTTCAGCGAGACCGAACTCGATCCTGTTCCCGTCGAGGCTGCTTGCAGGGTCACCGAGACCGCGCGCAGCGGGGTTCGCGGAACGCTCGAACCGCCGACGGGGATCGCGACGACTGCCGCCTCACCGGCGGTGACGACCTGGTCGGGACAGATCACCACGAAGAGCCGTCGGGCCGATGCATCGCCCGGCCGAGGCGCCGTGACGACCGTGAGTGTCCAGGACCCGTCTCCCTCGTCATCCAGACTCGGCGGCCTCACCACGGTGTAGTCGCCGGAGCCGGCAGCAGTGACCAGGTCGGTGACGTCGGCGATCGATCGGAACCCGGGTGCGTCGGCGCTCTCGGAGACGCCGATGCCGGAACCGGTCGTCAGCGCGCCGCTCGGTGGCGTCACATTGCCCGCCGTCACCGCAACCGCCGTGGACGACCCGTCGGGGATCAGCCCCACCGCGTCGGCCCATGCGTCGTCGGCCCGTTCGCCCTCCCACACGAGCAGGGCCCGTTCGACCGCAGCTCCGGCAGGCAGGTCGAGCGCTGCCGACGAGGCATTGCGCCGACCTCCCGGACAGCTCGGAGATTCGTCACAACGTCCGAGAGTGGCACCCGCAGTTCGGAGTTCACCCCGACCGGTCTGGCCGATCAGCAACCCCGGCACGAACTCGACAGGCACCTCGAGGGCTTCGGATCGGACGCTCGGCACCACGACGAGTCGGTCGGCAACGTCGGCCCGGAAGAGGAAACGCAGCGAGAGCGAGCCGGTCGTCCCGGCCGGCAACGACACCGTGCAGCGCGCTCCTTCGTCGTTCTCGGCGAAACACGACCCGACACCGCCGGACAGCCGGTCGAACGACACGCCGGGCGACGTTCGTACGAGGAACCGCACGGAAGCGTCCTCGGTGTCGTTGTTGGTGATCGCCGTGTCGATGGTGCCGGTCGCGCCGGCGAACACCGGGGTCGGGGTCGAGAGCGAGACACCGAGGTCCAAAGCACGACCACCCCGGACGTCGACCGCACCCTGGGGCGCTTCGGGGAAGACGAGTTCGATCCGATTGGGAAGGGCCTCCTCGGGCGCAACAGGCACGTCCGAGCCCTGGGGCGTCGAAGGGTCGGTGGTGGACGGCCCGGGAACGGCCGTCGTCGACGCGCGCTCCAACAGGTCGGCGAGGTCGGAGTCGAAGGTGCCGAAGGGTTCGCGGACGAAGAACGCGGCTGCGAGCACTGCGATGATGACCGCTGCGGCAGCACCGACCAGCGCGAGACGACGGTCACGATCGCCGCGTCGGGTGGCCAGCGCTGCGGTACCGAGGGCGAACGCCCCGGCGCCGACCAACGCCCGATACCGGTCGACCGTGACCCCCGCGAGTCCGGGAACCACAGCGTCGGGCACGACCGAGTCGAGCCGGTCGAAGACGTCGAGGTGGCGGCGACACGTGTCGCATCCCGTCTCGGGTCCGGAGCGCGAGCCGACGACGTGGTGGTCGACAGTGCGCTGCTGCGCGTCGGGCAGCGCATCGCGGCGGTAGGCGCCGAGCAGCGGGAGCACCGGCACGCACTCCGGTTCGGGTGGCGGTGTGCCCGACGCGACCACCCGGGTGTAGGCGTCGACGAGCCCGCGCGCGGCGGTCCGCTCCAGTGCCATCACCTCGGCCGGACTGCGACCCAAAATCGCGGTCAACCCCGCAGCGGGCGTCTGTTCGACCCATCGGTGCCACAGCACCGTCTGCCACACGGTCGGCAGTGCGCGGAAGCCGGCAGCAACGTCGAGGAGCTCGCGATGCTCGTCCGGGTCGCCGACGCCGGTGTCCGCAGGCCCGTAGCTGCCACCCGTCAGCAACCCGATGGCACGAGGGCGCACGGGTGGCAGACCGATGTCGTCACCGGCCGACCGCGCCTCATCGGGACACAACCGATCGAACGCAGCGTCGGCCGCCTTGCCGCGCTGGCGATGCGGGCGCGATCTCGCCAGGGCGCGCACCGCTGCGAGGTGGCGCGCTCGCAACTCGGCCCACGCGGCGTCCGACCCGCCCCGCGCCTGCTCCATGAGCTCATGGTCGCTGGGAAGCTGGTCTGGATCGTTCATGAGATGACGCGCACTGATGCTACGTGGGTGCGCGCGGAGCCACCTGGCCCGAGCCCGCCGTACCGTGAGCAGATTCTCGCCGATGCAGTGCAACCCGGTCCCGAAGCGGCAGATCCAGACGAAATCTTGACCGAGGCCCGAACCGGGTGCCCAGATGCGGGACAGCGCCTCTCCTACGCTGGGCCGTCGTGATCAGGTCTCGTCGCAGCACCCCGCCCGCCGGCCTCGCGCTGGTCGCCACGGCGGCCCTCGCAGCGGCTCTCGCAGGTTGTTCGAGCGATGACGACAGCGTCGTCGACGAGACGATCGTCGACACGACGACCACGACGATCCGCACCCCCGTCGAGAGCGACGGACAACTCGTGATCGGGGCGGTGCTGCCGCTCAGCGACACCTTGCTCGGCGAACCGATGGAAGCCGCCGTCGAAACGGCGATCAGCCGCATCAACGCCGCCGGCGGCGCGCTCGACGAACCGGTGCGCCTGGTCGTTGCCGACGAGGGCAGCAGCGCGGCGACGGCCACCGCATCGATCCAGACCCTGCTCGACCGCGACGTCGACGCGATCATCGGACCGGCGTCGTCACTGATCGCTCTCAGCACGCTCGACGAGATGATCACGGCGGGCAAGGTGGTGTGTTCTCCCACGGCGAGCGCGATGGCCCTCGACGAGTTCCCCGACCAGGACCTGTTCTTCCGCACCGTTCCGAGCGACTCACTGCAGGCGAGAGCGATGGCGGCGACAGCCGATCAGACCGGTGCCCAACGGTTCACGATCGTGTTCGTCGATGACGCGTACGGACGTCCGTTCGCGGACACCGTCGAATCGTCGCTCGCCAACGAGACGGTCTCGGTGGTCGGGCGCATCGCGTTCGACGCCAACGACGACGACCTGTCCGACGAGGCAGCCGATCTGGCCGACTCCGACACCCAGGTGCTCATCTTGATCGCCGGCGGAGAGGACGGCACCAGGTTCCTCGAAGCACTCGACGACGAGAACACGAGCGAGCTGACGACGATCGTCGTCAACGATGCGTTGCGGAACCCGACCGCCCCGCAGCGCATCCAGGGCCTCGAGGACGAGCTGCGCTCGAAGATCGTCGGTCTCGCACCACAGGCCAACTCCGGTGATCCCGAGGACCCGTTCGACCCGCCGGGGCTGTTCGCAGCGAACGCCTTCGACTGCGCCAACCTGATTGCCCTCGCCACAGTGCGGGCCGGCTCGGACGTCCCGCGCGACATCGCCCGCCAGATCGGCCAGGTCAGCGTGAGCGGCTCGGTGTGCGAGACCTTCGAGGCGTGCCTGTCGACGATCCAGTCGGGATTCCAGATCGACTACAACGGTCCATCCGGCGTCACCGACCTCCTCGCACGGACCGGTGATCCGTCGAGGGCCACGTTCGACCGCTTCACGTTCGACGAATCGGGCCGTGACGTGCTCGAGCGCACCATCGTCGTCGGCAACTGAACGCCCGGTCGCCGCGTCGACGCCGCGATCGGCCCGGTGATGCCGACGATCGGGCGGTGCGTCAGAGGATGTTCTCGATGAAGTCGAGGTAACCGACGTAGAACGCCCCGAACTCGCCGTAGAGCGCAGAGCCCTGGTCGAACCGCATCGTGTAGACCACGTCCTTGAGCACGTCGGGGCTGACGGCGAACAACGTGACCCCCCATTCGAAGTCGTCGAGGCCGGTCGAACCGGTGACGAGTTGCGACACACGACCGGCGAACGTCCGCCCGCTCTTGCCGTGCTCCATCATCATCTCGTTGCGATCGTCGTACGGCGTGGCGAACCAGTTGGCGTGGGCCTCACGCTTCTTGCTCATCGGGTAGAAGCAGAACGCGTTCATGCCCTCTGGCGGGATCTGCGGATGCAGACGAGCCTGCAGCATGTGCTCGGGCATGCCCTTCGCGTACTCGCTGACCTCGGTGATCGAGACGTAGCTGTCGACGATGTCGATGCCGGCCTGTTGCAGGGCGGTCTGGAGGGTGCGCAGCGTTCGCCAATCCGGCGCGAGGGCCATGAAGGAGATGTCGGCCTTGTGACCGAGCATGGCGGCGGTGATCACCTGGCACTCGTCGCCCTCGGCGGCCTTGACCGCTGCGACGACCGCTTCCCGGTCGAGATCCGGGGTGGGCTTGCCGAACAGGTGAACGACGGTCAGACCAGCTTCCATACGCATCCCGTCAGGCTACGACCCACCTTCTGGTTCCCCGTGCCCAGGTCTCCGGGAACCACGATCGGAAAAAGACCGAACGCGACCCCTCGAGACCTGGTCTCGGGGGGTCGCGTTCGGATCAACGGGTGTCGGTGTGGATCAGAAGTCCATGTCGCCGCCGCCCATGGGCATGGCGGGGGCGGCCTCGGGCTTGTCGACGATGACCACCTCGGTGGTGAGGAACAGCGCAGCGATCGAGCCGGCGTTCTGCAACGCCGAGCGGGTGACCTTCGCAGCGTCGATGACCCCGATCTTCACCAGGTCCTCGTAGGTGTCGGTGGCGGCGTTGTAGCCCTCGTTGCCCGACATCTCGAGCACCTTGGCGATCACCACGCCGCCGTTGACGCCGGCGTTCTCGGCGATCTGCTTGATCGGACCCTCGAGTGAGCTCGCGACCAGACGAGCACCCGTGGCCTCGTCGCCTTCCAAGCTGTCGGCCACCTTGGTGACAGCCTCGACCGCCCGCAACAGGGTGACGCCGCCACCAGCGACGACCCCTTCCTCGATCGCAGCCTTGGTGGTGGAGACCGCGTCTTCGATGCGGTGCTTCTTCTCCTTGAGTTCGACCTCGGTCGCAGCACCGACCTTGAGCACGGCGACTCCGCCGGTGAGCTTGGCCAGCCGCTCCTGGAGCTTCTCACGGTCGTAGTCGGAGTCGGTGTTCTCGATCTCGGCCTTGATCTGGTTGATACGGCCCGTGATGTCGTCCTGGACACCGGCACCGTCGACGATCGTGGTCTCGTCCTTGGTGATCACGACCCGCTTGGCCTCGCCGAGCAGGTCGAGGGTGACGTTCTCGAGCTTGAGCCCGACGTCCTCGCTGATGACCTGGGCACCGGTGAGGGTGGCCATGTCCTGCAGCATCGCCTTGCGGCGCTCGCCGAAGCCGGGTGCCTTGACGGCGGCCGACTTGAACGTGCCGCGGATCTTGTTGACCACGAGCGTGGCCAGCGCTTCGCCGTCGACGTCTTCCGCGATGATCACCAACGGTCGGCTGGTCTGCATGATCTTCTCGAGCACGGGCACGAGGTCGCGGATCGTGGAGATCTTCGACGACACGAACAGCAGGTACGGGTCGTCGAACGACGCCTCCATGCGCTCGGTGTCGGTGACCATGTACGGCGACAGGTAGCCCTTGTCGAAGCGCATTCCCTCGACGAGGTCCATCTCCATCCCGAACGTCTGGCCTTCCTCGACGGTGATCACGCCGTCCTTGCCGACCTTGTCGATCGCCTGGGCGATCATGTCGCCGATCTCCTGATCGGCGGACGAGATCGCAGCGACCTGCGAGATCTGCTGGGTGGAGTCGATCTCGATCGAGCTGGCGTGGATCGACTCGACGGCCGCGATGACACCCATTTCGATGCCGCGCTTGAGACCCATCGGGTTGGCGCCGGCAGCGAGGTTTCGAAGGCCGCCGCGCACCATCGTCCACGCGAGCACGGTGGCGGTGGTGGTGCCGTCACCGGCCACGTCGTCGGTCTTCTTGGCGACTTCCTTGACGAGCTCGGCACCGATCCGCTCGTAGGGGTCCTTGAGCTCGATGTCCTTGGCGATCGACACGCCGTCGTTGGTGATCGTGGGGGCGCCCCACTTCTTGTCCAACACGACGTTGCGACCCTTGGGGCCGAGCGTGACGCGCACGGCGTCGGCCAACTGGTTCATGCCGGCTTCGAGGGCTCGGCGAGCCTCGGAGTCGAATGCGATCATCTTCGCCATCTTGTGTGTCCTCCGTTGGACGTGTTCGAAGCTTCTGAGTGTGAGGACGTCCCGGGGTTCCGCTGGACGCCGTTTAGCACTCTACGGCGTCGACTGCTAACCCCGCAACCGCCGGCACCCCGACGTTTGCGTGACGGATCGGAAGGACCAGGTCACCCGAACTGCAACACGAACGTGGTGGTTGCCCGGGCGATGTCGTTCGCGTCGCGTTCTCGGCGACCCGCCCCACCGACAACGTCACGCAAACGAGGGTCGTCAGCCGCCCGCGACAGCGGGGATGATCGACACGGTCAGGCCGTCGTCGACCTTGGTGTCGAGGCCGTCGAGGTAACGCACGTCGTCGTCGTCGACGAACACGTTCACGAACTTGCGCAGCGCGCCGTCGTCGTCGACGAGCCGCTCGCCCAGGCCCGGGTGCGCTGCCTCCAGCGCTGCGACGATGTCGTTCAGGGTGCCCGGCTCGACCGAGACCTGCTTGTCGCCGCCCGTCAGCGGGCGCATGGTGGTGGGGATGCGAACGGTCACTGCCATGGTGGCGATGCTACCCGGGCGATTCCCGACTCAGGCGGTCGACAATCCCTCCGGTGACGTCGGCGAACGCCGGGTATGGTCGCCGTCGTGACCAGCCGACGTCCCGTTCGCCGTGTGGTCGCCGCCCCCGACAAGTTCAAGGGAACGGCGACGGCCGCCGAGGTGGCCGCCGCGATCGGACACGCATGCTGGGAACTCGGCCTCGACTGCGCCGAGGTGCCGATGGCCGACGGCGGCGACGGGCTGCTCGATGCCCTCGGAGGCGCGAACCGCACCTCCACCGTGACCGGACCACTCGGCGACACGGTGAGTGCGCAGTGGCGACTGTCGAAGGGCACCGCCGTGATCGAGATGGCCAAGGCGAGCGGTCTGACGCTCGTCGGCGGCGCCAGCGGCAACGACCCGATGAACGCCACGACCACCGGCACGGGAGAACTGATCGACCATGCACTCGACGCCGGGGCCCGACGGATCATCGTGGGCCTCGGCGGTTCGGCGACGACCGATGGTGGCTTCGGCGCGATCCGGGCGATCACTGCGATCGCCCGACTCAAGCAGGTGGAACTGCTCGTCGCCTGCGATGTGACGACGGCGTTCACCGACGCTGCTGCGGTGTTCGGTCCGCAGAAGGGCGCCACCAAGGCCCAGGTGGCAATGCTCACCCGGCGCCTCGAGCGTCTCACCCAGATGTTCGCCGACGACTTCGAGTTCGACGTCACCACCGTCCCGGGTGGCGGCGCCGCCGGCGGGCTCGGCGGTGCGCTCGCAGCACTCGGCGGCACCCTGCTTCCCGGGTTCGAACTGGTGGCCGACGAACTCGACCTCTACGACCACCTGGAGGACGCCGACCTCGTCATCACCGGCGAGGGTTGCCTCGACGACACGAGCTCCGAGGGCAAAGTGGTCGGAGGTGTCGCATCGATCGCCGCCGATCACGGGGTGGCCGTCCTGGCGATCGTCGGCTCCGACGCCCGCTCCGACCGTTCGACACCGGCCGGGGTCGACGTGGTCTCACTGGTCGACGAGTTCGGCGAGGCCGAAGCGTTCGCCGAACCCAAGCGCTGCGTCGAAGCGGCCGCCTCACGCTGGCTGTCGGCTCGCTGATCATCGGTGTTGCCGAGGTGTCCGACACCACGGCAGACACTCAGCCGGTCGTGGTCGGCGTGGTCGTCCCGGAGACGTCCGGGGCCGGAGCGACCGACGCAACCGGCGCCGAGAGTTGAGCAATCGTCTTGTCGGCTTCATCGGTGCCGAGCAGGACGAGCACGCCGGCCCCCTCGAGTGATCCACCGTCGACCGGCGGCGGCGTCGGCAGGGTCTCGACGGTGAGCCCACCCATGGCGCGGGCGACCGACTCGGCGACCGCCTGAGCGGCAGCGATGCTCGGGTCGTACTGCACGATCGACGCCTCGAGCCCCGTCTGGGTCGAGTTGGTCGCCGTGGCCATCACGAAACCGAGCGCCGCGAGTTCGGTGGTCATCCGACCGGCTGAACCACCGACACCGCTGGCGTTGGCGACCACGACCGTCGCCCCGTCGGTGACGAGCGGCGGTTCGGTGGTGGTGGTCGTGGTGTTCTCGGCGACTGATGTTCCCGAGGAGTCGACCGGCGCCGAGTCGACCGGCGTGATGCCGCCACCGGCGTTGGACCCGCCGTTGTCGGTGATGTTGTTGAGGATCAGGAAGCCGACGATCACCGCCACCACGGCCAGCACGATGCTGATGGTGGAACCCATCGGTGAACCGCCGACGCCTTGACGCGCGGACCGGCGTTCGGGCGTCGGTGCCTCAGGTGCGTTGGGATCTTCGTTGCTCATGCGTGCGCTCCCTCTCCTGCCGCCGCCGACGAACCGTCGAGGCGGGCTTTGCGGGCCCGGAGGCGCAGCCGCTTGAGTCGACGCACCACGAGCGGGTCGTGGTCCATCGCGGCCGGGTCGTCGAGCACCTTGGTCAGTTCCGCATGGTATTCCTCCGGCGAACACTGAAAGCGCGCGCGGATGACCTGGTCACGCGGTTCGTCGTTGTTCCACCAGGCACGTTCGAAATCGAGCATGGCAGCGGAGCGTTCGTCGAGCATCACGCACAGGTTGGCCGCAAACGGACGCGGAATACAAGCACCCCGTGCGCATGTCGCGCGCGACAGACGATGCGTCTATCGTGCCGGGCGTGTCGAGGCGCCCGTTCATGATCGGTATCGCAGGCGGGAGCAGCTCCGGCAAGACCACCGTCACCGAGCGTTTGGTGTCGTTGACGGGCGCCGACCACCTCTCGCTGATCGAGCTCGACTCGTACTACCTCGACCTGGGCGACACCCCCATCGAAGAGCGCCGAGCGGTCAACTACGACCATCCCGACGCGTTCGACTGGGCGCTGCTCAACGATCACCTCGCTGCGCTCGTCAACGGCGCGTCGGTGCCGGTGCCGGTCTACGACTACACGCAGCACAACCGCTCCGACGAGGTGCGCATGGTCGAGCCGGCACGCATCGTGGTCGTCGACGGGATCCTCGTGCTGTGGGACCGGGCGTTGCGCGAGCGGTTCGACCTCAAGATCTTCGTCGACACCGCCGCCGACATCCGCCTCATCCGCCGTCTGCGTCGCGACGTCGCCGAGCGCGGCCGCACCCCCGAATTCGTGATCGAGCAATACCTCGCGACCGTGCGTCCAGCACACGAGCGCTTCATCGAGCCGAGCAAACGTCACGCCGACGTGATCATCCCCGAGGGCGGCCTGAACCGACCGGCGCTCGAAGTGCTGCTCGCGCGGGTGCGCGAGATCGCGGTCGCCGACGACTGACACCTGCTGCCCGAGCCCGAGCCCGAGCCCGAGCCCGAGCCCGAGCCCGAATGGGCCAGCGCGGCCCGGATTTCAGGGCCCTTGGTCTCTGGTCGGACCTCCTTCGGTCGGACGACGCTGACCACGTCCGACGGCATCAGGGAGGCACCCGACATGAGCGAGCAGCGCAGTCTGATCGACTTCGCCACCGCGATCGGGCTCGTCATCGGTGCCGGCGTCGGGCTCCTCTTCGGAGTGCTCGGCCCGGATGTCGCTGCCCCGTGGATCGCCGTCGGGGCGTCGATCGGTCTCGTGGCCGGCGCGGTCGTGGATCTCCGGAGTCGGCAACGTCGTGCGTCCAGGACGCAGGGACCGTCCGAGACGCAGGGATGAGGTCGGCGTGGCGATCATCGACGTGGCCGATCTCAGCAAGACCTACGGGAACCGGACGGTGGTCGACCGGGTGTCGTTCTCGGTCGACCGCGGCGAGACCGTTGCGGTGCTCGGCCACAACGCAGCCGGCAAGACCACCACCGTGGAAATGCTCGAAGGGCTCCGGTCGCCGAGCAGTGGATCGATCGAAGTCCTCGGATGCGATCCACGCCGTACGGGCCGGGCGTGGCGAGAGCGGGTGGCGGTCGTGCTGCAGGAGACGGCGATCTGGGGGTCGGTCACTGCGGCAGAGGCACTCGATCTGTATGCCGGCTTCTTCGCCGAGCCGTGGAACCCGGACGACTTGTTGGAGTTGATGGGACTCAGCACCTGCCGCGACGCCCGCGTCGGAACGCTGTCCGGCGGGCAGCGGCGTCGGCTCGATCTGGCCCTGGCGCTCGTGGGGCGACCAGAGGTGCTGTTCCTCGACGAACCCACCACCGGGTTCGACCCCGCGGCACGACGGGAGGCGTGGCAATTCGTCCGGAGCCTGCGGACCTCCGGCACCACGATCCTGCTCACCACGCACTACATGGACGAAGCCGAACACCTCGCTGACCGGATGCTCGTGATGGCCCAGGGCTCGTTGATCGCCGACGGCAGCTCGGCTGACCTCGCGCGGCGGATCGGGGCCCAGTCGGTGATCAGCTTCCGGTTGGCCCCCGACCTGACCGCTGCCGATCTGCCCCGGACGTCCGGCAGCACGGAGACGTTCGGGACACTCGTCGAGATGCGTGTACCCGACGCCACCAGCGCACTGTCGACCCTGACCCGGTGGGCGACCGACAACGGCACCACCCTCGACGCGTTGACGGTGTCGCGACCGTCGCTGGAAGACGTCTTCCTCCAACTCACCCGATCCGACCACGCGAGCCGTGATGGCGACGACGGCTGAGCTGCGACGACCGGGATGGCCGCGGTTGTTCGCCGGCCAGGTTCGCCACCACACCCGGCTCTTCCTCCGCAACCCGATCGGCGCGGTGTTCGGAGTCGGCATCCCCGTCGTGTTCCTGGCGATCTTCGCCGGCCTCTACGGCGACGAGATCCTGGTCGACGGACGGTGGCTCGGGCCGAGCGAGACATCGGTCGACGGAATCCGCTACATCCAGTACGCGGTACCCGCGATGGCGGTGTTCTCGATCTCGATGATCGCCTACGTCAACCTCGCCACCGCCACCGCCCAGGAACGCGGCGACGGCACCCTCAAGCGGCTCCGAACGACGCCACTGCCGACCAGCGCCCATGTTGCCGGCCGGATCGGCGCCGCCATGTGCATCTGCGCAACGATCACGATCGCACTCGTCGTCGTCGGCACGACCGTCTACGACTTCGACATCATCTGGAGCCAGGTGCCTGCGGCGGTTGTCACCATCGTGCTCGGCACGGCCACCAGCGCAGCTCTCGCGATGGCCCTCGTCGCCGTCGTCCGACCCGGCGCCGTGCAAGCCGTCGCCTTCGGCACCCTGCTTCCGCTGTCGTTCCTGTCGGAGATCTTCCTGTTCGGCGACCCGCTTCCCAGCGCACTCTCCGCGATCGGCTGGCTCTTCCCGCTGCGGCACTTCTCGGTCAGCCTCGCCGCAACGGCACGACCCGACGCCGCTGCCCTCGGGTTTGCCTGGGGCCACCTCGCCGTGGTCGTTCTGTGGGGCGTCGCCGGCCTCGTGATCGCTCTTCGCTGGTTCGCGTGGGACACCAGCGGCGAGACCAGACACCGCCCACACGACTAACGTCTCCCGAGCACGGACGAACGGCAGTGGACGGCGGCCACGCGTCCTGTGCACACTGGGATCCGACCCGAGGAGGACGGCAACGATGCGGAGGTCACGACGCTGGGACGAGCTCTCGGCACGCAGCAAGGCCACGTTGATGCTGCTGACCGCGATCCAGCTGTCGCTCGCCGTGAGTGCCTGGACCGACCTGGCCCAGCGCCCTGCCGAACAGGTGAGCGGGTCCAAGCGCAGGTGGGCGGGCATCATCGCCGTCAACTTCCTCGGCCCGCTGCTCTACTTCGCACGCGGACGACGAGCACCAGCATCCGAAACGTGACCTGGTCGTGCAGCGAGCGCCCATGCCGGTTCCACACCGCCTGATCTCGACCGGGAGAGGTCGACCACCGGGAACACCCTCATGACCGGTCGTGAGAACACGGGCGGCGTGTCGAAACCGATCCTGCTCGGCCTACGCGAGAACCTCCCCCAGTTTCTGTTGCTGGTCGGCGTCAATGCCCTCGTCGGCGGGATGATCGGACAGGAGCGCACCGTACTGCCGCTGTTGGCCGAGGAGGAGTTCGGCCTCACCGCGTTCTCCGCCACCCTCACGTTCATCGCCGCGTTCGGCATCGTCAAGGCCGGCACGAACTTCTTCGCCGGCACCCTGTCGGATCGATTCGGCCGCAAGCCGGTGCTGATCGCCGGCTGGCTCGTCGGCGTCCCGGTGCCGCTGCTGCTGATGTGGGCGCCGACGTGGGAGTGGGTGATCTTCGCCAACGTCTTGTTGGGCGTGAACCAGGGGCTGACCTGGTCGACCACGATCATCATGAAGATCGACCTGGTCGGGCCCGCCAAGCGGGGCCTGGCAATGGGCTTCAACGAGGCCGCCGGCTACATCGCCGTCGCCGCCACCGCCCTGGCCACGGGGTTCATCGCCGAGGAGTACGGACTTCGCCCCGAACCGTTCTACCTCGGGCTCGCATTCGCGGCGCTCGGCCTCGGCATCTCGACACTGTTCGTCCGCGAAACCCGCGACCATGCCACCCACGAGGCCGCCGGCCACATCGCCGGCGCCGACCACCTCCACGGCGAACTCACCACCGGTGAGATCTTCAAGCTCACCTCGTTCGAGGAGAAGGCGCTGTCGTCCGCGTCGCAGGCCGGTCTCGTCAACAACCTCAACGACGGACTCGCGTGGGGCCTCCTGCCGCTGTACTTCGCGGCCGCAGGGCTGTCGGTCGGGCGCATCGGCATCCTCGCCGCGCTCTACCCGCTGGTGTGGGGCCTCGGCCAACTCGTCACCGGTGGCCTGTCCGACCGCATCGGCCGCAAACCGCTCATCGCCGGCGGCATGCTCGTCCAAGCGACCGCGCTCGGCCTGTTCGCAGCGACCGAGGGGTTCGGCCCGTGGGCGATGGCGTCCATCCTGATCGGCGTCGGTACCGCGATGGTGTACCCGACGCTGCTCGCCGCCATCGGTGACGTCGCCCACCCGAGTTGGCGAGCCCGGTCGGTCGGCATCTACCGGCTCTGGCGAGACGGCGGCTTCGCCGTCGGCGCCCTCCTCGCCGGAGTGCTCGCCGATGCCTTCGACATCACCGTCGCCATCTGGGCGATCGCCGCTCTCACCGCGACCTCCGGCATCGTCGTGATCGTGCGCATGTACGAAACCCACCCCCGTCTCGACCGCACCGCGATCCCCGTCGACGCCGACCTCGAGAGCTGAGCCGGTCGGCGACGGGAGGCACGCGGCCCGAACGGAGAACCGTCCGCAAGCGACTTCTGGTTGATCGAGCTCCCGACGATCGCCGAGGCATTCGGGGCACCGCATGATCACCGCCGGACTTCTGCCTCGGTCGTGCCTCGGTCGTGCCTCGGTCATGCCTCGTGCAAGGGTCAACGCCGGGCACCGTCAGCACGGCGCTGACTGCGCGAATCGCGGGCGAGGCGAGCTCCTCGTCATCGCTGCAACGGATGGGAGCGTTCAACTCTGGGATGTGGAACGGTCGGAGTTGCTCGGCGTCCTCTGGGACGGATCCGGGTCGCGCCACCAGAACCCGCCATGGTCCGACGAGGCATCGAACACCGTGTGGGTGGCGAGCTCGGGACAGCTCCTGCAGCTCTCCGTCGACCCGGAGCGATGGGTCGAGCGTGCCTGCGAGATCGTCGGCCGAGAGTTCACCCAGGACGAGTGGGATCGGTTCGTGCCCGGTGGCGGCGAGGCGCAGTCCGCCTGCACCGACGTCGACACCTGACCCGAGCGATCCGATGAACTCGCCGAACGAGCAGTTCGAGATGTCCGAAACACCGAGTCGACGCCCAGGGACTACGTTCCGGTCGGCATGAACAGCGTGATCGGAAGCCTCAAGGACAGGGTGGTCGCATCGACGTCCGCACTGTTCTCCCACGGCCCGAAGGCACTCGAGCACACACTCGACCACCCCGGTGACCCCGGACTCCTGGGACCCGATTCGGTGTCGTGGCGAGTGATCGGCGATGCCGCCGCATTCGTCGGTGGGATCCGTGCACTCGTTGTACAGACCGCCCACCCCGAAGTCGTTGCCGGCGTCGAGGAGCACTCCCGTTACCGTGACGACCCCTTCGGCCGACTCAACCGCACGTCGGTCTATGTCACCGAGACGACGTTCGGGTCGATGCCCGAGGTCGAGGCCGCCGTCGCCGCCGTCCGTGCGGCGCACCGGCCCGTCCGGGGACGTTCCGAACGGGACCGGCCCTACAGCGCGGGACAACCCGAGATGGCGGCGTGGGTGCACAACGTCCTCACCGACTCGTTCCTCGCCGCATATCAGACCTACGGGCCACGTCGACTCACCACGACCGAGGCGGACCGATTCGTGTCCGAACAGGCGAAGATCGGCGCCCTGCTCGACGCCTCACCGCTTCCGGAGACCGCCGCCGAACTCTCGCAGTGGATCGCGGAGTGTCCCGCCCTGGCGGGCTCGACGGCGCAGGCCAACGCGTTGAAGTTCCTGCAGGAGCCACCGCTGCCGGTGGGTGTGAAGCTCGGATACCGGCTGCTGTTCAACGCGGCCGTCCCGACGATCCAGCCCGAGGTTCGCGCCCTGATCGACCTTCAGCCGGCGCGAGGCAGCGAACAGGTCGGGCGGACGACCGTGCGCGCACTCCGGTGGGCGCTCGGCTCGTCGCCGTCATGGCACGTGGCACTGGTCAGGTCGGGCGCGCCCGTGCCTCCCGGACTGTTCCGACAACCACTTCCCGATCGCTGAACGGAGCCCCCGGACAATTCGCCTTGCCGGAGGCCGCTCCGACGCGTCGTCCTCCATGTGATGCGGTGAGCCGGACCGTGGACCTGCGCCCCGCCATGGAGCGCCAGACCCGCATCGGTATCTTGCGGCACTGTCGCTCGATGTGCGCGGCCGGTGGCGCAGCCAGTCGAGGTGGAAGAACTCCACCGCGTCCCGTGGGCTGTTGTCGAGTGCGCTCGAGCGGCACTTCGGGTGGCGGTGGGCGGGAGTCCCACACTCGCTTGACGCAACGTTGAACGGTCTAGGGTGAACCAGCAGGGAACGAGGGGGCATTCGGTGACCCGGAACGTGTTGGCCGATCTGAACGAGAACTGGGCGGGGTGGCTGCACTTCACGGCCGAGCACGCCGCAGGGGGTGCGTCGCGGACGTTCGGCGCGATCCGCTGCTCCTCGGTCGGCGTGCCGATGCCGCTGTTCAACCAGGCGTTCGTGTTCGCAAAGCCGGTTCCCGAAGATCTGGCCTCGGCAACGCGCTGGCTCTCAGCGCGCAACGTTCCATTCTGGGTAACGGCTCCGGCCTCCGTCGCCAGCGCCGTCGCAGATGTGGCCGAGTCGGTTGGTCTGGATCCGACCGCGACCACGCAGCCCGGGATGGCCCTCGCGCCGATTTCGGATCTCCCGGAGGCGGACCGCGACGTCGAGATGCTGCCGGTGGCTGACGCAGCGCAGCTCACAGACTTTGCCGTCGTCGCCGCCGAGGCCTTTGGCGCACCGCTCGAGGCGGCAGGCACCCTCGCCCCGGCGTCGTCACTTGCCGACGACCGCTGCTCCTGGTTCGTTGGGTACGTCGATGATGATCCGGCTGCGTGTGGTCAGTTGCTTCGCACCGATGATGTCGCCGGCGTGTACTCGATTGGCGTGCGCGAGCGGTTCCGGCGACAAGGGCTCGGGGCCGCGATCACCACCACGGCGCTCGTCACCGGCAGAGAACTGGGCTGCACGATCGGTGTGCTGCAGGCCAGCCCGATGGGCGCGCCGGTCTATCAACGAATGGGCTTCGAGACGGTCACGCAGTACCACAGCTTCGCTGGCTCCTGTTGACCACGACCACTGATCTGCCGACCTGCGGTCACGCCCCCGAACACAGGCGCTACCACGAGTCAACCCGAACTCGACGTCTGGATGGAGCCGGGTGCGAGGATCGAACTCGCCACCTCATGATTACAAATCAAGTGCTCTACCAACTGAGCTAACCCGGCGTGACGGTCGAGGATATCGACCGCGGCCAGAGGGAACCCACGTCTCAGCCGAGGTCGTCCCAGCGAACCAGGGCGAAGGTGGTGATGAGCCGATACTGGAGACTGGTCGGCAACCGGTTCGTCCTCGAACACGACACCAGCGAGATCGTCTCGCCGCCGATTCGGCGTGTCGCTCCGAGGATGTCGTTGGAGTACTGGCTGGTGACGAATTCGCTCACCATGCGATACGTGTAGCGCCGTTGATCGGAGGTGTGGACGATCAGTTCGTCACCGCCGCGGATCCGATGCTGGTTGCGGTATGGACCACCGTGCTCGGTGCGATGGCCGAACAGCACGCTGTTGCCGCCTTGTCCGACCAGCCCGGTACCGGTCCAGTGCCACGTGTGGCCGGAATCGACGATGCGGTCAGCGTCGCCATCGAAGACCCAGTGCGTGAGCCCGAGCCTCGGGATCTCGATGATCCACGGGATCGGTCCACCGGGCGGAGGCGGATCGACAGGGGGACCGACGCTCGCCCGCTCGGGGCCGCCCGTGTACCAACCGGTGACGTCCGCGATGATGTGCGCGCCGCTCTGCGAGAAGCACGCGACGCCTGCTGTGGACACCTTGCTGAACGTGTGGTTGGCAATCGTCTGGCCAGGTCGGGCCACGTTCAGTGCAGAAACCACGCGACGAGGCGTCTGGGCGGCGTACGGCGTGAAGTAGCCGGCACCGATCGAGGAGGTCACGGTGAGGTTCATCGCAACCGCTCGGGCTTGTCGGGCCATCGCTCCGGGGAGCCCGAAGGTGGCAGTGCCGCCCGGCCACACCCGTCGACCCCGCGTTCTGGTGTCGAGCATGCGTTGCGGCGCGATCGGCACGAAGAGCCCGTCGGAGGACGACTGGGCGGACGGGCCCGTGATGTAGCCGGCGATGTCGACGACGAGATGGCACGACGCCATCGTGTACAGGCTGAAGCCGAACTTCCCGGACGTTCGACCGAGCTTGACCATGACCGCGCCGGCCCGGACCTCGCCGGGTCGATAGTTGAGATTCGATGCCAACGGCAGTTGCTGCCCGAGCGGGTAGGCAGTGACGAATCCCCCGCCGGCGGATTGGACCGCCGTCACGTTCGCGACCACGGCGACCGCATCGGCGGGGAGTCGTCCCGAGAGATCGACCGCAACCGTCGCGCCGGCGGCCGGCTTGCCCGTACTGCGGGTGTCCATGACCCTGAACGGTTCGACCGTCTCGAGGCGGCCGGCCGAGACGGCGCTGGGGGCCGCCATGTAGTAGCCGGACACATCGACGATGACGTGGCTGGGATACAGACTACGAACGTCGATGGCGCCTCCCGTTCCGAGTTTGACCGTGACCAGGTTCGCGACCGCTTGGCCGTAGGCCTCGCTGTTCGAACTCGAGGTGCCTGGCCACGGGGTACCAGCGGGATAGGCGCTGAGCCAGTTGCGGCCGACCAGGTTGACGCCGGTGAGCGTCAACGCAACGGCCACCGCCTCGCGCGGCACGCTGCGCACTCCACCGATCGGGACGCGGATGGTGTTGTCTCCACGGTTCGTGTAACCGAACCTCTCCCGGGTGGAACAGAAACGCTGGGGATCGACAGGGACGAAGTAGCTCGATCCCGACACGACGCCGGCAGCGTCGACGAACGACCCGGGTCCCGTGGACAGCGCAGCACCGGCAACCGCTCCCACACCACCGACGATGAGGGCTCGACGGCCGAACGGCTGGGCGCGAACTCGGTCGTTCGGCGTTGCGTCCGCTCGGAGATCACCTGGGTCCATGATCAAACTACGGCATGTCGTGACGCAATCTTGAGACTTCGTAGAGAGAAATGGCCGCAGCCGTCGACACGTTGAGCGAGCTGATCCGGCCGGCCATCGGGATGCTGACGATCGAGTCACACCGTTCTCGCACCAGTCGAGAGAGCCCGGCGCCCTCCGCGCCGAGCACGACACAGATCGGTTCGGTCGCCAGCGCACCGATCCCGTAGATCGAGCCGTCGGCGGCGTCGTCGAGGCCGACCACCCAGACACCGCGGTCCTTCAGTTGCTTCAACGTTGCCGGCAGGCCGGGCACCAATGCCATGGGGACGTACTCCACCGCGCCGGCCGACGCCTTCGCGACGGTCGGGGTGACATGCACGGATCGGTGCCGCGGCAGGAGCACGCCCGTCACCCCGGCACCGTCGCAACTCCGGATGATGGCGCCGAGGTTGCCCGGGTCGGTGACGCCGTCGACGGCCACCAGGAACGGTGGCCTCGCTCGTCGTTGTCCCTCCTGCTGCGTCCGCACTCCGATCAGCTCTCCCAGGTCGGCTTCGGGGAGTTCCGCCGCGTGGGCCAACACCCCCTGGGGAGCCTCGCTGCGGGCCTCTCGCTCGAGCCGCGCCCTGGCCACGTGCAGCAACGCGACACGCCGTGCCGCAGCGATCTCGACGATGTCGGCAACACCGGGATCACCCTCGAGTTCCGCGCTGATCCAGACCTCGTGCACCTTGCGACGCTCGGCCATCAGCAGCTCGCGCACCGCTTGCCGGCCCTCGACCTGTCGCCCTCCCAGACCTTTCGCCGCGCCCGGCCCGCCGCCCGACGACCGGCCGCCCGATGCCTTGCCCCCCGATGCCTTGCCCCCCGATGCCTTGCTGCCCGACGTCTTGCCGCCTGACACCCTTCCGCCTGACGGCTTGCCGCCTGGCGACCGGCCGGAGGGTCGGCTCCCGGTCGGACGGCTCGCGGATGGTTTGCCCCCGGGCTTGTTCGGGTTCGGTCCGCGACGCCCGGGCGTCGAGCGCCGGGCCATCACGACTCCTCCGCAACCGGTCGATGGACGAGCGCCGTGGCGAAGCACACGACTCCCTCTTCCCGCCCGATGGCTCCGAGCCGCTCAGCTCGGTTGCCCTTGACCGTGACGGGTGCGCCCACGGCCGCGCTCAGGTTGCGCTGCATCTCGTCACGGTGGGGGGCGATCTTCGGACGTTCGCAGACCAGTGCGCAGTCGATGTTCGATGCTCGCCAGCCATCCTCGGCCAGCATCGAGACAACGTGCCGCAGCAGCGCCATCGAATCGGCACCAGCCCACCGCTCGTCGGTGTCGGGGAAGTGCACACCGATGTCACCGAGGCCGGCAGCACCGAGGAGCGCATCGGCGCAGGCGTGGGCAACGACGTCGGCGTCGCTGTGGCCCTCGAGACCGGTGACACCGTCGAAATGACAGCCCCCGAGCACCATCACGCGCTCGGGGTCGGTGCTGAACCGGTGCACGTCGAAACCCTGGCCGACGCGCATCTCGTTGGTGGTCATCGGTCGGCTCCCGTCGGTTCGGCGATTTCGGATCGAGCCCAGTCGAGGTCGTCGGGCACGGTGATCTTGCGGTTGGTCGCTTCGCCCGCGACGACCACGACCACGCCACCGAGGCCCTCGACGAGCGCAGCGTCGTCGGTCGCGTCACCGCCACCTTCGTGCGCGGCTCGGAGCACCCCGGCGCGAAAGGCCTGCGGCGTCTGTACGGCCACGAGCGAGGCCCGATCGGGCGTCGACACGACCAGGTCCCGGTCGACCACCTTGATGGTGTCGGCAACCGCAAGTGCCGGGATGGCCGCGTCGGCACCGGCGCGCACTGCAGCGATCGCGCGGCGGTAGAGCTCGATGCTCGCCAACGGTCGCGCCGCGTCGTGCACACAAATGATGGTCGCGTCGGCGGGGACGGCGAGCCCGGCCCGCACCGAGTCGCTGCGGGTGGCGCCACCGGCCACCGCCCCCTCTCGTTCGGCGTCGTCTGGCGGCACGACGACGACCACGCCGTCGGATGCTGCCCGGGCGACGGCGACGGATCGGTCGATCACCCGGATCTCACCGAGCGCCTCGTACTGCTTGGGTGTGCCGAACCGAGTGCCGCTGCCGCCACCGACCACGATCGTCCATATCTGCTCGGCACCGGGCACAACGGCGAAGGGTAGTACCGTGACCGATGTCATGGCTCATGAAGAGACCCTCACCCGCACCGACTTCTTCGCCGATGCATCACCGGACGCCCTCCACGAGGTTGCGTCGGCGGGCCAGGAGCTGCACCTGATCCGTGGCGACGTCCTGTTCAACGAGGGTGACCCGCCCGAAGCGCTCTTCCTGGTGCTGCGCGGCCGCCTCGCCATCGCGCTCGCCAATCCGATCGACCGTCGCGAGAGCGTCGTGGCGTTGATGGAGCAGGGCGACCTGTTCGGCGAGATGGGAATGCTCGACGACGGGCCGCGTTCGGCGATGGCCCGGGCGCTCGAGCCGACGACCGTCCTGTCGATTCCCTACGACCGGGTCCTGTCGATGTTCGAGAAGAACCCGAAGCTGCTGTGGAACGTGGCGCGTCTGCTGGCCCAGCGCATCCGCGTCACCGACGAGGCACTCGCCGATTCGGTGTTCCTCGACGTCACCGGTCGCACGGCCAAGCGACTGTTGGAGCTGGCCAACGGCACCGACGAGTTCATGCTGCCGGTCACTCAGGAGGAGCTGGCGGGCATGGTGGGCGCCTCTCGCGAGCGTGTCAACAAGGCGATCGCCAGCTTCATCCGCCTCGGCTGGCTCGAACAGAACGACCGCTCCTACAAGATCACCCAGCGCGACCGGCTCGAACTCCGCGCCCGCTGATCACGCCTGGGGTCAGACCCCAGGCGTGATCCGGCACGACATCACGTGGTGAGCCAGGTGTGGGCCCGTTGGAAGGCGTCAGCAGCGTCCGCCGGACGATGCGACGGTCGCTCCGGCGCGTGGGCGAACCCGTGCTCGGCGTCGGGATAGCGCACCACGCTGACGCCGGCGGCCTCCAACGCCGCCACGTCATCGGGTGGCGTGTACGTGTCGAGTTCACCGATGATGGCCAGCACCCTGTCGGGATGCCCTGCGGCGAGGTGTTCGAGCGGCTCACCCTGGCCCGGACCGACCCACGCGTCGGGAAGGCGGATCATGCCGTAGAAGCTGGCGATCTTCGCGAATCGCTCGCTGCGCGCAGCCTTGAAGCAGTACATGCCACCCATGCAGAAGCCGAGGAGCCCCACCCGATCGCAGCCGGTGGCGTCAGCGGCCTCGACGAGGTCACGCAGCACGACGTCGTCATCGAGGTTCGGTACCGCGGCGAATCGGGGCTCGACGTCGTCGCCGAGATCGCGACCGGGGAACGGCTCGACGGCACACACCGTCATCGACCAGATCGAGGCGAGTCGCGCGGTCATGTCGTCGAACAGCGGTCGCAAGCCGAAGATGTCCGGCGCGATCACCAGCCCCATCGTCGGATCGGCCTCCGCGTGGGTCGGCTCGGCGATCTCGGCCTCGGTCCCGGACGGCAACGTGATGCGCATACCCGCAGACCCTAGGCAACGAGCGTGCGACGACTGGTGTCCGACACCGATCGTCGCGTCAGCGGGCGAAGGTGTCGATCATGAGGTGGACGTCATCGGCCAGGGGATACAGGATCGGGCAGGTGCAGCCGGCGGCGACGTACTCGTCGACCTTCGCTCGCACCTCGTCGGGGGTGCCCGACGCCGTGATCATCTGCACGATCTCGTCCGGCACGAGTTTGCTCGCGGCGACCACCTGCTCGTGCGTGGCCGGCCACGTGAGCACCTCGCCGATCTCGTCAAGCAGTTCCTGGGGCACCCCGGACGCCTTCATGATGTGGGGTTGCTGGCCGAGGTACTGGGTGACCAGCAGCCGGGCACCGTCGAGCGCGGCTCGGCGATCGTCGTCGACGGAGCACACCACGAGCTGCGGGCGGTCGATGTCGTCGATCGTGCGACCCGCCTTCGCCGCACCGCGCGTCAGCGCCTCGATCGCTCCGAGGTTGTAGTCCGGTGACACCAGATAGTTGAGGACGGCGCCGTCGGCGATCTCGCCGGTGAGTTCCATCATCTGCATTCCGGTGGCACCGATGTAGATGGGCACGTCCTTCGGGCGGCGCTCCTGGTACACGTAGTCGAGTTCCACCCCGTCGAGCTGCACGTGGTAGCCGTCGAGCGACACGGTCTCGTTGGCGAGCAGCCCACGGGTCGCGTCGACCACCTCGCGCATCACCTTCAATGGTCGGGCGCGGTCGATGCCGACCTTCGACGCCAACGGATCCCACCATGCCCCGAGTCCGCAGATGATCCGTCCGGGCGCCAGGTCGTCGAGGGTGGAGAACGTGGACGCGAGACGCGCTGCGTTGCGGGTCCAGATGTCGATCACACCGGAGCCGATCTTGATGCGCTCGGTGTTGGCCGCGAACGCCGCCATCGGCACCACCGCGTCGCGCACGAGGCGGCTGTCGGCCTGCCAGACCGCGTCGAAACCCTTCGCCTCGGCGTACTGGGCGAGTTCGATTCCGTGGCGGATGTCGTGGGCGTCTTGCAGGTACAGCGCGACCGGATACGTCATGGTCGCAGCTTCCCACGACATCGACGCCGCCGCCAACGATCGGCGAATCGAGCACGGCGGTCGGTGGGCGGTCCGACTGGCTAGCGTGGCGCAGCGAGGTCCCCCGACGATGTTTCTCGCCTTCAAGGAAATGGCTCGCGCCAAGGTGCGTTTCGCGCTGCTGATCGCCGCCATCGCCCTGCTGGTGTTCCTCATCCTGTTCCAGCAGTCGCTGCAGAACGGGTTGATCACCGGCTTCATCGGTGCGATCCGCGAGCAGAGTGCACCGGTGCTCGTGTACAGCGTGGACGGCCAGCGGGTGATCCAGGGCAGCGTGATCACCCCGCCGATGGAGGAGCAGGTACGCGACGCTGCCGGCACCGGTGAGGTCGGCCGGATCGGACAGGGCACGTTCACGGGCATGCCGAGCGGCAACGCCGACGGCGAGACGTTCGACACCACGGTCATCGGGTACGAACTCGGCCCCGACGGCAACGGCATCGGCGCACCGGCGGAGCTGATCGGCGGGCGGTTCCCGATCGCCGACGACGAAGCCGTGGTGAGCGACGCCGACGTGCGCCTGGGTTACGACATCGGCGACACCGTCACGCTGCTGCCGGGCGGCAAGACGATCGAGATCGTGGGAGTCGCCGAGAACGCCCAGCTCAACGTGTCGCCGACGCTGTTCGCGTCGTACGACACCTACCTCGACGCCGTCTCGAGCGTGAACCCCGATGCGGGCACGCCCTTGCCGAACGTGCTCGGTGTGATCCCCGCCGAGGGGTTCACACCGGACGAGACCGTCATCTCGATCAACGGTCAGTCGCTCGACCTCG